>Ga0116149_1000278_pt1 | contig 68116 bp, 61 predicted proteins | sample AD_UKC057_MetaG_FD_89787 | JGI IMG/M metagenome (GOLD analysis project Ga0116149, IMG submission 89787) | Active sludge microbial communities of municipal wastewater-treating anaerobic digesters from USA - AD_UKC057_MetaG | ecosystem: Engineered > Bioreactor > Anaerobic > Digestate | place: USA...
AGGAGCACCCTGACCTGCAGGAGCAGAACCAAATAATCTGCGACCGCTGGGACGTGGAGCCTCGGACTCAATTATAACTGACTCTCCGGTCTTGGGAAGAGCATTGATATTACTCGTGAACTGATTGTTGAAATACTCCTTCGTCAGTTCAGCCTGAATATAACTGTCTGTAAAAACAGTATTGCTGCCGTTCGGTTTATTGATCGGTTCAAGTATGGTCCAGCGACGTACGAAACCTTTCTCGTCAGGTTTTACAGGTGCGGCATCGGCCTTGATTTCAGTAAAATACTGGTCATACGAGACGTCTCTGTTGGCTATACGTTGCGGATCGGGTTTCGAACTGATGTCAGAACCGCAACCGACTAAAACGGTTGCAATTACAACAGCCAAAATTAATTTGAAATTTCTGTTCATAATAGAAATTTATAAGTTAAGGTTATAAAAAATGATTGTATTCTAATTGGACTGCTAAAATACAAAATATAAACGACATAATGTCAAATAAAGTGAAAAAACTTAGCTTTTTACCTCCAAAAAAACGGCCGGCATAAGAGACCGACCGTTTTTTATTACAAATAGGTTTTAAATCAGTTGCCCCAGAAGAACTGAGCCATGTGATAAAGTGAACGGCGCCAGGTCTGGAACTCATGAGCAGTACCTTCCGATACATAGCCCATCACGTCAAAACCGGCATCCTTCATAGCCTTGGTTGCATTGTTAATGCCATCGGGATTCTCTTTGCTGCCACAGCTCATGAATATCTTCTTGACCTGCCCCTTATCCTGAATCTGTGAGGGGTTATACTGGCCACCTGAAAGCAGACCGTAGTAACTGAACAACTCGGGACGGGCCAGAGTGATCGTGTGAGTCTCCATGCCACCCATTGAGAGACCGGCCATAGCACGGTTATCCTTGTTGGCAAGAGTACGGAAATGAGAATCTACGTATGGTATAAGCTCATCACACAGAACCGTCTGGAAAGCTTCGACACCGCCGATGGGACGTGGAGCCGGAGCAGCCTGAGCCTGAGCGCCCTGAGCACCTGCAGCGCCAGCGCCGCCGGGACGTGCACCTGCACCGCCGGGACGGGCACCGCCACCGGGACGGAAGCCCTCATTGGTCATACCGTAAGTACAAACAATTATGAAAGGCTTGATTTTGCCCTCGGCAATCAGATTATCCATAATAAGGTTGGCATGACCCTGATTCATCCAGGCAGTCTCATCCTCACCCCAACCATGCTGCAAATAGAGAACCGGATATCTAACATCGGGCCTGTCGCTGTAGTATGTAGGAGGAGTATAGACGAATGCACGCCTGAGTGTGTTGGTGCTCTCTGACCAGAAAAGTATCTGCTGTACAAATCCGTGCGGAACATTACGCTCCTCATAGATGGAAGCATCCTTGGCAGGAACCTCAATACCGCTCTCCCAACGGGTTGATCCGTAGTAATTCTTTGCACCGGGATCGTTGAATGAACCGCCGTCAACCGTCAGACGATAATAGTGGAAACCCTCGTCCAGAGGAACCGATGTGGTACCTGTCCAAACGCCGTCTTCACCCTTAACCAGTTGGGTACCGGCACGTCCGTCGGCTCCAAGACCAAGACTGACTCTTATCTCTTGAGCCTGAGGAGCATTGACACGGAAACGGGCGTAACCCTGGGAATTCACCATCGGATACTGCTGACCCGGCTGGTTCTTCGATGAGGGCACAAAGTCCTCCTTTATTTCAACATTCTGTGCGAAACAGAATACGGCAGCAAAAAGAGCTGCAAATAGAATAGAAATTTTTCTCATTATCAATATTTAATTATTTAGGTTAAAAATCACTTAAAGAGGAGTTGTGCGAACTGGTATAAGCTACGACGCCAGGTATGCCATTCGTGTGCTGTACCTTCCGATACATAACTGACGGCATTGATTCCGATATTTTTGAGCTCCTCGGCTGCCTGAGTTATACGAGCCGGATTCTCTTTGCTTCCGGCGCTCATGAACACAAGCTTGTTGGTCTCTTTGTAGCCTTCGTTATTCTGGACATCGGCGACAGAAATTGCACCGCCGCTAAACAGACCTACGTATGCGAATTTGGTAGGATTGGCAACGGTAATAGTGCGGGTTTGCATACCACCCATTGAGAGACCGGCCATAGCGCGATGCTGGGCATCACCAATAACACGGTATTTTTTCTCGATCATAGGTATAAGATCCTGGATGATAATATCCGGGAAGCCTCCTCCACCCATGCCGAAACCACCGGGACGCTGACCACCCTGACCCTGAGGAGCCTGACCTGCGGGACGCTGACCCTGAGGAGCCTGTCCTGCCTGAGGAGCACCTGCGGGACGCTGGCCGCCGAAGCCACCCTGAGGAGCCTGAGCTTCCTGACCTGCGCGACGTACATTCTGCTGGCCGTTATCCATAACTATGATAAAGGGAACAGCCTTGCCCTCGGCAATCAGGTTGTCCATGATTTGACCGGTATGACCCTGTGACGGCCATCCGTACTCATTCTCACCGCCGCCGTGCTGCAGATAAAGCACCGGATATCTCTTGGTAGGATTGGTATAGTACTCATTGGGAAGGTAAACAAAGCAGCGACGCATAGTCTCGGTGTATGTTGACCAGTAGAATACCTCGCTGACCGAACCCTGCGGCACATTTTTAACCTGCCAGAAATCCTGGTCGGCCGAAGGGATCTCAATACCGCTGCCCCAACGGCTTGCACCGTAAAAGAATAAGGTTCCGGGATCGGGCACATTGGCACCGTCAATATTGAGCTGGTAGTAGTGGAAACCCACATCCTGGGGAGCCGATGTTCCGGTCCATACGCCGGCATCGTCCTTAACCATGTCATACCTTACACCACCTATGTCAAGTTGTACACTGTTGGCATTAGGTGCATTGATACGGGCGCGAACCATACCCTGTGAATTGACCATGGGGTACTGACGGTTGGGTCCGTTAGTGGAGGACGGTTGAAAATCCTCAACGACCTGCTGGGCCGATAAACCGGCGACCGAAAAGATCATAAGGGAAAGAATAATTTTTTTCATAATACTTATTATTTAATAGTTAATAATTACTTCAATTCAAAAATGAATCTATCTGCATTAAATGAGATCCAAGTTGGTATGAAAACGGACCGGACTAAAAACGATCCGTTTATCAAGATTACCTGTTGAAATTCTTCTGTGCCAGAGCGGCCTTGGCATCGGCAGCATTGCTAGCCTTGCGGGCAACCGATTTCTTTGCCTTCTTGGCAATCTTTTTCTCATCCTTGGTAGGAGTGAAGTCACGGACCTTATAATAGACCGGCTTGGGCTCAAAATTGTCGTCAAAAAGCAGAGGATAGTTATCGGCGCCCAGCCATGAATCGGCATCAGCCACATTCCAGAAAGTTACTACACTTACCACATCGGCATGACGACGCAGTACCTCAAAGAAATTGATGTATTTCTCCTCAAACATCTGAAGTCTTTCGTCAGTAACGCCCTCACCCTGTTGAATTGCCAATCCGCCGCCCATCTGACGGTTTACACGGATATCGAGCTCGGTAAAGTGGATATGGTCAACAATCTCAGAATACTTCACTATAGCCGCTTCGATATTCTCGATTGAAGGCTCATAGATATTGAAGTGACCCTGCATGCCGATACCGTCAATGGGGACACCGGCAGCCTTCATCTCCTTTACCATGTTGTAGATTTTGTCGCGTTTGGCAGGGACCGCAGCATTGTAGTCATTGTAGAACAACAACGCATCGGGATCGGCCTCACGGGCAAACTGGAAAGCCTTGCGAATAAACTCGTCACCGCCCGCAATGGTCTTCCACTGCGAAGGACGCAGAGGGTCGGTTGCATTGGCATCATCGGTTACGGCCTCGTTAACAACGTCCCAGCAGTAAATGATATCGCTATAACGCTTCACTACGGCATCAATGTGAGTTTTCATCCTCTCATAGAGTTTCTCCTTGCCGGCCTGTACGCTGTTACCTGCAGCATCAACATCCTGGAACATCCAGCGACCTACCTGACTATGCCATACAAGGCAGTGACCACGCAGTTTGATACCATTCTCACGGCAGAAATTTGCTATGGCATCGGCATTTCTCCAGTTCCACTCACCCTCATTAGGCTGAACTGAACCCGGCTTCATGTCATTCTCGGCAGTGACACTGTTATAATTGGTCTTGATAATGTCAATATGCTTCTCGTTAATCATATTCCTCATATTGACAGCAACGCCTACCGAGAAATAGTCCTTGTAAGCATCCTTAAGGCCCTGAGCCTGTACACCTCCGCACATGACAACAGCCATTGCGAATAATGTAGTTTTTAAAATTTTCATTTTGTTCATGAATTAGTTAGTATGTAAAATTAACTTCTTTCAAAGCTTATAAATTCGCTTTACTATGCAAATATAATCAATATATGAAATTTTTCTTAATTTAACAACAAAAAAAACACTTATTTGACATGAAAATCTGCATATTGGCTGTTTTTTTACTCTTCGACCTCAAGAATCTTCTTAATCTCCTCATTAGTCTTGTAAAGTCTCTCTTTACAAAACTTGATCAGTTCACGAGCCTCTCTGAGGCTGTCACCTATCTGGTCAATGTCGAGTTTGTTCTCTTCAATTTTTGAAACAATCTCTTCCAGGCGTTTCATAGCTTCCTCGTATTTCATCTGTTTCCGGTTATATTTTGTAAGTTAAATTATTTCACTCTCTACGCTGCCATCGGCAAATATTGTAGTCAGCCGGTCCCCCCGTTTTAAGTCCGATACACTCTGCACCGTATGCCCGTCGCATCGGGTCAAGGAGAAACCGCGTTTCAGAATAAGGACAGGATCGGCGGCCGTCAGGACTTTGTCAATAATCCCGAGACGGTATTCACGCTCCGTCATCACATTGCGGACACCATTATGAGCTCTTGTCCAAATGTTATCAAGAAGCTGTTCCTGACGAACTTTGAGTACGGCAAACAGAGTCGGAAGTTTTTGTGAAATCTGCTGGATACGCATTTTTTCATCGTTCATCCTATCCGATACCGACTCAACCATCCTACGTGTAAGATCATCGAGCAGAGATGCACTGTCAAACATGCGGTCAATAAGAAATTCGGCAGCGGCTGTGGGTGTCTTGACCTTGGAATGCGCCACGACATCGGCAACCGTATCGTCCCGTTCATGACCTATGCCCGTAATTACCGGCAGCGGGAAATTAGCAATATTGAGCGCCATATTATATGAGTCAAAACAGCTTAGTTCGCTTACCGAACCCCCTCCTCTTATTATTACTACCACATCGAACAACTCTCTGCGTGCGGCAATTGCATTTAACGCCGCAATAACGCTGCGTTCCGCATCGTTGCCCTGCATTACGGCAGGGAAAAGCCGGAGATAAAATGCAAAACCGTACATATTACGGAGAAGCTGGTCGCGGAAATCATCGTATCCGGCAGCTGTAGCCGATGAGATGACAGCCACTCTCTGCGGCAGGACGGGAATCTCCAACTCGCGGTTCAATCCTATCACACCCTCTTTTTCCAACTGTTCCAGGATCTCCCTGCGGCGACGGGCCATATCACCTAAGGTGTATGTAGGGTCAATATCATGCACCACCAACGAGTAGCCGTAGAGCTCATGAAAAGAGACAGTCACCTTAAGCAGGACCTTCATGCCCACCTTCAGAGTCTCGCCTGTCTGAGTCTCAAAAAAAGGTTTCAATTCGAGCCATGTGGCACGCCAGATGTTGGCTTTGGCTCTGGCCAAAAAATTGCGACCGGTAGGATCTTTCTGAACCAGCTCCAAATAGCAGTGCCCCTGCGCCGAAGGGTTAAGGCTGCTAATTTCAGCCTGCACCCAGTAAGCATCAGGCATATCGTACTGAAGCACGTTTTTTACACGTCCGTTCAGTTCAAGCAAGGTCATTATATCCATTTATCTAAACTATAGTCACAAAGATAATGCAAAGAAAAAATATATAAAGCAGAAGCAAGTCTGTTTGCTTGTAACAAATGCATTTTTTTCCTGATTTTAAGATGAATATTAATACCCGCCGTTTGTAGATCGGAACAGGGATAATCTGTCAGGAATAATTACGCGGGAACCGATAACCGTAACTTCTCGGGAGTCAGCCAGATGAATGGCAAGCACATCGGGCTCAATAAAATAGACCTTTAGAGCCGATGAACTCGGAAAACGGTTGAAGAACTGATTTTTTGTGAAATGAAAACTGATTGATTCTACTTTCCCGCCGGCCATAAGGCCCCGGTGGTAAGAGCGGATATGACGAGCTATAGGTGGGAGTACCTTTATGCCCGTGCGTCCGTCCTTAAGTCGGACTTGAGCAACGACACGCCATTTTAGTCTATGGTCAAGTGCCTGACTGCTCTGTTCAGGCGTAAGTCTGTGCAGTATCCTGACGTGACGATCATACCTGCTGTTTATTTCGCCCATAATACGACGAAACAGCGGTCCGTGACCGGCCATCTCCTCCGGGTGATTCAAACCTATATAATAATGTATCATTTCATGGATGATGATCTCTTCAAGCTCTTTTTCCGACAGATCGATGCGGGTGTTTATGCAAATTTTAAAATCGTAATATTCAAACGAGCCGTCCGGCATTCGGCGCTTGCGGTACCGGCAGACTCCCAGATAGGTTTTAACATTGCTCAGCCTGAAAAGCGGTTCAGGAAGAGAACCGTTAAAGAACTGCCGGTTGTAGTCCCAAAATTTCCGTTTGATGTATGGTATATCAGCCTTCATATAAGAATGCAAACTTAAACAGGATACAAACTTACACAAAAAGAGAGTAAAACAAACAGGAAAAATTATCAGTAATACTTTTATTTATTGCAATTGAACCAATAATTTCTATATTTGCACTCTTGCACACACTTAATTCCAAATATGTTACGTAAAACTAGAATCGTACTTGCAGCGCTCTTTCTGATAGGGATTACGCTGCTCTTTCTGGGAATAGGTCAAAACTGGTGGGGCTGGATGGCAAAACTCCAGTTTCTGCCGTCATCTCTGGCCTTGAATTTCACGGTAATTATAGGCATTCTGCTGCTTACCGTACTGTTCGGGCGCGTCTATTGCTCGATTATCTGTCCTCTCGGCATATTCCAGGACATTGTCATTTGGATACGTCGTACCACAGGTAACCGACTGCAAAAACGTCAGATTGCCCACATCAAACAGCTAAAAGCAGAATGTTCGGATCTGAAACCTACGGTAAAACAGTACACAAAAAGATTCAAATATCTTAATGAGCACAAGTGGGTAAGGTACAGTACATTGGTACTGTCGATTGTATCAATCTTCGTTAGCGGACAGATGCTCATCGCCCTGATTGCGCCTTACAGTGCATACGGACGCATGGTACGCACCATAGTTGCGATGGGTTCAGACTCCGTTACATTGCCGCTGATAATTACCGGCCTGCTTACCTTGATAATAATCTGCCTGTGTGCCTGGTTATGGGGACGCGAATACTGCAATACCGTCTGTCCGGTAGGTACCGCCCTAAGCCTGTTTAGCCGTTTTTCTCTGTTTCGTCCGGTTATAGACAGAGACAGATGCGTGGATTGCGGCAGGTGTACGTGTGGCTGCAAAGCAAACTGTATAGATTTCAAAAACCACACCATCGATTACAGTCGGTGTGTGGGTTGCTTTGACTGCATTGACATCTGTCGGGATGATGCACTCCACTACAAGTTTACAGGCCCGATAAAGCGCGTTAAGGAAGTCTCCGGCGCCGATGCCGATGTGGACAAAGGCCGTCGCTCATTCCTCGTAACAAGTGCCGTGGTTGCATCGGGTTTGGTAGCAAAAGCTCAAGACCGTTTGCATGGAGGTCTGGCCGAGGTGATTAAAAAAGAGGCTCCTGAGCGTGATACCCGTCTGGTGCCGTTCGGCGCCGGCAGCGTAAAATCATTCTATGATCGCTGCACCGCATGCCAACTGTGCGTCAGCGCCTGTCCCAATGGTGTGTTGCGTCCATCATCGGATTTGGAACATTTCCTGCAGCCATATATGAGCTACGAGAAGGGATACTGCCGTCCCGAATGTACAGAGTGCAGCCGGGTATGCCCTACCGGCGCCATCAAGCCGATCAGCGTAGAAGAGAAACAGACTATCAGGATTGGTACGGCTCATGTGAATTTGGACCTCTGTATAGCAGCCAAAGGGCAAGACAGCTGTGACAACTGCTCATACCACTGCCCGACGGGTGCCATCCGTATGGTTCGTCAGCAAGGCTCACAACACCGGATACCTACAGTTGCCGAAGAACGCTGCATAGGCTGTGGCGCTTGTGAGAATCTCTGTCCGTCACGCCCCATAAGTGCCATTACAGTTAATGGAATATCTATCCACCACAACGCTTGATATTATGAAAAGAAGAGAATTTTTAAAATATATGGGATTGGGAACGGCTGCTGTTGCACTCGATTCCTGCACCCCGGAAGCTGTCAAGAAGGAATCAACATCAAATAAAGAGCTGCGCGGAGAGATGTTGCAAAACTATCCCGGTGTCGGCATATTGGGCTATGGCTGTATGCGCTGGCCCCAAAAACGTAATGAACAGGGCCGCAATGTCGTAGATCAAGAAGAGGTAAACCGTCTGGTAGATTTCGCTCTTGAGCATGGAGTGAACTATTATGATACAGCGCCTTCCTATATAGGCGGTGAGTGTGAACGCATTACTTCCGAGGCACTGAATCGTCATCCGCGCGAAAGCTGGTTGCTGGCAACCAAACTATCGGCCTTCGGTAATACCACATACGACGGTTGTGTGGCAATGTACCGCCGTTCAATGGAGATTTTCAAAACGGACTATATTGATTATTACCTGCTCCACTCCGTCCCGAACGAAAATGATCTGAACAACCGTTTCGCCAGGATAGGAATTATGGATTTCCTTCTGAAAGAACGCGAATTGGGCCACATCCGAAACCTCGGATTCTCGTTTCACGGCAATAAAGAGGGTTTTGACGAACTGATGGTACTGCATGACAAATACAGATGGGATTTCGTGCAGATCCAGATGAACTACATTGACTGGGAAAATGCCGGCGGCCGAAATGCACCTGCCAACTACCTATATGCCGAACTTGACAAGCGCGAGATACCTATTATCATTATGGAACCGCTTCGGGGCGGAGCATTAGCGGATATCCCCGCACAGGTAGCCGATCAGCTTAAAGAACGTGAGCCCGAACGCTCCATTGCCTCCTGGGCATTCCGTTTTGTGGGCAGTTTCCCGCGCGTAAAATGTGCCCTAAGCGGCATGACCTACATGGAGCACCTGCAGGACAATCTGGAGACATTTATGGACTTCCAAAAGTTGGACGAGGAGGAAAATAAACTGCTGCTCGACATTGCCGACCAGATGGTAAACTATCCGCTGGTAAACTGCACGACCTGCAACTACTGCATGCCCTGTCCTTACGGCATCAATATTCCCGGTATATTCGCGTTTTACAATGATAACGTGATTGCCGGTACCTACGTCAGAAGCAAGGAGCAGAAGAATTACAACCGGGCGCGCCGTAAGTACCTGCTGGCCTACAACGAAGCCATTTCCACCGTACGCCAGGCCGACCACTGCATATCCTGCCGCCGGTGCGAAAGGGAGTGTCCGCAAAACATCCGTATTGCCGATGAATTGCGCCGTATTGACCGCTACATAGAGAGCCTCAAGCGCGAAACACTCGAATAAATATTATAAAAAAACGGAGACTTTACTCCTTACTCTGTTCGAGACCTTATACATCCCGAAACTGACGTAAGAAAAGGATCAGCTTACAGACGTAACAGGTAATAAGAGTTTGACCCCCGAAGATTTTTCACAATCTTCGGGGGTCAAACTCTTATCTATCGATTTCAGACAGAATAATTATCAACCGAAATCATCGAACATAATCGATGCAGGTTCCACACCCAGATTATCGAGCATCTCCTTGACAGCCTCTGACATGGGGCCGGGGCCGCACATGTAGTACTCAATATCCTCAGGCGCTTCATGATCTTTCAGATAGGTTTCATACATCACTTTATGTACAAATCCCGGAGTGTACTTGACGCCGGCTGCGTCGGCAGCAGGATCGGGACGGTCAAGAGCCAGATGGAAACGGAAGTTTTTGAACTCTTTCTCCAACTGCAGGAAGTCATCCAGATAGAAAACCTCGTTAAGGGCGCGGGCACCATAGAAATAGTGCATTATGCGGTCAGTGGTTTTGAGTGTCTTGGTCATATGCATGATCTGTGCGCGCAGAGGAGCCATACCGGCGCCGCCACCTACCCATATCATCTCCTTATCGGAATCGTAAATCGGATGGAAATCACCGTAAGGACCGGACATCATAACCTTATCGCCGGGTTTCAGGCTGAATATATATGACGATGCCACGCCTGTAGGAACATTTTGGAAACCCACCTCCGGTTTCGGCTTAAAGGGCGGGGTCGCAATACGTACGGTCAACATGATCAGATCACCTTCAGCCGGATAGTTGGCCATTGAATAGGCACGGACAGTAGGCTCGGTTACAACCGATTTAAGGTCAAAGAGACCGAATTTCTCCCAGGCGGGCAGATACTCCGGACCTATCAGTTCCTTATCTATATCCTTGTTATAGTCCATTGAGTGTACGGGAATCTTGATCTGGGCATAGCTTCCGGGAATGAAATCCATATGCTCTCCGGCAGGAAGTTTTACAATGAACTCCTTGATAAAGGTGGCCACGTTCTTGTTTGAGATAACTTCGCACTCCCACTCTTTAACACCCAATATGCTCTCGGGAACCCTGATGGAGATATCACCTTTGACCTTGAACTGGCAACCCAAACGCCAATTGTCCTTGATCTGCTTACGGGTAAAATGTCCTCTCTCGGAGTCCAGTATCTCACCGCCGCCTTCAACGACCTGGCATTTACACTGTGCGCATGAACCCTTGCCTCCGCATGCCGAAGGGAGATATACACCTTCCTGAGCCAATGTATTCAAAAGAGTATCGCCTGAATTGACCTCAAGTTCCTTCTCGCCGTTAATATTGATTTTGACCGTTCCCGATGCCACGAGATATCTCTTGGCTATCAGCAATATTACCACCAGCAACAGTATAACGGCCAGAAATACTACAATACTTGATATATAGAGATTATTCATAATGTACCTGTTTTAAATTGCCAAGCCTGAGAAACACATAAATGCCATAGACATCAGACCTACAGTAATGAATGTTATGCCTACGCCTTTCAAGGGCTTGGGTACGTCACTGTATTCCATCTTCTCACGGATAGCCGCCAGGCATACTATAGCAAGGGCCCAGCCTATACCCGAACCGAGAGCAAAAGAGATTGAATCAGCAAAAGAGGTTATAGCTTGTGTATTATCGGGCTCCATGCCTATACGCTGCTGCATAAAGAGAGAACCGCCCATGATAGCACAGTTAACGGCAATCAACGGCAAGAATATACCCAGTGAGTTGTAGAGCGCCGGAGAGAATTTCTCTACCACCATCTCAACAAGCTGCGTGATACCGGCTATAACTGCTATGAAAAGAATAAAACTTAAGAAACCCAGACCCATAGGATCGAGCACCTTGGTCTGAAGCAGATAGTTTATTGGAAGAGTTATGAGCTGCACAAATATGACAGCTATACCTAGTCCAAAAGCGGTCTTCACAGTCTTGGATACAGCAAGGTAAGAGCACATACCCAGGAAGAATGCGAATACCATATTATCGACAAATATCGATCTTACAAACAGGCTGAAAAAATGTTCCATAATTCTTGTTCTTACGCTTTAAGATTAGTTTTCCTGTAAATCCTTGTTCTTTGCACGATGGACCCAAATAATACAGCCTACCAAAATAAGAGCCATTGGAGGCATAATCATAAGTCCGTTGTTCAGATATCCATGCTCATACCAATTCAAAGGTACAATCTGGTATCCGAAAAGCGTTCCGCTTCCGAACAGTTCACGAACAAAAGCCACTACAACAAGTATGGCAGCATAACCTATACCGTTTCCTATTCCGTCTAAAAACGAAGGCCAGGGACCGTTCTGCATGGCAAAAGCCTCAAGACGACCCATCAGGATACAATTAGTAATAATAAGCCCCACATATACTGACAGTTGTACACTTACATCGTATGCGAAGGCTTTCAGTATCTCACTTACTATAGTAACCAGAGCCGCCACCACAACCAACTGTATTATGATACGGATACGGTTGGGTATGGTATCACGCAACAGTGAAATTATAACATTCGATATTGCCACTATTATGGTAACCGAAAGGCCCATCACAATGGCAGGTTTCAGCTGACTGGTAACCGCAAGAGCTGAACATATACCCAGAATCTGGACTAAAATGGAGTTGTTTACCCATATTGGCTCTTTTAAAGCCTTGATATTCTTGTTTGCCATATTCCTTCAATCAGTCATTTGATTCAACATTATTGTGCTTTTCGCAGTTACCACTGCCGTCACACTCCTCACAACCTTCACATCCGCCCTCCTTACAACACTGTTTTGTAAGGAAAGGAATGTATTTGGAAAGCACCCTATTTATCATTTCATCTACGCCTGTCGATGTTATGGTGGCGCCGGAGACTCCGTCAACTTCAAATTGTGAACTTTGAGCGGCCTTGCCGAACTTGACCACCTTAAGACCTACCTGCTCATCGGCATTAATTACCGACTTGCCCAAGAAACGGCTCTGGAACTTAAGTTCGGCTATCTCATCACCCAGACCCGGAGTTTCCGACGAATGTGAGAAATAGATACCGTAAACCGTTGAGCGGTCATCATCAAGAGCTATATAACCCCAAACGGTGCCCCATAAGCCAAATCCGTTCATGGGAATTATAAACTTACGTTCTCCATCTATCTCAGCCACAAACACGTGCAGATTGCCACTGTCATACTCTGACTTATAGCCGGTGTTGAACTCGCCTTCATACTCGGCCAGCTTACCGTCGGCCTGCATCAGGGCATCGGCGATGATCACCTCAGAGTATGTACCGGCCACATCGGACAAATCACGCAGATTAAGTGCTGAAAGAATTTGCTGTTTGGTGTCGTTAATTACATTGGCCGTTTGACGCTCTTTCAGGGTCTCCGAAACAAAGACGAGCAGGAAAGCCACTATCACCACAATAACGGTAGCATAAAGAATAGTATAAATATTACTATTGGTGTCAATACCCTTCTTCTTTTTTTCCCCTCCATTCTCATCAGAGGTTATCTCTTCAAACTCACTGGAGGGAGCGCCGCAAAGAGGGCATTTTTCAGGAGCTTTATCTCCTACGTGGACATAACCACAAACCTTACATCTGAATTTTTTAGCAGCCATATCCTTATTTGTTATTTAAAATTCTATTAGCACGTTTTTTTACATTACGCTGTACTACACAGTAGTCAATGAGCGGAGCAAAACAGTTCAATAGCAGAATAGCGAGCATCATGCCTTCAGGATAACCCGGGTTCAAAACACGGATTGTTATTGCCATTATACCGATAAGCAGACCGTATATCCACTTGCCTGTCTCAGTACGGGCCGATGTGACGGGATCGGTAGCCATGAAGACGGCGCCGAAACAGAAACCGCCCAGACAGATATGCTCATACCAGGACATCTGAGCCATTGCATTATCCGGACCCCACTGGTTAAAGACCACAGCCATAAGTATGCCGCCCGCAAATACCGAAAACATTGTTTTCCAACTTGCAATTCCCGTGTAAAGGAGCAGTAAAGCGCCCAAGGCTATTGCCACGACGCTGGTTTCACCCACCGATCCGGGAATCAGACCCCACACCATATTCATATTGAATTCGGGAGCGGCTGCCGTTGTGGATGCAATACCGAGCGGAGTAGCTGCGGTAAGTCCGTCCATATCGGCGCCAAGTCCCAGTATAGAGTGGTCAACCACCCATACGGTTTCACCTGTGATAACTGTCGGGTAGGCAAAAAATATGAATGCCCGTGCAATAAGAGCCACATTGAGGAAATTCATTCCGGTGCCGCCGAACAGCTCCTTGGCAAAGATAACCGCGAAAGCCACAGCCAATGCAAGGATCCACAATGGACAGGTGGCCGGAATGATCAAGGGAATTATGAAACCCGTTACGAGGAATCCCTCATGAATCTCCTGTTTTTTCCATTGGGCTACAATGAACTCAATGGTAAGACCTACCGCATATGAAACTATCAGTCTTGGAAGAACGGCCAGGAAGCCGAACAAAAACATATTCCATACCGAACCGTCAAGTCCGCTCAACATGTAGTGCTGATAGCCTACATTGTACGAACCGAACAGGAACGCCGGGAAAAGCGCTATGACGACCATGATCATCATACGCTTGCTGTCAAATGCGTCATGTATGTTCACACCGCTCTTTGAAGTGGTGTTGGGAACAAACAGGAAAGTTTCAAAACCATCAAAAACCGAACGGAAAGCCTGTAATTTACCGCCCTCTTCAAAATTCGGCTTTATCTTATCTATAAATTTTTTTAAACCCATAATTCTTCAGATTTTATGCCATTTCGGCGCGCAGGTTATCCAAGCCCTCACGCACAATGCGCTGAAGCTCAAGTTTTGATGAATCTACAAACTCACAAAGGGCAAAATCCTCGGGAGCTACCTCGTAGATACCATATGCTTCCATCTTGTCAATATTGCCTGTTATAATAGCTTTGATAAGGTATTCGGGATAGATATCCATCGGGAAGACCTTATCATATTCGTTTGACATGATCATGTGACGAGTACCGCCCTTGATGCGGGCATCTATACTAAACCTCTTCTTAGAACAGGAGAGCCATGAGAAGAACGTACGGCTCACGCTGTACTGCTTGAAGCGCGGTGCGATCCAACCCATAAACTCATTTACGTCATCACCCTCGGGAATTACGGTAATCATATTTGCAAAAGAACCCAAATAGTCATCTTCCGATGCTTTTACCCCCGTAAGTACGTTGCCGTTGATTATACGGATATGATCCTTCCTCTTCAGACGGCCTTTAACTATGGTTGAGATCCGTGCTCCGGACATTATCCTGAGGTATGTAGGATTGACTATCTCTTCACCTGCAACTGCTATGATTCTGGTCAGGTCCACTATGCCTTTATTGAAAAGACGTCCTATGAAAATCACCGCCTCGGGAGCCATGGTCCATACCACCTCACCTTTGTTCACAGGTCTGATACGGTTGATCTGTACCCCGACGTTTCCTGCAGGATGCGGACCCTTGAAGACATATAGGTCAACATTATTGACCTGAGTCAGAGCCTGTGCAGTCTGAGAGGCACTGATGCTGAGCGTTGTGGGAGCGATCTTGGCCAAAGCGCTAAGACCGGTCTGAAAATCCAGTTCGTTACCTTTGAGCACTATCTCAAAGTCAGGCGCCAGCGGATTGGTGTCAAAAGCCGAGACAAATATTCCGCGGGGAGTATCGTCAGGATTGGCGATAATGTCATACGGACGCTGACGAAAGAACCCAAACAGTCCGGACTCCATCAGATGTGACTTAACCTCATCGCCTGAAAGAGACTGCACGCTCTTTGTCTTGAACTCGACATGTTTTTGTTTGGCATCGGGTTTGACCACAATGCTCAGAACCTTGCGACGCGCTCCACGGTTCACAGCCAAGACCTCACCGCTGACAGGTGAAACAAATTTTACCTCAGGGTGATTCTTGTCAATGAACAGAGCTTCGCCGGCCTTGACCATCTGCTGCTCCTTTACCGCAAGCTTGGGGGTAACACCTGTAAAATCGGGCGGACACAAAGCATATGTGTCCGATGATTCCGATTGTATAACCTCACAGGATGGGTTACCCAGCAACTTGATGTCCAGACCTTTTCGTAAACGAATAATTTCTGCCATTTGTAGTTAATATATTGTTATAGCTTAATCTTACAAATTGGCCACGAAGATAGCAATAATATAGGTAATAAAAGATAATAACGCTTATTTTATTTTTTTTATTTTCAACCATAATGTATAAGCATTTTTTTTCCACGTATAGGCTTCAAACAGTGGCGTTTTTATAATTTTGATATGCCTGAATCGGGAATTATCAATAAATTTCATAATGATTGTCCCGGACAGTCTGTTTTTGATATATCTTTGCCAATAGAGTTGAATAATGCTATGAGAATATGAGGACCGGAAGAATCCTGCATATATTGATTACAGTGCTGCTGGCGCTGTTCGTTACGGGCCACATCCTGCTGAACAACAAAAAAATTCAGCAGGAGACTGCACATCATGTGGTTCAGATAGCAAGTTCATTTCTGGGCACTGATGTCAATGCCGCCCGCGTACAACTAGTCTATCCCTTCGGCATAACTATTGACGGGCTTATCATCCATGATTTGACCGGCGACACTCTGGCATATATCGGGTCGGCTACACTGCGTCTAAAACCGATCGACCTCATATACGGCAATCTGCATGTGACCAGTGTGAGATTGAGAAGTCCTAAAATAAAACTCAGCAAGGACAGTGTTCAGGCTGAGGCCAACTACGCTTTTCTTATGGACCTGTTTGAGAACGGCGAAACCAAAACGAACAGTAATCTGGCATTTAAAGCCAATTCCATTCTCATAAGAAACGGTTCCATCAGATATGACCTGAAAACATCCCCGCAGACCCATGGAATATTTAATAAAGAACATATCAACGTAAGTGGTCTTAACGCCAATATTTCACTGAAAAATTTGGAGAGCGATTCACTGGCTTTCGTGATAAGAAAGCTTGCTTTCACCGAGCATTCGGGTTTCACTCTATCCAACCTCCACGGAACTGTCAATATCGATGATAACTCTCTCTCCGTTAACGGACTGAAACTCTCCACTCCCAACAGTAAGTTCGATATAGATAATCTTGCTGCCGGTTATGGCCTGAAAGGATTTTCCCGCAGTCCTATAAATCTGACAGCCAACCTGCAGGCATCAGTTACAGGAAGTGACTTCAAAGCTTTTGTACCTGAAGCCGCTGCCATGACCGAACCCATTGATCTTTTCCTGAACGGATACGGCAATAACCTCTCCTTCCTGCTCAATAATCTCAATGTCAGTTCCCGCACAAATCAGTTCGCACTGAAAGGAAAAGGACGGATTTCAACGGATGAATCACTGATTTTCAAGTCAGTCAGCAATTTCAGTCTGGAGATGGATATGGCCTCTACTATGACAGCATGGGCCAATAAGCAGTTGAGCGGATTCGGATTCAAACTGCCTGCCGTCCTGGGCAGGACCGGCAAGATGTCGGTTACCCTGAATGCCGACGGCGACATTTCTAAACCCGATGTAACCGCACTCATCGCAAGCGGCGCCGGAATAGCAACAGCTGCATTAAAAGGGGTCGGTGGAAAATACAATCTCTCAATAAGCGGGGACTCACTAAATCTGGGACGGCTGACAGGAGACCGTAATTGGGGAGTTTGCAATCTTGTGTTTTCGGCTGTAGGCGCCAAATCGGACGGAATTCTTTCCGGGACATTCGACGGTACCGTTAAAAATGTCGGATACAAAGAGTATATCTACCGTGATCTGGCAATAGGAGGAACATTCCTCGACAGATCGGTAAAAGCCCAAATAGGCTTCAACGACGTCAATGCATCAATATTAGCCGACATTGAAGCCGATTTCCGCAAGGCTGTTCCGTCGGGGCGTTTGACCTTGAATGCAGAGTATATAAATCTGGACGCCCTTAACCTGTCGGAGATTGACGGAAGGTCTATCTCATTCAAATTGGCAGCCGAGGCATCGGGAACCGATCTTGACAATCTGGAAGCCCGGATGAAAATTGATACTCTCTTTTACTCGGACTATGGCGGCGACTGGCAAATGGATAATCTGACTGCCGCTATTGGGACTCTGGACAGCAAATCCGGATGCCGCTCCGTATCTATATTCAGCGACTTCTTCAATATGAGTCTTATAGGTGAATACAGCCTTGTCACACTACCCGGCTCACTGCTAAAGATATGCGGGAGCAACCTGCCTACATTCAGTAGTTTTGTTTCTGACAGAACCGGAATTAAATCCGTACCTGAGCCGGGAAAAGACTGTTTTCACGCACAAGCCACAATCTACGATGTTTCTCTGTTTCAGAAAGTGTTCCATATGCCCATCAGTATTGACCGTAATGTCAGTATAACATGCTATATGGACGACAGAGAAGATGAATGCACAATCTATGTTGATGTTCCCGAATTCAAATTTGAGAACAAATGGGTAAAATACGCAGACCTGACGCTTGATTCAAGAGAGGGCCGCTGTAACCTGCTTATATCCGGTACTTACGGCAACGACACCTCAAGTGTGAATGCTATGCAAGCGATGTTTGAGGCCTCCGATGATGTACTGAACAGCCGGTTGGCTTGGAAAAATATCGAAGACGGAGCGTTTGAAGGTGTTCTGACAGCAATGACCCGCTTCATCGAATATGACCGGAAGAGCAGATGGCTGCACTCTTTCAACCGGATTGATTCAACGCAGATAATTGTCGGTAACTCCGTATGGGACTTTTCAACCACTGAAATAACCACCCAAAAGGGCCGTATAACGGTTTCGGGGCTCAACATAAACAACAACGACCAGTATCTGCTTGCCGATGGAGCCATATCGGCCGATTCCACCGACGTTATCAACCTGTCACTCAATCAAATTGACCTTGAAAAGACGCTGAATATGGTGGGGACCAACAAAATGGGATTGAAAGGAATAGCTTCAGGCATTATAGCAGCGGCAGGCATCCTGCATACTCCGCATTTTTCAGGTAATTTGGATATAGACGGTTTCGAATTTTTAGATTCTTACCACGGACATATGAGCAGTAATCTGAACTGGAATGACAGCGAAGGAAGAATCGAAATGGAAGGAACAATGGTTGACGGTGAAAGGTCATCGACACTGTTAACAGGATTTTTCGAACCAAAGAGAAAATTTATTGACCTTAATATAGGAGCCGACCATACCGACCTGCATTTCCTGAATTTATGGACAAAAAAAGTATTTAAAGAGGTAGGAGGACGGGCTATCGGTGACCTGCGCATCTTTGGCACGCTGAAAGGAGGTCTTAATATGGAGGGTGAAGCCATACTTGAAGATGGGTATTTCGTTCAGGAGAATATCAACACAACCTTCTTAATAAAGCGGGACACATTATGGTTTGAACCTGACAAAATGCTGTTCAAAAACGTTGAAATATCTGATGAATTCGGGCATAACGGAATGATGACATGCATACTGAACCATAAAAATTTTTCAAACTGGACAGTTGACATGAAAGCCGATGTGGACGGTATGCAGGTTTACAACGTATCCGACAATGAAATGAAAGGTATAAACGCATTAGTCTTTGCCAAAGGCTCAATGACCCTGAATTTCAATAAGGAAGACGGACTGTCTATAAAAGCCGATGCAAGGACGGCTCCCGGCACAAGATTGGGATACAGTATGACATCCAATGTGGCTGACTACAATTTCCTGACCATTATTGACAGGAGAGAACTGAACATCAGTAAAGAGAGTGTGGAAGCCATACTGCCTGCATCAAACGGCAAGAAAAAGACCAATCTGAGCCTTGATTTAAATGTGGAATGCAGCGAAGATGCCGTAATCGATATGGCCATAAGCTCACTTACCGGAACTTTCCGCGGCCGGGGCAATATATCGGCAAAATTTCAAACCCAAGACGGTGTTAAACTGAATGGGATCTACAATATTCGGTACGGCCAATGTACCCTGTCGCTTGAGGACCTGATCCACAAGAACTTCTCCCTGCTGGACAACAGCTATGTAAGATTTAACGGTGCCCCGACGGACACGGAATTCGATATCCACACCTATCACAGCGTCAATTCGGTATCCATGTATAATCTGGATCCCAACATCAACAACAACGTACGTGTAAGGTGTCTCATGGATATTACAGGTAACGTTTCAAATCCCAAGCTGTCATTTGACATCGATATGCCGTCGGCCACCGCCGAAGAGAGGGATATCCTTGCAAGCGTCACTTCGACAGAGGAGCAACGCAACCTTCAGTTCATGTATCTGCTTGCCATAGGCAAGTTTTACACATACGATTTTTCGGCACAGGACATGGCTGCAAGCGGACTTTCACCCAGCACTATGGAGTCTATAGTCAATTCAACGGTAAGCGGACAGATAAATAATCTTCTGTCACAGGTTCTAAATAACGAGATGATATCGTTCTCCAGCAACCTGAGTGCCAGCAGCTATCTCTCCAATGATGTCACAAGCCTTAACAACAAGGAGTTTGAAGGCATTCTGGAAGCACATCTGCTGGACAACCGGCTGCTTGTGAACGGTAACTTCGGATACAGGGAGAATACTCTTACCAACACGGCAAACTTCATCGGTGACATTGAAGTTCGTTACCTACTATTCCCCAAACATGGCATAAGTCTGAAAGGATACAGCCGTAACAACGACCGCTATTTCTCAAAGGCCGTACTTACAACCCAGGGTATGGGTGTGGTCTTTGATAAAGATTTTGATAATTGGCTGCCAAAGAAAAAAGAGTAACTACTGATTAATAAGAGACACCCGTCTTGCAGCCACCGCAAACTTCAGGCTGCGGACTTCGAACCACAAATTCCGGACTGCGGCAATAGTGCAGTTGTCAATATGAACGAGCAAACAGCACCCGTCCTGCAGAGGGCTTGCCGCTGTAAATGTCACTACCCTCTTCCTTTTTCATATCTAACGGCAGGCAGCGTATGGTGGCCTTGGTCTCCTCCTTAATCCTAGCTTCGGTTTCGGCCGTGCCGTCCCAGTGTGCCAAAACAAAGAATCCCTGCTCTATCTTATCCTTGAAATCCTCATAGTAGTTCACCTCTACCATACGTGAGTCGCGCCAGGCTTTGGCCTTCTCGAATATTGCGCTCTGCATCTCGTCCAAAAGAGCAGGGATCAGATTATCAAGTCCTTCGAACGGAACTGTCTCTTTCTTCAGAGTATCCCGGCGCATTATCTCTACCGTACCGGCCTCCAGGTCACGCATACCCATAGCAACACGCACGGGCACACCTTTCAACTCATACTCGGCGAACTTGAATCCCGGACGTTTGTTGTCGGCATCATCGTACTTGACACTTATGCCTTTGGCGCGCAGCGCATCAACGAGCACCTTTACCTTTGCATTTATCTTTTCCAAATCCCCGGCATTCTTATAGATAGGGATCACAACCACCTGTATGGGAGCCAGTTTGGGAGGCAAGACAAGACCGTTATCATCGGAGTGAGCCATTACAAGGGCGCCCATCAAACGGGTAGATACACCCCACGATGTAGCCCAAACATACTCCAATTGGTTATCCTTGTTGACAAACTGAACATCAAAAGCCTTGGCAAAATTCTGTCCCAGGAAATGTGAGGTTCCGCACTGAAGAGCCTTGCCGTCCTGAGTCATTGACTCTATGGTATAGGTGTCAAGGGCGCCTGCAAAACGCTCCGTCTCGGATTTCACGCCTGCTACCACAGGAACAGCCATATAGCCCTCTACGAAATCGGCATAGACCTGATGCATACGGCGTGCCTCCTCTTCGGCCTCCTCACGGGTAGAATGTGCGGTATGGCCCTCCTGCCACAAAAACTCCGAGGTACGCAAAAACAGACGGGGACGCATCTCCCAGCGCATCACGTTTGCCCACTGATTGCACAGTATGGGAAGGTCGCGGTATGATGTGATCCAGTTCTTATATGTTGCCCAAATAATGGTTTCCGATGTAGGACGGACTATCAGCTCCTCTTCCAGTTTGGCCGCGGGATCTACAACAACGCCGCTGCCGTCATCGGCATTCTTTAGACGGTAATGCGTTACCACAGCGCACTCTTTGGCAAATCCTTCAACATGCTCGGCCTCCCGGCTCAGATACGATTTGGGAATAAGCAGCGGGAAATATGCGTTCTGATGGCCGGTCTCCTTGAATTTGTCATCAAGTATCCGCTGCATCTTCTCCCATATTGCGTAGCCGTAAGGCTTGATTATCATACAGCCGCGTACGGGTGCCTGCTCTGCAAGGTCGGCCTTCACAACCAGTTCGTTATACCACTGCGAGTAATTATCGCTTCTTTTAGTAAGGTCTTTAAGTTCTTTAGCCATAGCTGTCTTATTTCGGAGTGCAAAGATAACTCAAATGTGCAAACAAAGCGGGCTTTGTTTATACCAAATGCTGTTTATCCCGGATTTCGGATAGCAAAATTACACTTTATTTCATATTTTTGAACTCCGGAACCGAACAATAATCAGTATAACAACTGCGTTTATATGTTTGAAATATGAAGACCCGGAAACGCATATTCAACACAGTTTTCACTGCGGCACTGCTCTTTTTGCTACCTGCTGCGGTCAAGGCTCAGTGGTCGGGAAGCTCATCGGAGAGGATCAACACCTTGAGGATGATTGCAGACGGCGACTGGGAGCGTATGCCGTTGCTGACACTGAACAGCGACGAGACCATCGAATTCTCATTCGATGAGATGTCACACCAATACCGTCGTTTCACCTATCACATAACCCATTGCGATGCCGGATGGGTACCATCGGACCTGATTGAATCCGAATATCTGGACGGATTCAACGACCGGCCTGTCGATGATTGGAAAAAATCGCTCAATACCACGTTTGCCTATACTCACTACAGGCTTACTCTGCCCAATAACGAAGTGAAACTCAAACTGTCAGGCAACTACCGTCTCTCCATACGTGAAGATGGCAAAGAGGTGGCCTGGTTCAGGTTCTGTGTAACTGAGGATATGCCCAACCTTGCTGCCACGGTAAGCGGTAATACCGATATCGATACCCATAAGTCACACCAGCAGGTAGATATGGCTGTCAGCCTGAACGGACTGACCGTAAGGGACCCTGAAAGAGAGATCTACACCATTGTAATGCAGAACCGCCGTTTTGACAACGCAGTCATAAACCCGCGATACACCTACAACAACGGGAACAGACTCACATTCGAGCACTGTCGCGAACTTATTTTCCCGGCCGGCAACGAATACCGCAGATTCGAGATAGTCAATATGCATGATTATTTCAGGAATGTGGACAGGATGTCATTCTATGACCCCTATTTCCATGCCGGCCTTATGAAAGACACGCGGCACCACGCCTACAATTTTGATAACGACCACAACGGCCGTTTCCTTATACGTTACAATCAGGCCGCCGACAGTGATACCGAGGCCGATTATCTGTTCGTACATTTCACGCTCTCCCTTGAACGTCTGACCGGAGGACGGCTCTATGTTTCCGGCGATTTCAACGGCGGAAACCTTACGTCCGGCCATGAGATGACCTACGATGAACGTGAAAAGACATATCAGGCTACATTACTGCTAAAACAGGGTGCATACGATTACCACTATCTCTGGGTCCCCGACGGTAAAACCGGCGGTGAGACCCGCCCCATTGAGGGCGACTGGTATGAGACCCGAAACGAATACAATATCCTGCTCTACTACCGCCAGCGCGGCTCGCGCTACGACCGCCTCGTAAGCACCCTCAACATCACAACCGAATAAATCACCGTCAGACGGACTTTCCTATCCACTCCTTAATCCCCTTCTTCCGGTATATCTTTCCTATATTGCCGCCGCCCTCCATCGTATTACCCCCTCTTCCAATAGTACCGCCCCGCTTCACAATATTACCCTTTTTCCCGGATTTTCTCCCCGTTATTGACATTGTTACGATTCTGTTATGCCTTAACGTGAGTATCAATAGCCCAAATCCATTATATTCGCATCAGAGTTAAAACAATTATCTTATTGGATATGAATAATGCACAACAAATACTGAATGAGTGTCACAGGATTTTCCGTGACACGGAAAGTGCCAGGACACTCACTCTCTACCGGAGCCGCGACAACCGCCTTACGTTTGATGAAAGGCTATTCATTATCAAAGAGATAGAAAAAGTGTTCTATCCGGTATTCCTGGAACTCCGCAATGTCAGCCCGTTGCTTACGGACTGGGACCTTCTGCTCTGCGCACTCTCCTATGAAGGATTTACGGTACCGGTCATAGCAGAATGTTTTTCGGTATCAAATGATGCCGTCCGTATGCGCAAGAGCCGCCTGCGCGAAAAACTGCCCGGCCTCTGGTTCGCACTGATTTTCCATGCCATGACCAAAGCCGATGAAAACGAATGTCACAATTCTGTTACGGATAATATTTCCGATGAGGATGGCACCGCCCTATCTTTGACGTCGGAAACCGAAAACAAGCCCGCAGATATGAACAATAACACTACCGTCAGAATGACATTTGCCAAGGCAATCCTCAAAGGGTTGGCCGGGACGCTTCGTTTCAAAGGCCGTGCCTCCCGCTCTGAGTTCTGGTACTACACTCTCTTCTGCGCAATTCTTATTATTGCACTGACAGCGGCAATGCTAATACTCAACAACACCGTCTCTATGCAATACGATTACATCGTAACCGGAATATGGTTGACCATATCGTTAATGGTCACTTTTTCCCATTCAGCCGCAGCCGTAAGACGCTTTCACGACACGGAATGCAGCGGCTGGCAGTGGTGTGTGACATTTCTCATGCCATGGCTCACCATTATTATACTCACGATTTGGTATATTGAATACGATGTATATATAAGAAACAGAGCCGGAGAATATGACCATGACCCTTTTGTAATATCATGGGCTGATGCCATTTTTTTTATTGACCTGATCATTCTCATTGCAGCAAACATATGGACTGTTGTCAGATTCTCTAAAAAAGGCACCGAAGGTCCGAACATTTACGGCCCTGATCCTCTGTACAGAGAGAGTTTCAAAAAGACCCAATAACAACCTTGTCAACATGAACAAACTAATATCCTTCGTCCTGATGGTGATAATTGGGACATCTCCCGTCTTGTCTCAGAACAAGGAGTACGACTACTCCGACAAATATATTCCAAGAAAATATATATCGGATCTCTCCAAACCTACTCTGGTTATGCTGACTGCAACATGGTGCGGTCCCTGCAAGTACATGAAAGAAAATATCATGAAACTGCCCGAAGTCAGACAATGCCTTGACAGTCTGAATGTTTTGATAATCGATGTTGATGTAGAAGGTAAATATTTGAAAGATAAGTTCTCCGATGTCGGCTATACGGGAGCCATCCCCTATTTTGCACTGCTTGACCCGCAAGGCAATTATACAGACCATATAACAGGACGGAAGGACGAGGAGAAGTTTCTCACATTCATTAGAAAATCACTCTCCAAAGCCAATAACAATGGTGAAAATGAGAAAAATTAAGTTCTTTATCCTGACATATCTGTTCTCACTCTCACTAACACCGGCATACGGACAGACAGATAACAAGGAATTAGATAATTTCTATAATTCACTCTATTCAATACTGCGCGAAACGGACAAGAATATAACAGAGTTTACCATTGACACTCTCTCAACAATAATCAATGCATTTTACTCCGGTGAAGACAGAATCAGTCTTATTCAGCAGTATATTGATAATCGGAATAGAATAATCTGCGTTGGAAACAGGAATTATATGCAGTTCACGGATTTTATCTGTGCCGCCGATACATCTGAGTTACTAAGGGCTCTTTTTAACCGTAACAGACTTCAGATAATTGACCCGGACAGTATTCCCGATTCTTATGAAAAATATCTCTATGCCATAAAATTGCTGAAGAGATTTCCCACATTTTTTATAGTTGACAATGAAGGGGCGCTCCTGACAATCTATTCCGGATATTACAGTCCGGAAAAGCTTGTTGCAGCAGCGCTGTGTGCCGGTCTTATACCTGATGGGATTAATCAGGATGAGATATTCAGGATTACCCAAAAAAGATACAAGAAACATTTAAGAAGGTCCAAATCGTATGAACGTTGGTTAAGCATGGTCTCCGCAGGTCGTCATATTGACGTGAATTTAGGTTACGGATTATACTCATTGTCCGGCAATAACAGTCAGGAGAAGAGTTCAGGAATGTTGTCGGCTGATATTGGCTTCAGACAGGACATTGGAGAAAAAAAAAGAGTCTCTCTGGGTACAGGCATAACTTTGGAGCATGTTTTCGATACAAACGCTCAAACAAGACTAAGTTTGCCCCTTGAGGCTGAACTTACCATTTTAAGATGGTATCCCGCCATAAAATGCAGGGCAGGCATCTGGGGCGGACGCACATTCGTCAGGGAAGAGTGCCGGCACAATTATAACAGATATGAAGCAGGAGTGCAATGCAGCCTTTTCCTTGAGTTCGGGAACTTTGATTTTTCTTTAGGGTACAAACGCGGTCTGACAGACATCCTTACCGCACCCGATTTGGACGGATACTCCAACTCACTGTTATTCTCCACACGGCTAAGACTCTTCAAGTAAATCTTCCCTGTAATATCCGATGCCGGAACTTACTGAGACAATAAAAACGCCTGAAACTAATTATTGGATTTTTAACGAAGAGCAGCAGCCACGATAATAAACAGTGGTAATTACCGGCGTTTTTTCCAGAGGGCGTCCAGTCGTTCCCTGATTTTGTTCTCCTGCTGATTGTCCTGAGGCTGCCAGAAGCGGGAGTCCTTTATCTCGCCGGGCAGATATTGCTGATCGATGAAATTACCCTGAAAATCATGGGCATATTTGTAATCTTCACCGTAGCCCAACTCTTTCATAAGCGATGTCGGAGCGTTTCTCAGATGCAGAGGCACCGGCAGGTTGCCGGTCTCGCCCACCTTGGCGAGTGCGGCATTGATGCCCAGGTATGCCGAGTTGCTCTTGGGACTCGTGGCCAGATAGACAGTAGCTTCAGCCAGCGGAATGCGTCCCTCAGGCCATCCTATCTTCATTACGGCATCGAATGCCGCATTGGCAAGCAACAGCGCATTGGGATTTGCCAGACCCACATCCTCGGCAGCCGATATGACAAGACGGCGCGCAATAAACGCAGGATCCTCGCCGGCCTGCACCATACGTGCCAGCCAGTAGAGGGCTGCATCGGGATCGCTGCCCCGTATGGATTTTATGAAAGCCGAAATGATATCGTAGTGCATCTCGCCATCCTTATCGTATGCCAACGGGTTATGCTGCAGATACTCATTGACCTTCTCATCGGTAATTACCACATGGTCCGAGCTGTCGGCCCCGACCGTAAGTTCCAGGATATTGAGCAGCTTGCGGGCATCGCCTCCCGAAAAACGCAACATAGCGGTTGTCTCCTTGAGCTCAATAGTACGTTGTTTAAGAATAACATCGGTCTTTATGGCGCGATCGAGAAGTTTCAGAAGATCATCTTTTTCAAGTGAATTGAGCACATAGACCTGCATTCTGGAGAGCAGCGGACGTATCACCTCAAACGAGGGGTTCTCGGTTGTAGCCCCGATGAGCGTTATGTCGCCTCTCTCTACGGCACTTAGCAGAGAGTCCTGCTGCGCCTTGTTGAAACGGTGGATCTCATCTATGAAGAGTATGGGACTGCCCTTGGTACGGAACAGCGGATTGCTTCGGGCGCGGTCTATCACCTCGCGGACCTCCTTGACGCCGGTTGTAACAGCGCTTAAAGAGCTGAAAGGAAGTTCCATTTTTGTGGCTATGATCCGTGCAAGCGTGGTCTTGCCTGTTCCGGGAGGGCCCCACAAGATGAACGAGGAGAGACGGCCGGAATCAATCATACGGCGCAGCACGGCATTGGGACCTACCAGATGTTCCTGTCCTACATAGTCGTCAAGAGACCTGGGTCTCATCCTTTCAGCCAACGGTTGCATACTTTCAATCTATTTGAGTGAACAAATATAACACAGTTTGTAAAAAGAAAAAACCTTCAGACCGGGATTCCTGCCCGTTAGATTCTGTTTCATAAGCCTGCCCCATATATGGAAATGGAGCCTGAAAAACCATCTCATACGCCATTTCGAAAGACGTTTGTAATGTTTTAGCAGCGTGGAGCTGTCATCGATTCTATCCCTGTGCTGAAAGGCATTGTGTACCGCCTGCTCCGTCTTGGCAAGGAAAACCTCGTTTTGTTCCAGACCGAGGTGAATAAGCGGATTGTCAATATGTAAAATTTTCACGCCTTCATGCTCCAACTGCCGTCCGAAGAGCACATCTTCGTAGCCGTATTCCCTGAATGATTCGTCAAAACGTATCTTCATAAAGAGCTCACGGTCAATAAGAAACGAGAATGGCGTGAATCTGGAATAGGGGTTGCGGCCGCGTATTTCGGCGCTCCTCATAAGGTCTGCCTTTTTTTCATACTTCCATCTGAGTTCGACGCCGGGTTCCGGAATAATGTCCGGATGTCTGACGCCGCCGCACACCACCGCGGCTCTGCAGGCGACGGAGAGATAGTCCTTCAGGAAACTGCTGCTGCCAACTGCCGCATCGCAATCCATAAACAGAAGCTTGGCGTGGCGGGATTCATCGGCCAGCAGGTTACGTATGGAAGCACGCCCGATATTCTCCTTCAATTCAATCATACGACAGAACTCCAGTCTCGCTGTCGCAGTACGGTTAATGCCGACCGCCTCTTTGTCGGTTGAACAGTCATCGGCCACAATTATCTCAAACGGAATACCCAGAGCCGCACCCTGGGAATGCAGGTCTGACAGCAACCGGGAGCAATCCCAATTGAAAACAGGAATGAGTATTGAGAGGGTTTCCATGCTGCAAAGTAAATCCTTTTCTCCGAAAATCACATAACCCGACTGCCATAAAGAGCAAAATCGCCAAGAGCCGGATCATCGGGCCAGATTTCAGCCATTTGGGCGGTTATTTCCCGGCTTGTCCTCAGGTCAGCGCTCTTCCTTACGGTGAGTCCCAGCGCTTTGGCCGTAAAATAGACATGTGTGTCAACAGGCACCAGCAGTTGTGCCGGCGTGACCCGGCTCCATATGCCGAAATCGACGGGACTCCCCTTGCGCACCATCCAGCGCAGGAACATATACAGCCTTTTATTGGCCGATGTGCTGCCGGGAAGAGGGATCCCCTTCACCCCGTTGAATTCGGAACATAGCCTATAGACGCCTTCTTCTATGGGCCGGTCGGGAATGAAGAGATCCTCAAGACTCTCAAAACGCAAGTAAATATCATTCAGTCTGTGACATAACATGCTGAAATCAGACCATTTGTAGAAACGGTAAAGGGTGTCATCACCGGATGCGGGAAGATTTTGCCAGCCTCCCTCTCTCACATAAAGACAGGGACCGCCGGCCTCGTCCATGATACTGTGCAGGTTATCCAGAATCCTGAGAAAGACTTTACGGCTTCCGTAAGCCATCCAGGCCGATATGAAACCAGATACCTCTATATCCTTTGCATTGTCGTAACGGTGCGGGAACTGAACGGGGTCGCCGTCAATGAAACTGTCGGATTCACACCTGCGGGCCGAAGATACCAGCATCTGTTTTAGGTCATCTCTCATAGTGTTACAAAAATAGTGAATTACAAGACACGATAAGTCCCATAAAAGAGGTAACTTTGCACTTTCAAAATAGAAAATGATTATGACGGAGAAGGCTGTAGATGAAATCGGTGAGAAAAAAAGTCTGAACTTCATTGAGGAGATGGTGGAAAAGGACCTCGCAGAGGGCAAGAACGGAGGACGTGTCCAGACCCGTTTCCCGCCGGAGCCAAACGGTTACCTGCACATAGGTCACGCCAAGGCTATCTGCATTGATTTCGGCATAGCCCAAAATTATGGCGGAATATGCAACCTGCGCTTTGACGATACCAACCCCATCACAGAGGATGTGGAGTATGTGGATGCAATTAAGGAGGATATACAGTGGCTGGGGTTCCGGTGGGAAAACGAATTCTATGCATCGGACTATTTCCAGCAGCTCTGGGACTTTGCCGTTAAGCTCATAAAGCAGGGCAAGGCCTATATTGACGAACAGGACCAAGAGACTATCCTTTCACAGAAAGGCACCCCTACTCAGCCCGGCATAAACAGCCCCTACCGTGACCGTCCCGTAGAAGAGAGTCTGGAACTCTTTTACAAGATGAATAGCGGCGAGCTGGAAGAGGGGTCCATGGTGTTGCGCGCCAAGATTGACATGGCTCACAACAATATGCTTTTACGCGACCCCATCATATACCGCATAGTCAAAACACCGCATCACCGTACCGGCACCAAATGGAAGGCATACCCCATGTATGATTTTGCCCACGGTCAGAGTGACTACTTTGAGGGTGTCACTCACTCTCTCTGCACGCTTGAATTTGAGCCTCACCGCCCCCTTTATGACCTCTTTATTGACTGGCTTAAGGATGGAGAGGACCTGGATGACAACCGTCCGCGCCAGACCGAGTTTAACAAGCTAAACCTTAATTATACCCTTTTGAGCAAACGTAACCTGCTGGTTCTCGTACAGAGCGGCATGGTATCGGGCTGGGACGATCCCCGAATGCCGACCCTTTGCGGTTATCGCCGCCGCGGATACACCCCCGAATCCATCCGTATGTTTGTGGACCGTATCGGTTACACCAAGTTCGATGCTCTCAACGATATGGCGCTCATGGAGTCAGCTATCCGCGAAGACCTGAACCGCCGCTCAACCCGTGTATCGGCAGTCATTCACCCTGTCAAGTTGGTAATAACCAACTACCCCGAGGGCAAGACCGAAGAGTATGAGACCATAAACAACCCCGAAGACCCTCAGAGCGACAGCCATAAAATAACGTTCAGCCGCGAACTTTGGATTGAGCGCGAAGACTTTATGGAAAATGCTCCTGCCAAATATTTCCGCCTGAGTCCCGGTCGCGAGGTACGGCTCAGAAGTTCATATATAGTACGTTGCACAGGATGTAAAAAGTCTGCCGACGGTAACATTGAAGAGGTGTACTGCGAATATATACCCAACACCAGGACAGGCGAATCGGATTCAAACCGTAAAGTAAAGGGAACCATCCACTGGGTCAGCACAGCCCACGCCATCAAAGCTGAGGTGCGTCTCTATGACTGTCTATGGAAGGTTGAGAATCCGCGTGACGAATTAGCCCGTCTGCAAAAAGAGGGTATGGAGACAATCGATGCCCTGAAGATGATGAAGAATCCCAAATCGCTTGAGATTATCGATGAGTGCTATGTGGAAACTTTCCTGGCAAACACTAAACCTATGGATTATTTTCAGTTCCTGCGAATCGGCTACTTCTGTACCGACAAGGATTCCACACCTGAACATCTGATTTTCAACAGGACCGTTTCCCTTAAAGACACCTGGAAAAAAGTAAAGCATAAAGCATAACCGCCTGATGAAAGACGATTCTGCATCATATTTTGAAAGTCAGGAATTTGCCGAGCTCCTCCACAACTATGAGGAGATGATTTCTGAGGGTAATTCTGTATATTTCGACAGTTCGGACCTTGTCAATCTGGCTGAATACTATTCAATAAACGGTGAACCCGATAAGTCGGATGCCGTAATTGAATACGGTCTTAATCTTCATCCCTGCAACTCCGACATACTGATATCAAAAGCCGGTCTGCTTCTGATGCGCGGACAGAATGCGGAAGCGCGTGTTATATCGGAATCAATAAACGATATTGACAATCAAGAACTTGCATACCTGAGAGGCGAGCTTGAGTTTGCTGACGGCAAGATAGATCTAGCCGAGCACTGGTTCAACATAGCATTAAACATGAGCGATAATGATCCCGGTATGCTGAATGATATTATTGTCAAATATATGGACGGGCGCCGGTATGACCTTTGCCAAAAATGGCTGGACCGGGCTTTGATTATCTCACCCGATTCCCGGAACTTCATAGAGCTGCAGGCTGACCTCTATTTTGATACAGGACAGACCGAAGCAGCTATAGAATGGTACAATCACCTGCTTGACGAATTCGCATACGACACATATTATTGGGAACAGCTGGGACGTATCTGGTATGAGAGAGAAGATTATACTCAGGCTATGGAGTGTTTCGAATACATTGAGGCTATCGATCCGGAATACAAACCGGCCCGGATGATGGAGGCAAGTTGCCGTCTGCAGATGGAACAGTGGGAAGAGGCTTATCTCATCTATAAAGAACTGCTTGAGGACGACCCTAGCTCCTCTACCCTGCTCTACTACTGTGGAAGGTGTCTTTTTGAATTAGAGGATTATGAAAATGCCTTGCCCTATCTTCTTAAGACTTATGAAGAAATGGATGAAGAGGCTACTCGGGATATGTATGTTGAGCTCTATCTGCTCCTTGCTTCATCAGCCTACAGGCTGGGTAACAAAGAGGACGCTCTGGCATGGCTCAATGAGGGTCTTGACCTTGACCCAAACGACACCGAACTTCTAAATCTTGCCGCAAAACTAATTTCCGGCAATAAAAATGATATATCTGAAAAATCTGAAAACAATATAAACGACTTATAATTATGGGAGCATTCATTCAATGGTGTCTGAGCCACCTTAACTACTGGACAATAATGTTTTTAATGACAATCGAAAGTTCATTCATACCCTTTCCGTCCGAGATAGTTGTGCCTCCTGCTGCATATCATGCGGCATCCAGCGGCGAAATGAATATTTTTCTCATTATACTGTTTGCAACAATCGGAGCAATTTTCGGTGCATTAATAAACTATTTTCTTGCATTGTGGATAGGCAAGCCGCTGGTCTATAAATTTGCAGACAGCAAGTTGGGAAATCTCCTTCTGCTCGATGGCACAAAAATTCATAAAGCCGAGGAATATTTCAACAAACATGGTGCAATATCTACATTCATCGGTCGTCTTATACCGGCCATTCGCCAACTCATATCTATCCCTGCAGGACTTGCCAAGATGCCCTTGAAGCCCTTTATTATCTTTACAGCTCTTGGGGCCGGACTATGGAATATAGTGCTTGCGTTGATGGGTTACTATCTTGAAAAGGTTGTTCCCGAAGACCAACTCATAGATGTGGCAACCAAATATAGCCATGAAATCGGTTATTCGATTTTGGCTATAGTGACTGTAGTCATAGTTGTTATGATTGTTAAGAATCGAAAGAAGAAAAAGACTGTTAACTCTTAAAAAAGGGAAAGAATTTCATAAAAAATCCCGGATTTTCTATTTTTACATTTATAAATAACTGTTATGATTTTCAGATTCCTACAGACTGTAACACCCTTAGAGGTTGACACGGAGTATATAAAGCATGTCAATGACTCCATTCAGGAGGCTGCTTTGCAAATGATTGAGCAGATGAAAATGGATCCTAAAAACTTTGTCAATGAGATGATACATAGTTTTGGAGTTTTTGCCTTGAAGCTGTTGTCGGCCATCATAATCTATTTGGTAGGTGCATGGATCATCCGAAGGATCAAGAAGAGACTGAAACGGGTTTTTGAAAAGCGCAATGCCGATGACGCACTGGCTTCATTCGTATCATCGCTGGTCTCCATCACGCTAACCTTAATACTTATTGTCATTACAGTTTCGGCCTTAGGCATAAATACCACATCCATCGCCGCACTGCTGGCTGCAGGAGGTATGGCTATAGGTATGGCTTTAAGCGGTACCGTTTCGAACTTTGCAGGCGGACTCATGCTGATGATTTTCAAGCCTTTCAAGGCCGGTGATTTCATCGAGGCACAAGGACATAAAGGCACTGTAAAGGAGGTAACCATAGTGAATACTAAAATTGTGACTTATGACAATCGCCTAATTATATTACCAAACGGCAGTCTCTCAAACGGGAACATTGACAACTACTCCTCAATAGGGGTGCGCAGAGCCGAATTCTCCATCAACATGGAATATGGGACCGATGCCGACAAATGCATGGAAGCCATACTATCCATACTAAAAAGTGACGATAGAGTACTAAATGCCGAAATACCCAATGCAGCGGATCCATACGTGGTTCTATATTCATTAAGCGATAACTACATTGTCTTCACGGCCCGCGTATGGGTAACCTATGACAATTACTGGTCGGTAATATATGACATGAACAAGGCCTTATACGATGGACTTCCGGAAAAGGGATTCAATTTTGCCCATCCGCACATGAATATAATCATTAAAAACTGACATTAAATATTTTACAACATGAAACGTTTTTATTTATTTTTACTTACAATTGTTGTAGCAACTTATGCTTGCACAACAGCCTATGCTCAGGGAATGCGCGAATCTTTTCCTGAAGGTTCCGTATCGCCTGTAACCAACATCAACCGCGGTTCATATCCGCGTTTGCTCAAAGACAACAGCGTAATGTTCCGTATCAATGCCCCAGCGGCTAACAGCATCCAAGTCAATCTGGGCGGCAAAAGGTATGACATGACCTCCGATAACGGAGTATGGACCGTCACCACCGACCCTCAGGTACCCGGATTTCATTACTATTCGCTCATCATAGACGGTGTATCGGTAGCCGATCCTGCCAGCCGTTCATTCTACGGAACCAGCCGATGGTCAAGCGCCATAGAGGTTCCCGAGGAGGGTATGGATGACTTTGAGATACAGGATGTACCTCACGGAGAGGTCCGCACCGTTTACTACTATTCCAAAGTGGAAGAGGGCTGGCGTCCTATGATGATCTATACTCCTGCAGGATACAATGAAGGTAACGACTCATATCCGGTAGTCTATATCCAACACGGAGGCGGCGAAGATCATCGCGGATGGATAGAACAGGGACGCACCGCCGAGATCATGGACAATCTTATCCATGCCGGCAAGGCTGTTCCAATGATTGTGGTAAGCTCCAACAGCAACGTTCAGTCACGCAGCGGAGGAATGGGCGGCGGTTACAGCTGGCAGGGAATGCAGACATTCCGCAGTGAGATTATCGACAACATAATACCTTTTGTTGAAAAGAACTATCGCGTAAAAAAGGATAGAAAATATCGCGCCATGTGCGGCCTCTCCATGGGTGGCGGCCAATCGTTCTACATCGGGCTACGCAGCCCGGAAGTTTTTGCCAATGTGGGCGTATTCTCCACGGGAATGTTCGGCGGAATCTCCGGAGCACAAAATATTGATTTGGAAAACGAAGTTCCCGGTATCCTTACGGAAACAGATAAATTCAACAGTAATTTTGATGTTTTCTTTATAACTTGCGGTGAACAGGATCCCAGAATCCAACATACCCGTAACATCGTAGCCAAAATGCAAGATGCAGGCGTAAAGGTCAAATTCAACTCCTATCCCGGCGACCACGAGTGGCAGGTTTGGAGAAAATCTCTGCATGAATTTGCACAGTATCTGTTCAAATAAAAGAGTCATCTGTCAATAAAAAAAGTCCGGGGAAAACCCGGACTTTTTTGTTAAATAGCGAACTTGTTATCAAATATACATTGCTACGATAGCTTCATAGAGCTCCTGCTTACCGCTGGTCTCCTTAGGTTCGTCAACCTTCTTGCCATACTCGTAAGCCTCCTCAAGGGTCATCTTGCCCTCCTCGAACTTCTTGCCCAGACCACTGTCAAATGATGCATAGCGCTCGGCCTTCATCTTCTTATAGGGTGACTCCTCAAGCAGTTTGGCAGCTGACTCAAGAGCGCGAGCCATAGCATCCATACCGCTTATATGAGCAATAGCAATATCCTCAAGATCGGTTGAGTTACGACGGGTCTTGGCATCGAAGTTTGTACCACCGGTACCCAGACCACCGCCACGGATTATCTCAATCCATGCCTGAATCAACTCAAACGGATCAATCGGGAATTGGTCTGTATCCCAACCGTTCTGATAGTCACCGCGGTTGGCATCAATTGAACCGAGCATACCGGCATCAACGGCACAAGCTACTTCGTGTTCAAATGTGTGACCTGCAAGAGTAGCATGGTTAACCTCAATGTTTATCTTGAAGTCCTTGTCCAAACCGTTAGCACGAAGGAAACCGATAACGGTTTCGGTGTCAACATCATACTGGTGCTTTGAAGGCTCCATTGGCTTGGGCTCTATCAGGAATGTGCCCTTGAAACCCTTTTTACGTGCATAGTCGCGAGCCATGGTCAACATGGTGGCCATATGTGCCTTCTCACGCTTCTGATCTGTGTTCAGCAGTGACATATAACCTTCACGGCCGCCCCAGAATACGTAGTTCTCAGCGCCCAGTTCAATACCTGCATCAATGGCATTCTTGATCTGAACTATAGCACGGGCTACAACATCGAAATCGGGATTTGTCGAAGCGCCGTTCATATAACGCTTGTGACCGAACACATTGGCTGTTGACCAAAGCAACTTGATTCCGGTCTCTTTCTGCTTCTCCTTCAAGTAAGCTACGATAGCCTTCAGGTTCTTCTCATACTCCTCTACGTTTGCACCCTCCGATATAAGATCTACATCGTGGAAGCAATAATAGGGAATACCCAGCTTCTGCATGAACTCAAATCCCGCATCAACCTTATTTTTGGCTGTCTGCAAAGGATCGCTGCAAGTCCAGGGGAATGTCTTGGTACCACCGCCGAACTGATCTCCGCCCTCTGCGCAAAGTGTATGCCACCATGCCATTGCAAAACGCAGCCAATCCTTCATGGTCTTCCCCATGATAACTTTGTTCTCGTCATAGTAACGGAAAGCCATTGGATTTTTGCTCTCCTTACCCTCAAATTTGATTTTCTTTAAACCAGGAAAATACTCTTTTGCCATAAATTAGTTATTAGTTATTAATTAATGTAAAACAATGATGCACACTATAATGCACTGTTATGCACAAATACAAAGATACAGTTATAATTCAAAAATAACAATCTCTTTCTCCTATTATTTTCTATAAAAACATGATCTCCGTGCGAACATTTTTTAAAACTCCGTCAAATACATTTCAAGAATGCGCCTCCATTTTGCATATGCCTCCTCATATTTGGGGACTAACTTGCTGTCAGGCTCAATGACCATGATCTTTTCAAGTGTTGAGAATGCCTCGGTATTGTTGCGATATACACCTGCTCCCATACCTGCGCCTTTGGCTGCACCGACTGCACCGTCGGTATCGTAAAGTTCTATTGTTGCACCGGTTATGGCTGACAGAGCCTCACGGAATACCGGGTTGAGGAACATGTTGGCATTGCCGGCATGGATTTTGGATATCTCCATACCTATCTCAGCCATTATATCCATTCCATACTTAAATGAGAATACCACACCCTCCTGTACGGCACGGGCCATGTGGTTACGGTTGTGTATGTTGAAATTGAATCCGTGTATGCTGCAGTCAACATTGCGGTTGCCCAACATACGTTCGGCACCGTTACCAAACGGAAGTACTGCCACACCGTCGCTTCCCACCGGTACTGATGATGCTATCTCGTTCATATCCGAATAAGATAGGCCCTCAAGCATTATATTCCTGCGGGTCCATGCATTCAGAATACCGGTGCCGTTTATGCAAAGCAGAACGCCAAGACGGTTATTCTTGGTGCTGTGGTTTACATGTGCGAAAGTGTTGACACGTGACTGAGGATCAAAGTTCACCTTACCGTTCACTCCATAGACCACGCCTGACGTGCCGGCTGTTGCTGCTATCTCACCCGGATTGAAGACATTCAGTGAAAGGGCATTGTTGGGCTGGTCGCCGGCGCGGTATGTGACAGGAGTGCCGGCCTCTATGCCGATTTCCTTGGCTGCTGCAATGGAAAGACGTCCCTGTTCCGAAAATGTAGGTCTTATTTCAGGAATAACAGACTTGCTGAATCCAAAGTAGTCAAGAAGAAAATCAGCTACTTCATTTTCCTTAAAGTTCCACACTATACCTTCGGAAAGACCTGAAACAGTGGTGCATGTGGTTCCGGTAAGACGCATGGCAATATAGTCGCCGGGAAGCATGACTTTGTCTATCTTTTCGTAAATATGCGGTTCATTCTCCTTGACCCAAGCCAGTTTGGCGGCCGTAAAATTACCGGGCGAATTCAGAAGATTGGTCAAGCACTGACCCTTTCCTATCTCACGGAAAGCTTTTTCGCCATAAGGAACGGCACGGGAGTCACACCAGATTATTGCCGGACGCAGAACCTTGCCGTTCTTATCAACACAGACCAACCCGTGCATCTGATAAGAGATACCGATTGCTTCAATGTCACTATCCTTAGCACCTGACACCTCCATAACCTTGGCAGTCGCACTCTTCAAATATTTCCACCAATCTTCGGGTTCCTGCTCGGCCCACCCCGGATTGAGCGCCTTCATGGGTGCCTCAGAATCGGGATAAAAAGCCGATGCTACGCTTTTTCCACTCTCTATAGAGACCAGACTCGCCTTGACTGACGAACTGCCTATGTCATAACCTAACAGATATTTTTTCATAATTACTCTGATTTAAAATGATTATTCAATCAATATTAATATCTATTCTTTCTCCGGAATAGACAATATTTCTCTCCTTGACCATACCTGGAAAATGCAGACGTACCTTTATGTTGCGACGTTCTAACATCCCGTCAAACTGACCCGAACGTTGACCGATACTGACAGTATATCCGGCTTCATTTTCGGTATAATAGATAGGTATAGTAGTATATTTACCCTCTTCATAGTCGAATGAGAGACCGTCATCCTCATAAAGAATGAAACGTCCGCCGCTTCCGCTGTACACGTCAATTGTCAACTCATTGTACGCAACCTGACCTACATACTCGATTTGCGGTCCTGTAATAATAATTGAGCCTGAAGGAACGAATATCGGGATGCGTTCATAAGGCGCATCAGCTTTAATGGTCTGTCCGCCCTCATACGAAACGATATCATTATAGAAATCATACCATATTCTCTCCTTTGGGAGATAAACATTTCTGGAGCGGGCGCCGTATTCGTAAACGGGACAGATCATCAGTGAAGGACCGAACATATACTGGTCATCCACATTCATAGCAACCGGATCATCGGTAAAATCCATAACCAGACCGCGCATTATTATGCTGCCAAACATCCACGAACGGCCGCAGAGCGAATATATATAAGGCATAAGTCGGTATCTGAGCCGGTTATACCATAAGATAGATCTGTATGCCGGATGGTTCTCCGGTGCAATATTCCAGACCTCACGCAGCGGGAACTGTCCATGTGCACGGTAGATTGGACAAAACGTTCCAAACTGATACCAGCGTGTCTGAAGTTCGCGCCACTCGGTCAGGTCAGGTGTCTCCAGACGCGAACGGTCAAACATTCGCTGCGCATTGACATAACGGTTCTCCACACAGAATCCTCCTATATCCATTGTCCAATAGGGATTGCCGCACAACGAATAGTTGAGACCTGCTGTGATTTGGGAGCGCATATCCTCCCAACGAGAGCCGATGTCGCCGCTCCACGAAGCGGTAGAGTAACGCTGTAAACCTGCAAAGCCGGAACGGGTAAGCTGGAAGATACGCCTATCAGGGTCCTCCTTACGTAAGCCCTCATATATGGCTTCGGCATTCACCAGTGAATAGGCATTCAGATATTCCGTCGATGAACCTAGTGCCGTGGGACCGCAAAGAGCTTTCCAGTAGTGCATAGGAACACAGTCACGGATATTGGGCTCAGTAGCATCCATCCACCAGGCATCGAAACCATATACGTAAAGGTGTTCCCTGAGCTGCTGCCAGAAAAGATCCCGAGCACCGGCTGAATAGGCATCGTAAAAAGAGCCTATATAACCGGGACCTACCCAGTCGCGGATACTGTCCTTGACGGCACGGGTGTACATCCATCCTTTCGAATCGAACTCCTTGTAATGGTCGGTCGTTACATAGAATTTAGGCCATACCGAAATCATCAAACGGCCGTTCATCTCATGTACCTTGTCAACCATCGCCTTAGGATCCGGATAACGGCTTTTGTCAAACTCATGAGAACCCCAGGAATCCTGTTCCCAATAGTTCCAATCCTGAACGATATTATCTATACCTATACCCCGTCTGCGGAATTCGGCCAAAGTGGAGACAACTTCATCCTGTGTACGGTAATGCTCGCGGCTCTGCCAGAAACCCATAGCCCACCCGGGCATCATGTTGGCCCTACCCACAAGTGAGTGCAGTCCCCGTATGACACCATCCATATTATCTCCGGCAATGAAATAGTAGTCTGACTGCTGTACCATTTCATTCCACATGGTCAGCCGATTCTGTTCCAAATCATCCACAGGAGCGTATGCCCTGAGCCCGCAATAGGAGGTGCCTCCATCGGGGCGCCACTCTATGCGAAGATCATATTTGCGACCTTTCTCCATTTCAAAGCTGAATTTGTAGGAATTAGGATTCCAGGCAGTCCGCCAGCGCTCCTTAACAACCTCTTCACCTCCCAGGAACACTCTAATATAACCGGCATAATAGAGTATGAACCTGTATTCTCCCGATTCGAGCGCTTCAAGCGATCCTTCATAGAGTACGTTCCGTCCAAGCCTGGGCAGGTTTTTTATAGTCTCGGAATCTACAAAATAGATGGAATCCTCATCCCTGACCAACGTAGTGTTTCGCTGGCCTGACGTGTATGTTCCGGTAAGACAACCCTGTTTGCCCTCCCTGTCATACAATTTAAACAGTCTGTTCAATTGTTGGTAAGGTTCAGGATTGCCGAACCGGCCCTGTGAATAGGAATCCCATAGTATTCCGTAGCCGTTTGACGAAATGACAAACGGAATACTTATCTTCGTGTTATATTGGAATAGCTCTTCATTCTGACCTTTATAGTTCCACTGGTCCGACTGGTGTTGCCCCAAACCGTATAATCCTTCTTCAGGTACTGTCTCAAAACAATTAACAGTAGAATATCCGTGAGTCCCGTCAACCTCTATCGGTTTGAATGATGCAGGTTGGAATTCTCTGGTTATGAGGTTTCCGGCCGCATCAGTAAACAGCACCGTACCGTCATTCTTATTCACTTTAACGTGCAAACCGGAAGTCTGAAGATCAACAGTCTCTTTATGATTATGTACAACGAAGCCGGTTTCATTCTTTGCATCGGGAAGTATGATCAGGCTGTTCCTGTCATGAAAAGACCTGTCGGGTGTTGCCGATACTCTCACAATTCTGTCTGACATAACCTGAAGCCGCACTTTACTCGGACCATCAATAACCGGACTCTGCACATTTACAATAACTCCATCATCGGTTATCTTGCAGTCCGAGCCTACGCACGATACTATCAGAAACAAAACCGATGGCAGAATATTAGCTATTCTCATCTTTTACATTGGTTTGTGATATTTCACAAATTTACTGATTTTATCTGTTATTAGCATTATTTTATATAAAAAAAAGAAACGCAGTTCTTTTTATAGACCTGCGTTTCCTATGAATTTGTAAAACAGATTATTACTGCTTCAAAAGCTTGTTGTTGGAACCAAGCACATTGACAATCTTGTGGATGTACATCTTCTTCATATTGTCGCGTGCGGGCTTCAGATACTGACGCGGATCAAAGTGACCGGGATTTTCGGCAAGATGCTTGCGGATTGCAGATGTCATGGCCAGACGTGAATCCGAATCAATGTTGATCTTACATACTGCACTCTTGGCGGCCTTACGAAGCTGCTCCTCCGGAATACCTATTGCATCGGGCAGATTGCCTCCGTAAGTATTGATAATGTCAACCTCTTCCTGAGGAACTGACGATGAACCATGCAGAACAATGGGGAAACCGGGGAGTTTCTTTTCGATTTCGTACAGAATATCAAATGCCAATGGAGGAGGAACCAGCTTACCGGTCTTGGGATCACGGGTACACTGTTCGGGTTTGAACTTGTATGCACCGTGTGAAGTACCTATTGAGATGGCCAGTGAATCACAACCTGTACGGGTGGCAAAATCAATCACCTCCTCAGGTTTTGTATAGTGCGAAACCTCACTTACCACATCGTCTTCCACGCCGGCCAGAACACCGAGTTCGGCCTCAACGGTAACATCATACTTATGAGCATATTCGACAACCTTCCTGGTCAGAGCAATGTTCTCCTCGTATGGAAGTGAAGAACCGTCAATCATGACCGATGAGAAACCCATGTCAATACACTCTTTACAGATTTCAAAACTATCACCGTGGTCAAGATGGAGAACGATTTCAGGATAAGCACAGCCAAGCTCTTTGGCATACTCTACTGCACCCTGAGCCATATAGCGCAAGATGGTGGCATTAGCATAATTGCGGGCGCCTTTCGACACCTGCATGATTACCGGCGACTTAGTCTCAACGGCCGCCATAACGATAGCCTGCATCTGCTCCATTGTGTTGAAGTTGAATGCAGGGATTGCATAACCGCCCTTTACTGCGGCAGCAAACATTGCACGGGTATTTACAAGACCCAGTTCTTTGTAACTAAGCATGTTGAATATTGTTTTTGTGAATAATTTTACCTCATTTACGTTTTAGACTACAAATTTACACTCTTTCCGCACCATTTAAAAATGGAAACAGGTATATTTTTCAACTTTCACAAAGATTATTGTTTCAAATTATGACTTCAACACTCAAAACGCTTTCATCTGTGCAAAACAGATTATGTACCTGCTAAAACCTACGCCTACACATCTATTTATACACTTACACCAATACCAATACCAATACCAATACCAATGCCAATACCAATGCCAATGCAATTCCGCACTAACACTTACACCAATATAATATCAGTGCTAAAGAGAAAGAAAAATATAAAAATTGATGTATGTATTGGAAAAAGGACTATCTTTGCACCCCGAAACCCCCATTATAGGTTCCGCCTATATTTCGGCGGATGCGGAATGGAGCAATTAAAAATAAAACGAATTATGAAAAAAGGTATTCATCATGAAAATTATCGTCCTGTAGTATTTAAGGACATGTCAAACGGCGATTGTTTTCTGTCACGTTCAACCTGTGTAACCAAGGAGACCATCGAATTTGAGGGTCAGACCTATCCATTGGTTAAACTTGAAATTTCAAACACATCACACCCTTTCTTCACCGGTAAGTCAAAGCTTGTCGATACCGCCGGTCGTGTGGATAAGTTTATGAGCCGCTACGCCAAGAGCAGAGGCAAAAAATAACATCCTAGGGTTACGGTATATTAAAAAAATGATGCATTTATGATGTGACCCCCAAAAACTGAACGGTTTAAAATTATTAAATGCAGTCTTAGATAGGAAAAAGCTCGGTAAAAAACCGAGCTTTTTCCTTTTAGCCTTAATGTAGATTTTACGTTTTGCTTGTATAGCTTGCGGCATAACTACCTTTTGAAGCGTTTGCCGTTCCAGAAAAAACGAATCGGTTCATCTTTGAACCAATCCCGAAAATATTTGGCATCCTCGCCTATATAACCCAATGAAGTGTAATTAAACTCCAATACACCGTCAACTGCCGATACCGACTGCAAACGTAACATAGACTGTCTCTGTAATTCCGGCAGAGAATCGTTCTTCAAAGCCTTCTTTGTCAGATAATCCTCCATGGAAGGGTATTTAATAAGACTGTTCGCAGGTACCGGAGTCCAATCTTCATTGTAAAACGACAGACGCGAATCGGGATAATTACCAAGCACAGTCACTATCATACAGATCAGGCTGGTACCGTCTTTCCTCTTGAAAAGCACAATATCGGCCCTTCCGGATTCCGATGTGTTAATTGACAGCATGTCATCCCGGAACAGTGTCATCACACTTTCACCACCCAGTTTATTCGTAGCCTTGGCATCCATTCCACTATCCATATAGTCAAAAAAATCCATCCGTTCACTCTTCGTGAAAAGCGGCATTACCGAATCAGGCATGTTTATGAAAATTGTCCTTAAATCGGCTGCATTTAAAAGATTAAAGGCTAATACTAGCATTGGCAATATTGAAAAGAGTCTTTTCATATCAATCATTGTTTAAAAAAATAGAATCGGGATATTCAACCCTATGAAGGAAAAGCCCCTGTGCAGGAGCCGAATCACCTGCACAGCAGCGGTCTCTCTTTAAAATAACGGTATGGAACTCTTCAACCGAAATACGGTGACGACCCACCTCCATAAGAGTTCCCACTATGGCACGGACCATATTCCTTAGGAAACGGTCAGCGGTTATGGTAAACACCCAACGGCCATCACCAAGTCGCCTCCAATGAGCATCGGTAACATCACAATCATTGGTTTTCGTATTTGTATGAAGCTTGCTGAAACTGGTAAAATCAACCGTTGAAAGCAACAGCTTTGCAGCGCGGTTCATCTGTCTGAAATCAGGTTTGTTAGGAATAAACCATGAGTAGTTACGATTAAAAGCAGTCTTATCAAGACTCACGTAATACTTATAGGTCCTCGATAAGGCATCAAAACGGGCATGAGCGTCGGGGCTTACCGGAACAATGCGATGCACGGCTATGTCATCGGGCAGGATGCCGTTCAGTTTTTTCTTCATCCATGTGCAATCCTGCGGCTCATCAAGGTCAAAATGGGCTACCATACCGGCAGCATGTACACCGGCATCGGTACGGCCGGCTCCGGTTACACTTACCTCCTTGCGCAGAAACAGGAACAGAGACTCCTCAAGACATTGCTGTATCGAAGGAGAATGCGGCTGGATCTGCCATCCGTTATAGGCACCGCCGTCAAATTCCAGATATACGAAATATCTCATTGCTTTATTTCTCCTGCAAGGCTCATCAAATGGACAGCCGCAAGCGCTGCGGTCTCCGTCCTTAACCGTGAAGGACCCAATGAAACGGGTCTGTATCCGGCTTTTACGGCCATCTCAACCTCCTCGGAACTGAAATCGCCCTCCGGACCTATAAGGACCCGGACATTACGGCCGGGCAACAGAGCATCTTTCAGGTGAATCTTGGACACCGACCCGCAATGTGCAATATATTTATCACCGTCAAAAGCGCTCCCTAAAAACTCACGGAAACGGATCATGCCCTCAATTGCCGGCAGTGTAGCCTTTTGTGACTGCTTCATAGCCGATATTGCCATCTTGGTGATACGTTCCATTTTTATGGTGTCACGTTCGGAATGTTCTGTTTTAAGGAATGTAATCTTATCCACCCCTATCTCGACCGCCTTCTCTACAAACCATTCGTTCCTGTCCATCAACTTTGCCGGAGCAACGGCAATTTGCAGATATCCCCTCCACAAAGGTTCCTGCCTCTCCCTGCCCTCTATATGGACCAGACATCTTTTCCCGGATACTGCAGTGATCACGGCATCATAAAAGTATCCCTTTCCATCGGTGAGACGGATCCTGTCACCCTGAGTCATGCGCAAGACGCGGATACAGTGACCGGCCTCCTCCTGCGGAAGCTCAATGTCATCATCAGCTATTTCAGGTGTATAAAAAAGTCGCATGTCGCTTCAGGTAAGGTCCGCATCGGATTCATCATTATTAATATCATTATCGTCATCACTGCCGGTACGGCTGTTTATTTCATCCCTCAAACGGGCTGCAAACTCATAATTCTCGCTTGCAACCGCCTGCGCCATAGCCTCCTTGAGCACCTCTGTGCTGGCAGTAGTTATGGGAAGCGAATAGGCTCCGCTCGATTCCAACCGCACACAATTCCGGTCCAACAACTCCTCTTCTATATATATGGGAGCCCCGCTCCTGACCGCAAGAGCCAGCGCATCGGATGTACGGCTGTCAATATAGCTCACATTGGAATCCTTTTCGATAAACAGATGTGAGTGAAAGACTCCGCCCTTTATGCGATATATATTTACCTCCGTAAGGGTGGCATCAAATGTCTCTAATGTCTTCAGATAGAGATCATGGGTTCCCGGTCTGGGCATTTTGTAACGATACAGACCGATAGCTATAGCCTGAGCCTCAAGCGGGCCTACCAGAACCGGCAGGCAACGCGTTCCGCCCTTTTCACGCAATAGAATGACCAAAGCCAGATCCGACGGCATACGATTCAGTATTTCAGCCACCTCAAGTTCAATTTTCTTTTTCATTTCCACTCATTACTAAATCCTTGAAGAAAAACAATAACAGTACAAACAACAACAGAGCAAAGCCTGCAAATGTCAGCCAGGCGCCATTCCAGTTGCCAAGCGTATAGAAACGACCGCCTATGTTTTCGGAATAGGTAAAACCGTTTATCACATACTGAACGGCAATCATTCCCACCGAAGCCCCGAATCCGTTGGTCATCATTATCAACATGCCCTGTCCCAGCGCCCTTCTTTCAGGAGCTATGCTTTTGTCCACATAAATTGAGGCAGCCACATTGAAAAAGTCAAACGCCAGTCCGTACATGACCATAGAAAGTATCAGCATCCAGGCCCTCTCGCCCGGATTGCCATATGCCAGCAAAACATATCGTACCATCCAAGCCAGAGCAGCCACAAGAAAGACACGTTTTATGCCAAAACGTTTCAGGCAAAACGGAATAAGCAGTACACAAAAGGCTTCCGATATCTGGGAGATCGAGAGTACAAACATTGAATTACCGACCAGTATGGAATCGGAATATTCCGGTTTCACTGCGAAGCTGTCCAGAAATGGTCCCGCATACCCGTTAGAGATGTGCAAACAGATTCCGAACCCCATGGCAATCAGGAAAAAAAAAGCCATATCCTTCTGCTTGAAGAGCCGGAATCCCCTGTATCCCATTGCAGATACCAGCCCCTTACCCACACTCTTTTCCGATATCGGACACTCCGGCAGCGTAATGCAGTAAAGAGCCATTACGACACCTAGAACCGCCCGCAACACCAGCTGCATATAGGACGTTGAAATACCCAAAAAATTGACCGCCCACATTGAGCAGATAAAACCTATCGTACCCCACAACCTGATATGCGGAAACTCTTCGGCCGAATCTGCTCCCTGTTTCTTTATGAGCATGAAACAGACAGAGTTGGCAAGCGAAATGGTAGGTATAAAGAAGAGAATTCCAAGTGAGAACGGCAAATATATCTTCATGAAGTCAGGCTCAGACATCCCGCTAAAATATGCTGTAAGACCCATAAATACCGCCGACAGCAAATGACACATACCAAGCAGCCTGTTTGCTCTTACGTGACGGTCGGCAATTATTCCGCAAAGTGCCGGCATGAAGAGCGCAGTTATTCCCTGGGCTGCGAAAAACCACCCTATCCTGTTACCCAGTCCGATGCTGGCAAGAAACATCCCAAGGGAGATCAGATATGACCCCCAAACAGCATATTCAAGGAAAAGCATCAGGCTGAGCCTTAGTTTGAGTATTCGATCCATACCATGTTATACTACATTGCAAACTTACACAAATAATTCCAATATAGATATGCCGGATCAAACAGGATAATCTCCGCAACCGATTATTCAGATTTAGAAGATACGATGCTTTATAATGCTTACTATTAAAGGAATCCTTATTAGATTTATCATACATTATAAAAGCAAATCGGGGGTTATCTCACGACAACTCCCGATTAAATTAAATCTAATACCATGAAAAACACATGGCAAAGATATATTTTTTATTTATATACAACAATTATTCGATACAAATTTTACAGAATTAACATTTTTTCACGTTTCGTCGATTGCTTAAAAGAAAGAATATTATTGAAACAAAATGATTTCCTAAAGAACTTCCTACAATAAAGAGGCTTTCAATCCACTGCCAATACGAAACCTTTGAGATATTCTCCTTCGGGATGGAATATATTTACAGGATGATCGGCAGGTTGATGCAACTGGTGCAAAATTTTCACACTGCGTCCTGCACGGGCTGCAGCCGTAAACAGAACTGTCCTGAACTGCTCTTTGGCAACCACTTGTGAACATGAAAACGTAAACAACAGTCCACCGGGCATGATCTTCTCGAAAGCCCTTTGGTTCAGGCGCCGATAGCCGATGAGTGCCTGTTTAAGCGCACCCCTATGTTTGGCAAATGCCGGAGGATCCAATATGATAAGATCATAGACGGATTCCATTCCGTCAAGGAACCTGAAAGCATCTTCTACAAAAGAGCGATGTCTCTCATCGTTCGGGAAATTGTCCGCAACACCTTTCAAGGAGAGTTCCACGGCACGTGCCGAGCTGTCAACCGAGTGGACAAGCCGGGCTCCGCCTCTGAGGGCAGCAAGCGAAAAGCCTCCGGTATAACAGAACATATTCAGCACTGAACGGCCTTTGGAGTAACGCTCAAGCAATGCCCTGTTTTCACGCTGATCGATAAAAAGTCCGGTCTTCTGACCGCTTATCCAGTCAACAGGCATTTTAATGCCGTATTCCAGCGGAATATCATCCACAGGACCACCTTTTATATATCCGTCTCCGGATTTAATATCGGCCTTAAACGGAAGGGTCCCCTCCGATTTATAATAGATACCGGAAATTCTGTCACCCATGACCTCCCACAGTGCGTCTGCAATCTCCGTCCTGCAGCAGTGCATTCCTACCGAATGGGCCTGCATCACAGCCATGCGCCCATATATATCGATTATCAATCCCGGAAGATTGTCACCTTCACCATGCACAAGGCGGTATATGTTATGGTCATCACGGTCTGTAAGGCCTAATGAATGTCTTATTGCAAATGCAGTCCCGAGTCTTTTTACCCAGAATTCCCTGTCTATCGGAACATTCTCAAACGAGAGTACACGAACAGCGATGCTGCCCATCTGGATATGCCCTACCGCTATCCAATTTCCGTCTGAGGTAAAGACGTCAACCACGTCACCCTCATCGGGCTTACCTTCAATCGAAGCAATGGCGCCTGAAAAGATCCAGGGGTGAAAGCGCTGCAGAGACTCCTCCTTCCCTTTTTTAAGTATTACTCTCTTCCGCATCGTTCCTTACAATTCTGTATTTTCCGTTTTTCTTGAGTTTGGACAGATAGGTGTAAATTTTCAGACAGGCCCATGCGTCAATCGCCGCATACTGTCTCTGTCCTTCAGTCAAACTCTCTGCCTCCCAATTGCTTAATTGCTGACTTTTAGATATCTTCCGACCAAAAAGAATGGCATAAATCTTTTGCAACCCCTTCTCTTCAATCCCTATTTCACCGCTCAAGTCGGTCAAATCGACAAAACCCGCAGGAGTAACCCTGGACCTTGAACCCAAAGAGTTGAAATCATCCCTCACTGCAATTCCCACCTTAATGATTTTCGAGTCGGAAAGAAAATCGGCTATACATTTCGGAATCCCTATTATATTGAGTCTGAACAGATAAGCTGTCCTCTCTGTGGAAAACTGCAAAAGTGCCACTTTGTGATTAACACCTTTAACAAACGAAGGTTTTGTCTCCGTATCGAAACCTACGATTTTCTCTTTTGAAAGTTTTTCTATTGCCTCTTCAGCCTTCTCTATGGTATCAATCTCCTCTATTATTCCGTCAAACGTAACCTTAGGCATATCGGACATTGAGGTTTTTTCTATTTTACTGTAAATTTCAATCATAAAAATTTTGCATTGAAAAATCTGTGTCATAATCCGTGTCGCAGAATCCATCCTGACCGTATTTTACACTGTGAATAGCACGGAGGGTGTTTGTCAGAGTTTGGCCCCAATAGGTCCTGAACCCTTCAATACAGACCGCCAATGCTTCCCTCATAATGTCATCCAGCCCGCTACGGTATGAACAGATAAAATTTTTCAAAGCCTGATAGATATCGGACAGATCTTCGGAGATGCACTTTCGTACCGGAGTGTCACTGTATTTCATCTCTTCAACAAAAACTTCCAAATAGTCATCGGCATCGGCAAGAAGTGCACTCAACGACAGACGGAGCCTGTCATATTCGGGCTCCGTAACAGACTCTTCAAGATATAACCCCTCAGGAGTCATCTCCGGAAGCATGGAGGCTTTCAGATAAAGCAGCGGTATCAACTTGGAAAGAACATCCAGAAATTCACTCCTCTCCTTTTCACCGGATTTCACGATGAAAGCGCAATATTCTGCTGCAACAGTCACAAACTCTACCGTGTTCTTGTCAAAGACCGGATTATTTTCCATCTTGTTCAAGTTTTTGCAATGCAAAATTAGAAACTATTTACCGATTATCAAAACCTACTACAAACCCATTCACCTTTTTTCATTATCTTTGCTACTTAAATAAAAAATGGATAAAAGCCGCATTCACAGATATGGCCAAATTAAAAAACAAACAGCGCACAGGAACTCAAAAGCCTGATAAAACTTTGAATCTGAAGAATATAACCGATTCGTTCAAAACGGATACATTCAAATTTGTTTTAGGCGCAGCATTTCTGGTAATCGCCCTATTCTTGGTCGGCGCTTATATATCATTTCTTTTTAACGGAGGCACAGACCAGAGCATACTTTCGGGTGAAGGGCAGGTTGCCGCAAACAGTGCCGGGAGTTTAGGTGCCAAAGCCGCTGAAAAATTGGTCAACAGCTGGTTCGGACTACCCTCCATATTTATACCTATATTCCTGACCGTTCTGGGAACAAATATGATGGGAATCACCCACTTCAAATTAGGCAAATGGTTTATAAGCTGTACATTCCTGATGCTATGGTGTTCCATCGTGTTGCATCTGGTCCTGCTTGAACTGACCGGGATCATGCGCACATCATTCATCATGCCGGGCGGTAACCACGGAATGAATGCCACCATTTTTCTAAACGAATATATCGGTATCCCCGGAATAATACTCCTTCTGCTGCTGACCATGCTATTGTATTGCGTCTATCTGACCCGGCGTACAATAGAATGGGTACGTAACCGGGCTGACGGACTTAAGCGGAGCTTGCGCGGTTCAGATAGATCAAATGCCGATGAAACCGCCTTTACCGTCAATCCCATAGCCGGCGATGAAACTTCAGAGGATATGGAGCCATTGCAGGAAGATGATAACGAACTTGATGATGAAGCCTACGGAGCCGAACTCGGAATGTCCGAAGAGTCGGAAGACGACTCTGATGAACAGACTGCCTCAAAGGGGAAAAAGGAGATAACGATGACTATTTCTGCCGGAGCAAAGGAACAGCAGGCCGTAGGCAGTATCCAGGAGCCTTATGACCCGCGTCTTGACCTGTCGAACTACAAGTTCCCCACTCTTAACCTTCTGAAACATTACGACAATGACTCGCCGGCCATTGATGAGAAGGAGCAGATGGCCAACAAAGACAGGATAATCCATGTGCTGCGCAATTTCGGCATAGAGATTGATTCAATCAATGCCACTGTCGGACCGACCATAACCCTTTATGAAATCACTCCGGCACCCGGCGTAAGAATATCGAAGATACGCAACCTTGAAGCCGACATAGCATTGAGCCTTTCAGCACTTGGAATACGAATAATAGCACCTATACCGGGTAAGGGTACCATAGGTATTGAGGTACCTAACGCCAAGCCCGTCATTGTATCTATAGAGTCTATTCTCAACAGCCGTAAGTTTGCCGAAAGCAAGATGGAACTGCCGGTTGCACTGGGAAGAACCATAACCAACGAAGTCTTTATGTTTGATCTGGTTAAAATGCCACACCTGCTTGTATCGGGTGCAACAGGTCAAGGTAAATCAGTGGGACTCAATGTCATAATAACTTCCCTGCTCTACAAAAAACACCCGGCTGAGATGAAGTTGGTCATGGTTGACCCCAAGATGGTGGAGTTCAACATCTACTCCCCGATAGTCAACCACTTTCTAGCCAAGCTGCCCGATGCAGAGGAGGCGATCATCACCGACACTACCAAAGTGATACATACCCTGAAATCGCTCTGCATTGAGATGGATAACCGTTACGAACTCTTAAAAGAGGCCAATGTCCGTTCAATCATAGAGTACAATAATCTATTCAAGGACCGGCGTCTCAATCCTCTGAAAGGACACCGCTACCTGCCTTATATAGTGGTGGTTATTGATGAGTTCGGCGACCTTATAATGACGGCCGGCAGGGACATAGAGATGCCCATAGCACGTATAGCCCAAAAGGCGCGTGCAGTTGGAATACACATGGTAATAGCTACCCAGCGTCCTACAACCAATATCATTACCGGAAACATCAAAGCCAACTTCCCTGCCCGCATGGCTTTTAGGGTGAGTTCCATGATTGACTCCCGTACTATTTTGGACCGTCCGGGCGCCAACCAGCTCATAGGCCGCGGCGATATGCTGTTCCTTTCAGGCAGCGATCCCGTGCGTGTGCAGTGTGCATTTGTAGATACTCCCGAGGTAAACAACATCTGTCAGTACATAAGTCGCCAGCAAGGCTATACCGATGCCTATCCTCTGCCTGAATATGTCGATGAAAATGAGGGTGGAACTACATCGGAAGGCGGTATTGACACAAGCCGTTTCGATCCGATTTTCGCCGATGCAGCCAGACTGATAGTGGTGCAACAAATCGGCTCCACTTCGCTTATACAGAGAAAATTCGCCATTGGATATAACCGTGCAGGCCGTCTTATGGATCAGCTTGAACGTGTCGGCATAGTAGGTAAGGCCGACGGCAGCAAACCGCGTTCCGTACTCGTGACCGATGAGGTTCAGCTTGACCGCATTCTGGAAAATTTAAATGTTCAGTAAAAAATGAACAGAGCGCTTCTATACACACTTCTCTTTCTGTTTACGTTAATAACTCCTGCTATGGCACAGTCCGACGCCGAGGCTCTGCTGCAGAAAACCGTCTCCCGCCTTGAAAAAGACGGTGATATCACTGCACTTCTGAAAATCGATATATCCGATGAAAACGGGACAAACAGTTACGATATCAGCTTAAAGAAGTCCAATGCAGGTTTTTATGCCCAAGAGGATGAATTTTCCATCTGGTTTGACGGAAAAACCATGTGGCGCGGAAACGATTTCGGTTACGGAATAGAGGAGATCTACATCTCCGAACTGTTGGCCGAGGAGAAAGGCCGGTTCGATATTATCCGTCTTCTAAAAGAACATAAGGATTTCAGCGTAAGCAGCACCGGCAGTGACAACTTCACACTTACCGCATCGAACCCGGAGAAGAGTGTGGAAGGAATAAGCGGCATAACCATGAGATTTGACCCCAAAACATTTATAATTAAGACCATTCGTATAATCTTTGCACAGGAATTTGGCAATATCTCCGCCAACGTTCAGGTTATTGATTACAAACCCGACCAAAAGTTTGACCGGAAGATATTCACCTGCCCTGTTGCTGATTACGGGAATGCCGATATAATCGACCTCAGATAAATCAGATAAAAATAACTTAATACATATAAATCATGGAAAGAACAAAGTGCCTTATCATAGGTTCCGGCCCTGCCGGTTTTACCGCAGCCATTTACGCATCACGAGCAAATCTTGCCCCTCTGCTATATGAGGGTCCGCAGTCGGGAGGACAGCTCATAACCACCACGGTAGTGGAGAATTTTCCCGGCTATCCCGAAGGAGTGAGCGGCTATGATATGATGGAGGATATGCGTAATCAGGCTTTAAAGTTTGGCACAACCATACGTACCGGAATGGTGACTGCAGTTGATTTCGGTTCAGCCCCCTACACTGTTACCATCGATGAGTCGAATAAAATAATAACCGATACGGTAATAATCGCAACCGGCGCATCGGCCAAATATCTCGGATTACCCGATGAAACCAAGTATGCCGGCCGCGGTGTGAGCGCCTGTGCAACATGCGACGGATTTTTCTTTCGCAAAAAAACGGTTGCCGTTGTTGGCGGCGGCGATACCGCATGTGAAGAGGCAGCCTTCCTCTCCACTTTGGCCGACAAAGTTTACCTTATCGTGCGCAAAAACTACTTGCGCGCCAGTGATATTATGCAAAAACGCGTACTGGATAATCCAAAGATAGAGGTGCTTTTCGGACATAATGCCGTAGGGCTGACAGGCGAGAATCGGGTGGAAAGCGTACGTCTTGTCAAGGACCTTGGTCTGGAAACCGAAAAGCATTACGAACGCGCAATTGACGGATTCTTTCTTGCCATAGGCCACAAGCCCAACTCCGATATTTTTAAACCCTGGATAGAGACCGATGAAAACGGCTACATCAAAACAAAGGCCGGAACACCTGTAACAAATATTCCGGGCGTATTCGCCGCAGGCGATGTGGCAGATCCCATATACAGGCAGGCTATATGCGCTGCGGGGAGCGGATGCAAGGCTGCAATTGAAGCCGAACGCTATCTGAACCGCTAAAAAACGATACTTGACTTTAATGTAATCCCTGAAAGTTTTTTCTACTTCCGGGGTCCACGTCATTTTTGAGCATAGGTATCGGGTTTTTTAACTACCTTTGCCCTCCGACCGGAAAACGAGAGCGTCCCGGGCCATGTACAAGGCAAGGACGATCAGTAGTAATTTGTACAGAGATTAACAGTCCAAAAACAAGGAAGAGATGAAAATTTCTGAAATTCTGACCAGAAAAAAGACCCTTTCATTCGAGATTTTTCCGCCAAAAAGAGAAGATGAGACATTTACTCTCATCAGTGAAACCATTAAACAGATGGATTCATGGTCACCCGACTTCATTAGTGTGACCTACGGCGCACTGGGCAACACACTTAGTAACACCACTAAAATTGCTCGTTATATCAAAGAGAACAGTAAAGCCGAACCGTTGGCACATATTACATGCGTAGCATCCACCACAACCAAGGTTGATGAGGTTTGCTCCGAACTGAAAGAGTACGGAGTCGAGAACCTGCTTACCCTGCGCGGCGATATGCCCAAAAATATTGAAGGACCTATATTGTCGGATTTCAAACATGCCTCGGATTTGGCCCGTTACATAGGCTGGAAGTGGAACGGAGTGTTTTCAATGGCAGGTGCCTGTTATCCCGAAAAACATCCTGAAGCGCCCAATCTGAGCACCGACATAAAATATATGAAGATAAAGCAGGACTCCGGTATGGAGTTCTTTAACAGCCAACTCTTTTTTGACAACGAGGTATTCTACCACTTTCTGCTCAAGGCCCGTAAAGCCGGTATCACAGTTCCCATAATACCCGGAATAATGCCGGTGACCAATTATGCTCAGTTGGACCGTATGATACAGATTACAGGCTGCAACGTGCCAATCAAACTGTGGAACTATTTTGACCGCTACAAAGATGACAAAGCTGCTCTTGAAGAGATTGGCCTGATATTTACAAGCTACCAGATTCTGGACCTCATATCAAATGATGTTGACGGGATTCACATATACTCCATGAACAAGAGCGAATTCATAAACAGACTGATGGAAAACATCAGCTATATAGCTACAGAGTTTTTCAAATAACCTTTGAATTGCCTTTCAATGAGAGATAAAATAGAGATATTTGACGGAGCGCAGGGAACTCTGCTTGCCGATACCTACGAACAAGAAATCGGCGGTGAGCAGAAGCACCGGGGTGTGGCTCTGCTCAACATTACCGATCCTGCCCGCGTACAGCGTATGCATCGTGAATATCTTGAAGCAGGAGCGCAATATATTACTTGTAACTCTTTTGAACTGAACCCTGCCAAGTGGCAGTCAAAAGAGTACACGTGGCAACAGTTAACCGATGCAGCTATCGAAAATGTGCAGACGGCCGTTGCCGGACGTGGCAAAGTCATGTTTGATGTCTCCACATCGGGCCAGCTCATGGAACCTGTAGGTCTCTTCACTTTTGAACAGGCTTACGAGAACTACCGCGAACTTGCCCTCTATACCGCAGACCGCGTTGACGGCTATATACTCGAAACATTCAGCGACCTTTATGAACTGCGCGCCGCTATACTTGCCATACGCGACTGCTGCAACAAGCCAATATTTGCCACCATGACATTCGATGAGACCGGTCGCACACTGACCGGCTCCACTCCGGAGATAGTGGCTCTGACACTCTCATCACTCGGCGTGGATGTGCTTGGCGTTAACTGCTCCAACGATCCGGAAGGGGTGGTCGATGTGGTTCGCCGCATGAAGCCCTTTGCCAACTGCCCCATCCTGGCGCAGCCCAACAAAGGACTGCCCGAAATGCGTGAAGGCAAGGTTATCTACAACTGGACCGACCGGGAATTTGCGAACATTGCAGAAGAGCTGATAAAGGCTGGAGCTTCCATTATAGGAGGCTGCTGCGGCTCAACCCCCTCCACAATCAAGGCTATATCAGTCTATAAGGGCCGTCCCGCACAGACCATAGCCGAGCCCGACGGCACCTACATCTGTTCATCGACCATACTGCTAAAGCTTGAAAAAGGCCTTATATGCGGCGAGCGACTGAACCCCACGGGTAAGAAAAAGCTCAAAGAGGCTCTTGCGGAAAACAATTTTGAATATTTGCAGCGTGAAGCGATTGCCCAGAAAGATGCCGGCGCCGATTTTCTGGATCTCAACTGCGGAGTCCCCAACTCCGATGAAAAAGCCTTGCTCTGTCGGGCAGTACGTAAGATTCAAGAGGTGTGCGACCTGCCCCTCCAGTTGGACTCGTCAAATCCGGAGGCCATAGCTGCTGCCATACGCTTCTATAACGGAGTGCCAATGATCAACTCGGTCAACGGAGCCGAGGAGTCCATATCGCGCCTGCTGCCCATTATAGCCCGCTACCAAGCTCCGTCGGTCACGCTGCCGCTTGACGAACGCGGCGTACCGGAGAGCTGCGAAGAGCGGATAGAGATAGCCCGGCGTATCATAGAACGTGCCGAGAGTATGGGTATCAACCGCCGTCTGCTGGTATTTGACGGCCTTGTCATGGCCATCTCATCCAACCAGGAGTATGGCAATATCACTCTTCAGACCCTTACCGAACTCAAGAAACTTGGCGTTCTCACCACCATAGGACTGTCAAATATCTCATTCGGACTACCCCAGAGAGCTACCCTGAACCGCAGTTTCCTTGCCATAGCGCTTGCCGGAGGCCTTGATATACCCATCATGAACCCGCTTGACCGTGAAACCGTAGCTACCCTGCGCGCCTGTATGACCCTTACCGGTAACGACCCCGGTTGTCAGGGATTCATCTACTTCAACACACAGGCATCCGAGGAACAGACCGTTGACAATCTCTACAACGCCATTGCCCAGGGGCATAAAGACCGTGTTGTCGAATGTCTGGAGCGCGAACTGCCCGGTGTGGGCAAAGACCATATAATCAATGAAATACTTATCCCTGCTCTAGGTGATGTCGGAGTCCGCTTTGCACGTAATGAGGTCTTTATGCCACAGCTAATCCGCTCGGCTGAGGCTGCCAAGCTGGCCTTCGGCATACTCTCCACCCAATATGAAAGCAGCGATGAAGAACATTCAAAAGGCACCCTTGTACTGGCTACCGTACATGGTGACGTACATGATATAGGCAAGAACATCGTCAAGGTAGTGGTTCAGAGTCACGGATTCAACGTAGTTGACCTTGGCAAAGACGTACCTAAAGAGACGGTTCTCACAGCCGTACAGGAAAACAATCCGGCAGCCGTCGGACTGAGTGCCCTCATGACCACCACTGTGGATTCCATGAAAGAGACCATTGCATATCTGCGCAAAAACGGCATAACCTGCCCCATAATTGTGGGTGGCGCCGTAATGACACCTGATATTGCCAAAGCCATAGGAGCCACCTACTACTCCAAAGATGCGCTTGGAGCGGCCCATCTCATGCAAGAGATCTGCAAATGAAACTTTCGGCGCATCTGAACATATAGAAACATTGCAAAACTCATAAAAACATCTAATAGTCTGCAAAACATAAAAAATCATAAACCTCTTATTACTAAAGAAAATATTATTATATTCGCTCTTAATAGTAATCATATCATTTTAACCTTAACAGTCCGACAATAAGTGGTAAATAACACTCAACTTATCAAACGACTGTTCAAATAATCAGAGCAGAAAAATGATATTGAAGATTATGGGAAGTAAGGTTATCCGCATGAGATAAGAGTGTATAAAAAAATAATGTAAAACTGTAAAACTATTTAAAATTAAAAAAAATTAAAACTATGGAAGAAAAAGTATTTGCGATGCCTCGCATAGGCGAAAAAGCACCGGAATTTAAAGCAATAACAACTCAGGGTGAAATCAATTTCCCATCGGACTATAAAGGAAGTTGGGTAATCCTGTTCAGCCATCCGGCAGACTTTACACCGGTTTGTACCTCTGAGTTTATGACTTTTGCAACATTGGAATCGAAATTCAATGAGGCAAACTGTAAGCTTGTAGGACTATCTGTTGACGGTTTATACAGTCATATTGCATGGTTGAGAACCATCAAGGAGAAGATTGAGTACAAGGGGATGAAGAATGTTGAAGTGACATTCCCCTTAATTGAGGATATTACAATGAATGTAGCACAAAAGTACGGAATGATGATGCCCGGTGAGAGTGACACAAAGGCTGTTCGTGCAGTATTCATAATTGATCCTAAAGGAATTATCAGAACTATACTCTATTATCCGATTAGCACCGGCCGTAATTTTGACGAACTGTATCGTATTCTTATTGCATTGCAGACAGCCGACGAATTTGGTGTAGCCACACCTGCAGACTGGAGACCCGGCGATGAGGTTATAGTTCCTACAGCAGGTTCTTGCGGTGTTGCAAAAAAGAGAATGGAAAGCAAAGATGAAGACATTAAATGCTACGATTGGTTCTTCTGCACCAAAAAACTTGAAAAAGAGACGATTTTTAAGAAAATCCTGAAAAAGTAACAGCACTAAACACAAATTGACATTACCCCCGAAAGTTTTTTTCCAACTTTCGGGGGTAATATTTAAATCTCCTGAAAGAGATTTTAGAATTAGCTGCTCTTAAAAATCAACATCTACCAGGCAGATAAAATTTATCTATTAAAGGCATCTTGATCAAAATATTGAGGAAAAGATTTTGTAGAGAAAATAAAATAAATTAATTTTGCAGCCGATTAGTGCCGTAGAGGTTTGAAAAGTGTCTGTATTGAGGGCGGACCACCTTTCGGAGAAACGAATAAAAGCAAGATTAAATGTACGTTATTGCTGAAATTCAGGGACAGCAGTTCAAGATAGAAAAGGGAATGAAGCTGTTCGTGCACCACATTAAGAATGTTGAAGATGGTGCCAATGTAGAGTTTGAGAGAGTTCTTCTTTCTGACAATGATGGTAAGGTTGTCGTAGGCACCCCCACCATTAAAGGCGCAAAGGTTGTATGTGAGGTCAAGAACGCTCTTGTAAAGGGAGATAAGGTTCTTGTATTCCATAAGAAGAGAAGGAAAGGTCACCGTAAGCTCAACGGTCACCGCCAGCAGTTCACTGAACTTTTGGTAACAGATGTAGTAGCATAACCCTAAAAATTAATTAAGATATGGCACATAAAAAAGGTGTAGGTAGTTCAAAAAACGGCCGTGAGTCTGCCAGCAAACGCTTAGGCGTAAAAATTTGGGGTGGACAGTTTGCGAAAGCAGGCAACATTATAGTTCGTCAACGCGGTACACAGCATCATCCGGGCGACAACATAGGTATGGGTAAAGACCACACCCTGTTTGCTCTGGTTGACGGAACAGTACGTTTCAAAAGAGGCCGCAATGACAGGAGTTATGTTTCAATAATTCCCGTACAGGAGACAGCAGAAGCCTGATAAAGGTAACTATATTAAGAAGGCTCACTTACCTATATGTGAGCCTTTTTTATTAAATATAAAGCAATTTAAAGCAGATTTCCCGATGCTCACACTGAAACAGATCACAGAACAGACCGACATTGTACTGGAAGGTCTTGAAAAGAGGCATTTCAATAATGCAAAAGAGTTAGTAGGCAAAGTCGTTGAGTTGAATGATATTCGCAAAAAATCACAGGCACAGCTTGACAGAAATCTTGCCGAGAGTAAGAAATTTGCAGCAAGCATAGGCATGCTCATGAAATCGGGCAAGGGTTCGGAGGCAGAGCAGATGAAAGAGCAGGTAGCAGCTCTTAAAGAGGTAAACAAAGAGCTGGAGGCAGCTATGACCGGCGCCGAGAATGATATTCGCCAACTGCTCTATACAGTTCCCAACATTCCCTACCCCGATGTTCCGCAAGGCACCGGCGCCGAAGACAATCTGGTGGTCAAGTCAAATCTAAAGGAGTGCACCATTGGCCGGGATACTGTAGCCAACTGGACCTGTAATCCTGAAAATACCGGCACCGAAGTTCCGCACTGGGATCTTGCCAAAAAGTATAATATCATTGATTGGGAACTTGGCGTAAAGATCACCGGTGCAGGATTCCCCGTATATATAGGAAAAGGTGCGCGTCTGCAACGTGCTCTGATAGCATTCTTCCTGGATGAGGCGCACAAGTCGGGTTACACCGAAATTATGCCTCCAACAGTAGTGAATCAAGATTCGGGTTACGGGACCGGCCAACTGCCCGATAAAGACGGCCAGATGTATCACTGTGAAATTGATGACTTTTATCTCATTCCTACAGCCGAGGTTCCTATAACCAATATCTACCGCGACGTTATTCTGGAAGAGAAACAACTCCCCATAATGAACTGTGCTTACACCCAGTGCTTCAGGCGCGAAGCCGGCTCATACGGCAAGGATGTGCGCGGCCTGAACCGTCTGCACGAGTTCTCCAAGGTTGAACTGGTGCGCATCGATTCCCCGGAACACAGCAAGCAGAGCCACAAGGAGATGCTTGACCATGTGGAGGGTCTGCTTAAGAAGCTGGAGCTCCCCTACCGCATTCTGCACCTTTGCGCAGGCGACATGAGCTTCACCGCTGCCACCTGCTATGACTTTGAAGTCTATTCCAAGGCTCAGGAGCGCTGGCTTGAGGTTTCATCGGTTTCAAACTTTGACACATTTCAGGCCAACCGCCTTAAATGCCGCTACCGCCGTGAAGAAGACGGTAAAATCGAACTGGCACACACTCTGAACGGCTCCGCTCTGGCCCTGCCCCGAATCGTGGCTGCCATCCTGGAGAACAACCAGACCGATAAGGGCATCAAAATCCCCAAGGTGCTGGTCCCCTACTGCGGATTCGAAATAATAGACTGATTAAAACATAAGGTCCGCCGATGTGACCCCAAAAAGTGTATCACAGTGCGGCGCGGAGGCGGACCAGTTTGGTAAGCAATTCCTCCAGCAACTCCAGCGGAAGCATATTGGCTCCGTCGCTCTTGGCGTCAGCCGGATTCTCATGAGTCTCTATGAACAGGCCGTCGGCTCCGACAGCTATAGCTGCCTTGGCAATGGTCTCTATCAGTTCGGGCTGACCGCCGGTAATTCCGCTCGCCTGATTTGGACGTTGCAGTGAGTGAGTACAGTCCACCAACACAGGATAGCCGAACTTCTGCATCTCGGGAATGCCGCGAAAATCCACTACTAAATCCTGATAGCCGAATATGGTGCCGCGCTCGGTGAGCATTATGTTGCAGTTGCCTGCATCGGCCACCTTCTGCGCCGCAAACTGCATGGCATCGGGCGCAAGGAACTGCCCTTTTTTGATATTTACGGTCTTGCCGGTACGGGCTGCAGCTACCAAAAGGTCTGTCTGACGGCACAAAAATGCCGGAATCTGGAGAACATCCACATATTCGGCAGCCATGGCGGCATCCTCCTCTTTATGGATATCGGTAACCACCGGAACGCCAAACTCGCCGCGCACACGGGCAAGGATACGAAGTGACTTTTCATCGCCTATTCCGGTAAAGGAGTCTATACGTGAGCGGTTGGCTTTCTTGAACGAGCCCTTAAATGCATACGGTATTCCAAGACGCGATGTTATATTGACACATTTATCGGCTATACGCATAGCCATCTCTTCGCCCTCAATAACACAAGGACCGGCAAAAAGGAAGAAACTGCGGGATTTTTCAAACAGTGACATATCAGTATCAGGGAATAATAAAGTTAATTACAGCCGGCTCAAGTGAAACTTTGAGCGGAAATGTATGATTCAAAGTACGACCGTCGATACATGTAAGCGTACCGTCGGCCTGAAGTATCTCAACCTGCTTGGTACGGTATGGGCGCACCTGCTCATGGTTCAGAAACTGGTTATGGAGTATCATATAGAGTCCGCGGATGGTCTGCCAGAACTTGGGTCTGTAAACCACCGACAGATCCAGCCAGCCGTTGTATGGAACAGCACTCGGAGTCATGCCGTAACCGCGCGAGTTGCCTATACATATGGTCATTATCTTATCGTTGATCTCTTCGCTGTTGACCTTTATGCGCATCTTGTACTGCTTACGTTCCTTGAACAGACTGAAAATAGCCACTATATATGCGGGATTCTTCTTACCGAACCGTTTGCATATATCTGACAGACGTATAGCCTGGGCGCCCAGACCAATATTAACGGCCATAAGAAAATAACGAACGGTCTCAGTCCCATTATCCTGAAACGAGCAGTAGCCCACATCTATCTTCTTGGTACGACGCTCTATTATACTGTGAATGGCTTTTTTATAGTTGTCAACCTCAAGTCCCCAGAAATTGGCAAAATCATTGCCTATACCGTTGGGTACAATGCCCAGAGTGAGGTTCTGACGTATCTCACGCGGCGAAAACATAATCGCGTTAATGGCATCGTTCAGAGCCTCGTCGCCTCCCACTATGACTATTATCTGATGTCCGCTGTCTATGAGCATTCGGGTGATCTGTTCTATCGAACCTTCACCCTCCGGCTGGACCATATCATATTTTACTTTGCGGAACTCCAGATACTCCCTTATCTGTTCCCACCTTTTGAGTGAATTGCTCACTCCGGCTTTGGGTACATATACAACTCCCCATCTATCTTCGTAATATGACATAGTTTCAATTTTTCATTTGTTCTACAATACAATCCATTTTCTCATTCATGGTCAATTCAAAAGGTATCCATTTTATCTCTATTCCACGGCGTTCCATACCACGAAACCAGGTCATTTGACGTTTGGCGAATTGATGTATGGCCACCTCCAGTTCATGCAGCAAATACTTATACTCAAGCTGCCCTATTACATATAGTGTAACATATTTATATTCAAGCCCATAGTAGATAAGGTCTTCGGCCGAAACGCCGCTCTCCAATAGTCCGCGGACCTCGTCGATCAGACCCTCCTGCAGCCTGCGTTCCAGACGTCTGCTTATAAGTTCCCGACGCTTGTCACGGCTTATATCTATTCCTATGTTCAAGCTCTTAAGCTGCGGAAACGAATAAGCCTCGACAGGAGTTTTACGGTAACACTCCTCTATCTCAATGGCACGGATGGCACGCTTGGCGGTATCAACATCGGTAGTGTTATGCAGAGTCTTGTACCCCTTCAGGATCTCGGTCAGCTCGGCCAGCGTCTTGCCCTGCAAGGATTCTCTGAGTTCAGGATTCTCAGGAACGGGAATGAGCCTGTATCCGCGCAACACCGACTCCAGATAGAGTCCCGTTCCGCCGCACATTACAGGCTGTGCACCGCGTGCCGTTACCTCCCGGTAAGCCTTGAGAAAATCTCCCTGAAACTCATAGACATTATATTTGGTTCCCGGCTCAACCATATCAATAAGATGGTACGGAATTATCTTGCCGTTTATCCGATAATCGGCCAGATCCTTGCCTGTACCTATATCCATGCCGCGATAGACCTGACGACTGTCGGCACTGATAATCTCACCTCCCAGCCTGTCGGCAAGAGCCACTGCCAACTGCGTCTTTCCGCAAGCCGTAGGACCCAGTACTGTAATCAGGTCAAATTTGCGCATATTGGTGCGAAGATAAAAAAAAATCCCCGCATTATTGCGAGGATCTTTTATAATTACTTAGTGTAGATTACTTTGTGATAACGCGGGCCATTTCACAAACCTTGTTGCTATAACCCCACTCGTTGTCGTACCATGCGCAAACCTTAACAAAAGTAGGATCGAGTTGGATGCCGGCCTTAACGTCAAAAATTGACGTACGGGCATCACCACGGAAGTCGGTTGAAACAACAGAATCTTCAGTGTAGCCAAGGATACCCTTGAGTTCGCCCTCGGAAGCCTTCTTCATAGCAGCGCAAATCTCTTCGTATGTGCAAGGTTTCTCAAGTTCGGCGGTCAGGTCAACGAACGATACGTTCGATGTGGGAACACGCAGAGACATACCGGTAAGACGACCGTTCAGAACGGGAAGAACCTTACCTACAGCCTTTGCAGCGCCTGTTGATGAAGGAATAATATTCTCCAGGATACCGCGACCTCCGCGCCAATCCTTCTTTGAAGGACCGTCAACGGTCTTCTGAGTAGCGGTAGTAGCGTGAACTGTTGTCATAAGACCACGCTTGATACCGAAGTTGTCATTCAGGACCTTGCTGATAGGAGCAAGGCAGTTGGTGGTGCATGATGCATTGGAAATAATGTCCTGACCGGCATAAGTCTTCTCATTTACACCGTAAACAAACATAGGAGTTGAATCCTTTGAAGGAGCTGACAATATAACTTTCTTAGCACCGGCCTTAATATGAGCCCCTGCGAGCTCGGCGGTCAGGAAGAAACCGGTTGACTCTACAACTACGTCAACATCCAGGGCGCCCCATGTAATATTGATAGGATCTTTCTCGCAGAAAACCTGAATCTTATTGCCGTCAACAATCAGATAATTACCCTCAACCTTAATATCGTGGTTGAACTGACCATGAACCGAATCATACTTCAACATATAAGCCAGATAGTCAGGTTCAAGCAAATCATTGATCCCTACGACCTTAATGTCTTTACCAAAATTTTCTACGGCAGCACGGAAAACCATGCGTCCGATACGGCCAAAACCGTTAATACCAAGTTTAATCATTTTGTTTGATTTAGGTTATTTATTATATTAAAAATCTCTTTCTCCTTAAAAGCCACGCAAAATTAAGAATTTCTTTTTATTTTCGCGAACAAATACAAGTATTAAAGGTTAAAACAATTTAAGAAAATAATATGGGTTTATTCAAAAAGAAAAATAAAAAAGATAAAGTTGAAAATGTAGGCGGTCTTGAGGACTTCATGACATTGATCCGCATATATATGCAGTCCGAAATAGCCGGCAACATGGGAATCACCAACATAAACATGTTACCTGACCTGGCTACATTTAAGAGAGGTCTTAAAATAAAGACCAAAGGCAACAAATTGGGTGTTGCCGAAAAAGCACAATGTAAAAAGATGCTGGCACAGATGTACGGAATATCCGAAAGTTTCTTCAAAGAGTTGGATACATGCATACGTAAAAACTGCCGTAACGTAAATATGCTGCAACCGTTCATGTATCAATTCCAGGGATTCAGCTCGGATCTGATGATGCAGGTTGGAACTATACTCAAATGGAGATTCCGCGTTCCCAAATTCTTAAAGAATGCGTTACACACTATGACACAGGATGCGGTTCACAAAATCATGACCGTTAACTCCTGGAAGGATGAAGCCAGCTACAAGACGGTTTTCAACATTCGCCAATACCAGCAGCAACTGGGACTCAGTGAAGAGTGGATGACCGAGTATGCTTTCAATATGATTTGTCTGGCCAAAAAAGAACCCCGTAATAAGGAGAACCTTGAAGCTGCCAGAGAAATGCTCAAAAACAGAGGTTGAAAAAACAATTATCGCACCATTTTTTAAGAATAGGAAGTTTTTTTTTACCTTTGTCAGATAAGCATTCAGGTGGGTTGCTATGACTGACAATGATTCCATACTGATAGAACAGTTCGAAAGCAAAATCAGGAAACTGATAGAACTATACGAAAATATCAAGTGCAGTAATTCCCAGCTCCAGGAAGAGCTGGAAGCTAAAGACGAGGAAATCAAACATTTGACTGCACAGATGTCCAGCCTACAAGAATCCTACCTGAATCTTAAACAGTCCAAAGTGCTTGCAGTTTCGGGGCATGATATTGATGCCACCAAACGGAGGATATCAGGACTGATGCGTGAAATTGACCATTGCATAGAATTATTGAACAATTAACTTAATATTCTATGGATGATTTTTTTGAGATAAAACTGATGGTCGGCGGATGCTATTACCCGCTTAGGATAAGAAGGAAAGACGAATTTGTATATCGTGAAGCCGCCCGTCGTATCAACGATAAACTCAACAGGTACATAGAACGTTACCCTAATTTGAGAAAAGAAGACTATTACGTTATGACAGCCATACACATATCTGTGGTTAACATAATGTGGGAAAGCTTCAACGATACGACTCCCTATAAGGAGAAGATACGCCAGCTTGACAAGGAACTGGAATCATTCCTGAACTGCGAATCCGAACCTGAAGACAAGCAGTAAATCCCGTCTCAAAAAAATTATCGACAAGGTTATTTTGCGCGCTTACTTGTAAGAAAGAAAGGTGGTCTCCCAGCCTTTCCATGACAGGTTAGTGCGCATTGTTATAACAATATAAGGGAGGAGCATGTATATTATGCAATACATTTTTTTGATTATCGGACTGGCAGTAGGTGCAATAGTAGCCTACGTCCTGTCAAACAGTAAACTGAATAAGAGAGTAGAGACCCGTCTAAAAGAGGCGGAGAGTCAGGCTGAGGCCATCAAACGCGACAAACTTCTTGAAGTCAAAGAGAAATTTCTCAATAAGAAAGCTGAACTTGAAAAGGAGGTCCAGCAACGCGACTTTAAGCTACAGCAAAACGAGAATCGGCTGCGCCAGAAGGAGATGCAGCTTAACCAGCGCCAGGAAGAGCTACAGCGCAAAAATCAGGAAGCCGATGCCGTACGTGAAAATCTTGAGGTCCAGCTCTCACTGCTAAATGACAAAAACCAGGAGCTTGAAAAACTTCAGCGTCAGGAGCGTGAAAAACTTGAAGTGATAAGTGGTCTGTCAGCTGCCGAGGCCAAGGACAGACTTGTAGAATCACTCAAAGAAGATGCTAAAACCGAAGCAGCATCATACATAAATGACATTATAGATGATGCCAAGATGACAGCCAACAAGGAGGCCAAAAAGATTGTCATCCAAACTATCCAGAGAATAGGCACTGAAACTGCCATCGAAAATACGGTTTCGGTCTTCCATATTGAGAATGATGAGATGAAGGGACGCATCATAGGCCGTGAGGGACGTAATATCCGCGCTATTGAAGCTACCTGCGGTGTTGAAATCGTAGTTGACGATACCCCTGAAGCTATTGTCATATCGGCTTTTGATCCGGTACGCCGTGAAATAGCCCGCCTGGCACTGCATCAGCTGGTAGCTGACGGCCGCATACACCCTGCACGTATTGAAGAGGTGGTGGCTAAAGTGCAAAAACAGGTCGAAGATGAGATTGTCGAAACCGGCAAAAGAACAACCATTGATCTGGGCATACATGGTCTGCATCCGGAATTGATACGGATAATTGGTAAAATGAAATACCGTTCATCATACGGACAGAACCTGCTTCAGCATGCCCGTGAAACCGCCAACCTGTGCGCCGTCATGGCAGCCGAACTGGGACTGAACCCAAAGAGGCCAAACGTGCCGGCCTGCTGCATGATATAGGTAAAGTTCCCGATGAGGAGACTGAGATGGCACATGCCGAATACGGTATGCATCTTGCCGAAAAATACAAAGAGAAGCCGGATATATGCAACGCTATCGGCGCCCACCATGACGAGATAGAGATGACCAGTCTGATAGCTCCCATCGTACAGATATGCGATGCCATATCGGGCGCACGTCCCGGTGCCCGCCGCGAAATTGTCGAGGCTTACATCAAGCGTTTGAACGACCTTGAGAAGATAGCCCTCTCCTATCCCGGAGTAACCAAGACCTATGCCATACAGGCAGGACGCGAACTGCGCGTGATTGTAGGCGCTGACAAGATTGACGACAAACAGGCCGAACAGCTCTCATCTGAGATAGCTCTAAAGATACAGAATGAGATGACCTACCCCGGCCAGGTCAAGATAACCGTCATACGTGAGACCCGCGCTGTTAACTACGCACGATAGTTAGAATTATTTTGATAAAAGTTTATATTTTACCGATAATTATGTAAATTTGCGGTCTGAAATTCTTGGGGCTGTTTGGCTTTGACAGCGGGCAGGAATGGTACGTAAGCAGGCAGTGCTCTGTCGGTCTGCACTATAAAAAAGACAGTCAACAATTATCTGGCAACAACAATTTTGCTTTCGCTGCTTAAGATCGAAGTACAGTAGATCGGCTTAATCACGGCACTAGGTGTTGTGACGAAACATCACCCGGAAGCTCTTGCTCCGAAGCTCGTCGATACGGTGGTGCAGCTAAATCGGGGATAGTTTATGATGGCTTCGCATCATGGATGAAACAACAGAAGATAAGGTTCAGGCCCGGCAGCTCCGGCTAAGTCTGTTCCCGACAATTCAAGCGGAGATAAGCCTGTAGAAAGCGTATGGTTTCCCCGTTTGGACGAGGGTTCGACTCCCTCCAGCTCCAC
>Ga0116149_1000279_pt1 | contig 68068 bp, 75 predicted proteins | sample AD_UKC057_MetaG_FD_89787 | JGI IMG/M metagenome (GOLD analysis project Ga0116149, IMG submission 89787) | Active sludge microbial communities of municipal wastewater-treating anaerobic digesters from USA - AD_UKC057_MetaG | ecosystem: Engineered > Bioreactor > Anaerobic > Digestate | place: USA...
CATCCATTTCTTCTTTCATGACGCAACGAACGTGCCGGACCGCGATATACTCCCTCTGGCCGAAGCGGCGCTTGACCGGAAACGGCCGCGCGACTGGTACTCGGCCCTGATGGATTACGGCTCAATGCTGAAAAAGCGGCACCCGAACCCGTCGCGGAAAAGCGCCCATCACCAGAAGCAGGCGCCGTTCGAGGGATCGCGCCGCCAGGTCCGGGGCCGCGTGCTGAAAACCCTGCTGGGAAAACCCGGCATGTCGCCGCGCCGGCTCGCCGCGGCGCTGGGCATGTCACCGGCGGGGCTCAGGCCGGTCATCGACGAGCTGCTGCGCGAGGGGATGGTCCGGGAACATGGCGGCCGGCTGTATATCTGACGCAGGATGCGGGCCTGCTATTTGTAGGTGACGACGGCCGCTTCGTCGAAGCCCTCGCTCTTGTCCGGGAGCTCGATGCGGTGGTGCATGCTGTAAATTACTTCCTGGGGAACGACGCTGGCATTGTGCTTGTTCCGCTCCAGGCACTCCTCCAGCGGGCGGTTGATGAATATGGCGCCGATCGTTTTTTTCATCTGGCGCGCGGCCTCAATCATGCCGCGGCGCGATTTTTTCGACACATAGGTATTGATGATCAGGATGCTTTTCTTGAGCTGCAGGAAGTGCTCCACGATCCTTCGCTCGATGTGCTTTACCAGGGCGTCATTCTCTTCCGAGAAGCGGCCCGCATCCCATTTCTCGCCGAAATTGGTCATCTCGTACATGTGCTTGCGTATGTCCGAGCGGCTGATGCGGCTCCGTCCCTTGCCCAGAAAGTGTTTGGCCGCAAACTCGTTCTTGCCCGAGCCGTACAGGCCGCAGATAAGGACTATATCGAGCCGGTCAAATTTTGAAAGGTCCATGGCGTTCTCCTTCACGATAATGAAATTTGAATTTTTTTAATGGAGCTCTGTGAGCGCTTATCGGCAACAGACGGCTTTTTTCATTTTTTTGCGATTCCGGGAATGCTTTTCCCGGATGTGCTTATAACATACCACCCACTGTCTTACCTGTCAATCAAAAAGACGCGTGGAATTCATCCTGTTTATTGATCAATGGCCCCCTGCCTGTTCGCATCTATCCGGCCGGAACAAACCCGGTGCCTGATAATATCATGACATTTCACGCCGGTGGCTGGTGCCGCATTAATGCTCGGTCCATTTTCTGCTCGGCGCGGGTATGTATGAACAGCGATTTATCATCTGTAAAAAGAAAGTCCTTCGGAGCGCGGTTTCGCTGTTGTCGCTCCCGGGTCTTTTAACACTGAATAAAACGGCCAGGAGAGGCCTTCCGGGAGGGAAAATGCGCCGGGTGTGACGCTCCCGGCGCTTCCGGTTTTCTTACTTGTAGTTAAGCTTCAGCAGATCCACGTTGAATTCAGCCGTGTCAGTTAAATCGTAAAAAATGATGGTGACGCTGTCTATGTCATTGTCTCCCATGTAGAAGAGATTGCGCTGCCACCATCCGCCCGTCTTCAGCTCCTGGGCGAACGGCGCCAGGCCGTAGGCCGGATCGTCCGACGGGTCTATATTATTTACGTACACGCTGAAATTCCCGCCCACGTCCGCTCCCGGCGTGAAGATGTAATAGAGCGATAGGGTGAAATAGCTGATTGGCGCTGCAAACGTCTTCGTGAGCGCCAGTGATTCCGTGTACCCGCACCCGCCCGTGCACGTGGTGGAAGAGGCCACGGTCATCTGCGAGTAGCCGTCGTATTGCGGGGGCGTGCTCCCGAAGCTGGCGCCGGTTGACCCGGTCACCACGGGCTGCGTGGGCGAGACGTCCCACCAGGAGGCGATGGTCCACTCGAAGCCTTCGGTCAACGTTGTCAGGGTGCCGTACGTATACCCCACCTCCGCCTTGGTCAGGTCGCTGGACGTCGCCGAATTCACCGCCCGCACCTTGTAGTAATACAGCGTGCCTGCTGAAACTGCCGCGTCGGTATAGGTCGCATCGGTTACAGCACCTGCGTTGATCTGCGTGTAGGTCCCCAGGAGCGAGGTGGAGCGGAACACGTCGTAGCCGGTTGCGTTCAGCATCGGGTTCCAGGTGAGAACGATCTGGGTTACGTAGGTCTTGGAAGCCTGGAGGTTGACCGGCGGGAGCAGGTATCCGCCGTTTGCCGCCACCTGCTGCACCTCGGACTGGCTGAGGACCGTGCTCAGCACCATCACGTCGTCAAGCGCGCCGTTCAGCCATGGGAAGAGGGCGCCGACTTTAAACAGGTACATCGCGAAGGCGGAGGTGGCAAAGGTCGCTGCAGTGCTTCCTTCGGCCATACCGTCCAGGTACAGTTGTGCGGTCGTGCCGTCATAGGTGGCGGCCACGTGATACCAGCGGCCCGTGGTGAGGGCCGTAGTGCCGGCAAGGATATCCATGCCGTCTTCGCTCAAGACGAGACGGTTGGTAAGGCTGTTTACGTAAATCTTGAAATACTTGGTCCCGGTGCCGTACCCGAACAGGAAATTTTCCCCGGTGTGCATGGCGTCAATCCTGAACCAGCCCATCATTGTGCGCGGGGATGAGCCGGTCGGAAGCCCGGTTGCGGTGGCCTGGATGTAGTCCGACATCGAGCTGTTAACCGCCGCACCTCCTGCAGCGCCGAAACGGTCCAGCGCATAGGTTACAGCGCCCGAGTTGTTGCCGTCATTCGGCCCCGCGCTGTCGGTTGCGTCGCCGTCCAGCTTCCACCAGCTGACGATACCTGCCGGGTCCTCGTACATGCGGAACCCGTCAACCAGGGTCGCGGTGCCGGTGTCAGGGTTGGTGACCGCCAGGCTCCAGTACCCGGCGGTCGCGCCGGTCAGGTCGAATGTGCACTGGAGCGCCGTGGAATCCATCCAGGAGGTGGTCAGCGGTGAGATAGTAGATACGCCGTCAGTAAGCGAAACGGTTGCGGCCGGGTCGAACCGCTCCCCCCTGATCAGGACACTCAGGCTCGTTTCATTGTTCGATGCGGCATTGGGGTTGATGTAATCGATCCCGGGATTGATGATGTAAGAGGCGGAAGCCACTTCCGAATCCCGCCACCCGGACATGACCGCGTAGGCGGTCAGAACCATGGAGGAGTCAACCGCGATAACGGGATTATTCACGTCAGTTTGAAGATTGGGATTCATCGGGTCAGTGGGATCCGAGCCGTCCAGCGTATAGATAAGCGTGGAACCGGGATCGTGGCTTATGGTGACGCTCTGCGGCTCGTCATGGCTGCCTGCCGGGACGCTGAAAGTCGGCGTTCCCGTCTGGTAATAATCGATCGTGTAGGTCGCCGCGAGCGGCACACTGTCGGACTTGCCGGAGGCTACCGCGATGGCCGTGATTTTTACAACAGTATAATCGCCGGATATGTCAATGGGTCCCGTGTACCCTGTTGATGACGTTGTGGGTATCGGCGGGTCCGCCGGCGGGGAAGAAATGGTGCCGGCAGTCATTTCATAAAACAACAGCGCGGACGGATCGCCGGAGGGCGGAAACAGTTCAACGCTTATGTCATTGTGGTATGTGCCGCCCGTGTAACTGAGAGTGGGCTGGCCGGTGTGAAAGGAAAAGTCCCCGGTCGCGATGAACGAATCGTAATATCCGGGATTCTCGCACGCGATCGCCCTGATCTGGGTGTAGGCGCTGATCGAGATCGGGTTCCCGTCGTACAGGGTGCCGTTCGAAGGCGAAGGATCGGTTGTGTCCGTCGTGAAGTATATGTTTGCCGTGGGACCGGAATAGATAATGGTTACCGTGTCCGAGTCGTAGGTCCCGCTGACGGGAGAGAATCCCGGCGTGGGGAGGCGGGCCGCATCCTGCGTGGTAAATGTCCAGGAATAGTCGCCCCCATTCAGCGTGTTGCCGGCCTTGTCCGTAACAAGGCCGCTGATAGTGGCGGTGTAGTCCGTCAGGTATGCGAGGTTGCTGTCCGGGGTGAAGGTGTAGGCTTTCGTCAGGAAATTGTAGGATACTTTTCCCGGAACCGGCACGCCGCCGGCCGTGACCTGGAACGTAGAGGATGTAACCGTACTCTGCAGCATGTTCTCGTCGAATTTGACGGATACTTTCGTGGATAACGCTATGCCGCTTCCGGTCGGGGAATGGGCAGATACAGACGGCTGGGTGATATCCGGTGTTGTCGGCGCCGTCGTTATCTCGAGAAAAGATACAGGTGTCGCCTTCCCCTGATCCAGGCCTTTACTGCAGCCGATGAAGATCACGGCCATCAGGAGCATTACTATGGCTAAGGTTTTTTTACGCATACGCCAGGCATCCTCAATTAATCTGCGGTTTCCGGTTGATTCATGACTATACTATTCGCAAATAAAACAAAAAGTGAAATATAATTAATATTTATAATAAAGAAGATATATAAATAATAATTGCTTTCAGAATTATGCGTCAAATAACATGGATTATCAGGTTTATTTAATGATTCATAATTGGACTTTTTATTGTTATATTGATTCTCGTCCAATGTCAATCAAAATGTGCTGATTTATTACGGCATATGTGACATAATATTCAGGGGGATCGAGATATTTTCCCACCAATCAGAACGTATGGCACAATGCTTACTGGATCAAAAGGGTGTTGACCTGTTCCCTTCCGGTATTATTGTTCAGGAGTTGCGGGCAGGATCATGATCCAGGAGCAGCGGATACAATTACTTAACGATGCATGTCCCGTTAAAGGCGACTATGTTCTTTACTGGATGCAGCAGGCCCAGCGCTCGGAATGCAACCATGCGCTCGAATACGCGATCGAGCGGGCCAACGGCCTCAAGCTCCCGGTTATCGTGTTTTTCGGGATAACCGGCTCGTTCCCGGAGGCGAACGCGCGCCACATGACCTTCATGCTCCAGGGCCTGGTCAGGACCGGGGAAGGGCTGGCACGGCGCGGCCTGCTGTTCGTGCCGCGTATTGTGTCGCCGGAACGCGGCGCTGCCCTGCTCGCGAAGCGCGCGGCACTGGCGGTAACCGACAGGGGCTACCTGCGGGTCCAGCGTGAATGGCGCGGGACCGCGGCCGGGCTGATGTCCTGTCCGCTGGTCCAGGTCGAGTCCGACGTCGTGGTGCCGGTCGAGACCGCGTCCCCGAAAGAGGAATACGGCGCCGGTACGCTCCGGCCGAAGATATCGCGGCTCCTGTACGCCTACCTCAAGCCTCTGAAGAAGAGACGTGTAGCACTCCCCTCGCTCGGGATGAAGATAACCGGCGATGATATCTCCGACATCGATGCCGTCCTCCGCCGGGTGCGCGCGGACAGGAGCGTCGGTCCGGTCACGGGCCTCCGGGGCGGGAGCGATGCGGCGAAGGCGCTCCTCAAAGAATTTATCATGAACAGGCTGGACCGGTTTGACGACCTGCGGAATGACCCGGGTGAAGACTATCTCTCGGGCATGGGGCCCTACCTGCACTTCGGCCAGATATCCCCGCTCCAGATCGCGCTCGCTGTGCTCGATTCCGGCTCGCCGGGCGCGGGCCGCTATATCGAGGAGCTGGTCGTGCGGCGGGAGCTGGCCATGAATTTCGCGCTCTATAACCGGTCCTACGACCGGTACGAATGCCTGCCGGAGTGGGCGCAGGCGACCCTCCGGAAGCACGCGCGTGACCGGCGCGCGCACCTCTATACCAGGGACGAGCTGGAGCGCGCCGGGACCCATGACCGCTACTGGAACGCGGCCCGGCGGGAGCTCCTGGTCACCGGGAAAATGCACGGGTACATGCGCATGTACTGGGGCAAGAAGATACTGGAATGGAGCCGGGACCCTGAAGAGGCGTACGGGACCGCGCTCTACCTCAACAACAAATACAGCATGGACGGCCGGGATCCGAACGGTTTTGCGGGCGTGGCCTGGTGCTTCGGCAAGCATGACCGCGCGTGGCCGGAGCGGGCCGTGTTCGGGAAGGTCCGCTACATGAACGACCGGGGGCTGGAACGGAAATTCAACATGGGCGGGTACTGTTCCCGGGTGGACGCGCTTGCCTGAGGGCGCTCTGAGAATGGAACGCCGGCTGCAAGCAGGACCGGGGGTTGCTGGCTGCTGCCGGGCTGATTGGATATACCATTACAGGAGACACATTCCGGTGCGTCCATATCTGGCCAGACACGGAACCGCCGGTATGATAACAAATAACACCGTGATCCGGGAATATGCCGGTCCCGGCCAAAAACAGATATGCATGGAGTCGACGATGAACCGGATTAAACGTTTAACCGCGTGCACGCTTATTGCATCTGCCCTTGCAGTCTCATCCGGCTGCTCGTCCTTTGGCGCCGTAACGATTAAGCCGGACGAGCTGAAAAAGAAGTATGGCACCGCTGCAGACCGCTACCTGCACCTTGCGGTGACGCCCGAGCAGCTGGTAAAGACATACGGAGCCAATGTCAACCCCCTGTTAAAGCAGAAGGGCGTGGACATGACCGTGCGTTATCGGGACGAAGGACAGGGCGAGCCGGTGTTGCTGCTTCACGGAGTTTGTTCTTCCCTTGAGACCTGGGACGGATGGGTCGAGCGAATGAAGGGAACTCACCGGATCATCAGGATTGACATCCCGGGATTCGGATTGACCGGCCCCGCTCCGGACAAGAGCTTCTATAATAAGGATACAGCGGTCGATTTTCTGGATATGTTCATGGAACGGCTCGGCATACGGCAGTTCAGCATCGTCGGTAATTCCCTGGGCGGGTATCTTTCATGGAACTACGCCCTCAGGTATCCGCGCAAGGTAAGGAAAATGATCCTCATCGATTCCGTCGGGTACAACCAGAAACTGCCGGGACTCCTCTCCCTCGCGACAAATCCGGCCATCGTGCCCACGGCGCGTAAAATGATGCCGCGCTCGCTCCTGGACAGGGCCGTGAAGCAGGTGTACGGCGACAAGTCGAAAGCAACGCCGGAGGTCCGGCAGCGTTATTTTGATTTCGCGATGATGGAGAGAAACAGGGACGCATACGTGGAGGTCTTCCTCGAGATGAAGCGGCAGAACGAATCGCCGGGCCTCTCGAAAGAGATTCCCGATATCAAGGTGCCGGTCATGGTGATGTGGGGGACGAAAGACGAATGGATACCGTTCGAGAATTTCAAGAAATTCAGAAAGGACCTGCCGTCCGCGACCTTCGTGTCGTATGAGGGAGCCGGGCATGTTCCCATGGAGGAAATACCGGATAAAACCGCGGCGGACGCCTTGAAATTTCTCCGCTGACGGTCCCTCCGGGCCCGCAGTCATTCCTTTATCTCGTCGTATACAAGGCCGAACCACCCCAGGCATGACAGGGCCGCCTTGAGGGGCATGCCGGTGGTAACAGATTTCATGTGCTCGTTGGTCACATCACGGTAGTTCCATCCCGTTTCCGTCACGACGATTGAGCCGGAGTAGTTCAGCGTATCAATATCGAAAAGGTCATATCGCATATCGCACCTTCTCCTGAAAGTAACATGCATACGCATCCATGGTGAAATCATCTGCCGCATCGTCAATAAAAATATTATACCGATCCCCGTGTCCTGCGCCGGCAGTGCAGGAGAAAACAACACCCGTCGGAATGGAACCGGTCACAGGCCCCATAATCCGATTTTTTACCCGCCTTCAATATATCATGCGGGGGGCGTGATTAATCGGTATTTTACTTGACGCACCATGTTCATGGTAATATGTTAATAACTAATGTGAATAAAGACCCGATTTTCACCCTGCGGAAACGGTGCGGGACCCTTGAGCATCCGGTGAAAATAAATGCCACCGCGGGCTAATTATTTGATAGTTCGGCGTCGAAATTATAATAGTCGCACTCAATTTTCTGTCAGGTACTGAAAGGTTTCAGAATGAACAAGTGGTCAATCGCCGGCGGTACGGTTCTTACCCCTGAAAAAACCATTAAAAACGGATCCGTGACTATCAGCAACGGCAGGATCAGCAAGGTAACGAATGGCTCTGGCGATGCGGGCGCATCTGTCAGCATTGACGCCGGCAAGGGAGTTGTCGTGCCGGGGCTCATCAACGCCCACGATCACCTGCTGGGAACCTATCATCCCAAGATCGGCCACGGTCCTTATATCAACTGGCTCCCGTGGGACAACGATCTGAAAAGCTCGCCCCTGTATGCGGAGCGCTGCCAGATAGAGAACCGCGATCTTTATCTGCTCGGCGCCTATCGCAACCTTGTATCGGGTGTAACCCTGGTATCCGACCTCATGCCGCATTTCGTCGGCGACCAGTTCTACGACCTCCTTCCGATGAAGGCGATCAAGGAGTTCTCGCTGGCTCATTCGATCACGTCGTTCGCCCTGGCCTGGGGCGACGGTGTCACCGTGGAATATGAAAAGGCCGTCAAGGAGGATATCCCGTTCGTCACGCATATCGGCGAGGGGTGGGATGAGGAAACGAAGCAGGACATCAAGGTCATCGACAGGCTCGGCGGTCTCGGGAGCCACTCGGTATTCGTCCACTGCCTGTCGTTTTCCGACGCGGACCTGGACCTGGTCAAAAAGCGGGGCGCCTCCTGCGTATGGTGCGGTGATTCGAACATGTTCATGTACAACAAGACCATGGACGCGCGCGCGTTCCTGGACAAGGGGATCAACCTCTGCATAGGAACCGATTCGTCGGCCACGGGCGGTGAGAACATACTGTACGAGATGAAGTTCGACCAGATGGTGTATGAGCGGATGTACGGAGAAAAGCTCTCTGACGAGCAGATCCTGAAAATGGTGACCGTAAACCCGGCAAAAGCTTTCAGGCAGAAAAAGATGGGCCGCATCGAGGAGGGCTGCATAGCCGACCTGTGCGTGTTCAGGGACCGCGGCAAGTCCCCGGCCAATTCCGTCGTGCACGGCCACCTGAGAGACGTGCTGCTGGTGGTCATCGACGGCATGCCGGTATACGGCGACGCGGCGTACGAGGACATGTTCGATGCGCTCGGGGTCACGTACAGCAGGGTAGTGCTTGACGGCGCGGACCGGATCATCATCGGAGACCCGGAAGGGCTTCTTAGAAGAATAAGCAGGGCGGTGGGATTCAAAAAAGAATTCCCCTTCCTTCCGATTGATTTCGAGATATAGGACACGGGGGTCGCGGGATGTCAAACAGCACCGGAGGACCATCGGGTATCATTACCAGGACGTACAAGTCCGGGTCGATCATATACTTCGAGAACGACAAGAGCGAGTATATTTACATACTTAAGTCGGGCAAGGTTTTTCTCACGACAATCAAGCTTGATACCGGGGAAGAGACCAAGGAGGAGGTCCGGCAGGGCGAGTTCTTCGGCGTCAAGTCGGCACTCGGCAAGTATCCGCGCGAGGAAACGGCCCAAACCCTGGGGAACACCATGGTCCTGCAGCTCACCCCGGCCGACTTCGAGAGGCTCGTGCTCAAGAATGCTTCGATCGTGAAGAAGATGCTCCGGGTCTTCAGCAACCAGCTCCGCCGTATCGTCAAGATGGAGCGGTCGGTCCTCGGGGAGGGCGAGATCGTCAATTCCGACGCCGAGCTCTTCAAGATAGGCGAGTACTATTACAAGGCGGGCATCACCAAGCATGCGCAGTATGCATACAAGCGGTACATGGAATACTACCCGGACGGCCCCAACGCCGCCCTCGCGATGAAGCGGATCCGGGCCATAGACGCGGGCGAGCCGCCCCCGGCCGACATCGGCGGGCATGATGCTGCCCCGGCGACGCCGCCCCGCTCCGTGGATACGGGCGGCGATTTTTCCATAGAGGAGCCGGGCGGTCCGGGCGACATGATCGACTTCGACGATTCGTCGGACGAGAAGGATCACCGGGCGCCTGCTGCCTCGAGCACCGCGCTTGAGGACGAGATGAACGATTTCCTCACCGAACCGGCCAGCGGCGATCTCGACGACTTTTCGCTCGATGCCGCGGTGGACAGCGATTCCCCCCGGGACCTCTCCGACGCGGGAGATGCGTCCTTTGCCAAGGGAAATTACATCATGGCGCTCGAGCTGTATCAGAAAGTGATCAACCTCAACAGGTTCGAAAGCCCGGAAGAGAAGAAATTGTTCGAGAAGGCCCACTTTGACTCTGGTCGGTGTTATATTGAAATGGGGAAGCCCAAGGAAGCACTGGACATCCTGTCGCGGATTCTCAGGAACTTCCCGGGATCTCCCTACGTCAAGCTGGCGATTTACCACATCGGACTGATTTTCGAATCCGTGAATCAGAAGGACAAGGCGATAACCTATTACAACAAGGTGCTCAACATGTCTCCAAAAGATAAGCTTAACAGCGAGGCTCTCAACAAGATAAAACAACTCCAGGGCAGGTAGCGATCGATGGCTCTTGACGAGAAATTTTTTGACAAATTCGGCGTTGAGTACTCCCCCAACGAGATAATCTTCTGCGAATGGGAGCCCGGGAACGAGTTTTACTTCATCCAGTCCGGCAACGTCCGGATCGTCAAGCTGATACAGAACCGCGAGAAGAACCTGAGTGTCCTGACCGACGGCGACGTGTTCGGCGAGATGGCGATCCTCGAGGAGCAGCCCCGCTCCGCAACGGCGATCGCGCTGGATCACGTGAAGCTGCTCAAGTTCCACCGGGATAACTTTGACACCCTGATGTCCGGCAACCCCCAGCTGGCCTACAAGCTCCTGGTCATATTCTCCAAGAGGATCTACGATGCCAAGCGGCGGCTCATGATTCTTCTGCTCGAGGAGCCTCAAATCAGGGTCATGGACGTGCTGGTCATGCTTGCAGAGCAGGACCCGCACCTCGATCTCCAGAACGAGATATCGCTCCAGGTAACGGCGCAGGACGTGGCCCGGTGGGCCGGCCTCACCGAGGACGATGCGCAAAAAGAATTGACACATTTGAACCGCACCGACAAGATTGAAATATTCGGGGACAAGATCGTGGTCAAGAAGATACGTGAGTTCCAGCGGCTTGTCGCCTCGAGACGTAAAAGCATGTATCAGTAGCGCCCGCATCGTATTGATACCATACGTAAGCCAGACTGCACACTATGCCAAAGTAGCTTACATAACTACGCTCCCGTAGCTCAGGCGGATAGAGCAGTGGTTTCCTAAACCATGTGCCGGAGGTTCGAGTCCTCCCGGGAGCGCAGCATGAATATATCAAGCGGTGATAACCGCTGTTTTTTTTCCACGGGAAGGATATGGACCAGAAACTTGACAGAATAACGGAGCGTTTCCGCGAGCTGGAGCAGGAGATGAGCAGGCCGGAGGTCATCACCGACCAGAACAGGTTCAAGGCCCTCACCCGCGAGCGCTCGCAGCTGGCGCCCATCGTCAACACGTATGAGGAGTACCGGAAGTGCCGGCAGGAGCTCGTGGATTCCGAATCGATCGTCGGCGACGAAAAGGACCCGGAGATGAAGGACCTCCTGGTCTCGGAGATAGCCGAGCTGAAAAAGCGGAAGGAGGAGTACGAGGCAAAGCTCCTCGTCATGCTCCTCCCCAAGGACCCCAACTCCGGCAAGGACGTCATCATGGAGATCCGGGCAGGAACCGGCGGGGAGGAGGCGGCCCTCTTTGCGGCCGATCTCTTCCGCATGTACAGCCGCTATGCCGACATAAAGGGCTGGAAGATCGAATACCTGAGCGTGAGCTCCACCGGCATCGGCGGGTACAAGGAGATGATCTTCTCTGTCAGGAGCCCGGAGGCGTATGACAACCTGAAATACGAGTCCGGCGGCCACCGGGTCCAGCGGGTCCCCACGACCGAGGCCGGGGGCAGGATCCATACCTCGGCGGTTACCGTCGCGGTCATGGCAGAGGCCGAGGAGGACGAGATCCAGATCAATCCGGACGAGCTGCGTATCGACGTGTACCGCTCGTCGGGTCACGGCGGCCAGTCGGTGAACACGACCGACTCGGCCGTACGCATTACCCACCTCCCCTCGGGCATGGTGGTGACCTGCCAGGACGAGAAGTCGCAGCTCAAGAACAAGAACAAGGCGCTCCGGGTACTGCGTGCCCGGCTCCTGGAAAAGGTCAACAGCGAGCGGATGGAGCGCGAGGCGGCCCTGCGCAAGTCGATGGTGGGGTCGGGCGACCGGAGCGAGCGAATCAGGACGTACAACTTTCCACAGTCGCGCGTAACGGACCACCGGATCGGGCTTACCCTGTATTCCCTTGAAAAAGTACTCGAGGGGGAGCTGGACGCGGTCATTGAGCCCCTCAAGAAGCATGAGATAGAAGAGCAGCTGAGTAAAATTGACTTATAGCGGCGAGGTGCGGCCCGTGCGCGTTTCCCAGGTCCTTGCGGACCTATCGGACCGGATGAATGAGACCGGCATACCGAGCGCCGTCCTTGATACGGAGCTCCTGGTCGCCCATGCCCTGTGCACGGACCGTCACCGGTTGCGCGTCGGGGGCGACCGCGAGTTGACGCCTGAGGAAGAGCGGCTGATCGGGAGACTGGCGAAGAGGCGCCTCCAGTTCGAGCCCGTCGCCTACATCCTGGGAAGCAAGGAGTTTTATTCTCTCGATTTTACCGTCAACCGGAACGTGCTGATCCCCCGTCCGGAGACCGAGCTCCTGGTCGACATGGCCGTGTACTACGCCCGGCTCAACTCGTCCGTGGCCGATATCGGCACCGGGTCCGGCGCCATCGCCGTAGCGCTGAAGCACGAGCGCCCCGATCTGGACGTGCACGCGACGGACATATCTGCGAAGGCACTCGCCGTGGCGCGGAAAAACGCGACCCGGCTCCTGGGAAAGAACAGGATCAGGTTTCACCGGGGAAGCCTCTTCGAGCCGCTCAGCGGGCTTCGCTTCCAGGTGATCGCGGTGAACCCTCCTTACGTGGACCGGAAAACCGCGGGATCGCTCCAGCCGGACCTCCGGTACGAGCCCGAGTCGGCGCTCTTTGCCGGCCGCGGCGGACGCGAGGTGGTGGAGCGCGTCATACAAAAATCGGGCCGGTTCCTGTCGGACGGCGGCGTTCTCATCATGGAGATCGGTGATGACATGAAAGAGTTCGTGAAAAAAACAGGCACCGCAAGCGGATTTTCCGTCTCGGTGCTGAACGACTATTCGGGCCTGCCCCGGGTGGCGGTTATGAAAATGTAAGGCGGCGGTAGACCATGGCTGTCACACCGATCGTAACGAACCAGCTGAAGAAGATCACGACGTTTGTATATATCCTGATCCTTCTTTTCATCATCAACGTCATATCGGTCCTCAGGATCAAGTGGGACGTTATCCCCATCATCGTGAACGTCTACCTCTACGTGTTCTCGTTTTACCTGATATTCAACTACTCCCTCGTTGAAATTCCGCCCCTCAGGCAGGAATACCGGAGCGTCCATCCCCGGCTCGGCACATTCATACTCTTCATCAAGACGCGGGTGGTCCCCTTTGTCATAATCTATTCCACGACCGTAATCTATACCCTGATAAACTACCTGGACAAGGAGCACTGGCCCTGGAGCCCCATCCTGGAGCTGCTCGACGGGCGGTTCTCAAACATGGTGTTCTATTCGCTCATCCTGCTCATAATCCTGAAATTCAGCAGGCGGCCAAAGATCACCCTCCTCCTGTTCGTCGCTGCTGCGGCGCTCTATTTCCTCATTTACCAGCTGGTGTTCCTGTTCTCGCCCAGCGGTTCCATCATGTCGGGATTGAAGTTCTTCCAGATAACGCTCCTGCTCGTCATGATCATTTTCGAGTTCGTATCAGAGCGTTTCGTCTTCGACCGGAAAAAGGTCCTGAAATCAATAGGCACCGGCGCCATCATGGGGCTTCTCATGTACATGTCGTTCGCCGGCACGCTGATCTGGATTTACAAGTTCGAGCCGTACGCATCATTCCAGCAGGCCCGGGCCGGACAGATACTGATGCGCATGGGGTATTCCTTCCCTCTCAATAACTTCAAGTCGATCGTCACGGAAACCTCGGACCCCTATCTTCTCTACGACCTGATCTACTATTCCCGGGCCTATCACCGGCCTATCAATATTTCGCCGGCGGAATGGGAGAACCTCATACTCTCGGGCTCGATGGAGGTCGCGAATATAATCTCCTTCTACCTGCAGACCCTCAATATCACGGTATCCTACCCCCAGATCATGTCATACGCGGAGCGGCGCTCGATCGATTCGGGGGAGATACTGGTGAACGGCACCTTCTACATCAGGTATTCGTCCCGGTATTGCGAGGAAAACATCCAGGACATGATCGAACGCTACGGCAGGGGCAACCGGTATTTCAAGGTATGGCTCATACGCGTCACGGCCGAATCCAAATGCCTTTCCTCAATACCGTTTCTCATAAGCCTGCTGACGGATATCGATCCCATGCTCTCGCAGGAGGCCTACAACTCTCTCTCCAAGATATGCGACATGGATCCGGCGAAGGCCCCGGACACCCGCATCAACTCCCCGTCCGTGATCATGAAGTTCAACGAATTTTATCTGCGCTCACGCACAAAGCCCTGATCGGGCATTCGCCGCAGAGCGGTTTGCGGGCCGTGCACAGCGTCCTGCCGTGCCGTATCAGCAAAAGGTGTGATAGTTTCCAGAGGCGCTCGGGGATGAGCGAGGTAAGCGCCCGCTCGACTTCAAGCGGGTCCCGGGAGCCCGTGTAGGCGAGCCGGCCGGCAATCCGGATGATGTGGGTGTCAACGGCGAGCGCCGGCGTGTCGAAGCCCATCGAGAGGATGACGTTCGCGGATTTCCTCCCGATTCCGGGCAGGCGGACCAGCTCCTCGCGGGTCGAGGGGAGACGGCCGTCGTGCTCCGCGGTGACCGTCTGTGCGAGGCCGATAATATTCTTCGCCTTCACGTGGTAGAAGCCGGTACTGCGTATGATACTCTCAACGTCAGCCAGGCGCGCCAGGCCCAGGCTTGCGAAATCAGGATACTTTTTGAACAGCGCGCCGGTCACCCCGTTGACCTGGCGGTCGGTCGTTTGCGCGGAGAGCACGACAGCCACGGCAAGCTGGTACAGGCTGCGGTATTTCAGGTCAGGCTTCACGTCGGGATAGTGCTTCCTGAGTGCCCGGATGATCTTGTCGGATTTGTCTTTCGTCATTTTCATAGTATACGCAGGCTGTGTTATGGATTCTCTTTGTCATCGCGAGCGCAGCGCCCTTCGACTTCGCTCAGGGCCACCCGGTTGCCGAGCGGAGTCGAGGCATGCTTCGTCGCCCGCATGAATAATGAGGGCTCATCGCAATGACAATTATGCTTTCAGATCGCCGTTGTGCTCCATCCGCATCAACAGGTCCCGCGCTTTTTCCAGCGCCTTTGCCCTGTGGCTGATGCGGTTTTTTTCTTCAAGCGGCAGCTCCGCCATGGTCATCCCCCGGCCGGGCAGGAAGAATATGGGATCGTATCCGAAGCCGCGGGTCCCTTTTATCTCTTCGGCTATGACGCCGCCGCACTCGCCTTCGGTGAAAACGCACCTGCCGTCGGGGCCGCAGATGGCGATAACGCACACGAACCGCGCGGCCCGTTGCGCCGGCGGCACGCCCCGCATCTCGTCGAGCACCGTGCGGTTGCGGTCCTCGTCGGTGGCCGACTCGCCGGCATAACGGGCCGAATACACGCCCGGGCGGCCGTCGAGGGCATCGATCACAAGGCCGGAATCGTCCGCCATCGAAAGGTGCCCCGTGAACGCGGCGATCCCGCGGGCCTTCTTTTCCGCGTTGTCGCGGAAGGTCTCCCCGTCCTCGACGATCTCCGGCGGGTCAGGGTACCTGCCGAGCGGAACGAGCTCGAGCCCCGGCACGTCCTCGAACTTGTCCTGGATTTCTATAATCTTGTTCCTGTTGTTCGTCGCTATGACCAGTTTCATGATGTGCGATAACCAGTGGTTTAACGGTATTCTCTGCCGGTGCCCGGGTCCTGGATCCCGGGCCGCCGGCATGATGAAAATCGCCATTTTTTCTATCTTAATGATAAAAACAGATTGAAATACCGGCTGAAATTTATCAAATATTATTTGAGCGACCGGACATGAAACTATCAATAATTGAAATGATATTCCTCCTCAGCTTCGACATCTCGATGGCCGCCATACTCTTTTATCTATATTTACAGTACCACATTGTGCACAGCAAGATGGTCTACATACTCCTTGGCGTCATTATCCTCATGATCATTCTGCGCGCCGTGACGTTCGCCCTGAGCAACTGGTTCATATACCGGCGCAGGATAAAAACCATCAAGAGGGTGGTCGCGGACTTCAAGAAGGGCAAGTTCACACAAACCGGCAGGGAGATACGGGTCGATAACGAGCTCGATGAAATACTCAAGGAGCTGATGATCGCCGGGCGGCACCTGGACAGCATCATGACGGCGCAGAAGAAGGAGATCGATAATTTCAACGAGCTGTACAACAGTATCATTTTTTCGATCAGCGCATATTTTATTGTTCTGGGGGAGGACGACAAGGTCCTGTTCGCGAATGACGGGTTTTACAAGAAGTTCCAGTTCGAGCGCGAAGAGATCTACAACAAGAGGATCGAGGACATCTTTTATTTCGTCAATGCGCGGCTCAAGGGCGGGATTGCCGAGGTGCGGGCGGGGGGAAAGACGGTCGTGCTTGAGAAGACCCACCTCCTGACCCTCAACAAGGTCTCCATCATAGCCGATATCAAGATATCGAACATCATCGTCAAGGACGCCAACCAGGTTATCGTCGTCATCGACGACATGACCAAGAAGCTCCGTAACGATTACCAGATATCGCTCATGAGCCAGATCTCCGAGTCGATCAGGAAGGACGATGAGATCGAGCGGGTCCTGTTCACCATACTGACCGGCGTCACCTCGGGCACGGGGCTCGGCTTCAACCGTGCCATGCTGTTCCTTGTTGAGGACGGGCGCCTGGTGGGGAAAATGGCCGTGGGGCCGGATTCTTTCGAGGAGGCAATCGAGATATGGACCGCCGCGTCCTCCGTCCCGGAAGGGGCGGAGCAGGGACCCGGCGCGGCGGTAATGACCGCCGGCATATCGCTGCTCAACAGGGTCCTGTCCGCCAGCTTTCCCGTACGGGACGGGAACATCTTCACGCGCACCCTTGCCGACCGGGAGAGTGTGCATATCACCGATTCCTGGAATGACGAGCGGGTTTCACCCGAGGTCCGCGCGCTCATGGACGTGAAGGAGTTCATCATTTCGCCACTGGTCGTGGTGAACAAGGCGATCGGGATCATCGTGGCGGACAACAAGTTCAACAATGCCCCTATAGCCCGGGAGACCATCGAGCTCCTGTCGATCTTCGCCTCGCAGGCGGCGATGTCCATCGAGAGCTACACGAGCCTTGACACGGTCCGCAACGAGATGCAGAAGCTTTCCGAGCGGCAGGAGGCGATTGTCGAATCCGAGAAGCTCGCCGCCGTAGGCCGTATAGCAGCGCACATGGCCCACGAGATCAGGAACCCGTTGGTAACCATGGGCGGGTACGCGCGCCGGATTATGCAGCTTCCCAAGGAAAAGTCGAAGACCAGCAAGAAGATCGACACGTCGGCGGAGATCATTCTGAAAGAGTGTGAGCGGCTCGAGAAGACCCTCTCGAATGTTATGGACTTCTCCCGTCCCACCAAGTTCATCAGGGAATTCAACAACATCAACGAAGTCATTACCGACACGGTATCCCTCCTTAAAAACCTGCTCCAGGAAAAAAGGCTCGAGGTGTGGATGGAACTGAGCCGGGACCTGCCCCTGGTTAAATCCGACTTCAATCAGATGAAGCAGGTGATGCTCAACCTGATCCAGAATTCGATCGACGCGACGCCGGCCGGCGGGACCATAGATATCATGACCGACAGCGACGGGGACGTGATAAACGTCACGATCGGTGACTCCGGGGCCGGTATCGACGAAGAGGACCCGAATATCGTATTTGAGCCCTTTTACTCGAAGAAAGTAACCGGCGTGGGCCTCGGCCTCGCCATTGTGAAGAAAATAATCAAGGATCATAACGGCAGCATCAGGGCGTCGAACAGGGAACGTGGAGGCGCCGAGTTCATCATTCACCTGCCGGTCCCGGGTTGATCGTAGCGGCAAAATATAATTAATTAATTGATTGATAAAAATCAGGGATTGCCGCACCCTATGAGCATCCGGGTTCGCGATTCCATATGTTTCACGGCCCATCCGCCGGAGACGGTCGGGCCAACGAGGAGGATGATATGGCACGGTTATTGATTGTCGAAGATGAAAAGCACCAGCGGGAGCTCTACGCGATGGAGTTTGAGGACGAGGGGTACGAAATCGACCAGGCCTCGAACGGGAAAGAAGCGGTCGAGATGGTAAAGACGCATAAATACGATCTTGTCATCATGGATATACGAATGCCAGAGATGGACGGAATCGAGGCACTCGGGAAAATACTGTCCCGCGACAAGAAGATTCCAATTATTATATACACCGCGTATTCAAATTACAAGAGCAATTTCATGACCTGGACTGCAGACGCTTATGTTACGAAATCATCAAATCTTGACGAAATAAAGGAAAAAGTCCGCGAGATACTCGCCGCGCGGGCGTGACCTCCGGCATACTGCGGGCAAAAAAAAAGGATGCTATCCAGCATCCTTTTTTTTGGAAAAATTAATACCCTACTTCGCAGCTTCTTCAGCGGCCGGGGCAGCTTCTTCAGCCGGAGCTTCAACAGCTTCGCCTTCTTTCGGGGCATCAGCTTTCTTGCAGCCGACGAAAGCGGCGCTGACAGCGATAAGAACGACGAAAAACAGAGCAAAATACTTTTTCATTGATGTACTCCTATTTTAATAGTATAATAATTCAAGCATCATTATTATATACCTGAAAAAAAGCAATAATAAATTAATGAAATTTAAAAAAATGATTAAAAAAGGAAGACATTTAAAGATAGAATAGTCATCGAAAAAGGATATATCAGGCGCAAAGTTGAATTTACAAAGTAAACGCAGCTTTATCAGCTGCTTTTAACCGAAAATCTTCTTTATATAAAGCTGGCAATAAATTTTGAAATCTTTTCTATATCGCGCCGGCTCAGTGTCGGATACAGTGGTATGGAAAAGAGCTTCCTGGAATAGCGCTCAGCGTTGGGAAAATCCGTTGCATTGCAGCCGGCATGCTGATGGAGGGGGCAGGCTATCGATTGCGAGACCTCGATGCGGGATTTTCTCCAGTAAGATTCGATTTTATCGTTGGAAGAGCTGAAAAGGACCGGAAACGACTGGTATGCAAAACGCTCGTTGAATAACAGGGGCGTTTTATGCGATGTAACGCGCAACGATTCATGATAAATTTTGGCTATTTCCCTTCTCCGTGCCAGGAGGTCCTGAAGCCTCGCAAGCTGGGAGATTCCCATGGCGCCCTGGAAATCAGGCATTGCATAGTCATAGTTGAGGTGGTTGCTTCCATTGCCGCGGAAATCCTTCATTACTGAATAGTATTTTGAATTATTGGTCAGGACCATGCCGCCATTACCGGTCGTGATGATTCCCGCAGGATCGAAGGATATCACCGTAATGGTGCCGTTTCTCCCTGAGGGTGTGTCGTCGATTTCAGTTCCTATTGAATGGGATATGTCTTCGATCAGCGGCACGTTCATTTCCCCGAGCTCCTGAAGAGGCACCTGGAAACCGAAAAGATGCCCGCATACTATTGCCCTGGTTTTTTCTGTAACGTGTGATTTGATGTCCGCAATCGAGGGAAAGAGGGAATCGCTTTCATTGTCAAGCAATACGGCCTTTCCGCCCGTCATAGAGAGGGCGCTCAGGGGGGCGGCGTGGTAGAAAGAGGGCATAATGACCTCATCATCTTTCCCGATCCCGAGTGCAAGGTATGCCAGGTGATAAGCAGACGTCAGGGAGTTGGTCGCCAGGGCGTATTTTACGCCGATCATTTTTGCTATGCTGGACTCGAAATTCTTGACCGACTCGCCCGCAATCAACTCGTCGTTGATGAGGCAGTCAAGCACCGCTTCAAGCTCCTTCCGGGTAATAGTCGGCCTGTTGGATACGATTTTCATGCTGTTTCCCTGAATTTTGCAGAGCCGCCGCTCTTTCGGAGGCTCCCGGTAATGATACTGTAATCCACCACTAACAGGATTTCACGTAAATGGTCAAGAATGTTTTATGTCGCATTGTGAAAATTGCCCTGGATTGGCCTGCTGCAGGCAGTTTTGAACGATCTGGCGGAGGGGAGCCTGATTTCAAATATTTTTATTAATGGATTAAATCATTATGTCCGATACAAGTAAGAGAGCCCTCGACAGGGGGACGCTGTATGGAGGTGCATAATGCAATCAATAATTAAAAGCTCCGCGTGTATCACGGCGATACTGGCGGCATTCATGTTTTTCCTGGGCTGCACGCCGGAAAATGCCAACCTGAAAAAAAGCGATTATCGGACCGTAAGATCGGATGATTCCCGGAATGACTCCGGATATGACGAGGAAGACAACGATTTCAGCGAGGATGCTGATGACCGGGCCGTTTCCGCAAAGGAAACTGAGCCCGATGAAGTGGACGCGGAAAGCAATGGGGATACATCATATACGAAAGATAAATACTACCAGACCGGCGCTGCATCCTGGTACGGAAGGGAATTTGACGGAAAAAAAACAGCTTCCGGAGAGCGTTTTGATATGAATGAGCTAACCGCGGCGCACAAGACCCTCCCGTTCGGCACGATTGTCAGCGTAAAGAATTTTGAAACGGGAAAGACTGTCCGCGTACGGATCAACGACCGCGGCCCCTTCCGCGCAAAACGTATCCTTGACGTATCCTATGCTGCAGCGAAGAAGCTGGGAATGCTCAAGCAGGGGGAAGCCAAAGTCGGCCTCGTGATTGTGAAAAAAGGAAACAGGGACGAGGATTACGACAAGGACCGGGACAATGATCTTGAAGCAGTATCTGGCGATTCCGCCGACTATGATTCAGCGGATAGCGGGAGCTACGCGGTCCAGGCAGGTGCTTTTTATTCAAAAAGGAATGCGGACACCCTTAAAGAAAGGATAGAGCAGATGACCGGTAATGATGTCGTAGTCGTACACGACGGTGACATGTACAAGGTGCGGATTGAGGGCTTGAATACAAAAAAAGATGTAAGCAGGATAAAGAAGGCCCTCTCGGAAGAGGATATACCTTCCTATGTAATAAATAAAAATGAATAGATTAATTTAGATATTGATGCACATGAAGGCGGCAGTAACATGCCGCCTTTTTAATGCTTTCTTTAGTAGTGGTGCTGCCGGCAAGGATGGGTACCGGCGGAAAATCGTGACTGTCGCCTTTTTTCTTCAAAATGATAAAATATCAAAATTTTATTGACAAAAAAGGGGTGGTTTCTATGATTTCCACCTACCTCTGCCCACGTAGCTCAGTCGGTAGAGCATTTGCATGGTAAGCAAAAGGTCACCAGTTCAATTCTGGTCGTGGGCTCATGGTGTGTGCATTGGTCAGTGAGCTCACAGTTTTTAGCCCGCAAGAGGTATTTCCAATTTTCTAAATTGGTTGACTGTAGGGTAACTGCTATTTTCTAGTCTGTAATTTGTCATAGGCAGGGGAACAGGATATGCGTGAAATCATACTGCTGGCATGTCAGGATTGTAAGCGGAAAAATTATTCCGTGACCAAGAACAAGAAGAACCAGACCGGTAAGCTTGAAGTTAAGAAGTTCTGCAAGTTCTGCAACAAGCATACCGCTCACAAGGAAACGAAAGCGTAGGTCAATCGTGGACAGAATACGAGAAAAGATCCGCGCCATCCTAACGTATGTTCGCGAGTCTAAAGAAGAGTTGAGGAAAGTTACCTGGCCGTCGAGGGACGAGGTGACAAGTTTCACCATCGTAGTCGTCGTAACGGTTATGGTGATCTCGTTTTTCCTGTGGTTCATTGACTCGGGCCTTATGTATTTTATCCAGGTGGTCATGAAGTAGCGTATGGCAAAAGAGTGGTATGTCGTTCATACATATTCGGGGCACGAGAACAAGGTGAAGCTCACCCTGGAGAAAGAGGTTGAGAAACGCCTCCTCTCCGAAAAGGTTTTCCAGGTGAGGATACCGACCGTGGAAGTCCCCGAAGTCAAGGACGGGAAAAAGAGGGTCCGGTCGAAAAAGTTTTTCCCGGGATACGTGCTCGTGGAGATGGAATTCGACGACGAGACATGGGGCCTGGTCAAGAGCATAAACGGCGTGACTAATTTTGTCGGCGCGTACGGCTCAAGCAAGCCGAAGCCGCTCTCCCGCGAGGAAGTGAGCTCCCTGTTCGATCAGATGGGAGAGCAGAAGGCGAAAGAAAAGATTTCCACGGTGGTGGATTTTTCCGTGGGCGAGCATGTCAAGGTCATAGACGGGCCGTTTAACAACTTCACCGGCGTGGTGGAGGAGGTCCATCCGGAAAAGGGCAGGCTCAGGGTGAAGGTGGAGATTTTCGGCCGCGGAACGCCGGTCGAGCTCGATTTCCTTCAGGTGGGCAAAATATAGCAATTTTTTTTTGAAGAGATTCATTTTTCTTCTTTATACAATAGAGGGTTTATATGGCACCAAAGAAAGGGAAAGTCGTCGTAACAGAGATCAAGTTGCAGATACCGGGCGGCCAGGCGAATCCCGCGCCCCCCGTCGGTCCTGCCCTGGGACAGCACGGGCTGAATATCATGGATTTCTGCAAGTCCTTTAACGAGCGTACGAAGGACCAGATGGGAACAATTCTGCCGGTCGTCATCACCGTGTACAGCGACCGGACCTATACATTTATCATCAAGACCCCGCCCGCGGCGGTGCTGATCAAGAAGGCGCTGAAGATTGAGAAGGGCTCGTCAGAGCCGAACAAGACGAAGGCTGGCAGGATCACCCGGGCCCAGCTGGAAGAGATAGCCACGGTGAAGATGCCCGACATAAATGCCAACGACCTGAACGCCGCGGTGAAGATCATCGCCGGCACTGCGCGGTCAATGGGCGTGGATGTCGAGGACTAACGGCGAGTGCCGGAGTAACTAGTTGAGGTAGAGAGGACATGAACAGAGGGAAGAAAATCGTAGCAGCTCGGAGCAGGGTCGACCGTAACAAGCTCTATAACATAGACGAAGCGGTCACCCTGATGAAGGAATGCAAGTACAGCAAGTTCGACGAAACGGTGGACATACAGGTCAAGATCGTGCACAAGAGCTTACAGAATATCCGCGGGACCGCGAGCCTCCCTGCCGGCACCGGCAAGGAGAAAAAGGTCCTCGTTATCTGCAAGGGAGACAAGCAGAAGGAAGCCCAGGACGCCGGCGCCGACTACGTGGGCGCCGAGGACATGGTCGAAAAGGTGAAGGGCGGCTGGATCGATTTTGACGCGGTCGTCGCAACACCGGACATGATGAAGGACGTCGGAAAGCTTGGGCCGGTCCTGGGTAAGAAAGGGCTCATGCCGAAGCCGAAGTCCGGGACGGTCACCGATGACGTGAAGGGCATCATCAAAGAACTGAAGGGAGGCCGGGTAGAGTACAAGGCCGACAAGACGGGCGTCATTCACATGGGGATCGGCAAGCTGTCCTTCGCCGACGACGCGATCATCAGCAACGTGAAGACGTTTTTCAACCAGATCATGAAGGACAAGCCCTCGGACGCTAAGGGCAATTACATAAAGACGGTGTTCATCAGTTCCTCGATGGGACCCGGGATCAAAATCAATCACAAGGGGATCGAAAAATAATGGTTAAGCAATATAAAGTGGACGAGGTCGCGAACCTGGTGGAGCGGCTGAAAGCGCGGAGCAACATGATCCTGACGAATTATTCCGGGATCCAGGTCAAGGACCTGAGCAAGCTCCGCAAAACGCTCCGGAGCAAGAACGCCGAATACCGGGTGGTCAAGAACACCCTGTTCAAGCGCGCGCTGAAAGAGGTAGGGATCGCCGGCCTTGACGATTACCTGAAAGGACCGGTCGCGGTCGCGTTCGTGAACGAGGAGTTCGGCGATGTCGCGAAGGCGCTCAAGGATTTCTCCAAGGACGTGGAAAAGTTCACCTTTTCCGCCGGCTACATGGGCACCGTGGTCTATAACCAGGAGCAGGTCAGGCGGATCGCCGATCTGCCGTCGAAGGAAGTTCTCCTGTCGCAGATCATGTCCCTGATTAACGGTCCGGCGCGCGGTATCGCGGTCGGAACCAATCAGATCATGGCTTCGCTCGCCCGCGGCATCAAGGCGGTTGCCGAGGCGCGGAACCAGCAGTAACAAAAGGAAGCACCGCGATCCCACTTCGATGAGGTGGCAGTCGCGATCTTTATAAATCAAGAAAAGGTTTCTGTTTCCAGATTATATATAGTATATATGGATACAATGCCTTTATAGGTTTTTGCGATGCCCGGGGAGCCCGGTGGACGCATTAACTTGAAGAAATTCACTAAGTATAAAGGAGTTTTACAATGGCTAATGTACAAGAATTACTCGATGCGATAGGCAGTTTGACCCTGATCGAAGCGGCCGAACTGGTTAAAGCGATGGAAGACAAGTTTGGTATCTCAGCCGCGGCGCCGGTTGCCGTAGCAGCGGCTGCACCGGCTGCGGCCGAAGCGGCAGACGAAAAAACCGAATTTGACGTCATTCTCACCGGTTTCGGTGACAACAAGGTCGCCGTCATCAAGGAAGTCAGGACCATCACCGGTCTCGGACTGAAAGAAGCGAAAGAGCTCGTCGAAGCGGGCGGCAAGGCGGTTAAGGAAAAAGTTTCCAAGGATGAAGCGGAGAAGATCAAGCAGCAGCTCGCAGCTGCCGGCGCAACGGTTGATGTTAAATAATCCGGCGGGTGATTATCAGTTTTTTCCAGGATAAGCGGACATCAGGTTTGGCTGGCTACAGCCAAACCTTTTGGCGTTCTTTCAACAAATCAGCGAAGGTTTGAACATCCATGCAAGATTCAAAAAAAGTCTTCAATTTTGGCAAGATAAAGACAGGCCTGGAGCTTCCCAACCTCATCGAGATCCAGCTGAAGTCATATGACTGGTTTCTTCAGCCGGGCGCGGTGAAAAAGAAGCCGCACGGCCTCCAGGCCGTATTCGAGGAGATCTTTCCCATCGAGAGTCCCCATGAGGACGTGGTTCTCGAATACATCGATTACGAGATCGGCTTGCCGAAATATTCAGAGCTTGAATCAAAGGAGCGCGACGTCACGTATGCCGCCCCCCTGAAGGCGACCATCCGGCTTATCCGGAAAGACAGCATGGAAGTCCGCGAGCAGTCCGTGTACATGGGCGACATTCCGCTCATGACCCCGCGGGGAACCTTCATTATCAACGGCGCCGAGCGCGTCGTCGTAAACCAGCTGCACCGGTCCCCGGGCATTTTCTTTTTTTACGAGGAGGCCGAGCGCACCTATAACTACCGGGTCATCCCGGACCGCGGTTCGTGGCTCGAGTTCGAGATGGACCCCAAGGGCTACATCATCGCGCGCATCGACCGGAAAAAGAAGTTCCCGGTCAGCCTCCTGATCAAGGCCCTCGGCTACGAGACCGATGAGGAGCTGGTCAAGCTCTTTTATAGCACGAAGGTCGTCCGCCTGAAAAGCGAGGAGGACTACGAGTTCCTGAACGGCAAGCGGGTCGCCCGCGACGTGGCCAACAAGCAGTCCGGCGAAGTCATCATGGAGGTCGGCGAGCGGATTACCCTGGACATGATCGACCGCATCAAGGAGGAAAAGATCCACGATGTCGAGATCATCGAGTTCCCCAACAACAAGGAAGACTCGTTCCTGAGCACTACCCTCGAGGTGGAGAAGGAGTTCATCAACAAGCACGTCAAGTCACCCGCGCTGGCCGAGCACAAAAAGTCGGAGCTGGCGCTGTTGACAATCCACGCGATCATGTGGCAGAGCGAGCCGACCAACCTGGAAAACGCACAGGAGCACTTTAACCGGCTGTTCTTCGACCCCAAGTCCTACAGCCTGGGCGCCGTCGGACGCTACAAGATTTCGAACAAGTTCGGCATGGACGACTACGAGACACAGACGCTGAAGCCGGAAGACATCATCTATTCATTGAAATATTTCCTCTACCTGATCGCCGAGGCGGAAGGGTACGAGATCCCCGAAAAGGACCCGAAACTCAAGAAAAACAGGTTCATCCCCACGGTCGTGGACGACATCGACCACCTGGGCAACCGCCGCGTCCGCTCCGTCGGCGAGCTGATCATGAACCAGATCAAGGTCGGCTTCCAGCGCATGGAGCGCGTCATCAAGGAGCGGATGACCATCCAGGACCTCGACGTAATCACGCCGCAGGCTCTCATCAGCATCAAGCCGATCACGGCGGTCATTAACGAGTTCTTCGGGTCAAGCCAGCTCTCGCAGTTCATGGACCAGACCAACCCCCTGGCCGAGCTGACGCACAAGAGGCGGCTGAACGCACTGGGACCGGGCGGCCTCTCCCGCGAGCGGGCCGGCTTCGAGGTCCGGGACGTGCACCCCTCCCACTACGGACGGATGTGCCCGATCGAGACGCCTGAGGGACCGAACATCGGCCTCATCGTATCGCTCAGCACATATGCGTGCATCAACGATTACGGCTTCCTTGAAACGCCGTACCGGTATGTGGACAACGGCAAGCTGACCGACCAGGTCGAGTACCTTACCGCGGACCGCGAGGACCTCTATTTCATCGCGCAGGCAAACCAGGAGCTCGACGACAAGGGGCATTTTGCCAAGGGCATGATCCCCTGCCGGCACCGCGGCAACTTCCCGTACATGCGGCCAAAGGAGATCCAGTACATGGACGTGTGTCCTAGCCAGATTTTCTCGGTCTCGACGTGCCTGATCCCCTTCCTGGAGCATGACGACGCGAACCGGGCCCTGATGGGATCCAACATGCAGCGCCAGGCGGTGCCGCTCATGATCGAGGAAGCGCCCTACGTCGGTACCGGCATGGAGCCGAAGGCCGCCTACGATTCCGGCGTCCTGGTGACCGCGGCGCGTCCGGGCGATGTGCAATTCGTGGATGCGAGCGTGGTCAAAATAAAGACTAGCTCGGGCGAAGTCGACGAGTACCAGCTCATGAAATTCAAGCGGACCAACCAGGGGACCTGCTTCAACCAGCGCCCCGTGGTGCACAAGGGCCAGAAGATAAAGAGGGGCGACGTGCTGGCCGACGGGCCGGCCACCGATAACGGACGGCTGGCGCTGGGCAAGAACATCCTGGTCGCCTTCATGCCCTGGATGGGTTACAACTTCGAGGACGCCATACTCATCTCCGAGCGCCTCGTCGAGGAAGACATTTACACATCGATACATATAGAGCAGTTCGAGGTAGAGGCGCGCGAAACCAAACTCGGCCGCGAGGTCATAACCCGGGACATCCCGAACCTGTCGGAAAAGGCGTTCCGCGACCTTGACCAGGACGGCATCGTGCGGCGCGGGGCCTATGTCCAGCCGGATGACATCCTGGTCGGCAAGGTCACACCCAAGGGGGAGCAGGACCTCACGCCCGAATACAAGCTGCTTCATTCGATCTTCGGTGAAAAGGCACGCGAGGTGCGCGACACTTCCCTCCGGGTCCCGAACGGGGTCGAGGGCATCATCGTCGACGTGAAGCGGTTCTCTCGCGAGCAGGGCGACGAGCTGGCGCCCGGCGTCGAGGAGCTGGTCAAGGTCTACATCGCCGACAAGAGGAAGATATCCGTGGGCGACAAGATGGCGGGCCGGCACGGGAACAAGGGCGTCATATCCAAGATCGTGCCCAGCTACGACATGCCGTACCTGCCCGACGGCACGCCGATGGACATCGTTCTCAACCCGCTCTCCGTCCCGTCCCGGATGAATCTGGGGCAGCTCCTTGAAACGGAGCTCGGCTGGGCAGGAGCGAAGCTGAACAAACTCTTCGAGACGCCCATTTTCGATGGCGCGAAAGAGAGCGACATCCGTCAGCTCCTCAAGGAAGCGGGGCTCCCCGAGTCGTCCAAGTCGATTCTCTTTGACGGACGGTCCGGCATACCTTTCGAGCAGGAGGTCATGGTCGGCGAGATTTACATGATGAAGCTTGCCCACATGGTCGACGACAAGATCCACGCGCGGTCGACGGGCCCGTATTCGCTCGTCACGCAGCAGCCGCTGGGCGGTAAGGCGCAGTTCGGCGGGCAGCGGCTGGGCGAGATGGAGGTCTGGGCGCTCGAGGCGTACGGCGCGGCCTATACCCTGCAGGAGCTCCTGACCGTAAAGTCGGACGACATGCTCGGCCGGGCCCGCATCTATGAGGCGATCGTGAAGGGGATCAACACGGCAGCCCCGGGCATCCCGGAATCGTTCAATGTTCTTATCCAGGAGCTCAGGGGTCTCGCCCTCGACGTTCGCATCTATGACGACGCAGGCAAGGAGATAAGCCTGTCCGAGTGGAGCGAGGGATACGGCAAGCCCAAAAGAAGGATTAAGATCGATTCGCTGAAGAATATCTGACCGCCTCCCGGGTCCCTTGAACGGGAGCGCGATCCGTAATTAATAATAGTTGGAAGCAACAAACTATTTTTTGAGGAAACAACATGAGGGATTTTAATGATTTCAGCTCAATCCAGATAAAACTGGCGTCTCCCGACCAGATACGGGAGTGGTCGTACGGCGAGGTCAAAAAACCTGAAACGATAAATTACCGGACCCTGAAGCCGGAGCGTGACGGACTCTTCTGCGAGAAGATATTCGGCACGACAAAGGAATGGGAATGCTACTGCGGTAAGTTCAAATCGATCCGCTACAAGGGCGTCATCTGCGACCGATGCGGCGTCGAGGTGACCCACTACAAGGTCCGCCGCGAGCGTGGCGGCCACATCGAGCTGGCCTGCCCGGTGGCTCACATCTGGTATTACCGGTCCGTGCCGTCGCGCATGGGCCTTCTTCTCGACCTCACCGTTAACACGCTGAAGTCGGTCCTCTACTATGAAAAATTCATCGTCATCGATCCCGGCGACGCGATCGAGGAAGACGTCAAGGTCGGCGACGCCCTCGACGAGGAGACTTACCTGACCCTGAACGAGAAGTACGGCGATTCGCTCGTCTGCGGCATGGGCGCCTCCGCGATCAAGGACCTGCTGGCCCGGATCGACCTGGACGAGGAGTCGCGCCAGATCCGCGCGGTCATCCAGGCGAAAGCCAAGAAAGAAAAGGACGTGAAGATCGACAAGAAGCTGATCAAGCGTCTTGAGATAATTGAGGCGTTCAAGGAATCCGGCAACGAGACCGAGTGGATGATACTCGACTCCGTACCCGTCATCCCGCCCGAGCTCCGGCCGATGGTCCAGCTCGACGGCGGCCGTTTCGCCACCTCGGACCTGAACGACCTGTACCGCCGCGTCATCAACCGGAACAACCGGCTGAAGCGGCTCCTGATGCTCCGCGCGCCGGAGATCATCGTGCGCAACGAGAAGCGGATGCTCCAGGAAGCGGTGGACGCCCTGTTCGACAACAGCAGGCGCAAGCGCGCGGTCAAGGGCAAGGGCAACAGGCCCCTCAAGTCCCTCTCGGACATGCTGAAAGGAAAGCAGGGCCGGTTCCGCCAGAACCTCCTGGGCAAGCGCGTCGACTACTCCGGCCGCTCCGTCATCGTTATCGGGCCGGAGCTGAAGCTCTACCAGTGCGGCCTCCCGAAGAAGATGGCCGTTGAGCTCTTCAAGCCCTTCATCATGAAGCGGCTGGTGGACAAGGACTACGTACAGAATATAAAATCTTCGAAAAAGATGGTCGAGAACGAGCGGCCCGAGGTGTGGGAAGTCCTCGAAGAGGTCATTTCCGAACACCCGGTGCTTTTGAACCGCGCTCCCACGCTGCACCGCCTGGGCATCCAGGGCTTCGAGCCGATCCTGGTCGAGGGCAAGGCCATCCGTCTCCACCCGCTGGTCTGCCATGCCTACAACGCTGACTTCGACGGCGACCAGATGGCCGTGCACGTGCCGCTCTCACCGCGCGCGCAGCTCGAGTGCTGGACCCTTATGCTGTCCACGCACAACCTGCTCTCCCCGGCCAACGGTCACCCGGTGGTTTCACCGACGCAGGATATTGTCCTCGGGGTGTACTACCTCACCTCGATCCTTGAGGGCGCGCCCGGCGAGGGCAAGCTCTTCGACGAGCAGGACGAGCTGCTCAGGGCGGTCGACCATGGCCAGGTCAAGATGCGCTCGTTGATCAAGTTTATCAACGAGAAAGGCGAGCTGCAGGAGACGACCGCGGGCCGGCTCATCTTCAACGGCCTGATGCCGGAGGGGCACCCCTACATTAACGAAATAATCAACGACAAAAAGCTCTCCAAGATCATCTCGGACGTGCTCCGTCAGTACGGACCCAACGTGACCGTCAAGATGCTGGACGACATCAAGGAGACCGGGTACAAGTACGCGACGATGTTCGCGCCGACCATCTCCATGTCCGACATCATAGTGCCGACCGTGAAACAGAAGATCATCGGCGAGGAAGACAAGAAGCTTGAAAAAATAGAGCTGGAATACCGCAACGGCTATATCACCAACGAGGAGCGGTATAACCGGGTTATTAACCTCTGGACTAACGCCAACGAGATCATTGCCGATAAAATGTTCGAAGAGCTCTCGGGCAACGCGGGCGGCTTCAACCCGATTTACATCATGGCGCAGTCCGGTGCCCGGGGCAGCAAGCAGCAGATCCGACAGCTCGCCGGGATGAGGGGGCTCATGGCCAAGCCAAGCGGCGAGATCATCGAGGTCCCGATCCGGACCAACTTCAAGGAGGGCCTGACGGTTCTGGAATACTTCATTTCCACCAACGGTGCCCGGAAGGGCCTGGCTGACACGGCGCTCAAGACGGCGGACGCCGGGTACCTGACCCGCCGGCTCGTCGACATCGCGCAGGACGTGACCATCTCCATGGAAGACTGCGGCACAACGATTGGCATTGACATCTACGCCATCAAGGAGGGCGACGATGTGATCGAGTCACTGGGCGACCGCGCGCTGGGCCGGACGCTCCTCTACGACCTCCTGCACCCGGTCACCGGCGATGTCATCTGCACGGCCGACGATATCGTCACCGAGAACATCGCGGAGATGATCGACGTGCTCAATATCGATTCGATCGAGATCCGCTCGGTGCTCACCTGCGAGGCCAAGCACGGCGTCTGCGGGAAATGTTACGGCCGCAACCTGGCGACGGCGCGGCACGTCGACATCGGCGAGGCGGTCGGCATCATCGCCGCCCAGTCGATCGGACAGCCGGGCACGCAGCTGACCATGCGTACCTTCCACATCGGGGGCATCGCGTCCCGCGCGGTGGAGGAGAGCGAGATCAGGCTCAACTATCCGGTGTTCGTAAAAGAGATAACATCGAAAACCATCAAGACGGACGAAAGCAAGATCATCTCCGTCCGGCGCGGCTACCTTGTCGTGCAGCGTGTGATAACCGAGATACAGCTCAAGGGTGACCCAAAGCTCATCGTGAACGAGAACGACAAGGTATACGCCGGCGTCGTAATCGCGAAGACCGAGGACGGCGAGGACGTCACCGCAAAGACCTCCGGCCTGGTCAAGGTGGTCAAGAACAAGGTCTACATACTGGGCGACCCTCTCTCCATTCCGATCAACGTGGGTACCGTTGTCAACGTTAAACCGGGCCGGTTCTACGACAAGGAGTATGACAAAGAGAAGGACGTGACGAAGTACCCGGTCCTGGCCGCTTTCGACCCGTGGTTCGAGCCGATCCTGACGGAAGTGAGCGGCAAGGTCGAATTCGTCGACATCGAGATCAACAAGAGTCTCCGCGAGGAGCTCGATCCCACCTCGAACGTGACCAAGCGCGTCATCGTGGAATACAAAACCGAGAAGCTGCAGCCGCGGATAAGTATCATGGGTCCGTCCAAGCAGGAAATCACGTATCTCCTGCCCAAGGGAGCGCACCTCATGGTTGCCAGCGGCGACAAGGTCCCGGCGGGTACGGTTCTGGCAAAGATCCCGCGCGGCGCGGAAAAAACGAAGGACATCACCGGCGGTCTGCCGCGGGTTGCGGAGCTCTTCGAGGCCCGCACGCCGAAAGACTCTTCCACGCTCTCCGAGCTGGACGGCACGATCGAGATCGGGGACACGGTAAAGAACAAGCGGAAGATCATCGTCACCGGCGAGGACGGAACGGTCAAAGAATATTCCATCCCGGTTTCAAAGTTCCTCCGGGTACAGGACCGCGACTTCATCGCCAAGGGCGAGCAGATTGACGACGGCCCCGTGGACCCGCACGAAATCCTCAAGATCAAGGGCCCGCGCGAGCTGCAGAAGTTCCTGGTCAACGAGATCCAGGAGGTCTACCGGCTCCAGGGCGTTTCGATCAATGACAAGCATATCGAGGTCATCGTCCGGCAGATGCTCCGCAAGGTAAAGGTCACCGATCCGGGCGACTCCACGTTCGTTATCGAGCAGATCGTGGACAAGTTCGACTTCGTCGAGGAGAATGACCGTGTGCTGAATGAGGGCGGGAAGCCCGCCACCGCAATACCGATACTGATGGGTATCACCAAGGCGGCGCTCAATACCGAGTCCTTCATTTCCGCAGCTTCGTTCCAGGAGACCACCAGGGTACTGACCGACGCCGCCATCAAGGGCAAGGTAGACAACCTGCGGGGCCTGAAGGAGAACGTCATTATAGGCCACCTGATACCCGCCGGCACCGGCGTGCGGATATACAACAATATAAGCGTATATGAAAACGAGCCGGGCGACCTGGATGAGCCTCCGCCTGAGGAAGTCGAACAGGCCGCTGCTGAAGCAGAAATCGCAATGCCGGAGGAATAAGGGATACGGGAGCGCGCCGGACGCCGGAATAGACCGCCCGGTGCGTTTGAACTAAAAAATCAGATTAATATCTTGACAAAAAAGTCTATAATTCACAAATACCATCTACATTGTCATGATTATGCGATGGCGTGTCTTATATATGATATTATAATCAGATAGTAAACAGGAGTCATAATGCCAACGATTAACCAGTTAATACGCCAGGGGCGGGAACAAAAACGGAAAAAGACCAAGTCGCCGGCCCTGACAAGCTGCCCTCAAAAGAGGGGAGTCTGCACACGGGTCATGACCTTTACCCCGAAAAAACCGAATTCCGCCCTGCGGAAGGTCGCTCGGGTCAGGCTGACCAACGGCATAGAGGTGACCGCATATATCCCCGGCGTCGGGCACAATCTGCAGGAACACAGCGCGGTACTCATCAGGGGTGGCCGGGTCAAGGACCTTCCGGGCGTGCGGTACCACATCATCCGGGGGACGCTCGACACGCTTGGCGTTGACGACCGGAGGAAGAGCCGCTCCAAGTACGGGACCAAGCGGCCCAAGGCGTAATTATCGATAGCGAGGAAGAACCATGCGGAGAAGAAGACCAGTAAAACGTGAACAGCTGCCCGATCCCAAGTACGGGAGCAAGCTCGTATCCAAGTTCATCAACTGCATGATGATGCAGGGGAAGAAGGGCGTGTCCGAGACGAATTTCTACAAGGCGATGGATATAATCCAGAAGAAGGCGGGCAAGGACCCGGTCGAGGTGTTCGTCCAGGCGCTTGAAAACGCCAAGCCGCTCGTGGAGGTAAAGTCCCGGCGCGTCGGCGGCGCGACCTATCAGGTCCCCGTCGAGATACGGCCGGAGCGCCGTCAGGCCCTCGGTATCCGGTGGCTCATCACCAACGCCCGGAACCGGTCCGAGAAGACCATGTTTGAAAAGCTCGCGGGCGAGCTGATGGACGCGTTCAACAACACGGGAACGTCAATCAAGAAGAAAGAAGATACGCACAAGATGGCCGAGGCGAACAAGGCCTTCGCACATTATAAATGGTAAGATAGCTGCCGCGCGCTCATCCGGAAGCCGCACCGCTTACGTGGATGTCACCCAAAATACCAGGTATGCCTGGTATTTTGGTATTTTATACGAATACTTCAAAAAAGTAACTTCAAGGTCACTATGCCCCGGGAGCTCCCTCTCAACAGGACGCGCAATATCGGCATCATGGCGCACATCGACGCGGGCAAGACCACGCTCACGGAGCGCATCCTCTTTTATACCGGCAAGACGCACAAGATGGGCGAGGTCCACGAGGGGACCGCTGAAATGGACTGGATGGTCCAGGAAAAGGAGCGGGGCATAACAATCACTGCGGCGGCAACAACCTGTTTCTGGAAAAACTGTATTATTAATATAATCGACACGCCGGGTCATGTCGACTTCACCATGGAGGTCGAGCGAAGCCTGCGCGTCCTCGATTCGGCCATCGCCGTGTTCGACGGCGTTGCAGGCGTCGAGCCGCAATCCGAGACCGTGTGGCGGCAGGCGGACCATTACCACATCCCCCGCATCTGCTTCGTGAACAAGATGGACCGTGTGGGCGCAAATTTTGAACGATGCCTCGACATGATCAGGGACAAGCTCGCGGCGAAGCCGCTGCCTCTGCAGATACCGCTGGGGATCGAGGACGGTCACCGCGGCGTGGTGGACATTGTGACCATGAAAGCCCTGCTCTGGTCTGACGAGGCGGGCCAGGATATACAGGAAACCGACATACCCGATGAGGTAAAGGAGCAGGCCCGCCGGTATAGAGACGAGCTGCTTGAAACTGTAGCCGAGCATGACGACGCGGTCATGCATAAGTATCTCGAGGGCGTCGAGCCCGAGGAAAAGGAGATACGGGACGTGATCAGGAAAATCACCGCCTCGTCGGAGATCTTCCCGGTCCTGTGCGGCTCGGCATTGCGGAACAAGGGCGTGCAGCCGGTGCTGGACGCCATCGTGGATTACCTTCCCTCGCCGCGCGACATCAAGCCGGTGGAGGGCCATAACCCGAAAAACACCGAGGAAATCATCACGCGTGAGGCCGGCGACAAGGAGCCGTTCTGCGGGCTCGTGTTCAAGCTCATGAGCGATCCCTACGTGGGCAAGCTCTCGTACCTGCGTGTCTATTCCGGCCACCTGAAAATTGGCGACCAGGTGCTGAATGTGAGCACCGGCAAGAAAGAGCGGATCCAGCGATGCCTCCGAATGCACGCCAACGACCGCTTGGACATCAAGGAAGTGTTCACCGGCGATATCATAGCAATCGTCGGCCTGCGCGGTTCGCGCACCGGCGACACGCTCGCCGACGAGGCGCACCCGATACTGCTCGAGAAGATGGAGTTTCCGGACCCGGTCATATCGGTGGCCATAGAGCCGAAGACGAAGGCCGACCAAGAAAAGCTGGACAACGCGCTGCGCCGCCTCGAGGAGGAGGACCCGACCTTCCATGTAAACGCAGACCCGGAATCGGGGCAGACTCTTATTTCCGGAATGGGCGAACTCCATCTGGAGATCATCGTGGATCGCCTGACGCGCGAATTCAATATACAGGCGAACGTGGGCAAGCCGCAGGTCACCTACAAGGAGACCATCACGCGTGCGGTCGATACGGAGCACAGGTACGAAAAGCAGATCGGCGGCAAGGACCAGTTCGGTCACGTCGTGATGCACATGGAGCCGGGACGCCCGGGCTCCGGCTTCGTCTTTAAAAACGGGCTCAGGAGGGACGAGATCCCTGCGGAGTTTCTGAAAGACGTAGAGGCCGGCTTCTCGGACGCAATGCAGGCCGGTGTCATAGCCGGTTACAAGATGGATGACATTACCGTCACGCTGACGGGCGGCTCGTTCGATGAGGCCTCCTCGATCGGGATGGCCTACCGCATCGCTGCGAACATGGCCCTGAAGGAAGGGGCCCGGAAGGCAGCGCCCGCGCTGATGGAGCCTGTCATGAAACTCGAGGTCGTGTGCCCGGACGAGTATACGGGCGATGTCATCAACGACATTAATTCCCGCCGCGGGAGAATAGAGGGATTGAACATCCGCGGCACGCTCAAGGTAATCGACGCCTTTGTGCCGCTATCAGAAGTGTTCGGATATGCGACGAGCGTGCGCTCCATGAGCCAGGGAAGAGCGAGTCACACGCTTCAAGTTTCTCATTATGAGATTGTTCCAAAAGAAATTACGGATCGGATTATTGGGAGGATGACCGGCATTTTTTATTAGGATTATTGTCTCATAGTGCGATTTTTTTAAATTAATGGCCAATTTCTATTAATTTTTTATTAATTTGTTGACAGAATAGGCATATTTTTTTTTATTTCAAAAACCCGCAATTTGAGGGCATAAGTTATATAATTCATTTTATATGTTTATAAATATTTAATATCATCCTTAATTAACGATCTGGATGATTAATTCGCAATACCATGCAGGAAAAATAATAAAGGAGTGAAATCCAATGGGTAAAGAAAAATTTCAACGGACTAAACCACACGTAAACGTTGGCACTATCGGTCACATCGACCATGGTAAAACCACGCTGACATCGGCGATCACCAAATGTCTTTTCCTCAAATACGGTTTGGGAAAGCCTGTTGAATTTGACCAGATTGATAATGCTCCCGAAGAAAAAGCTCGGGGCATAACGATTGCTACTTCCCATCAGGAGTATGAAACACCCAAGCGTCACTATGCACACGTGGATTGCCCGGGGCATGCGGACTATATCAAGAACATGATCACAGGCGCGGCCCAGATGGACGCAGCGATCCTCGTCGTTGCCGCCGGCGACGGTGCCATGCCGCAGACCAAGGAACACGTTCTTCTGGCGCACCAGGTAAACGTTCCGTACATGGTCGTCTTCCTGAATAAGGTCGATATGATTGACAAATCCGAGCGCGATGAGATGATCGAGCTCGTTGAAATGGAAATCCGGGAGCTTCTGAGCAAGTATGAATTCCCCGGAGACGAGGTTCCCATAATCCCCGGCTCGGCCCTCAAGGCCCTCGAGGAAGCGGAAGCGAAGAAAACCGACGGCGAATGGTTCGGCACTATCATCAAGCTGATCGATTCGCTCGATGATTATGTTCCCGAGCCGAAGCGCGCGACCGACAAGCCCTTCCTGATGCCGATCGAAGACGTGTTCTCGATTACCGGCCGCGGCACCGTCGTAACCGGAAGGATCGAGCGCGGTATCGTTCATACGGGCGATGAGGTCGAGATCATCGGCATCACCGAAACGAAGAAGACCGTCTGTACCGGCGTCGAGATGTTCCGGAAGATCCTGGACGAAGGCGTTGCCGGCGACAACGTCGGATGTCTGCTGCGCGGTACCGGCAAGGAAGAGGTTATGAGGGGGCAGGTTCTCGCAAAGCCCGGCTCGATAACACCGCATAAAAAATTTCAGGGCAAGGTGTACGTCCTTAAAAAAGAAGAGGGCGGACGCCATACCCCGTTCTTTGGAAACTACCGGCCCCAGTTCTACTTTAGAACTACCGACGTTACCGGCATCGTGACGCTGCCGACGGGCGTTGAGATGGTTATGCCTGGTGACGATATCGACATGACCGTCGAGCTCATTACTCCCATTGCCATGGAAGAGGAGCTTCGTTTCGCCATCCGTGAGGGCGGTAAAACGGTTGGTGCCGGGGTTGTTACCAAGGTTATAGAATAACGTATTCTCTTCTCTGTGTTGAATATAGTACGTTATAGTCAGACCATCATGCTGATGGTCTGACTTATGTATTTTAATGATAAAAAAACTTTCAGGTACGAAAAGTGGCAAAGTCTACAGGACAACGCATAAGGGTAAAGCTAAGATCATTTGACGCGAAGTTGCTTGATCAGTCAGCTGAAAAGATAGTCGCGACCACGAACCGGAGCGGTGCGAAGGTCGCGGGTCCTATTCCGCTGCCGACAAAGATCGAGAAGTTCTGCGTTCTCAAATCTCCTCATGTCAACAAGAAAGCTCGTGAGCAGTTTGAGATACGGACACACAAGCGTTTGATTGACATCATTGATCCGAATTCTGATACGGTTGAGGCTTTGATGAAGTTGGAACTGCCTGCCGGTGTTTCGGTTGATATTAAATCCTGACCTTGCTTTTCTTTGTCTTAGATACCCTTGTCAGCTATCATTTTATGGATGGAAATGAGTGATGAAAAAGGCGCTTATTGGCAGAAAAATCGGAATGACTCAGTTTATACATGAGGACGGGACGATGACGCCCGTGACCGTGTGCGAGCTCGGTCCCTGCGTGGTCGTACAGAAGAAGAAAACCGATAAAGACGGTTACGAGGCGCTGAAGCTTGGCTTTTTAGACGTGAAGGAGCAGCGGCTCACCAAGGCGATACTCTCCGATCTGAAAAAGAAGGGCATCAAACCCCTGAGAGTATTCCGCGAGGTTGGAGTGTTCGACGAGTCTCTTGATGTCGGCAGCATCGTGAACTGCACGATTTTCAACGAGAACGACGTTGTGAACGTAAGCGGGATATCGAAGGGCAAGGGCTTCCAGGGCGTTGTCAAGCGGCACGGCTTCGGCGGCGGCCGCGAAACCCACGGTTCAACCTTCCACCGCGCGCCGGGCTCCATCGGTGCATGCGCATTCCCGAGCGAAGTCTGGCGCGGCCAGCGGATGCCGGGAAGAATGGGCGGGACCACCATAACTGTGAAGAATCTGAAAATAGTTAAAGTCCTTGCGGACAACAACATAGTGCTGATATCCGGAGCGATCCCGGGAAGAAAAAACACGCTGATTACTGTTTGCGAGAAATAGGTAGGCGGGCGATGAAAGTTGATAAATATTCGGTTGATGGCAAGGTCGTCGGATCTGTCGAGCTTTCCGACAGCGTGTTCGGCGCTGAGGTCAATGATATACTTATATACGAGCTGATCAAAGCGGCGCAGGCAAATCTCCGGCAGGGGACGCACAAGACGAAAGAGCGCGGCGAGATCAGCGGCGGCGGCGCGAAGCCGTGGAAGCAGAAGGGAACGGGTCGGGCCCGGGCCGGCTCGAGCCGGTCGCCGATCTGGCGCGGCGGCGGCACGATCTTCGGTCCGAGGCCGCGAAGCTACCGGATCGATCTTCCCCGCAGCATCAAGCAGTCCGCATACCGCGCCCTGTTCTCCCTTAAAGCGAAGCAGGGAAGCATCAAGGTGGTCGAGGATTTCAAGGTAGCCGGCAAGACAAAAGAGATGGCTGGCATCGGGAAGGCCCTGGCAGTGGCCAAGGGCGTTATCATTGCCGCGGGCGATGATGCGATGCTGAGACGCTCGATCAAAAACATCCCCTGGCTCACGTACAATAGCGTGAACAGAATTTCCAGCAAGGACATCTTTCATTCAAAGAACCTTATTATAACCGAAAGCGCGGTTAAGCTCCTGAATGAACGATACGCAGAGGGCGGTACGAAATGAATGCCAACGATATCATATTAAAACCGGTAATTTCAGAGAAGACGACCGAGTTGATGGGAATAAACAAGTACGTCTTCAGGGTTTCCATGAAGGCCAACAAACTCATGGTTGCTCACGCGGTAAAAGAGCTCTTCGGTGTTGATCCGGAAAAGGTAAACGTCATGACTGTTCGCGGCAAGAACCGCCGTCTCAGGTACAGGGTCGGCAAACGGAGCGCATGGAAGAAGGCTGTCATTACGTTGAAGCCGGGCCAGAAAATCGAGCTTTTTGAAGCGCAATAGGCGTACAGAGGCGGAGTTACAGGGTAAAGGTGATTGATATGGGACTTAAAAAATTCAGACCGATAACGTCAACAACACGATATAAGACGGTACTTGATTTTTCTGAAATCACGACAGACGAGCCGCACAAGCCGTTGACAAAAGGGAAGACGGAATACTCCGGCCGCGGCTATAAAGGCCATATCTCGGTCCGCCGCCGCGGCGGCGGACACAAGCGCCGGTACCGTATCATCGATTTCAAGCGCGACAAGCAGGGAATCTCCGGTCGTGTTGATTCAATCGAATACGATCCCAATCGCTCGTCCAATATCGCTCTTATTGTATATGTTGACGGCGAAAAGAGATACATAATCGCTCCCGAAGGCCTCAGGGTTGGAGATATGATTATGGCCGCCGAAAACGCTGAGATCAAAGCGGGGAACGCACTTCCCCTGAAAAACATACCCCTGGGTACCAGCATCTATAATATTGAGATGAGCCGGGGGAAGGGAGGGCAGCTCGTACGCTCGGCAGGCGCTTCCGCGGTCATTACCGCGAAGGAGGGCAGTTACTGCCTGATCAAGCTCCCTTCGGGTGAGATCCGGAAGATTCACCAGGACTGCTCCGCGACGATCGGTGAAGTCGGCAACAAGGACCATGGACTGGTAACGATCGGCAAGGCCGGCAGGTCACGCTGGTTGAGCAAGAGACCCAAGGTGAGGGGCGTTGCGATGAACCCGATCGACCACCCGCTTGGCGGCGGTGAAGGCAAATCATCGGGTGGACGGCACCCCTGCTCACCCACCGGCATGCCGTCGAAAGGATATAAAACGAGAAAGAAGCACAAGATCAGCGACAAATATATTGTTAATCGAAGGAAGAAGTAATGGCTCGGTCAGTTAAAAAAGGTCCTTACGTTGACATCAAGTTGTTCAAAAAGATCGAGGAGATGAACTCTTCGAGCTCTAAGAAGGCCATAAAAACGTGGTCACGGCGGTCGACGATTTTCCCGGAAATGATAGGCCATACTCTGATGGTCCACAACGGAAAGAATTTTATCCCGGTGTATGTAACGGAAAACATGATCGGCCACAAGCTGGGTGAATTCTCTCCCACGAGGACCTACCGTGGACACAGAACGAAAGACGATAAAATTGCCAAGAGGAAGAAGTGATGGAAGCGACTGCTTTTTCGAAATTCAACAGGGTGTCCGCCTCCAAGGCGCGGCTCGTGGCCAATGAGGTCCGCGGGGAAGAGCTTCCCTATGCCATAGAGATTTTGAAAGCGATGCCTCAGAAGTCGGCCCGCCTTATCCTCAAAGCGCTCTATTCGGCGGGCGCGAACGCTAAATATAAGAAGCCCGACATAATGGACAAGGACCTCTATATCAAGAAGATAGTTGTTGACGTTGGACCGACGCTGAAACGGTTCAGACCGCGGGCGCGGGGCCGGGCAACTCGAATTAAGAAGAGAACAAGCAGTATCACGATTATATTATCGGACGAAAATTAATTATTAAGGGAATCCAGGTATGGGTCATAAGGTTAATCCAGTAGGTCTCCGGCTCGGCGTCACCAGGACGTGGGACTCCATTTGGTACGAGGACAAGAAGAATTACGCGAAATATCTTCACGAAGACCTGGCCATCAAGGACTTTGTGGTAAAGGAAAAAAAGTCGGCCGGCATCTCGCGTGTTGCCATAGACCGGTTCCCTGACCGGGTGAATGTCAACATACATGCATCGCGGCCGGGAGTCCTGATCGGCAAGAAGGGATCGGATATCGAGGCCCTTAAGGAAAAATTGCAGAAGATTGCGTCCAAGAACGTATATATCAATATAATTGAGGTTAAGAAGCCGGAGAAAAACGCGGCTCTGATCGCTCAGCTCATTGCGCAGCAGGTTGAAGGCCGCTTCCCATACCGGCGGGCGGTCAAGCAGGCTATAACGAATGCCATGCGCACCGGCGCCTTGGGGATCAAGGTGATGTGCTCCGGAAGGCTTAACAACGCTGAAATGGCCCGTTGCGAATCGTACAAGGAGGGGCGGATTCCGCTGCACACCCTGAGGGCAGAGATTGATTACGGGTTTGCCGAAGCGCTCACAACGTTCGGGCTGATCGGCGTCAAGGTCTGGATATATAACGGCGATGTCCTGTCAAAAGACCTGGAAGACGAAGAAGATAAATACACCGTGAAACGGAAAACGAAGTGAGCAGAGGATAGCCGCCATGTTAATGCCGAAACGTCAGAGATTCAGGAAGATACAGCGCGGGAATATGCGTGGCAAGGCCCAGCGCGGGTCCACTATCGCCTTCGGCGAGATCGGGCTTAAAGTCCTGGAGCCGGGTGAGATAACTGCGCGCCAGATTGAGGCAGCCCGGGTCTCCATTACCAGGAAGGTCAAGCGGGGCGGTAAGCTCTGGATTCGGATTTTCCCGGACAGGCCGTTTACCAAAAAGCCGGCTGAAACGCGGATGGGTAAAGGAAAAGGAAACCCGGAGGGTTTCGTCTGTCGTGTAAAGCCTGGCAAGATTCTGTTCGAGATCGCCGGTATTGATGAGGCACTCGCAAAGGACGCTTTGCTGAATGCGGCGTTCAAGCTTCCGCTGAAAACGAAAATTGTGACTATTAACGACTAGACGATACGAGGAACAGACCCATGAAAGGGAAAATAGAGGAATTGACACTTGAAGAGCTGGAGCGGAGCCTCAATGAAACGAAAGAGGAGCTTCGTAAGCAGCGCTTCAAGGCGGTGACCAGCAAGGTTGATAATCCGAAGAAGATCAAAGAGCTGAAGAAACACATTGCCAGGATATTGACTCTGAAGCGTGAGTATGATCTCGGCCTCAGGGCAAAAAAGTCATCGCGATAATTTTAGGGGAGAGCCGAGCGTACAATGGAAAACAACAGAAAGCAAATAATCGGGAAAGTTGTAAGCAACAAGATGGACAAGACCATCGTCATCGAGATCGAAGAGCTGGTCATGCACTCTCTGTATAAAAAATCGGTGCGTAAAACCAAGAAGATCAAGGGCCATGACGCTAAAAATGAGTGTACTATCGGTGATATCGTGAAAGTCGAGGAAACTAGGCCGTTATCGAAGGAAAAAAGATACCGTTTAATTGAAATCGTAGAAAAAGCGAAATAGAGGAAGAGCGATGATCCAAGTTCAAACAATGCTGGATGTGGCGGACAACAGCGGCGTAAAGCGGGTCCAGTGCATCAAGGTCCTGGGCGGCACACGCCGGCGGTATGCGACAGTAGGCGACATCATTGTCGTTGCAGTGAAAGATTCGCAGCCTTCGTACGGGTTGAAGGATTCGATGGGGAAGAAGGTTCACGGAAAAGCCGTTTTGAGAGCTGTTGTCGTCCGGACGACCAGCCCGGTGCGCCGCAAGGACGGCTCGTACATACGCTTTGACGACAACGCCGTGGCTATAATTGACAGTAAGAACGAGCCGCGCGGCTCGCGTATATTCGGACCGGTGGCGCGGGAGCTGAGGGACAGGAATTTCCTCAAGATCGTCTCGCTGGCGCCTGAGGTACTCTAAAGGGTGGGCAGTATGAAGCAGCAGGAAAAAATCGTATCCAGGATACGGAAGAACGATAACGTGGTTGTTGTCTCGGGTGCCGATCGCGGCAGAAGAGGCAAGGTTTTGCAGGTAGGTGTGAAAAACACGAGGGTCGTCGTCGAGGGCATTAATAAAAAGACCAAGTACCTGAAGCCCGGCCCCGAGCAGCCGAAAGGCGGAAAGGTCAATGTCGAGTTCCCGATTGACATTTCGAATGTGATGATTTTCTGCGATAAATGCAAGAAGGGTGTTCGTATCGGCATCCAGTACAAGGATAAGACCAAGACCCGGGTCTGCAAGAAATGCGGGAAGAATTTAGATTAGTCATAATACAGGATTGAAAAGGCACTTGTGATGGCTGCGAGATTAAGAGAAGAATACCAGAAGACGATAAAAAAGAAGCTGATGGACCAGTTCAAGTTTACCTCCATCATGCAGGTCCCGAAGCTCGAGAAAATAGTCCTCAATGTCGGGATGGGCGACGCCCACGCTAATCCGAACGGCCTGAAAGCCGTCGTCGAAGAGTTGACCGCTATTACCGGTCAGCGCGCGATCAAGACGCTTTCGAAGAAGTCGATAGCAAACTTCAAGATCAGGGACGGCATGGACGTGGGCTGCCGGGTGACCCTCCGGGGGGACCGGATGTACGAATTTCTCGACCGGCTTATCAACGTGGCGCTGCCGCGGGTGCGCGACTTCAAGGGGCTTTCCCCCAAGTCGTTCGATAATTTCGGCAATTACAACTTCTCGGTAATGGAACAGATAATTTTCCCGGAAATTGATTTTGACAAGGTCGAAAAAATACACGGCATCAACATTACCATAGTGACAACGGCGCAAAAGAAAGACGTGGCAAAAGCGCTGTTGGACGGATTCAGAATGCCTTTTAGATCATAGGAGAGAGAGCTGTGGCACGAACAAGCTTATGGGCAAAACAAGAGCGCGGTCCTAAATTCAAAGTGCGCGCGCATAATAGATGCAAAATCTGCGGCAGGTCGCGGGGGTACCTGAGAAGGTTTGAGATGTGCAGGATTTGCTTTAGAAAACTTGCGAGCGAAGGGAAACTTCCCGGCGTCGTAAAGTCATCATGGTAAAAAATTAATTTCAGGGTAGACCACATGAGTGCTATTACAGATCCTATTGCAGATATGCTGACGAGAATTCGAAATGCCGTCAAGGCCGGGCATTTGATCGTCGACGTTCCGTCTTCAAAATTGAAGGTTTCTATTGCCAAGATTCTGAAAGATGAAGGTTTCATTAAGAATTTTAAATTAAACGACGATAACCGGCAGAAGATTCTCCGGATATATTTGAAATATACTGAAGCAAGCCAGCCTGCAGTATTAAACTTGACCCGTATCAGCAAACCGGGACGGAGGGTGTACATCAAGGCGGAGGAGCTGAATCCGGTTTACAACAATATCGGGATATGGATATTATCAACATCGAAGGGAATCGTTACCAACAAGACCGCCCGGAAGTTGAATGTGGGCGGCGAAGTCTTGTGCGAAATTTCATAACAGGATATAAGCGGCAATGTCACGAGTAGGGAAAAAACCGGTTCTGATACCGAGCGGAGTTACGGTAGATTACAAGGGCAGGACCCTCACGGTCAAGGGTCCGCTGGGCGAGGAAGAATTGCCCATGGTTGAAGGCATAGATCTGGAAATTAAGGATAATGTCATTACCATTAATGCGGAAAAAATGAAGGAAGATAAAAAGATAGCCGCGGCATCCGGGCTAATCCGGTCCCTGGTTAGTAATATTGTCGACGGTGTTTCGAAGGGTTTTGAAAAGAATCTTGAGATAGTTGGTGTCGGATATCGGGTCACACAGCAGAAGAATGAAGTGCAGTTCCAGCTGGGCTATTCACACCCGATTGTGTTTACACCGCCTGCGGGCATAACCATAGAAGTGCTCGAACCGACCAAGTTCAAGATTAAGGGCTATAACAAGCACCAGGTCGGCCAGGTTGCGGCAAATATCAGAATGCTGCGCCCCCCCGAACCATACAAGGGAAAGGGCATTCGCTATAAGGATGAGCAAGTACGGAAAAAAGCGGGTAAAACAGGTAAATAGCAATGGATAAGATAGCGTTAAAAAAGAAGCGGATTACCAGAAGGCGTTTCATCATCAAGAAAAAGATCCGCATGAATAAGGACGCCCTGCGCCTTTGTATAAGCAAAGGAAATCGGAATCTGTATGTCCAGATAATTGATGACCAGAAGCAGCAAACGCTGGTGGCAATGTCGACGCTGTCAAAGGAGTTTCCGGTCATTAAAAACAGGGCGAACAAGGAAGGAGCAAAGGCTTTGGGAAAATTGTTCGCTGAAAAAGCAGTTAAAGCTGGCATTAAGAAAGTCGTATTTGACCGGAACGGTTACAAGTACCACGGCAGGGTTAAGGCCTTCGCCGATGCGGCCCGCGAAAGCGGCTTAGAGTTTTAGGAGTAGCGCAAATGAAGATGAAAAGAAAAAAAGTCGGTATCGGGGACCTGGATCTTACTGAAAAGATTGTGACCATAAATCGTGTCGCCAAGGTCGTCAAGGGCGGCCGCAGGTTTTCTTTCAACGCTCTCGCCGTACTTGGAGACGGCAAAGGGCATGTCGGAATCGGTTTCGGCAAGGCCAACGAAGTCCCGGATGCTATAGATAAAAGCAAGGAAGACGCCAAGAAAAATATTTTCAAGGTGAACGTTCACAAGCACACGATCCCCCACACCGTAATCGGCAAATTCAAGTCTGCCACGGTGATGCTGAAGCCCGCTGCACCTGGTACCGGTATTATCGCCGGCGCTTCGGTACGCGCCGTCCTGGAACGGGCCGGCATAAGCGACATCCTGTCTAAGGCGCAGGGGTCACGGAACCCGGTAAATCTAGTCAAGGCAACTCTCGACGGATTGCTCCAGCTGAGAAGTTTCGAGGAAGTCGCCAAGATGCGGGAAATTCCTCTAAGTAAGTTATGGGAATAATTGGGTACTATTATGGCAAAGAAGCTTCAAGTAAAACAAGTTAGAAGCAGTATCGGCACATTGCCGAAACAGCGTGCGACACTGCGTGCCCTGGGGCTGCGCAAGATGTCTGCCGAGCGGATCCATGACGATACGCCGGTCATCCGGGGCATGATTGACAAGGTAAGCCACCTTGTTGCCGTGAAAGAAATTGAAAAATAGAGAGATACGGCTATGGAAGGAACATATACACTGAAGAAACCCGATCATATCAAGTCCCGTAAAAGGGTCGGTCGCGGTAACAGCAGCGGTCACGGCAGCCAGTGCTGCAAGGGGCATGATGGTCAGCTGTCCCGCGCGGGAAAAAAGCATTACGCATGGTTTGAAGGTGGCCAGATGCCGCTGCAACGGCGGGTGCCGAAACGCGGTTTCAATAATTACACCAAAGTGGTATTCCAGGTCGTCAATCTTTCCCAGATTGAAGCACTCGGGACCGGCGAGGTCAATCCAGAGCTGCTGAAGAAAGAAGGGTCGATCGTGCGTGCTTCCAGGCCGGTAAAGGTCCTGGGAAAGGGCGATATCACCAAAGCAGTTAAAATCACCGCCGATGCTTTTTCAGCGACGGCGGCAGAGAAAATTAAAAAGGCCGGCGGCGAGGCAATTGTTCGCACCCTGCCGCAGAAAAAAGAAGCAGAATAATAATCCAGGCCCAGGGTAATTAATGTCCAGCGTCGTAGTTAACATATTCAAAGTACCGGATCTCAGAAAGCGGATTATATTCACGCTCATTATCTTGATTGTTTATCGGATCGGGGCTCATATCCCTATACCGGGAATCGATGTTGACGCGCTATCGAAGTATTTTACCCAGGCGCAGAGCTCGGGTCTTCTTGATTTCTTCGACCTGTTTTCTGGCGGGGCATTCAAGCGGTTTACCATATTTGCGCTGGGAATAATGCCTTATATATCGTCGTCGATTATTATTGACCTCCTGAAAGTGGTCTTCCCGGCGCTCGAGCGGCTCGCGAAGGAAGGGCATGAGGGACAGAAGAAGATCACCCAGTACACCAGGTACGGAACGGTTGCACTCTGTGCCGCTCAATCATTCGGCTTGACGTTTTGGATGAGATCGATGCGGACCGCCGGCGGCGGCTCTGTCGTTCCGGAGGATGCAGGCATCGGTTTCGTGATTATAAGCGTGGTGGCGATAACAACCGGGACGATGGTACTTGTATGGCTCGGTGATATCATAACAGAGCGTGGCATCGGCAACGGTATATCGCTCATCATCATGGCGGGCATCGTGGTTCGCGCTCCGCAGGCCTTCGGCGCGACGATGAAAAAGATAACCGATTCCGGCGAACCTATTGTAGGGGTCATACTGGTCGGCTTGTTCTTCGTGGTCGTCGCCGCATCGATACTTCTTACCCTGGGACAGCGGCGAATACCTGTCCAGTACGGGAAGAAACAGGCGGGCGGCGCCGCGGTGCAGAGAAGCGCACAGTACATACCGCTGCGGGTCAATGCCGCCGGCGTTATCCCGATCATCTTCGCCGCGGCAATAATTACGTTCCCGGCGCAGATAATGCAATTTGCGGGAGGAAGCAATTCTCCCATATTAAACAAGGTGCAGTTCTGGCTTTCGCCGGGACAGCTGCCATACATGGTTTTATACAGCGGTCTGATAATATTTTTCTGTTTTTTTTACACGGCCATCAGGTTCAATCCGACTGAGATCGCCGACAATCTCAAGAAATACGGCGGATTCATTCCCGGCATACGACCGGGTCAGAACACGGCCGATTACATCATGGGAATTCTGAACAAGATTAATCTATCGGGGGCTATTTTCCTGGCCCTTATCGCTATTATACCTGATTTGATTTTACGAATATGGCCGGAGCAGGTTTCGGCGGAAATGGCCCACCTCTTCGGCGGCACATCGCTTCTGATCATAGTGGGTGTGGCTCTTGACACGCTGCAGCAGATAGAGTCGCAGCTGCTTATGAGGCATTATGACGGCTTCCTGAAGGGAGCCCGGATGAAGGGGCGTTATTAATCCGATAGTACGGGTGGCGTTGCAAAAAAAAGAAATGTAATTATATGGCAAAAGAAGAACCTATTGAAGTCGAAGGAGTAGTTGTTGAGCCGCTGCCCAACGCTATGTTCAGGGTCAAACTGGATAACGGCCACGTGGTACTGGCGCATATTTCCGGTAAAATGAGGATGCACTATATCAGGATCCTGGCAGGCGATCGGGTAACCGTTGAGCTTTCTCCTTACGACCTGGGCCGGGGCAGGATAATTTACCGGTCAAAAAACTGATTGAAGTGAAGATCATCGGGTAGACGATCCGGAATACGAGGTGCGAGATGAAAGTGAGAGTATCTGTAAAAAAAATATGCAACGAATGCAAGGTCATAAAACGACATGGCGTGATCCGGGTTATATGCTCGAACCCCCGTCACAAGCAGCGGCAGAAAGTTAGGACCGTAAAAAAACATTAATAATGTATTAATACCAAGAGGAGCGTATGGCACGTATAGCTGGCGTCGATTTGCCGAATAATAAAAGGATTGAGGTGGGTTTAACGTATATTTACGGTATCGGCCCTTCAACATCCAAAAAGATCCTCGCTGAGTCAAAGGTTGATCCTGACAAGCGCGTGAAGGACCTTGCTGACGAGGAGATCAATGATATTAGGAAAACGATAGAGAAAATGACGAAGGTAGAGGGCGACCTGAGGACTGAGGTTGCCATGAATATAAAACGACTGATGGATATCGGTTGCTACCGGGGCGTACGGCACAGGCGGGGCCTGCCAGTTCGCGGCCAGAACACGAAAAACAACGCGCGGACGAGAAAGGGCAAGAGGGGCGTGCCCGTCGGCGGGAAAAAGAAACCACAGGCGAAATAAGGAGTAAAACGTGAAAGGTAAGAAAACCAAAACTCGCAAAAAGGAAAAGAAGGTCGTTCCAATTGGGAAGGCCTTTATCCAGGCGACATATAACAATACCATAATAACCCTGACCGATATGCAGGGAAATGTGATATCATGGGCTTCCTCCGGTGGAGCGGGTTTCAAGGGTTCCCGGAAATCCACGCCGTTTGCGGCACAGACAGCCGCAAAGACGGCCGCCCAGAGCGCCATCGATAACGCCGGTCTGCAGACCATAGAAGTTTTTGTTAAAGGCCCCGGCATCGGAAGGGAAGCCGCAGTCCGCTCGCTGTTCCAGTCCGGGTTGAACATTACGAAGATCAAGGACGTTACACCGGTGCCTCACAACGGGTGCAGGCCTAAAAAGAGAAGAAGAGTATAATGGAGTAATAGAATGGCACGATATACTGGACCGCGTTGCAAATTATGCAGAAGGGAAATGACACCCCTCATGCTGAAAGGTCAGAGATGCATGACCGATAAATGCCCCCTCAAGGGCAAGAAGAAATATCCTCCCGGACCGCCCCGGAAGCGGCGTGCGAAGATGTCCGACTATGCCGTACAGCTCCGCGAAAAGCAGAAAATCAGAAGGAGTTACGGCCTGCTCGAAAAGCAGTTCAAGCTTCTGTTCCAGGACGCATTGAGAATGAAAGGCGTCACCGGCGATAACATGATGTCCCTGCTTGAGCGCCGCCTGGACAATGTCGTATTCAGGATGGGTTTCGCTTCATCGAGGACTCAGGCGCGTCAGCTGGTCAAACACAAGCATGTGGTGGTTGACGGCCGGATCGTGGATATTCCCTCGTACCGTGTTGACGAAGGGACTGTCGTCGCCATGAGGACCAACTATGTTGAGAACGTCATGCTCGAGGACTCGATAAAGCTTGCCAAGGCTGTCGACTCCATCCCCGGATGGATCGAAGTTGATTTTGAGAAAAGGAACGGTAAGATCGTCAGGCTGCCTGTACGGACCGACCTGACCTCAGGCTTCAATGACCAGTTGGTTGTTGAATTGTATTCGAAATAGCAAAGAATTATTGATACAGGCACGCTGATTGGCCGGATTGTTAAAGTTAGCTGGTGAATAATCCGATTAAATGCGATATCGTGCCACAGGGGAAGGTCCCCGCGTCGTCGAATGATTTCATGCGGGGAGCCGTGAAGCCCCCTCAACTGTCTTGCATTGTTAATGGAGGTGAAAATGGCCCCACGAAACCTGCTTAAGGGCTTTAAGAGACCGAGTAAAATCACATTTGAACACGATGAACTGCAGCCGAACTACGGCCGTTTTATAGCTGAACCCTTCGAGAAGGGTTATGGACTGACAATCGGTAATTCCCTCCGCCGCGTGTTGCTTTCATCGATCGAGGGCGTGGCGATAACCGCTATCAAGATTGAGGGAGTGCCACATGAATTCTTCACCATCAACGGTGTTTATGAGGATGTTACACGTATCATCCTGAACCTGAAGAAGCTCAGGCTTAAATATGCCGGAGAGATGCAGAAGGTCCTGCACATCAAGAAAAACGGGCCCGGCGAGATGAAGGGCTCCGATTTCAACATTGATCCCGAGATAGAGGTCATGAACCAGGACCTGGTCATCGCGACGCTCAACGAAGCGGCCGTGATCGACATGGAAGTGCAGGTTGAGCGCGGCAGGGGCTATGTTCCGGCCGAGGTCAATAAGTCGAACACTGAGACTGTGGGCGTTATCCCGATAGATTCGATCTTCTCACCGATCAAGAAGGTCAACGTGAAGGTTGAAGATACCCGCGTCGGTCAGAGAACGGACTTTGACAAGCTGATACTTGAAATATGGACCGACGGCTCGATATCTCCCGATGATGCGCTGGCACATGCCGCGAAGATCATCAAGGATCATATGACCATCTTTATCAATTTCGAGGAAGAGGTCGAGGAAGAGATCGAAGAAATTGACGAGAACATAGAAAAGATGAAGACTCTTCTCGCCAAGTCGATCGACGAAATAGAGCTGTCAGTCAGGTCTTATAACACGCTGAAGAGCCAGGACGTCTCGACACTCGAACAGCTTGTTAAGAAGACGGAGGACGAATTGAAGAAATCGAAGCATTTCAGCGATTTGGTGCTGCACGAAATAAAATCAAAACTCGAGTCATTGCATCTGAGCTTGGGACTTAAGGATTAATGAGGTCGTACAATGAGGCACAGGAACAGCGTAAAACAGTTAGGGAGAACGCATGCGCATCGCAAGGCGATGTTCGGCAATATGGTCACATCGCTATTCAGGCATGAGCGGATCGTAACGACCAGGGAAAAGGGCAAGGAGCTCAAGCGGATATCCGAGCGTCTTAATACCAGAGCGAAGAAGAATATTGACCTGTCGGAAGCCGAAGAGAATAAAAAGCTTCACAACAAGCGCGAGGCCATGAAGGTGGTCAAGGACAGGGACGTTCTCAGGAAGCTCTTCGAGGACATAGCCCCCCGCTTCAAGGATCGTAAGGGTGGCTATACGAGAATTTATCTCCTAGGGAAAAGACCCGGCGACGCAGCCGAGATGTCTATCGTTGAGCTTGTCGAGAAAAAGATAGTAGAAAAAAAGTCCGCTGACAAGGAAACGAAAGAAGAGAAAAAAGAGAAAAAGGAAAAGGCGAAAAAAGAACCGAAGAAAGAGCCGAAAAAAGAGAAGGTAAAAGAAAAAAAAGATCCCAAAGCAAAGAAAAAAGAAGAAAAATAATTTCTGATTAAATACAAAAATAAAGCCGGGCATAAGCCCGGCTTTATTTATTTTAACAAAACAATTATTTTTTGTCCTGTCCGCCGCCGGTATATTTTTTCAATTTTTGCAATTCCTTGCTGTGGATCAACTTCATGTTGTCGTTGGCATCGAGCTTGTATTCTTCCGGTATACGATCATCGTAGATGGGAATAATGGTGCCGTGGCTAACATCATACTTCACGAGGCTTTTGCCGAGCTCGTTTATTCTCAACAATTTGTGAATCTCGATACCGTTCTGTTTTGCCTCACGGCAGAGAAAAACGACGTCGGTGAAGCTCTTGATGATGTGGTTTATATTCTTAATGGTAAGGTTATCACGCTTTCTCAGCATCGCGATATCGGGATCTTCAAAGATGTTTTTTGCCCTGTGATACTTTCTGTATCCTTCCCTGAGATAATTTTCTATTTTTTGCCGATCATGGTACAGGTGATAGTTCTCTGGATTATAAGGCTTGATGTCTCGCAACGGATCGTATGGTCTTGCAAAATACTGGGCCAGCCCGCTCTGCTTGGTGTATTCAATGAGCGTATCAAACGATTGTTCAGCGGTCGAATCCAGGATTTTTTTAGTGCGGGTGAGATAGAGGGAGTCAATCGTTTCCAGAATCGATATGAGCTGCATTTTAAGCTGCGTGAACTTGAGCGATGACGCCGTGAAATCCTGGCCGTAGTATTTTTCGCCCGCATCCTGGAATTGTGCCTTGATGGATTTGAATTTTTCGCCCAATTGGTTCTGGTCGTCGCCGAAGTTTTCCACCATAATCCGCATCTGGCGTATCGTATCCAGGGTGAAGGCGTAGTCCTGGCTTGATTTAACGGCCGATGATATTGGATATACGTCACTGGCTGTCAATGACAAGAGGAGCGCTGCAGCGGCAACAAGGAGTCTCGTTTTCATAATGGTTCCCTTCCGGTATTGGTATGGCTGGGATGATGAACCGGCACTGGCGCCGCATCCCATGAGGAAAAACCACGACGGATCCGGGCCGGTTTTTCCCTTTTTATTTTCGTCATACGATGCTTATATCTTTAAGATAATATACTCTATGACGGGAGTCGTGTGAAGCGAAAAACTGCAGGAGGACCATCTTTTTCTCAGATTTCGCCGGCACATTATATTGTCTCCGGGCCAGGCGTCGTAATATTTATGAACAACCCTGGCTGTTGCGAAGGGATGCAAGCGGGTGAAGGGTGAAAAATAAAAAAGGTTATTGATTTTTTTAATATTGATTTATAACTTGATGCTAATACGGTCGAGCAGGAAAATCGGAGAAACGTATGGATAAAGACTTGAAGCTTTCATTTCGGCAGAAAAACACCTCTGTCTGCCCGATTTGTTCGTTTGAATTTCACCGGGAGGAATTATTTTCCGGCGGCGGCCGGCTGATAGCCGGGAAGCTGACTGATGAATTACGTAGAAACTTTGAAGTGAGCAAGAAGTACGGGAAGGTCTATCCCCTTGCATATGTCCTGACGGTATGCCCCAGTTGTTATTATTCCGCCTACCCGAAAGACTTTGAAGCGCTCGAGGTAAGTGAAGTCGACAAGATACGGGAGCTGACCGCGGCCAGGAAAAACGCCATCAACAAGTTTTTCGGAGGATTGGACTTTAACACCGATCGGGACCTGAAAACCGGAGCGGCTTCCTATTTACTGGCAGTTGATTGCTACAGTTACCGCAATAAGAAAGTGGCACCCACGTTTAAAATTGCGAATTCATCAATCCGGGCCGCCTGGCTCTTCACCGATCTTTCAAAGGAAAAACCCGAATCTTCATATGATAAGATCGCGGCCTTTTTTTACAAAAAAGCATTCCAATCGTATGTCAAGCTTATAGATATTATGCAGACGGGTGCGGAGCCTGTGGATGCTGTGGGGAACATGGGACCTGACGTCGATAAGAACTGGGGCTTTGAGGGGTTGCTTTACCTGACCGCCGTGCTCACGGTGAAAATCGGCTCCAGGGAACCTGATCTCCAGACGAGACTGGCGCATTTTGAAAAGTGCAAACGCTACCTGAGTCGTCTCTTTGGCTCCGGGAGGACATCGAAATCGAAACCGAGCGAGCTTCTCGATAAGACCAAGGACTTGTACGATAAAATAAACGCGATGATCGACGAATGGAACAAGGAAGTCCAAGACCAGCAGCCCGGTCAAGAAGAATAGCCATCACAGTCCAGTACGACGGCTCGGCCTTCAACGGCTGGCAGGCGCAACTGGGCGGCAGAACGGTACAGGATGAAATTGAAAAGGCAATCCGCGTTCTTCTGAAAGAAGAGACAAGGGTCGTAGCCTCGGGCAGGACCGATTCAGGAGTCCACGCTCTCGGCCAGGTGGTCCACTTTAATACGGACAGCGATATTTCACTCCAGCGTCTCTGTATCGGCATGAACGGCATACTTCCCCGCGACGTGGCGGTCGTCAACGGATATGATGTACCATCTGATTTCCATGCGCGCTTCGGACCGGTGGAGCGCGAGTACCGGTATCTCATCCACAACCATCCGCTCAGGACCCCCTTCATGATGTATCGGGCAATGTGGGTTCAGGAAAAACTCGACCTGAAATATCTCAGGGCCGTAGCGGCATACTGCACCGGAGAAATGGACTTTTCCTCGTTTTGTAAAAAAAGAGAAGCGAAAGAGAAAAATACTGTCCGCCGCATCGACAGGATTACCGTGGAGAGGGAGGTCGATCTCATTCGGATTGAGATCGTCGGGAACGCGTTTCTCCATAACATGGTGAGGATACTGGTCGGCACCATGCTGAAAATGCACAGAAATTCCATGGAGCCTGAATCTGTCGGCGACATACTGGCTGCCTGCGACAGAGAATCGAGCGGCGCCACGGCTCCTCCCTACGGCCTGTATTTAGTCAGGGTATCGTACGACCCTCCGCTTTCCTCAATGAAATCGGCCTTCTAATTACGGTATGACATTATTTATTTAATTGACATATATACGGGATCAATAATGATTACCGGAATGTTCCTGTAACTTTTATCGATTGAAGATTCCAGAGTAATTGTATTTTAATATGAAAAAAACGATACTGTTATGTGCCGTCGCCGGTATCATTCTGATGATGTGCCGCTCTGACGCGTATGCCTACAAGGAAAGGAAAGACTACTTTTCCAAACCTCAGATCGGCGGCTGGTTCGGCCCGGTGACCCCCTTTGGCGAGATCTCGAAGCGGGTCGAAACGAACTTGGGGGGCGGGCTTTTTGTACGCTTCACCTTGCCATACCGGTATCTCAAGATAGGAGTGGATTCTTCATATCAGCAGTTCAAATCGAAAGGCGTGAATGAATTGCAGTTCATTCCTCTTTACGGGAACCTGCTTTTCCAGATACCCGTTGACTTTCCCGTGCGCTTCCAGTTCAAGGGCGGGGCCGGCGCCGGTTATCTCAATCTCAAGCCGGACAAACTCACACAGTGGGACCCGATCTTCATGGCGGGGTTCGAGGTTTCCTTCCCGGCGGGCAGGATCGTAAACATAGGGCTGCGCATAGATTACATTTACATTTACGAAGGGTATATCAAGGGCTCCAAACACGGGGGCCATGTTCTGAATACTGGTATCCAGCTGTATTTCAATATATGATGCGTACAGGAACGTTATGAAGGCGCTGAAACAGGCAATCGTGATCATCGTCATCTTCGCTGCGGCGGGAGTGCTGGGCTGCGGAAACAAACCGCTTCTTACCGAGATGTCCACCCGCAAGCTCATCGTGATCATCAAGGGGACCTACGAGTCCAACAGCCCGGCGCCCTGGTCCATGCCACCCGCATGCTACGAGGCGACCAGAGATCCCGTGACAAAAAAATGCGTAGATTATACGATGGGCCATCGGGCGCTGGTACAGGACGATTCGGTCAACAGGTGCAATGCCACGGATGATGTCAATCCTTCTCTGTTTATGCTTGATATAGCGGAAGTGAGGCTTGCCGATGCGCAGGGGGGCGTTCACAAATTTGCGAATTTCCGCCAGAATTTTTCCTTCACCATGGATGACGCGAATCCCTTCTTCAGCGGCGCCGGTTATGTCATGGATAACGATGACGTGCCTTCGAAATTATATCCCGCAGTCATGCTGTACGTGAGGAAAATGCTCATGGATTCTGCGCAGAAATACGTTCCGCAGAGCGAGGGATGGAGCGGTTCGGCCATGTGGGACGTGTTCGCGGAAAAGCAGTACCCCTGCTTCAATTTCAACAAGATGCAGATCCACTCGTTCTATGATACTCTACGGCTGGAAAGCAGCTACTTCAACAGCGTGTTCCCGCTCGTGGTGCCGATTCCGGATGCAGCCCTGGGAATGATATACAACGACACATACCCGGTTACCGTCCTGGAAATACGGTTTGTCATTAAAAACTTCGTGAAAAAGTATGAGTACCAGTCTTACATGAATGACGTTTACACCACCGTCCATTATTATGCCCTGTCCGACTGGCTCCAGGACATAAAGAAAGACGAGACCGATATCGGCGGAAACCTGCTCGTGGTCGCACGCTCGTATATCCCGGGGTTGACCGGTAAAATATCGGGAAACAATACGTCCGGACACAATGCGCATATCATCGCGATACCGGCAGGCGCGGACATCACAGATTATACCATTCCGGGGACTGCCAGCACCACAATTCCTGCAAATCCGAATGATCGGTACGACGGCTCGGCAATCGATCCTCCCGAAAGTCCGCGATCGTCCAATCCCTGCGATCTCTCAAAGAGGCCTTCGGTCTATCTCGGGTCGAACATCAACGAGGCGCTGGACTATTATCTGAAGGTCGAGCGCTATAATCATATCTGGAACCAGCTGGTACCCACTTCCTGTGCGAGTTATGACGACTACAAGGCTGACTGGAACACGTTCAGGCGCGAAGTTAAATCATACCTCCTGCCCCAGTTGGCGACTTACGCGCCGGCTGGAAGCCCCTTTTCCATCGAGAATGTCCCCGCTGGTACGTATGATGTCTATGTCGCCGCCACTGCTCCGCGGTACGGCTACCTCTATTATGACGGAGAATTTAACCTGGTGAAGGCCGGCGTAAGGGTCGCAGCCGGTGCGGACGTGACGGTTCCATAATTACAGCTTGCGGCAGCTAAAAAATTCCTTCCCTCCTCATTAATGTTATTGACCTTGCGGGCGCACCTCATTATTTAAGACTAACAATTTCGGACGCAGCGGGCCCGCGCCTACCACTGTCCGGACAAAGAATGGTTGAGGGACGCATATGTCAGATCTGAAAATCATGGTTCAAAAGTATGGCGGGACCAGCGTCGGAACTCCCGAGCGGATAAAAGCCGTTGCCGAACGGATCAAGAGCTATGTCCGGAATGGCTATTCCGTCGTCGTTGTCGTATCGGCCATGGGCAAGACAACGGATGAGCTTATCTCTCTGGCATCCCAGTTGACCAGGAATCCGAGCGGAAGGGAGATGGACATGCTCCTGTCTACCGGCGAGCAGGTTTCGATCTCGCTTCTTGCGATGGCACTGCACGAGATAGGAATCGATGCCGTATCCTACACCGGCTCGCAGATAAAAATGATGACTGACGGTAACTTCTCGAAGGCAAAGATAGAGAGCATATCCACCGACCGGATCGAAAAGTCCCTGCGGGACAGCAAGGTCGTGATCGTTGCGGGCTTCCAGGGTATAGACGCGGACGAGAATATAACCACCCTCGGCAGGGGGGGATCGGATACATCGGCCGTTGCGCTGGCCACGGTCCTCGGAACACGGGACTGCGAGATTTATACCGACGTGAACGGCGTCTACACCGCCGATCCCCGCATCATCGCGAAGACCGTCAAGCTGAAGGAGATCAGCTACGACGAGATGCTCGAGCTCGCGCGGCTGGGGGCCGCGGTCCTTCATTCCCGGTCGGTGGAGTTCGCCAAGAAATACAATGTGCGTCTGCATGTCAGGTCCAGTTTCAATTATGAAGAGGGCACGATCGTGATGCCCAAGGAGGAAATGATGGAGAAATTCGTAATAAGCGGGGTTACCGCCAAGCGCGACGAGGCCAAGATCACCATCAGGGACATTCCGGACCGCCCCGGCATAGCATCCAGGGTTTTCGGACCGCTGGGTGAAAACAAGATATACGTCAACATGATCGTCCAGTCGACCGGCAAGGACAACAAGGCGTCCATATCCTTCACGGTGCTGAAGAGCGACGTGGACAGGGCGCTGAAGCTTTGCGAGGGCCTGAAAAAAGATCTGGGCGCCTCGGCGGTAGATTCGAAACAGGATATAGCGATCGTTTCGGCGGTCGGCGTCGGCATGCTTTCTTCCTACGGCGTCGCGGGCAAGATTTTCCAGGTCCTATCCGACCAGAACATAAACATTGAAATGATATCGACATCGGAGATCGGCATTTCCTGTGTCATTGACGATATGTACGCCGAGCTTGCGCAAAAGGTGATCCATAAGATATTCATCGAAGCAGAAGGAAAGTAATGCTCACCGTCGGTGTCCTGTTCGGCGGGAGGTCGGGCGAGCATGATGTGTCGCTCTGCTCGGCCGCTTCGGTCGTTGCGGCGCTGGACCCGTCGCGATACAATGTCGTCGCTATCGGGATTGACAGGGATGGCCGGTGGTATGTCCAGGACCGGCCGGTCATCATCGATGACAAGGACTTCGGCCGCGTGCTCCGGCTTGAAAAGAAGGGCTCATGGCGCGTCAACCACTATGAGGACGGCAACCGCCTGGTCCTCTTTAACACCGATGACCGCACCAGCGTTTCCGTTGACATCGTTTTCCCCGTCGTGCACGGCACCTACTGCGAGGACGGGACCCTCCAGGGGCTCCTGGAGCTGGCCATGGTGCCGTTCGTCGGCGCCGATACGCTCGGCTCCGCCGTCGGCATGGACAAGGACGTGGCCAAGCGCCTGCTGAGGGACGCGGGCATACCAATCGTCCCATGGGTGACTGTGATGCGCGCGGAATGGGACCGGGAGCGCGGCCGCATTCTGCGGGAAGCCGGGCCCCTCGGCCTTCCGCTATTCATCAAGCCGGCGCGGACCGGGTCATCTGTCGGCGTGAAAAAGGTCAAGGACTTCGCGGAGCTCGCGGACGCCGTGGACTTTGCATTCCGGTATGACGACAAGATTTTGATTGAGACGGGAATCGACGCGCGGGAGATCGAGTGCGCGGTCCTGGGCAACGGCGATCCGCGGGCCTCGGTGCTCGGCGAGGTGATACCCCGCCATGAATTCTATTCCTATGAATCAAAGTATATAGACCCGAACGGAGCCGAGCTCTGCATGCCCGCGCCCGTAGATCCGGCGACGGCGGAAACGATACGCCGCGATGCGGTAAATGGATACAAGGCACTCTGCTGCAGCGGCATGGCCCGGGTCGATTTCTTCCTTGATAAGACCGGGGGCAAACACTATCTGAACGAGATCAACACGCTTCCCGGCTTTACCAGCATAAGCATGTACCCAAAGCTCTGGGAATGTTCCGGCGTTTCCTATAATGCACTTATAGATGCTCTTATAGAGCTTGCCATGGAGCGGCACCGTTCCCGGATGTCGATCCGGACCGATCGATGAGGCCGCGCGCACTACTTTTCGACATGGATGGCGTCGTCGTCGATTCAATGGCGCTCCACGCAGAGGCCTGGAAACAGGTCCTCGGTGACCACGGCCTTATCCTGGACGATATCGACATTTTCCGTCGCGAGGGCATGTCCGGCAGGCAATCTGTCGAAGATATATTTTCCGAGTACGGCATGCCCTTTCCCGGCAATGACGCCTACCTCCAGCTCGAGGAAAAAAAACATTCCCTGTTCGAGAGAAACCATGTGAACCTTTACCCCCTTGCCACGGATTTGATTGCCTGGGCCAAACAAGAACGTATCCTGACCGCGCTGGTGACCGGTTCGCCGCGGCGGTCAGTCGAGCACGTTGTGCCGGCAGAAGTCCTTTCCCTCTTTGATGCGGTTATTACCGCGGGGGACGTCTCGAAAGGAAAGCCTGACCCCGAGCCGTATCTCAAAGCGATGAGCGCTCTCGGCGTGGACGCGGGAGAGACACTGGTGGTGGAGAACTCGCCGATGGGTATCCTCTCTGCCAAAAGTGCGGGTGCAATCTGTTTCGCGCTGGAAACGACGCTCCCCGCACGGTTTCTAGCCGGGGCTGACAGGGTTTTCGGTGATCATGCCGCCCTGTTCGGCTACATGAAATCAGGCATGGCTTGAGGCCAGGGTACCGGCCGGTGTCGTTTTATTGTTGACAGTGCCCGTTCCGTATCGTGTATTGAGGAAGATAGCGATGCGGACGGTGGGAGTAAACAGTCTCAGGCGGCGTCTCTCATCATCATTATGTGCAGGTGTTACTATGGCGACAAAAGGTTCTGAAAAGCGTATGGTCAAGCGCGCCGAGCGTAAAATGGCACGGAGCGCAAAAAAAGCGGGAAGGGTACAGCGGACGGCGAAGACCCGTCGCGCAATCGGCGAATTTATAGTCCAGAAGAGGTCTATCGTCCCGAACATGATCACCATGTCAAACATGACGATGGGCTTTTTCGCCATCATCCTGGCAAGCCGGGGGGACAAGAGCTCTCTGGCGCTGGCCGGTATACTGGTCTGTGTCGGCACCCTGTTTGACGCGATCGACGGGGCGGTCGCACGCGCCATGCATGTGGAGAGTCCCGTGGGCGTACAGCTTGATTCTCTCGCCGACGGCATCGCGTACGGTATAGCTCCTGCAGTCATCGCGTATCAGGGATATCTCTCGCAGCTGCCGAAGAGCAGCATGTACATTGACGCCGGCATGCTGATTGCCCTGGTGTATCCGATCTGCGCGATATACCGGCTCGCACGTTTTAATATCGGTGCCTCTGAAGACGACCATACCGGTTTCTCGGGCCTCCCGTCGCCTGCAGCGGGTATCCTGATCGCGGTAATTCCAGCACTGGAAGTGCCGGACTTCATGCTTCTCCTGAATTTTACGGTGACGTTTCCCATCGAGGTCTTCATTCCCATATATGTCCTGGCGGGGTTGTTGATGGTGACCCATATCGAATATAGCAAGCCAGTGCCCTCCATTGCAAAGAAAGGGAGGTTTTTTCTCGTTCTCGCCGTTGTGGCCATGATCCTGCTTATGAGTATTTTCAGCATGTGGTTTATATTTGCGTTGATTGCAACGTATATAATTATCGGGCTCGTTCTCTACCTGGTTAAATTGATCAGGGGGAAGAAAAACCCGGCCGCGGGCTGATTGTGCATGAGGTGTTGCCAATGGAACCGGAAGGAATCATAATTATTGGTGCCTCGGCCGCGGGCGTGTCTGCGGCGCGTGAGATTCGCGCGGTCGACCAGGCAGTCCCGGTGAACATTCTCACCGAGGAGCGGCATCTGCCCTATTACCGTCCCTCCCTGACCGAATACATCGGCGACAGCAAGATCGAAGCCCGTTCTAATTTTTTTCTGAATCCTGAAGCCTGGTACCGGGACAAGAACGTCGGGCTCAAGCTCGGAACAAAGGTCGTCCAGATAGATCCTGCCGGGAAGACGGTCAAAACCGCTGCGGGCGAGCAGTTTTCGTTCGGGAAGCTCATCCTTGCCAACGGCAGCACCCCCTTCATTCCCTTTAAGGACGCCGCGGGTAAGAAGAACGTTTTTTCGATACGAACGCTGGACGATGCCCGTGCAGCTAACGAGCTTTCGGGAAAGATAAAAACCGCGGTCGTGATCGGCGGCGGCCTGCTGGGGCTTGAAGCGGCATATTCGCTTATCGGGAAGGGCGTTAAAGTGACGGTGATAGAGGGAAGCGACCGCATCCTTCCCCGTCAGCTTGATCCGGACAGCTCGCTGATCGTGCAGGACATCGTGACCGGGGCGGGCGTGTCCCTCGTGCTGGGCAGGCCAATCGAATCGATACAGGGAGCGGGAAGCGCAACGGGCGTTAAGCTCGCCGACGGCGAGATCATACCGGCCGAAATGGTCGTCATCTCGATCGGTGTCAGGCCCAATAGCGAGATCGCAAAAAGCTGCGGCATTACGGTCAACCGCGCCCTGGTCGTGAATGAACGGATGGAAACCTCGCTCCCTGGCATATACGCTTGCGGCGATGTGGCCGAGTTCAACGGCAAGTGCGTCTCGCTCTGGATGGCGGCGATGAAGCAGGGGAAGGTAGCCGGTTCAAACGCGGCCGGCAAGCCGGCGCAATTCCTGGATGAAGTGTATCCTGTGATCCTCAACTCGTTCGGTACGAGGATCTACTCCGCCGGCGATATCTGCCAGGACAAAAAGGAAGGGGAATGCAGAGTCCATGCCACGGGCGACATTGTAAAAAATCATCATAAAAGGCTTTTCTTTATTAATGACAGGCTGGCCGGATTCATACTTATCGGCGACATCTCGGATGCTCAGAAGCTCGCCATGGCAGTGAAGAACGGCTCCGCCTTCGGCGATATTGTAAAATAACGTGCAGGTGCGTGATGGCTGATTTTTCCCACTACTCGAAAGACGGGACGCCGGTCATGGTGGATATTTCGGACAAGAAAGTCACGGCCAGGACCGCGAAAGCAGCGGGATTCGTTCGGATGAATCGGTCCACCCTCGATCTAATCGAGAAGAGACTGCTGCCCAAGGGCGATCTCTTCCAGATCGCCAAGATAGCGGGGATCATGGCTGCCAAGAGAAATGCAGAGCTGATCCCGATGTGCCATCCTCTTGCCCTGTCCTTCATTGATGTTGTCCTCGAGCTGGATTATAGTGCCTGCGGCGTTCGGATCAGTTCTGAAGTCAGGCTGGAGGGGAAAACCGGCGCGGAAATGGAGGCATTGACCGCGGTATCCGTGGCTGCACTGACGGTCTACGATATGTGCAAGGCCGTAGACAAGGAAATGGTGATAAGTGACATAAGACTCATAGAAAAGAAAGGAGGAAAATCTGATTTTAAAAATCCGCCTTCATGATGTTTCCCGATGAATTATTTGATTATTTATGCATCATGCTGAAAAACCTTGATTTTTCATTTTAATTTAAAATATTTTTTAATAATTGACAAAAATCGTCGTTAATTGAATTTGATTATTCGTGGATATCTTTATATTAATTATTTGTTAGCACTCATTTTAATGAGTGCTAACAGTTTTAAAAGATATTGAATACTGGGTGCCAGCAAAATTTAGAGTTTAAGATAAAGCGAAGTAATAAATTCTAATTTTACCTTGAAGTGCCCCAACCGAACCTTTTGTGCGTAATAGCGGGAGGTTCTATATCTACAAAAGCTGAATTTTCTTCTGGATGTAAGAGGAAAAATATTACTCATCTATTTTTTAGGAGGACTTAAATGGCTTTAAAACCTATAGGCGATCGTGTCGTCATTGAATTGATGGAGCAGGAAGTAGAAAAAGTGGGATCCATTTTCGTACCGGATACTGCTAAAGAAAAGCCCCAGCAGGGTAAAATCATCGCAGTCGGCCCGGGCCGGCGTGACGGGAAAGACCTTATACCGATGACGGTCAAGGTTGGAGACGTGGTTCTTTTCAGCAAATACGGCGGAATGGAAGTAAAACAGGAAGGTAAGGACGTTCTCATCATCTCTGAGAGCGATATACTGGCGGTTGTTGAGAAATAATCCTGCAACCATGCAACTATGGAATAAGATAATAAATATTTTGTAAAGAGAGGAATATACAATGGCTAAGATATTACAGTACAGCGAGGAAGCGAGACGGTCCGTGCTTGAGGGTGTCAAGAAGCTCGCGGACGCCGTCCAGGTCACACTCGGCCCGAGAGGAAGAAACGTCGTCATTGACAAAAAATTCGGCGCGCCGACTGTTACGAAAGACGGTGTGACCGTTGCTAAAGAAATCGAGCTTGAGGACCCCTTTGAGAATATGGGTGCCCAGATGGTCAAAGAAGTGGCCACCAAGACAAACGACGTTGCCGGCGACGGCACAACCACTGCAACGATTCTTGCGGCAGCCATCTACAAAGAAAGCCTGAAGAACGTTACCGCCGGTGCGAACCCGATGAGCCTGAAGCGCGGTATTGACAAGGCCGTTGAGGCCGTAGTGAGCTACATCGCATCGGCGTCGCGCGAAATCGTGGACAAGAAGGAGATAGCGCAGGTGGCCTCCATATCGGCCAACAACGACGAAGAGATCGGCAACCTGATAGCCGACGCAATGGACAAGGTCGGTCGCGACGGCGTCATCACCGTCGAGGAAGCGAAATCGATAGAAACGCACCTTGAAGTGGTCGAGGGGATGCAGTTCGACCGCGGATATCTCTCTCCCTACATGGCGACCGATCCAGAAACGATGGAAGCCATGATCGAGAACGCTTTCATCCTCATCCATGACAAGAAAATCTCCACCATGAAGGACCTCCTTCCGGTGCTCGAGAAAGTCGCCCAGTCCGGCAAGCCGCTCCTGATCATCGCGGAAGAGGTCGAGGGAGAGGCGCTGGCGACCATCGTCGTCAACACACTCCGCAAGACCATCTCCTGCGTCGCCGTCAAGGCTCCCGGTTTCGGTGATCGCCGCAAGGCCATGCTGGAGGACATCGCGGTCCTTACCGGCGGCCAGGTGATTTCCGAGGACCTCGGCATGAAGCTTGAAAACACGACAATGGAGATGCTGGGCCGCGCGAAGAAGGTCATCGTGGACAAGGAAAACACGACGATCATTGAGGGCGCCGGCAGCCAGAAAGACGTTAAAGGACGGATCGCACAGATCCAGAAGCAAATAGAAGATTCCACTTCCGACTACGATATCGAAAAGCTCCAGGAGCGGAAGGCCAAGCTGGCGGGCGGCGTGGCCGTCATCAACGTGGGCGCCGCAACCGAGATTGAGCTGAAAGAGAAGAAGCACCGGGTCGAGGACGCCCTGTCGGCAACCCGCGCGGCAGTCGAGGAAGGGATCGTTTCCGGCGGCGGGAAAACGCTCATCAACGCGCAGAAAGCCGTAATGGCGGTTGCTGCCAAGCTTGAGGGTGACGAGCAGATCGGTGCACGGATCATCGTGAAGGCCATCGAGGACCCGATGAGAATGATCGCCTTCAACGCCGGCCTGGAAGGATCGGTCATCGTCGAGAAAGCGAAGACCGAAAAGGAGAACATCGGGTACGACGCAGCCAAGCTCGAATGGGTCGACATGATCAAGAACGGCATCATTGACCCGGCGAAGGTCGTGCGCTCGGCCCTTCAGAACGCGGCTTCGGTTGCCGGCATGCTCTGCACCACCGAAGTCCTGATCACCGAGAAGCAGGAAGAAAAAGCGCCGATGATGCCTCCCGGTGGCGGCATGGGCGGCATGGGCGGCATGTACTAGAAAAGCAATTCCCGGGAAAAACAGTGAATAACCAGACGGCCGGGGGCAGACGCCCCCGGCCGTTTTTTGTCTTCAGCCGTCGCAGACGCATACGGGCGGTTGTATTATGTCGCATACCTTCAAGTTTTACCGCCACCTCCCCGCTCCGGAAGGAAAGCAAGAGAAAGAAAGATGGAACATGACGCGTGCCGGCGTTATATTTAAATCACGTCGGCTGAAACGTATGCGCCGGCATTGCATTCGAAAAGAAATAATTCAGGCGCATGTAATATATTCCGATTATAGAAAAGGGAAACTACAGCCTGGAACGGGTCGCGGGACATGCAATTATGTCCCCCGGCGGTCTGGCTGCATATGCCGGGGCCGGCAGTGCACGGCACAATCGAAGAGGGGAAACCGCATTCACGGCAGGAGGCCGCTCCGCAGCTGCTGATGATGCGATCACACTGTGACGTATGACAGACAACAGAATATTGACGGTTCCGAACCGCTTCAAGGAGCCCTATGACTTCGAATATGTCATCGACCTGCAGGAACAGATCCTCGGCGGGGCGGATGAACTCGACCTGTCAAGGATATCCTTTATCGAGCCTTATTCCATGCTCTCACTTCTGCTTATTGGCAGGAATTATTTAAGGAAGAAAGGGACAAAGCTGAAGCTGACCGGAATTCCCATCAATATACACCAGTACCTTCACAGGATGGATTTTTTCAAGACCGGGGTTTTCGATATAACTGACCGGCTGGATGAAAAGATGCTATTGAAAAGAAGCTCGTTCAGCAACCGGGTTCTGGAGATCACCGAGATCCCGAACAAGGAGAGGGAGAGCGTTCGCGTGATCGGAGCTATCATCGGGGTATTCAGGAAGCGGGCGGAGCATATTCTCAAGTACTGGCTCTCCGACAGGATCATCGATTATTATGTTACGGTGATATCAGAGATCTGCCAGAATATCTACGAGCACAGCCTGGATTCCGGTTACCTTGCGATGCAGACCTACTCGGTCGGGAAGGAGAACTTCGTCCGTCTCGCTATCGGCGACTCGGGCATCGGCATCCTGAAAAGCTTCGGGAACAACACGTTCGCTTATGATTCACCCGCGCAATTGATAGAGCTGGCGATGACGACACCCATCTCCAGCAAGCGGGAATTCGGCTACGGCCTCTGCCAGGTCAAGGCGATAGTCGAAAAGTTGAAGGGAACGATCTACCTGAGATCGGGAAACGCGTCGGTCTCGACGATGTACCAGCGAAGGACGCCAGGGTCTTCGTTCCTCTTTCTTAAAAATGATCTGAGCAATTTTGACGGCACGCAGATACTGATATCGCTTGCTGGATGAAGGGAGAGCTGCATGGTAATAAGCATACGGAAAAAGGCTGACGAGTTGAAGCAGAAAGGGCCCGATCTCCTCACCAGGCCTGTGGGGCGCCTGATGTACCAGTCTATACGGGCCATGCTTGAGCATATAAGGGAGGGAGAAACCCTGGTCCTTGATTTTCAAAACATCAAGGTCATCGATTCCTCGTTCATTGACGAGATGATCGTGCGCCTGGTGCTTGATTCGCGGAACGGCGAAATCCCGTTTTACGTCAAGTTGAAGAACATCTCGGAGATCGCCGAGATCAACATCGACATGGTGTTCAGATCGTACTCGAACTATAAAAATAAAAAAATTGTTGTATTAACCGAAAATATCTGCCAGAATAATGCGTTCTTTATCGGGCCCCTGTCGGACCGTGAAAGGGAGATCGTGGAATTTCTGAGGATCAACAAATCCATTACTCAGGAAGATATCGTTAAATACACCGGCAGCCCCACCGGCGAGGTGGCCGGGATACTGGAAGGCCTTGACGCGTTGAGGGTCATTAAGAAGGAGAACACCGGGGTTTTTTTCGCGCTGTGACAGTTTGCCGGATGACCCGCAGGGCAGGCCTGAATATACGAACGTGCGGTTGAGCTTAAACCATGAAACATGCATCAAAACATATCGCCCGCGTAAAAGATGATACCCTCTTCGGGCTCCTGTCATCGTACAAGTCCAGCCACACCTACGTGCGCGTTCTCGAGTCTGTTGCGGACGATTCGATTATTTTACAGCTGACCGGTAATCCGGGGAATTATGGCAGGGGGCAGCAGGAAAAGCTCAAAACCTACCGTATGCTGCGCCGTCTGGAGATCGGTATACCGAAAATGTCCCTGAAATACCTGACGCCGGAGTGTATTGTCTCTGTGCTTGGCCCCATGGTCGAGATCAACATACCCTATGAAAAAGCCGTAATAGTTGACAGTCTGCATAAGGACGGGATTTACACTATTGAGACCTCACTGAAGTATAAAACAAAGATGCTGCAGGGCGTAAAGAAACTGCTCGGGCTGAGCCCGCAGAAGAAGTACGAGCTGCTGGAAAAATATCTATCCGGTTATCAGGAATGACAATGCCATGGAACAATATGATTCATTGAACGAAAAAACAAAGATGGTCGATATCGCCATGAAATACACCAGGGGCGATATCATCAAGGCCAAGGAAATGTCCGGGGGACAGTACCTGGACATTATCGTGGTCAAGTGCAAATTCCTGGTTGAAAAAAAGGGACTCTCCGGCATGTTCATGGCCTACTTCAACTATATCCATGAATACATCGCGTGCTGCTCCTCGATCATCTTTTCGAAGACGACTCCATTTGAAAAGCTGCGCATATTCGACGACTGGAAGGCCCTGAACAAGGACCTGCTGGCGTTTCGCCAGGGTGCCGATGTCATCGATTCTCAGAATTTCACCTACTACCTGACGGACTCGTTTGTCGGATATGACGTGTTTCCGGACGTTCAGGAAAAGAACCTCACCGATCTTACCAGGACCGTTACTGAAATCATTGCCAAGTCCTTCAACGTCGATTCGGTTAAATGCCAGATCGAGCTTGAATCGACAAGCTCTCTTGCAATGGACCTGGCGGGACTCAAGATAGACATGCCGGGAAGCGCCCCGAAGGAGATGACAGAGATAGTCCAGGAGGACGACCGCATCGTCAAGGTAGAAAGCGAGGCTAAATTCGTCATCGAGGGCAAGGGAATAGTCGCGCCCGTGAAGGGAAAGAACGTGACGGAGCTGATTCCCGGCGACAAGATCATGGTGCTCCTCAGC
>Ga0116149_1000282_pt1 | contig 67617 bp, 64 predicted proteins | sample AD_UKC057_MetaG_FD_89787 | JGI IMG/M metagenome (GOLD analysis project Ga0116149, IMG submission 89787) | Active sludge microbial communities of municipal wastewater-treating anaerobic digesters from USA - AD_UKC057_MetaG | ecosystem: Engineered > Bioreactor > Anaerobic > Digestate | place: USA...
AAAGAGCATACCCCCAACAAAATATGTAACCTGTCCGGGAATAGGAGCAATTACTACCTGCAGATATGAAAGCAGAAAAAATAGGAACGGACCCCATTTGCCTTTGCTTTCAATGTATTTTTTAAACTGATCTCCATTTAACTGGAATAAGCCCCAAAGCTGCTTTCCTGTATCGGTAAGAAGAAAAATAATGAATGCTAATATAACAGCAGCAGCTATTATAAGCTTAGTGTTTCTCTTCCTTATTTTTACCTTATTTTCTTCACTCATTTTTTAATGCTTGTGATCATGTCGTTAAGCATATTCCCATATTTAACATATGATTTAAATAATTCTTCATCATTCATTGGTTTATCGGCTAAATGAGCAATAGCAGATACATGAGGTTCTATAGATATAATCCCGTCATATTTGTCTTCATTAATTAGAATGTCTAATATTTCTCGAACTCTTCCCTCGCCTTCACCAACATACCTAAATTCATTTTCCAATCCTGGTTTTGCTATAAGTGAATCCTTGATATGCACATAATCAATATTCCCTCTTATTCCTTGGAAGAACCTCATAGGATCGTCATAACCATGAGCTACAACATTACCAATATCATAAAGAAGAACAAAATTTCTACTGTTAACTTCACTTTTTAACTCTATCATATTCTCAGGTGTTTCCCCACCCCAGCCTGTGCAGTTCTCATGAGCAAGTATTATACCAAGATCTTCAGCCATCTTCGCTAACTCTTTGCTCCTTCTTATTACTTCCTTCTTTGTAAATGCATAATCATCTTTATCAGGTATCCACGACATGATCCTTATATATTTAACTCCAAGAATCTTCATCCTTTTTGCTGAAACTTTCAGATCCTCTTTATCAATATTGAAGTCTCCTCTTATGCTTCTGCTCCAATTGCCTATGGCTGAAGAGAAACCGGTCACTTTGAAATTGTTTTCTTCGATTATTTTTCTCACATAGTCAAAATCCTCATCACTAAATTTTGTAGTAGAAGGATTTACAGAGTTGTGATTCCTCAATTCCAGCGTATTCCAACCTAATATTTTGTGAGCTTCAATCTGTGTACTTATATGTTTGCCTGCTTCATCGCTTATTCCAGTAATAATCATTATTTCTCCTCTTTGCTGCTATTCTCTCTTATATCCTCAAGAACTCCATCGCTCCATAGTTTCTCAAGGTTATACTTGGCTCTACTCTCTTTCTCAAATATATTTACTACTAAGTCCATACAGTCTATCAGTATCCACTTTGCCTGATTGTACCCTTCAATCGGAGCGGAAACGGTCATGCCTAAAGCTTCTGCTTTTTTAGCCACTTCATCTGCAAGCGATTTGCGATGACGGTCTGAAGTGCCTGTGCATATTATGAAATAGTCTGTCAGTGTAGTTACATCTTTTACATCTATGGATATCAAATCCTTTGCCTTTTTGTCCTTTAGTACATTTACAATCTCATTCTTTATATTCTCTGTATCCAATGTTACCTCCTTGTATGATTGGATTATATAACATTACAGGAAAGTAATAAATGGAAAATATCAATAAACCATGACTTTCCCTTTATAATTATTGCATATAATCTATAAAAGCATTATGATGCTCATAGAATAAAAAGGAGGACATGAACTATTAACGGGTTATTTAAAGTAATATTAATATTGATAGGTGTGTTTACGGTTCAGATGGCAGTATACTGGGGCACTCAGTTTCTTGTGAAAAAACCTCATGTTATAGGCAACAAGCTTGATGAAAAGATACCATTTATACCCTTATTTATATTTCCCTATATTACTTGGTACATAATAATGTTTGCTTTACCTTTTGCTCTTTACTTCTTTTCCATTGAAACCTACGCTCTGTATACTATGTCGCTATTAATGGTTCTTGTTATAAGCGGTATCATATATTTAGTTTATCCGACAACTTTTGTGCGTCCTGAACCGAAAGGAATGGATTTTTCTACAAAAGTCGTAAGATTTATTTACGCTAATGACAAAAAGATATTAAGCTGTATGCCTTCTCTTCATTGTTCTTTGTCTATGCTTTTTATACTTGCAGCAATCGACGCAGAAGGCCTGCCTCTATCGATTAAAATATCTGTGATATTACTTTCTTTCCTTATAATCCTGTCAACAGTATTTGTAAAGCAGCATATGCTTATTGATGTAATAACTGCATTACCTTTAAGCGTAATCTGTTGGTATTTGGCAATGGCTATAGGTACGGACAAATTTCTTATATTCTTTAACTTCATATAATAATATTCTCTAATATTATTTACATTGTTTTATTGTATTTAAAAGCATAAAATATATTAAGAGGTGGAAATTATGAAAACAGCAATTGTATATTATTCATATGGCGGAAAAACAAAGAAATACTGTGATAACATGGCAAAAGAAATAGAAGCTGATATTTTTGAAATGCAGACTCTGAAAAGAAAGAGTTTTATTGGAAATCTGTTCTCCGAATGCCCTAAAGCGCTTCAACAGAAAACGACATCTATAAAAGAAATAAATTTAGATCTGTCTACTTATGACAAAATTATTCTTGCAGCACCTATGTGGGCAGGATTTCCTGCACCAGCTTTTAATAATATGGTTACTATGTTGCCATCAGGCAAGGAAGTAGAAGTTTTTATAATTTCCGGTGGGGGCGAAACAAAACCTGAAAATAAAGAAAAAGTTTTGTCTTTGATAGAAAAAACAGGATCTAAAGCTATCAAATATACAGATATACTTAATGTAAATATTTAGCTGGGTGTCCATGAGTGAATTTGTAAAGCATATACACATATGATGCGTATATGCTTTATGTGTTTTTCTTTTTTGAATTAATTAATATATATTTCTAATACAAAATATCTCTTTATTCAATCTCATTAATGAACTGTACATTATTTATATTAGCGATATCAGATGCTACAACCTCAGCTTCTGTTTCTGATCCTTCTGGTACAGGTATCCTGCATGTATGAGGTTGAGGGCCGTATCTTTGCCATATAAAGAAGTTCACAGTAATTGTGAAATTATCTTCTCTATCTTTAGAATACTGTACAGATGTAATCTTTGTCATAGGAGCTTTCCACTGTACATACTCTCCCATAACCCATGCGCTGTAGGGACCGACGAATACTTCTGGTGCAGCCTGCTTCATCTTGCGGTAACGTGCTCCTGGCGTAAGAAGCGCTATAATAGCTATAAATGCTAGTATTCCTAACATTAATAGAATAAAAAACATGGCATCTTCAATATCATCAAATCCGAATATTGCAAATAAACCGCCTATCACAATAAAAAATGCTGCTATTATTAGAAGCATTACTCTATTTCCAGATTTTCTCTGCAAAAATTCCTCTTCTGCCTTTTCCAGTCTTTCATTTTCTGCAAATGACCAGTGGGCTAATAAATCAATTCCCCTAAACATGCGATCCAGCCTGTTTGATTGGCTTACAAACATGAAAAAGCATATTATGAAGGTAAGCAATAATATAGCTCCAACGAAAATCATCCAATAGAAATTGTAATCATCAATTACTATACCGGCAATAATCATTGCTATTCCAATAAGTACCATGATTACTGATATTCGAACCCACTTCTTTGCGTTATTCTGCAATCCCATGACTCTACCCCCTTAGAAACCACAATTGCCGCTATTAACCCTTACATATACAAGTAATATATTATCAGTAAAATTTCTATTTGTCATTAATTGCTTTTAAAAGATTAGATGTGTAATAGTTAAATCCTGAATCAGCAGGATGAACTGTATGGTCTTGGAAATATTTAGTTTCATGAGGTACAAGATCTAAACCGTTAATCGGAGTGCACTCATGACAGACTGCTAATTCTGTCAGCTTCTTAGCATATTCTTCAAACATATCTTTAAAAAATATGTCTTCATTATAACGTAAACACCATATAGGAGTTATTACATACACCCTTGCTTGTTTGTATATCTTTTTAAGTTTATAAAAGTATATATCTGCTTGTTTTAACACATCACTTAGTTCAGATATGCTTTTTAAGTGATAAATATCATTTATGCCGTATGCTGTAAAAATCCTATCTGGCTCATATTCATCTTGCTCATCAAGAGAGCCCGCATCAAACTTCATAGCGCCCACACCTCTGTTTAAACACTGCGCATTTAATGCTCTAGCTATCTGTGAGGGATATGCTAAAGAAGGACTCAGAGCTACCATTCCTTGAGTTATGGAATCCCCTAAAAATAGAAGCTTTTCGGAATATTCATCATGTACCGGCTTGAAATTTCCTATATCAAGGTCATATATCGTTATCTGGCTTAAATTCGGTATATATACAGTAACTCTCTTTATTCCTTGATTGTCTAAAGGTTGTGTTATTGTTGATTGTTTTGTATCCAAAGCTTCTTCTATATGCTTTCTAAATATTCCATTTTCATAAAAATCAAATCCCACATATCTTCTAGAAAAATGGCTTGCTCGGTATGAAAAGGTTATGTGTTTTGCGTCAGTATAGAAATCCATACATACTCCCGCTGTACCCAAAGCTCTGTCCTCAGCTTGTACCGATTGAGTTTTATAGTGTTGCAGTTGTTTTTCTGTAAACCTTAAGGAAAGATAGCCCTCATCAGTTTTAGTTACCTTATATGCGTTCCTGAAAATATTTGTATACATAAATATTATTTTATCCTTTGTTCCCTTATATATTCCAAAGCTGATGCAGTTGCTGGAAAAAGAACTTCTCCCTTGGAAATAACATGTGTTATTGTGCCGCTAAGGCTTAATTCCACTGCCGCATCCAGATCCTTATACATCAACTTCCGTATCCTGCCAACATTCTGATAAGTCCTTCCTTTTTCTGCAGCATCTGCAATAAATATTATTTTTTCCATCTTACTCATAGCTGCTCGCCCGAAAGTATGATAGTAAATAGCATATAGTATTTCTTCATCATCTATATCATAATCCTCATACGCAATAACTGCTGCACATGGACCATGGAGAATATTGGATGTATGATATTCCTCATCAATAAAAATATCCGCTGATTCCAACATTGCTACCATATCTTTTACTTTCATGTCCTTTGCTATATCATGTAAAAGAGCAGCGGTATATGCTTTTTCGCTGTCTGCACTATGCTTTTCCGCAAGATGCATTGCAAGCTCAATTACATTTTTCACATGCTCATATCTTTCTGGACTGTACCTGTTTATTATATCCTGTTCTGTCTTCTCACTTATATATCCCATTTTCCTTTATATACCTGTACACCTTCTTGTCAAGCATCCACTCTATCGAGTCATCACCTTCTGCTATTGCTTTCCGTATTACGCTAGATGATATTTCAGACACGCTTCTTGTATCAAATATAATGTCAGCATTGTAATCATTCTTAAGGATATCTATTCTTCCTCTTATCTGAGACCTGGTAAATCCCTTTCTTTCAAATACTAGAAATGTACAGAGCCTGAATACATCTTCATACTCTCTCCATGTGTTTAGTTGAAATAATGTATCTGCTCCAATAATATAAATTATACTGTCAAATATAGAATATTCTTCTTTTACCTGTCTTAATGTATCTATTGTATATGTAGTCTGTCCTCTTTTTATTTCCATATCTGATGCAATAAGATTCTCATACCCATCCAATGCAAGACACAGCATTGAATACCTTGCATCATCATCTGTAATATTGTCATTATCTTTATGAGGCGGTTTTATACAAGGAGTTAAGAGTACATACTCACAGTAATCCAGTGCGTATTTCGCCATCTGGATGTGCGCTTTATGTACCGGATCAAATGTTGCCCCTAAGATACCTAGTTTCATTTCCTGCCTATATCCTTCCTATAGTGCATATCTTTAAAATGTATCCTGTTGATATTATTGTATACTTTTGTTACTGCTTCTTCAACAGTATCAGCTGTCGTTGTAAGAGCAAGAACTCTCCCTCCGTTAGTGACTATATCTCCATCTTTTACAGAAGTACCCATGTGATAAACTGTTATGCCATTTTGTATAATTTCTTCTATCCCGGTTATAGGATATCCTTTAGTATATTCCTTAGGATACCCTCCGCTTGCAAGAACAACTGTAGCGCTTGCCTTGTTTTCCCATACAATATCAATCTTATCGAGATTCTCATCAATTATTGCATTGAAAATATCATAAAGATCAGTTTTTAATAGTGGCATAAGCGCCTGTGTCTCAGGATCCCCGAATCTTGCATTGTATTCAATTACCTTAGGTCCGTTTTTTGTAAGCATCATCTGGAAATATATAACGCCTTTAAAATTGCGTTCTTCTTTCTTCATTGCATTTATTGTCGGATAAAAAATATTCTTGACACAATAATCTTCAATTTCGTTTGAATAGTACAAACTCGGACTGAATGCTCCCATACCGCCTGTATTAAGTCCTTTATCATTATCAAGAGCTCTTTTATGATCCTGGCTTGATGGCATTGTCTTTATGGTTTTCCCATCAGTGAAGGCCAGCACTGTTACTTCCGGACCCTCTAAAAATTCTTCAATTATAACAGTACGGCCGGATGCTCCGAACATGTCATTAAGCATCATCTGACTTATCGTATCTACTGCTTCCTGATGGTTCTCAACTATTATGACACCTTTTCCAAGAGCGAGACCGGATGCCTTTATAACTAGAGGATACTTCTTATCTTTTACATATTCCAAGGCTTTTTCAGCATTATCAAATATTTCGAAGTCTCCCGTTGGTATACTGTACTTCTTCATTAAAGTCTTTGAAAAGGCTTTACTGCTTTCTATTTCAGCAGCTTTAGCTACTGGTCCGAAAGCAGGTACATCCATTTCATTTAATCTATCTACAAGACCTAATGCTAACGGATCATCAGGAGTAACAACAACCATATCCATAGGATTAGTCTTAACAAAGTTTATTATTCTTTCTATATCTGTAGCTTTTATATTAACACACTGGGCTATCTGGCTGATTCCGGCATTCCCCGGCGTGCAGTATATCTTCTCAATCTTGGGGCTTTCGCTTAACTTTTTTACTACAGCATGTTCTCTGCCGCCTCCCCCAATAACCAGTACTTTCATCGGTTCACCTTTCTTAATGTAGGAAGTGTCTCATTCCTGTAAATATCATAGCTATGCCAAGTTCATCCGCTCTTGCAATAACATCCTTGTCAGATATAGATCCGCCTGGTTGTATTATACATGCGATTCCGGCTTTTTTTGCTTCAATGACACAGTCATCAAATGGAAAATATGCATCAGAAGCCATAACGCTTCCTTCTGCTCTTTCACCCGCTAATGATATGGCTATTCTTGCTGCACCTATCCTGCTCATCTGCCCAGGTCCGATACCTATAGAAGCCATGTCTTTTACAAGTACTATTGCGTTGGATTTGACATGTTTGCATACAGCCATTCCGAATACGGCATCTTTTATCTGCTGTTCTGTAGGCTGTTTTACAGTAACAATCTTAATTTCATCCATATTCACAATGGTATTGTCCTTACCCTGTACAAGCATTCCACCGCTTACTTTCTTCATTACAAATTCATTTTCGTCATTGTATGTTATATCATCAAGTTTCAATATTCTTAAATTCTTCTTTTTCCTTAAAAGAGAAAGAGCCTCATCCTTGTAATCAGGAGCAATTACTATCTCCAGGAATATCTCATGAAGTTTTTCTGCTGTTACTACATCAACCGTCTTATTAAATGCCACTATCCCTCCGAATATCGAGACAGGATCTGAGTCATATGCCTTTTTAAATGCTTCAAATACATTCTTTCCTATTCCTACTCCGCATGGATTTGCATGTTTTACAGCTACACAGACTACTTTATCAGGGAATTCTTTCAGCATTGAAAGTGCTCCATCAGCATCATTTATGTTGTTATATGAAAGTTCCTTGCCGTGAAGCTGTATAGCATCACATACTGTGCCTTTTGTTCTTCTGGGCTCTTTATAGAAAGCAGCCTTTTGGTGTGGGTTCTCTCCATATCTCATTTCTTGAATTTTTTCAAAGGTAACTGTAAATGTGTTTTTCAAACTGTAGTCACCTATAAACTGATTGAAATGATTTGCTATCATTGCATCATAATTGGCTGTGTGTTCAAACACTTTAATAGCTAGCTTGAAGTTAGTTTCATATGACACTTTACCATTCTCTTCAAGTTCCTTTAATACACCATCATAATCCGAAGGATCTGTAAGCACTGTAACAGAAGCATGATTCTTGGCTCCGCTTCTTAGCATTGCCGGTCCGCCTATATCTATATTTTCTATAGCTTCTTCTTTTGTTACATCACTTTTCATTATTGTTTTTTTGAATGGATAAAGATTAATTACCAGCATGTCTATAGGTGTTATGTCTAGGCTATCCAATGTGTCCATATGGTCTTTTAGATCTCTTCTTGCCAGTAAGCCTGCGTGTATGTTCGGATGCAGTGTTTTCACTCTCCCGTCAAGGCATTCCTTGAATCCTGTAATGCTTTCAATAGGTATGACTTTTATACCGTTCTCACTTAATGTCTTTGAAGTTCCGCCGGTTGAAATGATTTCAACACCCATGTCACTGAGTTTCTTTGCAAACTCCACTATTCCATTTTTGTCACTTACGCTGATTAATGCTCTTTTTATCATTTTCCTATCCCTTTATATATATATTCTCTTCAATGCCTTTAACATCCTTAACATCCTTGGCTACTGCAACATAACCTATCTCAAATACGCCTTCTTTAAATTCCTTCATTATCTTCTTTGCATCTGCCTTGCTTACAGCAATAACCATACCAATACCCATATTAAAGGTACGATACATATTGTCTTCAGCTATATCTGCCTTTTTCATCATAAGGTTGAATATGGGTAATACATTCCATGTCCCTTTATTGATAACCGGAGTAAGATTTCCGTCCTCTTTAAACATCCTCGGTATGTTTTCCACGAAACCGCCGCCGGTTATATGACTCATACCCTTAATTTTAGCAATACTTCTGATTTTCTTAATATCTTTTACATATATCTTTGTAGGAGTGAGAAGTATTTCTCCAATGGTCTTGTCAAATCCAGAATATACCTTGCTCAGGCTGTCTGCATCATCTCCGAATATCTTCCTGACAAGTGAGAACCCATTACTGTGAACTCCGGTTGAAGCTAATCCCAAAAGCACATCTCCTTCTTTCAAAAATGAACCGTCAATAATGTCTGGTCTGTTAACAACACCTACACAGAATCCCGCTATATCGTATTCGTCTTCTTTGTAAAAACCAGGCATCTCGGCAGTTTCTCCGCCTACAAGCGCGCATTCTGACTGAATACATCCTTCAGCAACACCTTTAACAATCTGTTCGATTACTTGGGGATAATTCTTGCCACATGCTATGTAATCAAGGAAAAACAAAGGATCTGCGCCTTGGCATAACACATCATTAACACACATTGCCACTGCATCTATCCCGATAGTGTCATGTACCTTCATGGAATGAGCTAATTTTAACTTAGTGCCTACTCCGTCAGTACCGGAAACCAGTACTGGTTCTGGATACTTGTTAAGATCCATCTGGAATAATCCGGAAAAGCTTCCTATACCACCTAATACTCCTGATGTTACTGTTCTTTGTATATGTTTTTTGATTAAAGCTACTGATTCATACCCTGCTCTTACATCAACTCCGGCCTCTTTATATGCATCCTTCATATATGTCCCCCCATCTCTTAGTTATTAAACTTCTTTTGGCACTTCTATTGGATATATTCCTGTAAAACAAGAAGTGCAGAAACCTGTCATAGAATTTATAGGCGCTTTCATTATCCCTTCATAACTGATATACTCCAGACTATCCGCGCCTATCCACTTGCAAATCGCTTCCTTATCATTATTACTTGCTAATAATTGTCCTCTGCTAGATGTATCTACTCCGAAATAGCATGGGAATTTATATGGAGGTGAGCATATCCTTAAATGGACAGCTTTTGCTCCAGCTTCCCTTAGCATTCTTACAAGTATCTTTGTCGTGGTTCCTCTGACTATAGAGTCGTCTATAAGGACGACCCTTTTGTCTTTTACCTCTGTTTTAACAGGATTAAACTTAATCTTAACCGCTATCTCCCTGTCATTTTGATAAGGAGCGATAAATGTCCTGCCTACATATTTGTTTCTTAACAGGCCAGCAGCTACAGAAATTTGACTTTCCTGGGCATATCCGAATGCCATATCAGTTCCTCCGTCAGGAACACCTATTACGACATCAGCATCAACCGGATGCTCTTTAGCTAAAATCCTTCCTGCATTAACTCTTGCATCATGCGTTGATGCTCCGTCAATTATACTGTCCGGTCTAGCAAAATACACATGTTCGAATATACATAAACTGCTGCTTTTGCATTCAAACAGTTTTCTTGACTGTATTCCGTTAGAATCTATCAGCACCAGTTCGCCTGGTTCTATATCCCTTATGAACTGTCCGCCTACAGCATCTATACCTGCAGACTCGCTTGAAATTATATATGTTGAACCGTTTATTTTTCCTATACATAAGGGCATAATACCTAATGGATCTCTAAGACCTATTAAGTATCTCGGTGTAATCATTGTAATAGCATATGACCCTTTAATAAACTTAACCATCTGTTCTATAGAGTCTTCTATATGCTCACTCCCGATACGGAATTTGGTCAGAAGTGCAGCAATAACTTCTGTATCATTAGTTGTATGGAACATACATCCATTAGCTTCCAGTTCTTCTCTCAACGCATTAGCATTTATTATGTTCCCGTTCTTTGCTATAGCCATATATCCGCTTATATATTTCAAAACAAGAGGTTCGATAGTTCCTTTGGAGACATCACCAGATGTTGAATACCTCACATGTCCTATTCCGGCATCACCAGGTAATTTCTCCAAATCTGCAGCTTTGAAAACTTCAGGAACAAGACCCTTAGCTTTATACCATTCTATTAATTCATTATCCCTTACTGCGATACCAGCACTTTGCTGCCCTCTATGCTGAAGAGCATAAAGGCCGTAATATATCGTCTCTGCGATGTTTACCGACTTATCTTTTGAATATACTCCAAAAATTCCACTCATATTATTTCTTGTTTATCTCCATATCTTTTTGGATAACCTGTTGTTCCATATCTTTTTTAAACTGCTCAAGTTTCAGACCTAAATCTTCATTGCCTAAAGCAAGTATCTGTGCTGCCAATATTGCTGCATTCTTACCACCATCAATCGCTACAGTAGCAACTGGTACTCCTGATGGCATCTGCACTGTTGACAGAAGTGAATCAAATCCTCCCAGATCACTTGTTTTGACTGGAATACCGATAACAGGCAATGTAGTATTTGCAGCCAAGACACCTGCTAAATGAGCAGATTTTCCTGCAGCTGCGATAATAACTTTGAACCCGTTACTCTTTGCATTTGCAGCTAAATCAGCAGCTATATGCGGAGTACGATGGGCAGAACATACTCTGACCTGATACTCAATATTGAATTCATCGAAAAACTTAATCCCAGGCTCCACGGCTTTATAGTCACTATCACTTCCCATTACAACTAGTACTCTCATCTGAACCTCCCATTAAAAAATGCAGCCTTGTAGTGACTGCACCATAAATAATCAAAGAAATGGAATAAGCCACTCATAGTCGGGTCTAAGGTGCCCCGGTAGAAACGCTACAGACCGTTTTCCTGTAACTATACGAGCTCTTTCAAAAGAATATTTTATCATTCAGACACCTTCTGTGTCAACATAAGGAGAGGTTTGATTCATACTATTTCCTTACATATTTTATGAGACTATTCAATCTAATAGGATTTGATTATATTTGTGTAATGCTGTATAATGAAATCAAAGAATTCTTGAGATTTAAAGAAAGGATGATATTTATGAACCTAGCAAAAATATCGGCAAATGGACAAATTACAATTCCGGTTGAGATAAGACGTCACCTTGGTTTAAAAACCGGTGACAAGATCCTGTTTTATCAAAAACCCAATGGCGAAATAGTAATCAATAATGCTTCTGTTCGTGCAATATACAAAGCACAGCAAGCTTTCATTGGTGTTGCTGAGGATATTGGAGTATATAGTGAGGATGATGTACAGAATTTAGTAAATGAAGTACACCACGAAAAAGAAAAGTAGAATATGCGAATTTTAATTGATACGAATATTCTATTTTCTGCAGTTCTTTTTCCTGAATCTAAAGTAGCAAAAACCCTTATATATATCATTGAAAATCATAAATTAGTTTTATGTGATTATATTATCTATGAGCTAAAAGAAATCATTAAAAGAAAAAAACCTGAATTGATAAAAAGCATTGATATTCTCTTAACAGATCTTTCATATGAATTGATACAAACACCTTCTGATACAAAAAACTCAATAAGAGATATAAATGATCTCCCTATATTAAATGCTGCTATTGCATCAAATGTCGACATTATACTGACAGGAGATAAAGATTTTCTTACTTTGGATTTAAATTAAACTAAATGTTTGAATATTGCAGATTTTTCGGAACAAGAAAATATAGATTTATAAATATCATGTCATCTATTCTGTTTGTTTCCATTGTTTAAAAATTAACACTTCTACTGTTACTCAATGTATTAAGTAAATTTGGTATGTCCTTATTTACAATTTCGAAAATAATTAATGTATTAACCCCTTCGTATTCATGAGAAATCATATTTCTTAATCCAATAATATTTGGCCACTTTATATTAGGATAAGCATTTTTTGCTTCAATTGATAGTTTTTTCGCAGTTTCTCCTATTTGCTCAAGATTAAGAATAACAGCATCTACTTTTTCATCATTGAGTTTAAATGATTCGTAAGTTTCCACATTTTTCATATACTTTGCTATTTTACTTGCATAATTTATTATTCTTAAAATATATGCTTTATCTTTCATATATAAGTACTCCTGTTTTTTTTATTTCCTCATATATCGGAGATGATTCAATTATTGTTTTATTACTTAATAAATCTATCTTTTTACCTATTGCAACTCTAAGCTCTTCAATAAAACCAAAATAATCCAGTCCAAATAAATCAGATTCCATATATAAATCAATATCACTGTGTTCATTTGCCTCACCCTTCGCATATGAACCAAATAGATATATTTTATATATGTCGTATTTTTTTGCTACCTTACTAACTGCTTTTTTTATTGTTAAAAACGATAAAATACCTTTTGTCTCGTTATACTTAATTGATTGTTCAGCTTTTTCTCTTAATATTCTATCTATTATCAAATCAACAGCCCACTGACTTGGTTTTCTGACCTGTTGTTCCCAATTTCTTAGAGTCTTAATTGGCATTCCTATAAGATTAGATACTTCATCCTGAGTGAGTCCTATATTTATGCGTGCTTGCTTAATTCCCTCATTCATAATAACCACCCTCGCATTAGTATTATATGCCCCATTGGGGCAGTTGTCAACCATTCATGTTATATTGTTTAACTACCTTCTTTTATTTTCATGAAATTTTAAATACAGTAATATGTGGTTATATTCATGTAATACTGTACAATGAAAACAAGTAAATATTTATAATTAAAGTACCCCATTGGTGCAGTACAATTATGTTTGATATCTTCATACTCTAGACAACAGTTGTTTAGAAGTAGTCTAATTTCACAATCAGTTTCGTAATTTAATTATTTGTTGGCATATTGTTGTTATTCCGTATTGCAAGTATAAGAAAGAAAGTAATATAAAAAGAATGAATGTTATCCTATTTAAATACTGAATCACTGTATAATTTGCTTTGCTCTATCTACAACCTGCTGTATTTCCTTCTTATTAGGATGACCTAACCTGACAAAAAGTATACCTCCTGGACAGGTTATTTCATCTAAAAGCTGTATTTCCTTTTCCTGTAGTATGTTTCTTATCTCTTTCTGGCATCTCCCGCTATCAGACGCGCTGCTGGTTACAAGAACTACTTTATCCACAAGGTTCTTATCCAGTTTGTTTGCATAGGAGATCAGTACAGGATTACATACTCCGCCATATATGCCGCCTATTATAAAAAGAAGATCTGTTTTTTCAGGATTTGACTCTTCTATGATTTGTACAGCCTCTACATTTAATTCCTTAGCAATAGCCTGTGCTAATTTTTGTGAATGTTTTGTTTTTGTGGCATATACAACATTTACTTTACCCATTTCATTTACCCCTCTTTCCTAGTTTTTCTGACAGTTCGGGCAATAATAGATATTAACGCCCATATATGGTTCTTTTTTTATTGATTCTCCGCATGTCGGGCATGGTCTATCTATAGTTTTGGATGACAGAATAGTGGAATAACCTCCTGCAACACCGTATAGATCTTTTTCTGTATCTCTTCCGCCTTTATCTGTCATTTCTTTCAATTTATTTCTAACAGATTCGAATAAAGTCGTGAATTCGTCTCTAGACAAGGTACCCATTTTGCGTCTCGGATGTATTTTTGCACTGAATAGAATATCTTGCAGAACACCATTGCCAAGCCCGGGTATCCTCTGTTTCGTAGCTAAGAATTCCTTAACAGATAATTTGCTTTCCCCCTCAGCATAAAGTGAAGAGAAATAATTAAAATCAAACGCATCAGATAATGGATCAATTTTGCTTCTTGCTATCTCGTTATAATCATTTGTCTCCCCGTCTTTCAAGGCCAACAATCCTCCATACATCTGTATGCTGCACACTAAAAACGTGTTATCATCAAACTTTAATAATAGCTGATGCTTCTTCGGCAGGTCTTTTTCTTCTGCATAATATGTTAAATTAGTACCATCGCTGAAGATAAGCCTTATACCTTCTAAATGTATTTCTATCATCCCGCCATGTGATTCTGCTCTTATAACTCTTCTATCAGACAACAAAGCTGGATAATCCTTCGGATCTCCCTTATACCATGCGAACTTATGTGGAGAGCTGTTTGCTACAACATTGGTTACTGTCTTACCTACTAATATACTGTTGATCTGTTTTTCCAGAGTCCTGCTTTCGGGTAATTCCATCATGATTGCTCACCGCCTTGATTTTATATTTGCTCTGTATTAAATTGCCAAATTATGCAATCATCCTAACAAACAATTGTTCTTTTGTCAATCTATTTTGCCCGTGCAAATCGCAGTTTGCCGCCATTCCCTTGACAATACATATCCATTATGGAAAAATACATTTAATCAAAGATTAAATTTTTGGAGAAATCATGGCTGGATTAATGATACATCTGCTTATAGCGGATAAGGTTTACAACAGAAGAAGCCTTTTATACTATATCGGAAGCATAGCTCCTGATGCTGTATCAGGCTGGAAGAACAAGGATATTACGCATTACAGGACAGTAACTGACAGAAATGCGGCATTATCCAATCTTGCAGTCAACACATCCCCTTCAGATGACTTTGCAGAAGGAATGCTCCTTCATTTATATACTGACTGGCGTTGGGATGAGCTTGTAATGTGTAAATTTATTAAGAAGGAAGGCGCTGACTGGCTTACAAAATACCGTCATGAACTAGCCTGCTCCAGCAGTTATGCATATTACAATACCCCATGGGCTAAGGATATCTGGAATGAGATGCATCAGTGTGATGTTTCCAATTATGGCGATGTACCAGGAGCTACTAAAGATGAAGTTTATGACCTTATACTCCGCAACAAGGTATGGCATGAAAACAATAAGATGGAAAAGTCACTGGCTTTCCCACCAGAGTTTGTTGATAATTTCATTAATACAATTGCTGACGAATATATAAATTGGAAAGTACAACACGAAATAACCTACTATAATTCCTCACCTTGTATTTTTAATGATTTTATAGACATGCCTTCTCTTTCTGATGGTGAATTAAGACTGGAGTGTACTGCTAAGAAAGCAGCTATACCGGAAAAGAAATGGGTCCCAGCTTATGTATTCAACATATGTAAACATGATGTCTGTATAGGTGAATTGAATGTACGTATAGGTTACACTGACAGTCTGTATTACGGAGGTCAGATTGGTTATGGTATAAACACAGAATACCGCGGCCACCACTATGCAGAAAAAGCCTGCCGTCTTCTAATACCCTTACTTAAAGCCCATGGCATGAAAAGAATACTGATAACCAACAACTATACCAATATCGCATCTAAAAGAACTTGTGAAAGGCTTGGAGCTAAACTTATTAGAGTAGCTGTCGTCCCGCAATGGCACGATTTATATGAAGAGGGAAACCGCTTGGAAAACATCTTTGAATGGACAATAGACTAAAGATTGTTTATTTAATACTTGCTAATCACACTATTTTATATAAAAGTGTGACTGTAACCACATTATTATATATATTTATGTGATTTTGCTTTAAATATCTTTCTTTATCCCATGCTCTATAAGGTCCATCATTGTACATACATTGTTATAAATTTCATCATCTGTCTGGTCTGGAGATATAAGAAGGTCTATTCTTTCTATAAGTATGTTTATGAAATCCGCTAAAAGCTTGCTGTTGACATCAGAACGTATCTTGCCGTTCTTTTTCGCTTCTTCCACCCAGGTATATATTTCATCAGTATAATAACCTCCAAAGCAGTCATGAACGAAGTTTTTTATCTCTTCGCTTTCTTTAATATATATTCTCCAGAAGTCATAATACCTTTTTTCCATACGTGCGAACTTCAAAGCAAGAATAGTCTTTTCCCTTAAGGATGCAAAAAAATCATCTTTCTCAGATGTTTTAGCATTGTTGCCTATCATCTCAGCTTTTCTCATGCCGATATAGTAGAACAAGGAAAGATAAAGATCCTTTTTATCATAAAATCTGTAGTAAAAACTACCTTTCCTCATGTCTGCTCTCTTTATAATCTCGTTCAATGAAGCCTCATTGTATGAGCATTTCGAGAACTCATCAAGAGTGCTTTCAAGAAGAAGCTTGTTAGTTTCTAAAGGATTCTCTTTTTTTTCTTCAAACCACTTTATGCCTTTCATTAATCCTTTTCAAGATTCCTCTCTTTTTGTTCTTTCTTCTCTTTCTGCTTCTTAAGCCAGGCTCCGCCTACCTTAACCTTCAAAAAGACCAGTACTACTACCGCCAAACCGATTAATACCCACCAATACCACTGCATTACTTATTCCTCCTTACAACCATATTTGTTTTTTTAGAAAACAGTAACACTGCTATAAGAAACCATGGTATAGCTGTTACTGCTGTCAATATCATATTCAGTATAGCGCTTTGATTATCCAGCACATTCTGTATGGATGTATACTGCCAGTACATGGGAAGCAGATAGTATAGAAAATGCCATTTTTCTGAAACAAAAACTGATGATATCCCTATTATCATAGATAAAGGCATTAAAAGTTTCATTACTCCAACTGCTGATACCTGATTTTCTGCCATTGCAGGAGTTATGAAAGTTATAAATCCGGTAAAGAAGGTGCTGAATAATGTTACTAATATAAGCATCAATAGCATTTGCGCTTTTCCCATTATTAATGCTGCTATTATAACGCTTAGTAATGCATATATAGTTGCTGATATAAGTTTCTGTATTACAAATCCCCACAGACCCATAGGACTTACTGAATATGCATGGATGACTTTTGTTTCTCTTTCTGCAACCCCGTTAAGCCCCATAAGCGAACCACCAATAAACATAGCTAAAAGGATTACACTTACAATAGCTATATCATAAGCTATAGGTGTTTCAGTAACTACTTTTTCATTTACATAACCTACCGGATCCTGTGCCAGGGCTTTCGATACAAGATAAGCCATACCCTGATCAAACCCTTCTTCTTCATTTCCCTCAGTCAGTATATATATTTTCCCGTCTTTACTGTATATTCCTGCTACTGAATCCATAGCTTTTATACGCTTCTCAAGACTGTTAAAGTCATGAACATATTCAACATCCGCGACTGCTTCCAATCTTGTCTTTTGTTCAGCTGTAAGGCTGTTATCTGTTACGAAAGCAGCTGAGGTCCTGCTAATCTGTCCGAATATTGCTATTATTATAACTGATAGCAGTGCAGGAGCACCTAAAAGAGCAATAGATATACCATCTCGGATAATTATCTTGAATTCTCTTATAATATTTGCCCATAAGCCTTTCATGCGTTCCTGCCTCCTCTCTTAAGATAGAATTTTTTAATAAACTGATATGTTATAAGGTATGAAGCTATCAGCCAGCTGCCCATTGATATAATTACCGGTAGAATCTGCCCGGCTTGCTTGAAAAGGATCTTTTCTAGTTCAAACAGTATATAATACGAAGGAGTAAATTTTATCCAGTCTGGTGAAAATGAAGGCATCATATAGCTCATTACCGGCATCATATTAACCATTAATATTATTGCTATGGAGAAGAACCACTCTCCCAATGTTTTAAAGAATACTGAAAAAGCCATACCAAGTAAAATGAAAATACAGGAACCAAAGAATGATATGGCTATGAGACTTAAAAAGTTATAGCTGAAACCTACGCAGGTTACAGCCATCAGTAAAGCATATACAGTTCCTATAAGAGCTAATAGGGTAGTCTTTGACAGTATATATAGATTTACACTGATTGGAGAAATTCTAAGAGCTAAAAGAGTACTTTCCTCTTTCTCTGCCAACATAAGAGCTCCGACAAGTATTAATCCTACAATAAGAGCTTCAAAAGCTATAAATACCGGAACCATTCGTTGATTAAAGGGAATAGGTTCCAGGTCTTCATAAAGTATTTGCGATTCAATCTGAGTAAAACCCTGTGAAAACATCATTACCGCTACTGCATTTATATTCTTGTCAGAAATGCCGTTATGCACTATTACAGGAGTATTTTCTTCGTTAAGATATATCCCTATACCCCCTTCATCTACTGCATCATATAGAAGTTCCATCGAACTAACTTCATTGAATCCGTATTCGCTCAAGCCATATGTGACAAGCTCATGTTCTTCCATTTGAATGTCTTTTGGAAGCAACCACAAAGTCACGACTATTATTAAAACAAGCGTAACGGATATCACTATGAAAAGCGAATTCTTCAGAAGCCTCTTAATATCCAGCAACCAAAGAGAAAAAAAGCCTTTCATTAGAGCAGTTCCTTTCCCGTAACCTTAATGAAGATATCTTCCAGTGTCGCTTCTGAAGTATGCATTTTCAGTATTTCATAATTCATCAGAAACGCGCTTATTTTTTCTTTCTCTTCAAGAGGTATAATTTCTGTCTTTTCTTTACTATCTTCTAAATAGTCTATCTTAAGCTGTTTTGTCCCATATTTAAGCTTTAAAGCATTAGGCGAGTCAATGGCTTCCACTTTTCCTTCAGATATGAATGCTACTGTGTCACATAATCTGTCAGCAAGCTCCATGTTATGTGTAGTAAGTATAATTGTAGCTCCGCGTTCTTTTTGCTGCAGTATTATCTTTTGGACCATAAGTGAATTTGTAGGATCAAGCCCATTAGTCGGCTCGTCAAGAAACATGTATTTGGGGCTGTTTAGAAGAGAACGTACAAAGGTCAGTCTTTGTTTCATCCCTTTGGAATATTCTCCAGCCTTTTTGTTTGCATCTTCCTTTAATCCCACACTGTCAAGCAGCATCATCGGGTCTAATGTGTCAACCGAGTATAAAGAAGCGTAATATTTCAAGTTCTCATAACCGGTAAGCGTCTTGTATACATTCGGATGTTCAAAGGACACCCCTATGCTATTGAAGAAGTCCTTTTTTTGCTCTTTTATAGATACTCCATCGTATAGGACATCTCCCTTTTGTATCTTTAGAATGCCAGTCATAATATTCTGCATTGTAGATTTTCCTGCTCCAGAAGGACCTAAGAATCCGAATATTTCGCCTTTGCTCATTTTAAAAGAAATATCCGACACTGCATAATGACCCTTATTCGAATAATCATGGTAAACATTCTTTACATCAATCATTGCCTGCCCCTTTCTTGACTGACTGATTAAACTTGGACACCCAGTAACACTTGACCATTCAGACAAGGACATATTATCACTACTTGACCAGACGGTCAAGAGATATATTTGAATTTACCTATTTTTTTCTCTATAGGAAAATAACTACTTTTTTATTAGTATTATTAATGAGTATTTTATTTTTCTAAGTCAGTTGCTTATACATCTGCTTAATGATATAGTGTGTTGAGTATAGAATTTTTTCTCAAGAGTAGCTTCTTTGAGTATATAGATTCAATAGAACCTTTTATACAAATTATCCAGGGAGGATACTCATGAAATTAGAAACATACAACGAACCTTTATTCACAGACTTCAGACAGCTCATAAACCACAGTGCAGATAAATACGGAAGAAGAATAGCTTTTAAGATTAAAAGTTCAGAAACCTATATATATATTACATATAAACAATTGAAAGAGCGTTTTTATACTCTATGCAATGAATTTATATCATTAGGCCTTACAGGAAAAAGAATTGCTATAATAGGAAAAAACAGCTTTGAATGGGTTTTATCTTATCTTTGCGCAGCAACTGTCGGGATAGCTGTTCCTTTAGATAAAGAAATTCATCCTGATGACGCAAAAGCATTTATAGATTTTGCAGAATGTGAAGCAATCTGTTATGGAACTACATATTCGCAGAACATAGACCTTATAGTACCTGAAAGCACAAAACATATTTCCTTTTCAGATATAATGAATATTTCTCAACCAAGAAATACTATAGATTGCATAGCTGTTGACAGTATAAAAATATTAAAGGATGAAATGCGAATCCTTATCTTTACTTCAGGAACAACCGGCAGTGCAAAAGGAGTATGTCTTTCACAATATAATATATGTTTTAATATACACTCTACAGTTAGTGTAGTAAGAATCAGACAGAACGATACAACTTTATCTATACTTCCTTTGCATCATACATATGAATGCACTTTAGATTGTCTATTGATACTGTCAAGAGGTGCAATGATTACTTACTGTGACGGAGTTGCAGAAATAGCAAGAAACTTTTTAGAGTACAGTCCTTCAATATTAGTCGTCGTGCCAGCAATATTAAAAATGTTGAATAAGAGAATCACCAAATCAATTGTAAAAGCATGTCCAAAAAAATATAAGTCATACTATGAAACAGAGTCTCTCGCATCAGCATTAAGAAAAACCCCATATATTATAAGAAAATTAATATGTAAGAAAGTTAGCAAATCGCTTGGAGGAAGAATAAGGTTATTTATTGTAGGGGCAGCGGAGTTGGATACATCACTAGTTGACGATTTCGCAGAACTTGGCATTCGTACTTTGCAGGGTTATGGTCTTACTGAGTGTTCGCCTTTACTTGCAGGAAATACTGATTTCTATTTAAATGCTGCTTCAACAGGAATTGCAATACCAGGTGTTACACTTAAAATTGACAATCCGAATGAAGCTGGAGTCGGTGAAATTATTGCAAAAGGTGATAATATTATGCTTGGTTACTATAAAGATCAGCAAGCTACTGACCGAGTACTTCGTGACGGATGGTTTCACACGGGTGATCTTGGATGTATGGACCCGGACGGAGCGCTATATATTAAGGGTAGGATAAAAAATGTCATTGTCACACAGAATGGCAAGAATATATATCCAGAAGAACTGGAAAACCGTTTAATGCAATTTTCGGAAATTGGGGAAGTTCTTGTGTTGGGAGCTAAACAAAAAGATGATGTGCTAGTTAAAGCAAAAATACTTCCTAATTTTGACTTTTTAAAGGAAAAACTCGGACGTCTGCCAAGCAAAGATGACATCCATGCAGCAATTAATAATGTAATAAGAGATATAAACAGAAAGATACCCACATATAAGCAGATAAGGGAGACAGAAATCCTAACAACTGTTCTTGAAAAAACAACAACTCAGAAGATAAAGCGCTTCGGTTCAAATATGAAGTAGCATTTATCTTAATTTAGTCTTCTTTTAATTCATATTGAAAAAGAAGGCTTTTTTTCTTCTTATTAATATTTTACATACATTTAACATTAGCATGTATTAAGACTTTACATTAAGCAGTTATTCTTAAACCATGAAAAAGAAAATTATTGAGTTAAAGAGAAAATTGGAGGAAAAAGTTAAATGAAGAAAGTTATAACAATAGTTATTAGCTTGATTTTGACACTTGCTATGTTTAGCGGGTGTACTCAAAAAGGTTTTGACCAGGAGACTGCTATTACAGTTATCACCCGTGAAGAAGGCTCAGGAACAAGAGGTGCTTTTATAGAACTCTTAGGAATTGAGCAAAAGAATTCCGATGGCGTGAAGGTTGATCGTACCATAGCCACTGCAGACACAAATTCCAGCACAGGCGTAGTTTTAGCTTCTGTAGCACAGAACATGTATGCAATAGGTTATATATCATTAGGGTCACTTAATGACACTGTAAAAGCTTTATCAATTGATGGAGCAGCAGTAACTGTGGAGAATATAAAAAGCGGTTCATACAAAGTATCCCGTCCTTTCAATATTGCAGTTAAAGAAGGATTGTCAGATGTTGCACAAGACTTCATAAACTACATATTATCAAAAGAAGGACAGGCGGTAGTAGAAAACGCAGGATATATCTCATCTGTTGCAGGAGAATCCTACTCAGGGATCAAACCATCAGGTACAGTAACAGTAGCAGGATCATCATCCGTTACACCAGTCATGGAAAAGCTTAAAGAAGCTTATGTGAAGCTTAATCCTAACGCAGTAATTGAGATTAACCAGTCTGATTCCACAACAGGCGTTAACAGCGCTATCGAAGGGATATGCGATATAGGAATGGCTTCAAGAGCACTTAAAGCAAGTGAACTTGAAAAAGGAGTCACACCGACTGTAATAGCTATAGATGGTATAGCAGTTATAGTTAATAATGACAATCCTTTGACACAGATTACAAAAGATGAAGTAACTAAGATATATATCGGTGAGATAACAACTTGGTCAGAAATAGGAAATGAATAATCTTAGTAACAAAAAAAGCAAGAACATAAAGGAAAACATCATGAAGGCGGTATTCTTTGCAAGCGCCTTCATGTCTGTTATTTCTGTATTGCTCATATGCATTTTCCTCTTTGCTAACGGACTTCCGGCAATGGCGGAAATTGGTTTTCCTGAATTCCTATTAGGAAAAGAATGGAGACCTGGTAATGATATATATGGGATACTCCCGATGATTATAGGAAGTCTTTATGTAACAGCAGGCGCATTAGCGATAGGTGTTCCTATCGGAGTCCTGACAGCAGTTTTTATGGCTCGCTTTTGTCCTGCTAAATTGTACAAGGTAATTAAGCCGGTAATAAACCTGCTTGCAGGCATACCCTCAGTTGTATACGGCTTTTTCGGGCTTATGGTCATAGTGCCGTTTATTAGGAATACTTTCAAGGTCAGCGGGACAAGTATGTTAGCTGCTTCCGTCGTCCTTGGTATCATGATACTTCCTACTATAATCGGCATGTCAGAGGCGGCTATAAGAGCAGTACCCGACAGTTATTACGAAGGTTCATTGGCCTTAGGAGCAAGCCATGAAAGAAGCGTGTTTTACTCCATGCTTCCGGCTGCAAAATCTGGCATCCTGTCGAGCATAATACTCGGTATGGGCAGAGCTGTAGGTGAAACAATGGCAGTCGTAATGGTAACTGGAAATCAGGCAGTAATGCCTTCTGGTTTATTAAAAGGCTTAAGAACTCTTACAGCAAATATCGTTCTGGAGATGGGGTATGCTGCTGATCTGCACAGAGAAGCTCTGATAGCTACTGCTGTAGTTCTCTTTGTTTTTATATTGATAATCAACCTTATCTTTTCAGTTATTAAGAAAGGAATGAAGTCATGAAACGTGCAAAAACCCAGACGATTTTCTTACGAAGCATAGTATATATCTCGGCTGCCATTACTATAATGACAGTCACAGGTATTTTATTATATATATTAATAAAAGGACTTCCTCATATATCATGGGATTTATTCGCATTTAAATATACTTCTGAAAATGTGTCTTTGTTCCCTGCAGTAGTGAATACTCTTACAATGACAATTACAGCTTTGCTTATGGCTGCTCCTTTAGGCATATTCTCTGGGATATATCTTGTTGAGTATGCAAACCGCAATAGCAAAATCGTTAAAGTTATCAGAATAACGACAGAAACTCTTTCAGGTATACCATCTATTGTCTATGGATTATTTGGCTATCTTCTCTTTGTAGCCGCTTTCCGCTGGGGTTATTCTATGCTAGCTGGAGCTTTTTCTTTAGCAATAATGATACTTCCAGTGATAATACGTTCCACTGAAGAATCTTTAAAAAGCGTTCCAGATTCATATAGGGAGGGCAGTTTCGGATTGGGTGCTGGTAAACTAAGGACAGTATTCAAAATAGTTTTACCATCTGCAATGCCGGGTATCCTTGCAGGAATTATACTTTCTATAGGAAGGATTGTTGGCGAAACAGCTGTTTTGATTTACACATCTGGAACAGTAGCTCAAATCCCAAAAAATCTTATGGGTTCAGGAAGAACCCTAGCAGTTCATCTGTATGCTTTATGGTCAGAGGGAATGAATACTGAATCTGCGTATGCTACAGCAGTAATATTAGTTATAACAGTAATATTTCTAAATGCTATGTCAGCTTATATTGCTAAGAAATTTACGAAAGGAAAAAAAGAATGAATAAATTCGACATAAAAAACCTGAATCTATATTATGATGCATTCCAAGCTTTAAAGAATGTAAATATGTCAATACCGAAAAACGAGATTACTGCCTTTATAGGGCCATCAGGCTGTGGCAAGTCAACTCTGTTAAAGACGTTAAACAGGATGAATGATCTTATAGAGGGATGCAAGATACAAGGCGAAGTGTTGTTAGACGGAGATAACATATATGGGAATATAGATATAAATCTTTTGAGAAAAAGAGTAGGTATGGTTTTCCAAAAGCCTAATCCCTTTCCTATGAGTATATATGACAATGTAGCATACGGCCCCAGAACACATGGGATAAAATCAAAAGCAAAGCTTGATGAATTAGTGGAGAGATCACTTACTGATGCCGTTATATTTAATGAAGTAAAGGACCGTTTGAAAAGAAACGCATTAGAACTTTCAGGTGGGCAGCAGCAAAGATTATGTATTGCTCGTGCGTTAGCAGTTGAACCTGATGTACTACTTATGGATGAACCTACAAGTGCATTAGATCCTATCTCCACATCAAAAATTGAAGACCTTGTGCTAGAATTAAAAAACAGATATACTATTATTATAGTTACACACAATATGCAGCAAGCTACAAGAATATCCGACAAAACAGCATTTTTTCTCCTTGGAGAAGTAATAGAAATGAGCGAGACCGATAAGCTTTTCTCAAAACCAAAAGATATTCGTACTGAAAATTATATAACGGGGAGGTTTGGATGATGCGTAGTAAATTCGACATGCAGTTAGAGACATTAAACAATAGCCTGATAGGCATGGGAGTATTATGTGAAAAAGCCATTGAATCTGCCATTAAGGCCTTACTTGAGAACGATTTAGTCCTTGCTAAGAAAGTAATGGAATCAGTTAAGGATATAAATCAAACCGAAAAGGACATTGAAGCAATGTGTTTAAAACTGATTCTTCAACAACAGCCGGTTGCAAGGGATTTACGACAGATATCCTCGATTTTAAAAATGATAACAGATATGGACCGTATTGGCGTCCAGGCAGGAGATATAGCTGAGATTGTCACTTTTGCAGATTTATCAGAAAGTAAAGACAGAGTACATATTGCAGACATGGCTAAAGCTACTATAAAGATGGTATCAGAAAGTATAGATGCATTCGTTAAAAAAGATGTGGAACTTGCTAATCAGGTCATAGCTTATGATGATGTGGTGGATGATCTTTTTACAAAAGTGAAAAATGGTATCGTGAATCTTATTTCAAAAGATAAGAAGCACGGTGAGCAGGCAGTTGATATAATAATGATAGCGAAGTATCTTGAAAGAATAGGAGATCACGCGACAAATATTGCCGAATGGGTAGTATTCTCCATAACAGGAGTGCATATGGAAGTATCATAATGATATATTTTGTGGAAGATGACAGTAGCATAAGAGAACTTGTAATATATACTCTTAGCAATACAGGGTTTGAAGCATATGGAATGGATAACGCGAAAGCCCTTTACCAGAGCATATCTGTAAAAAAACCGGACCTCATATTGTTGGACATAATGCTGCCTGGTGAAAATGGGTTGGAAATATTGAAAAAACTTCGTTCTTCACCAGATACATCAGACATACCTGTAATAATGGTCACAGCAAAAGGTTCCGAATACGACAAGATCGTAGGCTTAGACAGTGGTGCTGATGACTATATTTCAAAACCTTTCGGTATTATGGAGCTTGTAGCAAGAATAAAAGCAGTTTTAAGAAGAGTAACTAAGAAGATTAATGCCAATGAATATGAATATGAAGGTGTATATATAAATAGCAGTGATCATACTGTAACCGCTGATGGAAAACCAGTACTTCTTACACTCAAGGAATTTGATCTTTTATATGAGCTTATGTCTAATAAAGGAATAGTCCTGACACGTAACTCGCTTCTTGAGAGAGTCTGGGGTTATGATTACTCTGGAGAAACAAGAACTGTTGATGTTCATATACGTACACTAAGAAAAAAACTGGGTAAAAAAGGAAATATCATAATAACAGTAAGAGGTGTGGGATATATTATCGGAGGCAATAGATGAGAAAACGGATATTTACAAGTATATTTCTAACTTCAATGCTAGCACTGATACTTACTTTTGCATTTGTTTCAGGTATATTATATAACAGTACTTTTAATAGTATAAAGCGTGAAGTAAGGAATGAATCTTTATATATATCCGAAGCGTTAGAATCGTACAATGGTCATTTTTCAAATATATCAACATATCTTAATACTATAGGTCTTCAAAGCCTTAATAGAATTACGCTTATTAATAGTGACGGATTAGTTCTTTATGATAATTTCGCGTTACCTGCTAATATGGATAATCATTTAGACCGTCCGGAAATTATTGATGCTATACAAAACGGGTATGGTGAAGTTAGCCGTTTTTCTAAGACTTTAGGAGAAAGAACATATTATTATGCTTATATGATGAAAGATAGCAATATTATAAGAATTGCTTCGACAACTAAAAGTATTCTCGGTATTATAACTGAATCAGTAATATGGTTTATACTAGTATTTATCGCTTTAATATCAATATCTGTAGTAATAGCAAGATTATTAACAAAAACCGTAGTAAAACCAATTAACACGCTTGATCTTGATAATCCATTATCAAATGATACTTATGAAGAGTTATCTCCTTTGCTTATTCGAATGGATAAGCAGAAAAATGAAATAAAGAATAATATTAATGAATTGACAAAAACCCGGGATGATTTTAATTTCATAACTGATAATATGAGTGAGGGTTTTGTGGTCTTTTCGGAAAAAGGATATGTAATCTCCGCAAATAAAAGCGCTAAAAAAATCCTTGGTATAAGGGAACAACATTACTACATGGAAAGCTGCAGAGATTTAACATACATTAAAGTTATTCAGTCTTCACTTAATGGAAATCCCTTAATTGATAAGCTGCATAAGGATGGACATATATATCAGCTTTCAGCAAGCCCGGTAAAAGAAGATTTAAAAAGATATGCAGCTGTTCTTTTTATTTCTGATATAACTGATAAAGATCAAGCTGAACAAAGAAGGAAGGAATTCTCAGCTAATGTCTCGCATGAACTGAAAACACCACTAACATCTATATTAGGTTACGCTGAACTTATATCCAAGCAAATAGCAAAGAAAGAGGATATACCTCGTTTTGCAGACATGATTCATACTGAAGCTTCAAGGCTGATGCAGGTAATAGAAGATATTATAAAGCTGTCAAGACTGGATGAATCAGATTTAGAGGATGAATTTGTAAATGTTAGTCTTGACGAACTATGTGCTTCAGTTGTAAATGATTTAAAAACAAAAGCAAAAAACCATAAAGTCACTATTAACACGAATCTTAAAAAGGTATATATAAATGGATATGCACCTATGCTTTATGAAATGATTTATAACCTATGCGATAATGCTATAGCATACAACAAGCCTACTGGCTTTGTTGATATTTCTTTGGACACAATAGACAATACTGTTATTTTAAAGATAACAGACAATGGTATCGGAATACCTATTGAACATCAATCAAGGATATTTGAACGTTTCTACAGAGTGGATAAAAGTCATTCAAAAGGAACTGGCGGTACAGGATTAGGTTTGTCAATCGCTAAGCATGCTGCAGCTTTGCATAAAGCAAAAATTCAATTATCAAGTATACCTGATAAAGGCACATCTATATCTGTTACATTCCCATCTTAAGACATTTAATTTTTGTTTATATTCTTGTCTAATGTTGCATTTTAGTCCCTATTCCTTTAAACTTTAATAAGCGAAAGGAATATGCAGCAATGACTAAAACTTACTCTATAGGAATTGACTTTGGCACACTTTCAGGAAGAACTGTTCTGGTAGACCTTGATGACAGGAGAGAACTTGATGTAGAGATATGCAGTTATCCACATGCAGTAATGGAATCACATCTGCCTAGCGGATTAAAACTTCCTGCAGATTTTGCATTGCAGCATCCTGAAGATTATCTTTATGCAATCAAGCAGACAGTACCGGTTTTGCTGAAACGTAATAATATTAATTCAAATCAGATAATAGGTATAGGAATTGACTTCACAGCATGCACCATGATGTGTGTTGATAAAGAAGGTATCCCATTATGTTTTAAAGAGGAATTTTCTAATAACCCATATGCTTATGTAAAACTCTGGAAACATCATGCCGCCCAAAAACAGGCTGATAAAATTAACAAGACTGCAAGAGCTCAAGGATGCAAGTGGTTAGACAGATACGGCGGTAAGATATCTTCAGAATGGTTTTTCCCAAAGATATTAGAAACTTTGGAAAATGCAAATGAAGTATATGAAACCACATACAGATTCATTGAAGCTGGAGACTGGGTAGTATGGATGCTAACAGGAAATGAAACTCATAATGCCTGTATGGCAGGATACAAAGCAATGTGGCATAAAGAAGAAGGTTATCCAAAAAAAGATTTTTTTAAGGCCTTGGACCCGCGTATGGAAAATATAATTGGAACAAAGGTATCTGACAAGGTACTGCCTATGGGAGCGAAAGCTGGAGTATTAAATGAATATGGTTCTTCTCTTACTGGTTGTGCTCAAGGTACCGCAGTCGCTGTAAGCAATGTTGATGCACATGTCGCAATGCCTGCAGCAGGTATAACCCAACCTAATAAGATGCTTATGATTATGGGTACATCTACCTGTCATATGGTACTTGGTAAACAGGAAAGAACTGTTAATGGGATTTGCGGAGTAGTTGAAGATGGTATAATTGAAGGATTTTATGGTTACGAAGCAGGACAGTCCTGTGTAGGAGATCATTTCGACTGGTTTGTAAAGAACTGCGTGCCTTCAGAATATCAAAATGAAGCAAAAAAGAAAAATATAAGCATACATAAATATTTGAGGGAGCAGGCTATCAAGCAGAAACCTGGGGAAAGCGGTCTTTTAGCTCTAGATTGGTGGAATGGGAATCGTTCCATACTTGTTGATGCTGACCTTACCGGTGTAATGATAGGAATGACATTGGCTACCAAACCTTATGAGATATATAGAGCTCTAATTGAAGCTACTGCATATGGAACAAGAATGATTATTGATAATTTTGAGAAGAACGGTGTTAAGATAGACGAAATTTATGCTGCAGGCGGTATAGCTGATAAGGATGAGATGATGATGCAGATATATGCAGACGTCACAAAAAGAAAAATCCATCTTTCCGCATCACCTCAGGCACCCGCTCTCGGTTCCGCTATATTCGGGGCTGTCGCAGGAGGTTACTTTAACTCTATAACTGAAGCAGCAGATGCCTTAGGAAAAATAAGACAACTGACATATGAACCGATTTTAAAAAATTCTGTTATATATGATAAATTATATGATGAATATTCCTCATTACATGACTATTTCGGAAGGGGAGTCAATAATGTCCTTAAGCATCTAAAAAGCATTAAGGCAAATTAAAGTATGAAAACTGTTTTACAATATGTTAAACCATATTCAAAAAGAATAGCTCTTGGATTAAGCGTAAAAACTATCGGTACATTGATGGATTTACTTATTCCATGGATACTTTCACATATAATTGACAATATCATACCTACAGGAAGCATACCAATGGTCATCGCATGGGGCGCAGGTATGATAGTATGCTCTGCTTTAGCAATAATTGGCAATGTGACAGCAAATAGAATGGCTGCATCTGTGGCAAGAGATACTACAAGGACTCTAAGGCATGACCTTTTCGTGAAAATATCTTTTTTGTCAAATTCCGAAGTTGACAGATTCACAATACCAACCCTTATATCCAGAATGACTACAGACTCATACGCAATTCATCATTTTGTCGGGATGCTGCAAAGGATAGGCGTAAGAGCCCCTATTTTATTATTGGGAGGCATAGGCATTACTTTATTTTTAGATGCTACATTGACACTAGCAATGATAGCTATACTTCCTATTGCAGCGATATTGATAATAATCATTTCAAAAATCGGCGTAAAACTTTACAGGAAGATACAACTTGCCAATGATGATATGGTCAGGGTAGTCAGAGAGAATGCTACTGGTATTAGAGTAATTAAAGCCTTGTCAAAATCAGAACATGAAAGAACCAGATTTCAAAATGTAAATAAAGATCTTACTAAAAAAGAAAAGAATGCTGCTCTAATAATGTCTACAGTAAACCCTGCAATGAGTTTTCTAATGAATGCAGGTTTTGTGGTAGTAATAGTTCTTGGTGCATTCAGAGTTAATGAAGGAACTAGTGAAATAGGTAAAATTATTGCTTTTATGACATATTTCACAATTATACTTAACGCACTGATGTCCATAACCAGAATATTTACAATGACATCAAAAGCAACTGCATCTGCTGATCGCATAAAAGAAGTGTTGGATGCTCGGAATGAAAGAGACATCACAATAGCTGATACAGAAGCATTAAGCACACAGGAGGATTATTCTAAAGCAAGTCCGCATATTGAATTTAAGAATGTGTTTTTCAAGTATGACAATAGCAGATTCCTTATAAACGATATATCATTCAAGCTTCCTCATAAAGCAACACTTGGCATAATTGGAGCTACCGGTTCTGGAAAAACCACATTGGCACAACTGCTTATGAGATTTTATGATATTAAGAGCGGTGAGATACTTATTAATGGGAAAGATATAAGATATATGACTCTGTATGATCTTAGAAGCAGGTTCGGAGTTGTTTTCCAAAATGATACTTTATTCAAAAGTACAGTTGAAGAAAATTTAAGTCTTGGAAGAGATATTGACTTAATACAAATTAAACAAGCCGCACAACATGCTCAAGCAGCTAAATTCATAGAAGAAGCTGGAGGTTATGATGCAGAGGTCGCAATAAAAGGAATGAACTTCAGTGGTGGACAGAAACAGCGTCTTCTGCTTACCCGAGCTCTTGCTGGAAAGCCGGAAATAATCATTCTTGATGATGCATCCAGTGCTTTGGACTACAAAACTGACGCAAAACTTAGATCCGCGTTGGATACAAATTACAAAGATTCGACAAAAATAATTATCACTCAGAGAATAAGCTCAATAATGCATGCGGACCAGATTATGGTAATAGATGAAGGTAAAGTTATTGGATTAGGGAAACATGAGGACCTTATTCGAAACTGCCAATTATATCAGGAAATTTCCGCATCACAGTTAGGAGGTGGAGAAAATGCCTCCTCGTAATATCAACCCTAATGATAAAAAACTGACAAAGATAGAAAAGAAACAGGTTTTCTTCCGGTTGATGAGGTATTTATGGCAGTATAAATTCTTGTTGCTTCTGGCTCTTATAATGACTCTAGCTGCAAATATTCTTTCTTTAGCTGGACCTTTCCTTTCAGGAAAAGCTATTTCAGCTATAGAAAATGGTTTTGGTAATGTTGATTTTGATACTGTCTTTAAATATGCAGGACTTATGATAGGCTTTTTTGCAGTATCTGCTATTCTTTCCTATCTATTAACGATTGTAATGGTAAATATAAGTAGAAATATCACATACAAGATGAGAAAAGATGTTTTTGACAAAATAACAAAACTACCTGTTGGTTTTTTTGATAAAAACCAGACAGGCGACATATTATCTAGAATCTCATATGATATTGATGTAATTAATACTTCCTTATCTAATGATGTTGTTCATATCTTGGCTGGAATTACAACAGTGGCAGGATCTCTAATAATGATGCTTGTCATTTCGCCTATTATGTCTTTAGTTTTTGCTGTAACAGTTCCTCTTTCTATTATAGTAACTAGAATAATGACTAAAAAAACTCGTCCTTTATTCAGAAAACGAAGTGCTAAAATAGGAGAACTTAACGGCTTTACAGAAGAAATGATAAGTGGACAGAAAACTTTAAAAGCATACCTGAGAGAGCATTACACTATACAGAAATATGATGATAACAATAATGAAACCGTTGAAGCTACATATAATGCTGAATATCATGGAAGCGTAATAGGCCCTACAGTAAACTTCATAAGCAATCTTTCGCTTTCTTTAATAAGCGTGTTTGGTGCTTTAATGTATTTAACAGGCGGTATAACTATAGCAAATATATCATCATTTGTTTTGTATTCCAGAAAATTCGCCGGGCCGATAAATGAAACCGCTAATATAATCGCTGAGCTTCAGTCTGCATTATCTGCTGCAGAAAGAGTATTCAGATTATTAGATGAAGACGAGGAGGTTGCTGACAGTGAAGGTGCAATAGACTTAGAACAACCTCAAGGGGATGTAGAAATAAAAGATGTAAGCTTCTCATATCTAAAAGATATTCCTGTCATACAGAATTTAAGTTTTATTGCACCAAAGGGAAGCCTTATTGCGATAGTTGGTCCTACTGGTGCAGGAAAAACCACGTTAATCAATCTTTTAATGAGATTCTATGATGTTGACAGCGGCTCAATAACTCTTGATGGATACAAGATAGATAATATCACAAGAAAAGACTTAAGACTGGCATATTCAATGGTATTACAGGATACTTGGCTATTTCACGGAACAGTATATGAAAATGTCACTTATGGACGTCAGGATGCTACAAAGGATGAAGTAGTTGCAGCTTGCAAGGCTGCAAATATACACAACTATATTGAGAATCTTCCTGACGGCTATGATACATTGATAAATGATGATGGAACCAATATATCAAAAGGCCAAAAACAGCTTCTTACAATTGCAAGGGCTATGCTAATGAACACCAATCTTTTAATTCTTGATGAAGCTACTTCAAATGTCGATACAAGAACTGAGCTTAATATTCAGCAGGCCATGAGAACCCTGATGTCTGATAAGACCTGTTTCATAATCGCACATAGATTATCGACTATACAGAATGCAGACCATATACTTGTTGTGAATAACGGTCAGATAGTGGAGCAAGGTACCCATAAAGAATTATTAGCACTTAATGGTTTCTATGCTGAAATGTTTTATTCACAATTTTCATAACTTTTACTTTAATGCTTTTGCCAGATCCTGAAGACCTTCTTCGAAATTAACTCCGAAACGTATATCTGTCTTTGCATTATATGTTCGTATAATACTTTCAACTGTAAAGTCGACAGCGACTGTGGCAGATTCGATAAGGCTCTTCCCTTTCATCATAGCGGCAAGTAATGCGCTACCGAATACATCTCCCGTACCATGGTAATATCCATCAATACGTTGTTTTGCATAGAATCCGAATTCATTATTTCTTTTATCATATGTAGCGGCACCAAGTTGCTTATCGTTATAAAACACTCCTGTGAGAACTACTTTATCTGGTCCCATATCAGCAAGACTTAGTAACAAATCTTTAATATACTGCTGTGTATATGGACCATCTTTATATTCTTTACCAAGCATGAAACAGGCTTCTGTAATATTAGGCACGACTGCATCTGCTTTAGAAGCAAGTTTTTTCATTCCTTTAGGAAAATCCGGTCCGAATGCTCCATAAAGTTTTCCGTTATCAGCCATCACTGGATCGACCAGTGTTATGGTATCTTTTGATTTGTATGTATCAAAAATATTTGATACTATGTCAATTTGTTCAAAAGAGCCAAGATATCCTGTGTACAGCGCATCATATCCTATATCCAGGGTTTTCCAGTGATTTACTATAGGTATAATATCTTCAGTTAGATCTCTAAATGTAAAACCTGTAAATCCTCCGGTATGTGTTGATAATACTGCTGTAGGGATGACTGTGCATTCAATTCCCGCTGCTGATATTATCGGTAAAGCTACTGTTAAGGAACACCTGCCGAAACAGGATATATCATGTATGGCTAAAACTCTTTTCTGTCTTTCCATGTTTCCACCTCTTTAATATACAGAGTAATAAGCTTTCGCTATCTTTTAATATATACAATCATCACACCACTGTCAAATAGTTTTCCATCTCTTTTATAAACTCATAATATTAGAGCAGTTATCAGCTTCAGGCTTTATTCCACTCCTGCCAATTTGTGTATACCCCTTGATTTTTCTCCCCAGTTTTCCTAGGATGAGTTTTCCTATCATTTAAGCTTTAATACCTTGTTTCCGACAGGTTGTTGTATGGCCTTTGGCTTATCTTTCGCACACTCTTTATAAGCATTTTTACCATATAAAATTACCTGTTTTGTTAAGTAATTCTAGATATTACCTCCAAAGCTGTCTGAATATCCTGCAGGAAAAATATATCCTTTTCTAAAGTATTCAAATATACTACAATGTCCTATATTAGTGTGTTATCATATATTAACTACTATTATAAGGAAATGCTATGATTTTTGATAATGTAAGCTTCATATCCGCATACAGATTAATTAAAAATAATGATAATATAAATGATCCTGCTTTTATGTTTCGAAAGACATTCAATCTGGAAATAGGATTTACAAAAGCCATACTATATGTTGCAGGATTAGGTTTAGGATATCATTACATAAACGGAAACCCGGTATCAGATGACCTTTTTACTCCGGCTACATCTGAATATACAAAGACTATCTGGTATAACAGATATGATGTTACAAAACTTATATGTGCAGGGTGTAACATCGCTGCATCTATGCTTGGAAACGGTTTTTTTAACGAAACTCTAAAAACAGGATGGGATTATGATATAGCTCCATGGAGAGCTGTTCCAAGATTAATATTCAAACTCGATATATATTATCCGGACAGAATATTAACTTTGGTATCAGATGAATCTTGGAAAGTGACTGATGATTGTTATATAACATACAACCAGCTTAGAAGCGGTGAGCATTGCGACTTAAGAAAATATAATCCTCGTTGGACATATAATGATTATGATGATTCTACCTGGGAAAATGCGGTAAAAGTAACCAAACCCAAGAATCTGGTACTTCGTGAACTCATAAGCCAACCTATCAGAGAGTGTAAAGTTTACGATGTAAAATCTATGATAAAAACATCTGATGAAACATATTTATGTGATATAGGGCAGAATATCTCTGGATATATCCGAATACAAATAGATAAAGATTGGAAAAATGAGATTACAATCAGATATGCGGAAAGCATAAATGAGGATGGAAGCCTGAATCTTAATAAAATGGAGAGGTTCTATAAAGAAAGCGCATTTCAGACAGACAGGATTATACCATGTGGAACATGTTTCACATGGTCACCTAAGTTTACATATCATGGATTCAGATACATTCTTATATCTGGATTGAATAAAAAACCAAAAAAGGATTCAATAAAAGCTGTTTTTGTGCATCAGGATATACCAAGGATATCAGATTTTGCTTGTTCAGATGAGAATTTGAACCAGCTTTTCAATATGGGCTTAATGGCTACTTATTCTAATCTGTTTCATATACCTACAGACTGCCCTACACGGGAAAAGTTAGGTTGGACTAATGATGCAAGAGCATCTTGCGAGCAGATGCTTATAAACTTTGATATGACCCTTTTTTATAAAAATATATGCAGGACATATATGATTCGATGACAGATGAAGGCGCTTTACCAGGAATTATCCCTTCTTCTGGCTGGGGGTATAAATGGGGTTCAGGACCAATTTCTTCAGGCATACTTTTTGAGATACCATACAGATACTATATGTATACAGCAAATGATTCCCTGTTGAAAGAAGCTTTCTCATACTTTATAAAACATCTTGAATATATTAAAGGCAAAAAAAATTCGGAAGGCTTTATTGCATATGGACTCTGTGATTGGGCAGGACCTTATGAGTATCTTGATAAATCACCAGTCCCTCTTGAGCTCACAGACACAATAATGTATTATGCTTTTCTGTTAATTACCATTAAAACATCAAAAATCATATGCATATCAGTTGATGAAAAATGGCTTGTCGAAAAAGACAATTTAAAGAAGGCTATAATTTCAAAATATATTGATTGTTCGGGCAGATGCACGATCGATGAGCAGTCAGCTATAGCTATGCTCATATTTTATGATATTTATGATGATTTAGATCCTTTAAAAAATCAACTAAAGGAAAATATCGAAAAGCATGATTTTCATCACTATTGTGGAATGCTTGGTTTAAGGCACCTTTATGAAGCGTTGACAAAATGCTGTTTAAGCGATTATGCGTATAGAATAATAACTGCAAAAGGCTATCCAAGTTATATTGATTGGATAACCAAAAGAGATGCCACCACTCTTTGTGAGACCTTCCAGGAGTCCAATTCTCAAAATCACCATATGTGGTCAGACTTCATTGCATGGATGATTAAGAACCTTGCTGGAATACAACCAGCAACTGCTGGATTCGAAGACATATTAATAAACCCCTATTTTCCTGAAAACTTAAAATATGTTGATGCATATATGAATACTTCAAATGGAAAAATATCAGTGTCTTGGTTAAAAACAGATTATAATGCTAAACTTACAGTGTCCATACCTGCTGGTGTAAAAGCTGAAATTCGATTACAAAATGCAGTTTATAATGACAATAGACAGACATCTGTACTTTGTAGTGCAGGTGATTATGAATTCATGACAACTATAGTTAAGTAACTTAATTATACCAACCATATTGTCTTACAGTCTGATACATGGCATATATATTTTCATACGGGGTTAATGGTGACAAGTTATTGGCATCCCTCATAACAAACCTGTCTGTGTATGGCATTACTTCATCCATTATCCTCTTTGTTTCCTTTGCTATCTCCTCCGGTGTTTTCTGCATAAGATCATCAACCCTCACACCTCCATTAATCCTTACAATATCTGGATTGAGATCTATTACCATCTTTTTAAAATTTATAGGATATCCAGTATCAAAGGAATGAATATTAAGATTATCTTGTAGAAATTTAAAGTGTCTCTGGGCATTTCCACATAAATGTATATAGTTGACGCTGTTATTGAAGTCTTTTACCATTTCGGTTATAAGTTTCTTATGATAGGGAAATACCATTTCTTCATACATATCACAGGACAATAATGCAATAGAGTCATCTGCAAATCCAAAATCCTTGGTTATCTCCTCAAAACCAAAGTGTTTTCTTAAACCTTTAAGCCTGTATATTATGGCTTCGACAAGATAATCCATAAGCTCCTTTGCGTATTCAGGATCTTCAATAAGGTCCATGCAGAAATTTTCTGTTCCTCTTATCATACAGGCTAAAGTCATAGGCCCATCTGTACCTATCCCACTGAATCCGACTTTCTTAATCGGAAGCCCTTTGTATGTGTATCCTTTTTTTTGCAAATCCAGCATCTCATTATACAGCTTGAAAGATCTTTCTTCAAAATTATCAAAAATACCCGGTAATGGTTTATTGAAAAGCATATCTTTTTTATCACCTAGTAGAAAAGGTTCACAAAATGGGACATTGTTTGTCGCATACTGCACATGAGCTCCAAGCCAGCCTGTTTCATGAAGATTTTGCCTGTCAACATATACTGACCACCCATCTTTGGGCATACCCATCTCATGATCAGCATATATATCATGCCTCATCATGTGCTCAAATTGACAATATATCTCTGTCATTATTTGTGCATCATTGAAATACTGTTCAAAGGTATACCTATTTTGATTTAATTTCTTATCTAGAAGTATTACCCTGTTGTTGCCGTATATCATACAAGGCATCCTTATAGGCTTGCCGTTTTCATATGAATCCCAGACTTTCTTTACTTCCTCATTGTGCTTATCATAATCCCTATCAAACTGCATTTAATACCCCCCATACTTTCTTACTGTCTGATACATTGCATATATATTTTCAAAAGGCGTACATGGAGATAGATTATTAGCTTCTCTCATGACAAATCTGTCTGTGTAAGGCATTACTTCATCCATTATCTTTTTTGTTTCTTTTGAAATTTCATCTGGGTTCTTCTGTAACAAATCGTCAATCCTTACTCCGCCATTTAATCGTATTATATCACTACCAAGTTCAGTTGTTAATTTTTTAAAATTAATCGGATATCCTGTATCAAAAGAATATACCCTTAAATTATCTTTTATAAACTTAAAATGTCTTTGTGCATCACCACATAAATGTATAGATTTCCTGCCTGTCCATTTTTTATAGACCTCGTGAATGCCCTCAAATGCTTGGTTTTACAGGCTTTGAGGGCATTTTTAATTTGAGAGGAAACTATCGTAACTTATCGTAAAATGGTGTAATTTGATGAAAAAAGTGTGTAGTAAAGTGTGTAGTAATTCGTAGGAAGGATACGCCAAATATCAAGAGTGGCAGTGAATTCGTCCATGTGTTTGTAGAGATACAGATGCATGGACATTTTTTATTTTGGTTACCGGCACAGATGCTGGAGAAAGAGAGGATTTTATGACAGAGAAGATTAGAGAATACAGTATGAACGGAGCATTAATTATTGGAGTAGACAACGGCTACGGAAATATGAAAACAGCCAGGAGATGCTTTAAGACAGCAATTGCAAAGTATGACAGCGCACCTGTGTTAAGCAGAGATTATATCGAGTACGACGGTGGATATTATGTCATTGGAGAGGGAAGAAAGGGTTTTGTGGCAGATAAGCAGACTGATGACGACAATTATGTGCTGACACTTGTGGCTATTGTAAAGGAACTGGAAGCAAGAGGAATGACAGACTCTGTAAACAGGGCAAGGATTCATCTTGCAGCTGGGCTTCCTCTTAAATGGGTGCAGGCACAGAGGGAGGACTTTAAGAGATATATGCTTAGAAACAGCAGTGTGGAGGTCGGCTATAAGGACAGACTTTATTGTATTGAGTTTGCCGGATGTACGGTTATGCCGCAGTGTTACTCGGCAGTGACAGAGAATCTGAAGGATTTTGCAGGCGTAACGCTTCTTGCAGATATTGGAAACGGCACCATGAATCTGATGTATCTGAATAACGGTAGACCAATGGAAAGCAAGGCATGGACCGAGAAGCTTGGCGTGTTCCAGTGCTTTCAGAAGATTCACAACATGGTGCAGGACAAGACGGGGGACAATCTTATGGACGATGTAATTGATAATATTCTTCGTAGCGGGAAGATTGAACTGCCGGAGCCCCATGCATCCATTGTGGAAAAGGCAATTTGTGACTATGTGGAGGAGATTTTCCAGAAGCTTCGTGACCATGAATATAATGAGAAGCTGATGAAGGTTTACTTCATGGGTGGTGGAGCAAGACTGGTAGAGCAGTTTGGGAATTATAATCCGGACACCACCATTTTTAATCATGATATTCGTGCTAATGCCAAAGGATACGAGTATTACTGCTATATGCTTTTAAGACATCAGAGCAAGTCAGGCAGAAGGTAGGTGAGGCAATATGACAAAGCAGTACAGGAATCACAACATTCGTTTCAATATGACGGATGAGGGAGGAGTGCGGGCGTGGGAACGCCTGCATTCCGAAGAGGTAGAACAGAGCTTTAAGTCGCAGAACGCGTTTGTGGTGGCGGCTATCAATGATTATTATGAAAGGCATCTTTCCAAGAAAAACGATCCCTATCTTGAAAGCAGGGAAAAGGAGGATGCTTTTGCAGACAGGCTGGTGCAGACTGTGGAGCAGAAACTGCTTTCCAATCTTCCGGCACTTGCAGCCATGTATCAGATGCAACAGCAGGCATTCTTTCAGGCGGGACTACAGGCTGGTGGGATAATGTCTTATCCGTATCAGCAGGGGAATCCGCAGGTTGTGACCCCGTCGGCAGGAAAGTCATTGATGGAACAGGAAAGTGTCTGTGAGCAGACAAAAGATTCCCGGGAAGAAGAAATGCCTCAGCCGGAAGAGAATGAGTTTCTTGATTACTCGTTTGGTGTGTAATTTTTTGAAAAGGAGTTGATATTATCATGGAAACGGGATATACTAACAGTGTAAGGAAAGTAAGGAATGCATTACATTTTAAAGGAGGTTTTAATATGGAACTTGCTAAAGTAACATCAAAAGGTCAGGTAACAATTCCGGTAGAGATTCGTAGAAAACTTGGGATAAAAAACGGCGATAAAGTGCTTTTCATGGAAGAAGGTGGTCGTATATATATGATGAATTCCTCGATGGATGCGTTTAGGGAGGCACAGAGAGCATTTTCCGGAGAAGCACAGCAGGCTGGATTGAACAGCGAAGAAGATGTAGTCCGGATGATTAAAGAACTCAGGCAGGAAAGCGTGGTGAAGTAAATGCGGATAATGCTTGATACAAATGTGTTGATTTCAGCGTTACTGTTTCCGAGTCAGAAGTTCAATTCCATTATGGAATATATCTTTGCGGAACATGAATTGGTGCTTTCTTCATATGTAGTGGAAGAATTAAAAAGTGTAGTACGCAGAAAGTTCCCGAAAAGAGAAGCTGACATTGAAAGACTTTTATTTTTGATGAGCTTTGAATATGTCTACACACCAGATGAGATTGACCAAGAATTATTTGAAATTCGTGATGTGAAGGATTATCCGGTCCTTTTTACAGCTATTATTGAAGATGTGGATGTTCTTATTACAGGTGATAAGGATTTTTCTGATATTGTAATAGAAAAACCTGAAATTGTAACACCAGCAGAATTTGTGGAGCGGTATTTATAGCCGATGTACATTCGTACAATTACTAAAGTGAACATCGGCTACATTCCAGGGCACAATTGCGGCAAAGACAGAAAACTCACCATCCCCTTTGCAGATGGTGAGTTTTTCTGTCCGGGGGTCTCGGGGGCGTAGCCCATGAGCAGGTAGCACCGATGGTGAAGACAATGAGGAGAAAATAAAATCGGGGTGCCGTAAGGCACTCTGATTTTATTTTTGACGATTTGGCAAGCCAGCGGTACTACCTGCCTATATCATCCCCACCACATCGGAAAGGGAATAGAAGATTTCAATAAGTAGTAGAGATGTGGAAAAAGCAGTCCGAAGCGGTAAGCGAAGGGCTGCTTTTGTCTGTCTGACGGAGTCTTTTTTCCGGCGGGCAGACCTGTGGGGATGATGTGCCCTGCTGACGAAGCATCGCTTACACAAAGGCTACGAAGAAATACCCAGACGGATGCAGATGATAGCGGTTCTTATGGACAGTATAGCTATAGCAGATACAGTTTGGACAATATCTGCAACCAAATGGCTACAAAGCAGAGCAACAGTAGAACCACAACAGGGGCATGACACTGCAATTTACCGGGGCAGACCACAATTTCTATTAGTATGTAGCCATAATCCGGTGCAATCGTAGCCAAAACACAATAACTGAATACAAAAATACCAAAAAGCGAAGCCATGAAACAAATGGAAGAAAAGGCAGCAATACCAATTCAACCAATGAGTTTTGTGGCTTTTTTGTTGCCTTAAACCACATTTTGAAATCTCAAAACAGTGGTGACAGGGAAGCAATGTAACCAATTAACCCGGGCAGTATTGAAATCGGATACTGTCCACCACAGATAAAAAGAAGGAGAACATTATGGGGAAACGAACAAGAGACGAGGTAATCTATTCTCGTGTGGATTACCATGTAAAGCAGGAATTTGAATCGCAGATGAAGGAGAGCGGATATAAGACTTCCGCTGATTTCATCGACTATCTGCTCCGTGTCAACAAGGGCAGGCAGATTGACGGGACAACACTGAAGCAGTTTATGGAGGTTATGAATGATGTCTGCTATGAACTAAAAAAGCAGGGGGTCAATATCAACCAGCTGGCAAGGAATATCAATGCCTATCCGGATTTGATATCCATGACAGCATTTGAACCGTTCCAAAGAGTATTCCGGCGGTTGGAAGACTCGGTATTAAAGCTATATGAAAAGGTGGTGAATTAGATGGCAGTATATGGAAATGTCAATGTAAAATATGCTCCCTGTAAGTCTGTGGCACAGCTTCACAGTGCGGCAGATTATATCCTAGGGCAGAAGAAGGAACAGCTAAGTTCCGGTGTTATCAAGACAAAGTCGGAGTTATATAATGCCTTTGGCTGCAATCGGGATAACTTTGCAAACAGTGTCCTTATGACAAGGAAAATGCATCAGAAGAAGTACAGCCGGTTCTTCCCAAGGGACATTCTTGCACAGAAGCTGTCCATATCCTTTCATCCGGAGGACAATGATAAGCTGACTTATGCAGATGCTTACAAGATAGCGGAGGACTTCGCTCATAAGTTTTTCTGGAAGAAGGGATTTGAGGTATTGTTTGCGGTTCATGTGGATACGGAGCATGTTCACGTGCATTTTCTGGTAAATAACTGTAACCAGAAGGATGGTTCTTCCTTTCGGAGAGGTCCGAAGGAACTGGTGGAAATGTCGGAGTATTTTGGAGAACAGTGCAGGCGCCGGGGCTTGACGCACTCTGTTCGTGACAGCTTCTACAATCCGGATAAGACCAGAGAGGAACGCACCTTAGCGGAAAATCAGATGCAGAAAAGGGGAAAACTTTCTTTCAAGGATGAAATGCGTGTGTATATCAGACTTGCCATGAATGACCCGACCACGCAGAACATCCATGATGTGGTAAATATGCTTGAGAGAACCTATCACATGAATGTGCGCTTAAAGGGGAATACCATCAGTTATGCCCTTCCTTATCGCAGCAGCAATGGTGGTAAGGTGCAGGCAGTACGAGGCAGTAAGCTTGGTAAGCGATTCACGGTTGCAGGCATCAGGGAGTATATGAAACAGAAGGAAAAAGAGGATTGGTTTGATTATCCAAGGCAGGAACAGGACATCGAACATTCCAGTCAGTCCATGAAGGATTATCCCAGATGGGAAGAGGATGAGGACGAAGTGAAGGAGTCTGCTTCTAAGGCTAAAAAGCAGGTACCAACACAGGAGTCACAGCCGACCAGAAAACCGGATGTTTCTGTATATGAGGCATATGACGAGTTTCAGGAAAAACACGAGATACCGGAGAATGACGAGTCTTTCTTTTATGGTGCTGCATTTGATGACTTCAATAAAGAGTGGCAGGGACTTGATGCAGGCGCAGGCTCGGTAAGTACTGAGTTTAGCACAACAAATAACTCAACCGACGCAGAACCAGATAATGAGGATGAGTTAGACGAATTACTTGATAGCAATTCGTCAACTGTGCCGGTTCAGAATAAGCCGTTTCCATCCCCAGCAGAATACCGCAAGCTCTCTCTGGAAAAACGTGCTAAACTTCTTCCGCCACCTTCTGATGACCGAATGGAAGAACTAAAGAAGTATCAGAACAGAATGGGATATACCGAAGAATCCATGCGGAGTATGCGTTACAAGATGTCCGTCTATGATGATTTTACTGAGGAATATGATTATCGTGTGAAATACAACAGAAATCATCCTTCAGAGGAGCAGCTAAAAGCACAAGGGGAACAGCAGATAATCACACCGGTTCGTAGACGTGGGCGTGGCAGATGACAAGCATGGGTAAAGAGTGATAACAAAAGGTATGTGGATATGAAAATCTGGTTTTTACGAGAAATGGAGGAGAAACATGAAGAAAAAATGGCTTAAAAGGAGCAGCGCGATTCTACTTTCAATGATAATGGCATTGTCATTATTTCCGGGAATGAATGGAACAATACCGACTGTACAGGCAGCGGAAAACACATCCCCTGAATCAGCATACTGGACGGAAGTAGATGGATTAAAAGGGTTTAGTCTTTCTGATACAAGCACAACAGTCGGTAAAATCATATCAAGATTATAGTGTTCAATATTTCTTTCTACCTCACGTCCACCTTCCATTTGAACAGTCGCAAAATTTGCGACAGTTGAGTTATCGAGCTCTTCTTTTAGGGCATTGTTAATATGTTTACCGATGGTTTTTACATCACGGTCAAAAAGCTCTGCCATTTGATTTCGTGTAATCCATACTGTTTCCTGCTCCCACGAAACAGGTACATTCAGTTCTAAGGTTCCATCTTTAAATGTAATCAACTCATTTTTCATTTGGTCATCTCCATTTCGTTTATAGCTTGTCAAATAAGAATCTGTTTATTCCGCATCCTCTTTCGCCCGACACTTATATACATTATGTTGATTTTTACATTGCGAAGAACAGAACTGCACATTGGAGCGGCTGGCTACAAATATCTTTCCACAGTGCTTGCACAGTTTCAGCGTAGAGTTTTCATCCGTTATCATAAAGGAAAACAAGGGATACCAGTAAAAAGATAAAATCCACTTTCAAGGCGAAAGGAAAATCCGGCAAGCATGTGACAAGTACAACACCGTATGGGTATCTGAAAGACAAGGATGACCCGAATGTATATGCAGACGGAAGATGCTGTAATTTTGCAAACAGTAGAAAAGATTTGTTGGATTGGCTGAAAGCATTGAAAGATGAAAAAGTTGTTGATATCCGTAAAGTGTACAAAAATGGAGTTACCGATTCTGTCATAGATAACTACCGCAGGTATCTGAAAAAATAGTTAAGAAGTTAGCAGGTAAAAATATAGAATGCGGAAAAGGCAGGACTGATGTTCTCAACGCAAATGGATGTGGTCCACCGCTCTGCGGAAGAAACTTTGAATACTATTCGGAGGCCCCCTATCTTTCCACAGAAATCGCATCCGCTATGGTGGAAGGGGTTCAGAGTAAAAATGTCGGAACAGGGGGGGGGCAGTGATTCGTCGGGAGCAGTGAATCAGGAAATGCTGGAACAGCTTCTTGCCGCATTAAATGCACCGAAGAAAGTTTGAAGGAGACCAGCTAAGAATGAGAAAGGAAGAAACCCGGTGTTGCCGCCGGAGATATGTATTGCAGACGGGGAAGCCCATGTATTCGGAAACAGGCTGTATGTGTACGGAAGCCGGGATTTAGACGACACAACGTATTGCAGTGAGCAGTACAATGTTGGTTCCACAGAGGATATGGAACACTGGACGGTTCACGAAAAGTCCTTTGATGGAAATGATGTGCCGTGGATTCATGATAAAAAGGGAAAGGACTATCCGGTAACGGATATGGATTTGAAAAATCCGACGCCGATGTTTCAGCATATGATAAGTACAATGCCGGCATTCATCCGATTCCTGATTAAGATTTCAGGGAAGAAAAACCTGAACATGGGAAAACTGATGCCAAACCAGCAGTATGTGTTTGCACCGGACTGTATTGAGAAAGACGGAAAATACTACCTCTATTTTTGCATGACAGGCAATTCGGAAGGCGTTGCGGTTTCCGACAAACCGGAAGGTCCGTTTGAAAATCCCGTACAGATGCCCAGCGGGGGAATCGACCCGGTAATCTTTATTGGTGATGACGGGAAAGCCTACTACTATTGAGGACAGTTCCGTGCTTGCGGCGTACCGCTGAACGAGGATATGGTCTTCTTTGACGATGAAAACGTAGTACACCGGATTGTCACAGGGGAAGAACACGGTTTCCACGAAGGAAGCTCCCTGCGGAAGCGAAACGGCATTTATTATTAAGTATATCCGTGTGTGTACCGGGATAAAAAACTGACCTGCCTTGCCCTATGCAACGTCGAAAAGTCCGTTAGGGCCATTTACTTATCAGGGGATAATTATTGATAATGCCAAATGCGACCCGAAATCCTAGAATATACACGGCAGCATTCAGGAATATGAGGGGCAGTGGTATGTGTTCTATCACCGTTCTTCGGGAAACAACGAGTATCACAGATGTTTATGTGTGGAAAAAATCAATTTCAATGGGGACGGAAAACTTACGGTTTTGGCAGATGGAAAAGCAATTGCGGAAGCAGAGCCGGGAACCTATGAAATCAAAGTAACCTGTAAAGTAGATGTGGTACTGCATTCCGTGACCATTCAGTAAAGGAAATGCAAACCTATTCTTACAATAAATAACTCAAAACTATAATACGAAAAGAAAAATATATGCTATCTTTATCCAAAAGAGAAAGATTTGCAGGAGGATGAAACATGGAAACAGCAAAAATAAAAGAATTGGTCTCCAAAATGACTCTGGAGGAGAAAGCATCTTTGTGTTCCGGGCTTGATTTCTGGCACACAAAAGGAGTGGAACGTCTCGGAATCCCTTCGGAAATGGTATCAGACGGACCTCACGGACTCCGCAAGCAGGACGATAAAGCAGACCATTTGGGAATCAACGACAGCATTCAGGCTGTTTGCTTTCCAGCGGGATGTGCAACCGCATCCAGCTTTAACCGTGAGCTGGTGACAAAACTTGGAGAAACACTGGGGGAAGAGTGTCAGGCAGAAAATGTAAGCGCAATCTTAGGCCCGGCTATGAACATTAAGCGTTCCCCGCTGTGCGGACGTAATTTCGAATACTATTCAGAGGACCCGCTTGTGTCAACGGAAATGGCAGGTGCGCTTGTCCACGGCGTCCAGAGCAAACATATCGGAACAAGTCCGAAGCATTTTATGGCAAATAACCAGGAATATCACCGCTTAACAAGCTCTTCAGAAATGGATGAACGCACCATGCGTGAAATTTACCTTGCTTCTTTTGAAGGAATGGTAAAGAAGGAAAAGCCGTGGACCATTATGAACGCATACAACAAGCTGAACGGCACATACCTTTGTGAAAACAAAGAAATGCTCACAGATGTGCTCCGCAGGGAATGGGGATTTGACGGCTATGTAATGACAGACTGGGGTGCGATGAATGACCGTGTGGAAGCTCTGAAAGCAGGCTGCAATCTGGAAATGCCGTCCTGTGAAGGCGCTACGGATGCGGAAATCGTTGCCGCAGTACAGGACGGAACACTGGATGAATCTGTACTGGACAAGTCCTGTGAAGAATATTTGAATGTTATTTTCAAATATGAGGAAAACAGAGACAAAAACGCGGTATTTCAGCATGAAAAAGACCATGAGACAGCCCGGGAAATCGAAGAGGAGTGTATTGTGCTTCTGAAAAATGAGGATGCGCTTCTCCCGTTGTCCGCAGACAAAAAGGTGGCTTTTATCGGCAAATACGCCGAGAAACCACGCTATCAGGGCGGCGGAAGTTCCCACATCAACAGCTTTAAAACAGAATCTGCAATGGACGCCGTAGAATTTCTCGCAACTGTAAAAAAGGAAAACATCACATTTGCCAAAGGCTTTGATGATGTTGAGGATAAAGCGGATGAAGCATTGGCTGCAAAAGCCGTAGAGGCTGCTGCAAATGCGGACGTGGCGGTAATCTTTGCCGGACTGCCGGACAGCTTTGAATCCGAAGGGTATGACCGGAAGCATCTTGGGATGCCGAACTGCCAGAACGCACTGATTGAAGCGGTGGCGGAAGCACAGCCGAACACCATTGTTGTGCTTCACAACGGCGCTCCGGTAGAAATGCCGTGGCTCGGAAAAGTAAAAGCCGTGCTGGAAGCCTATCTGGGCGGACAGGCTGTGGGCGGTGCAGTGGTCAATGTGCTTTACGGAAATGCAAATCCAAGCGGACGATTGGCGGAAACATTCCCACTTCGGATACAGGATACGCCATGCTATTTGAATTACGGCGGAGAACATGACAAATCGGTTTATTCAGAGGGCGTATTTGTGGGATACCGCTATTACACATCCAAAGAAATGGAAGTCCTGTTCCCATTCGGATACGGATTGTCTTATACGACCTTTTCTTACGGCAATCTTACGGTGGACAAAAAGGAGTTTAAGGAAAGCGAAAAACTGCTGGTATCCGTAGACGTAACAAATACAGGCGCATGTACAGGAAAGGAAGTCGTACAGCTTTACGTAGCGCCGAAGGGCGGAACAATCATCCGCCCGGTACGGGAGTTAAAAGCATTTGAAAAAACAGAACTTGCACCGGGTGAGACAAAAACCGTCACCTTTGAACTTGACAGCAGAGCCTATGCATACTGGAATACGGAAATCCATGACTGGCATGTGGAGACCGGAGCCTATGAAATCCAGATTTGCCGGAATGCACAGGAAGTGCTTCTGTCAGAGGAAGTACAGGTAGAATCAGAAACCGTCCTGCCGAAAGTGTATACCCTCAATTCCACAATGGGAGAAATCATGGCAGACCCGAAAGGAAAAGCCATATTGGAACAGGCAATGGGTGAAATGGAAGGAATGGACGGCGAGAGTACAGAGGAACAGATGCAGGATGATTCCGGAGTGATCAACGACGAAATGATGGCGGCAATGATGGAAGCCATGCCGCTCAGACAGATGCTGAGTTTTGTACCGGGAGTGACAAAGGAAGCACTGAACCAGCTTGTTGCAGCGCTAAACGCAGCAGAATAAACATACAGATCTACAAAAAAATACCGGGACAGGGGATTCAAGTTTCCTCTGTCCCGGTGGTTTTCTAGGACCACCAGGTGTCAGGCACTATTAAATTATGTATCATTAAGGTCGGCTGGATCGGATACCGGGCTCTGGTTCTCGGCGCCGTGACGGAAGGATATTCCGCTGTTGAACAAGGATTATTTAACAAACAACTCCCGCAGTGCTTTTCGGAATTCGAAGAAGAACAGTACTGCAGTGAATGTGACCGCCAAGAAGTCTGCAATCGGCTCAGCCATATACACAGCCATTGTCTGGTTGCTATGTAAGATTTCCGGCATGATGTAGATCAACGGAATGAGAAGGATGAATTTTCTCATAACTGCAACGATGATCGATGCTTTAGCTCTTCCGATAGATGTAAATGTCATCTGGCAGGCAATCTGGATACCGAACATAAACAGACATGCCAGATAGATGCGCAGCGCTTTTGCAGTAAATGCAAGCAATGTGGCATCGGAGGTGAACATTCCTGCAAATACCTGCGGGAAGATCATGACGCAGAGCCACAGGAAAACGGAGTATGTCAGACTGACCTTCAAAAGAAGTTTAAAGGCAGATTTGACACGATCCATATTTTTGGCTCCGTAGTTGTAGCTGATGATCGGCTGTGAACCTTGTCCGACTCCCAGCAGCGGAAGCATGGCAAACAGCATAACACTTGTCAGGATTGTCATTGCACCAACTGCGATATCTCCACCGTATTTCAAAAGAGAAGAGTTGAAACAAACGGAGATGATACTTTCACTTGCCTGCATCACAAAGATGGAAGAACCGAGAGCGAGTGAAGGCAGGATAATCTTAGACTGAAGTTTCATATTGCAAACTTTCAGTTTCAATGTTGTCTTTTTTCCAAACAGGAACGTCAGAACCCAGATGCAGGAGCAGGCCTGAGAAATAACAGTGGCAAGGGCAGCACCGCGGACTCCGAGTCCAAATCCAAAGATGAAGATCGGATCCAGGATAATATTGGTAACAGCACCGATCAATACGGAGAGCATACCGGTTTTGGCAAATCCCTGAGCTGTGATAAACGCGTTCATTCCAAGTTTGAGTTGTACAAAAAGCGTTCCGATAGCGTAAATGTTCATATAGGAAACAGCATATTCAATCGTGTTCTCACTTGCTCCAAAAGAAAGCAGGAAAGTCCGGTTTCCAATCAGAAGCACGATAGTAAGGATCGCAGATATGATGAGCTGTGTGAGAAAACAGTTGCCGAGGGTTTTCTCAGCAGACTCTGTATCTCCCTGTCCCATGAAAATAGATGCGCGCGGGGCCCCACCGTTTCCGACAAGGGCAGCGAATGCCGCTACGATCATGATCAGTGGCATACAAACACCTACGCCGGTCAGTGCAAGAGCACCTACATTTGGAATGTGACCAATGTAGATACAGTCTACGATATTGTAAAGCATGTTGATCATCTGTGCTGCAACGGTAGGCAGTGCCAGACGCAATAACAATTTACCGATAGGTTCGGTTCCTAAAAAATTCTTGTTCTCGTTCATTTCTCATTCTTCCTTTACAAATTATTTGTCTGAGTTTTGTTGCTGCATTTTGAATGCATTTTTTGCATTTTCCATCAGTTTCCGGTTCAAAAATTCCAGCTGCTCTTCCTCTTCTTTGGAAAAACCATGGAAAAGCTCTGTACGGAATGTCTCCTTTATCGTATCAATCTCATTTGTGATTGGAATTGCATCCGGAAGCAGCTCAAGATGAATCCTTCGCCGGTCATTTTCATCCGGAATCCGTTTCAGTAAAGATTTTTGAATCAGCAGTTCTACAGCCTGAGAGACATTTTCCTTGGAAAGCATCCGTAGTTCTACGATGTCAGCAGCTGTGTCACGACCCGGATTATTATAGAGAAAACTGATGATCGTTGTCTCAATCAATGTCAGCTTATGCCGTCCGCATATTTCTTTCAGCATACATTCGTACAGTTTGTTCAGTTGCCGGAATTGTACAAGAAAATGGGTTGAATTCATTATCCAAAACTCCTTTTGTGTTCAGATACAGAATGATTCGATTGATTTCGATCAAAATGTGTCACAGAACAGTTTTAAATAAAACAGTTCTAAAAAGAACTTTTAATTGTAATCATACGCACAAAAAGAGATTTGTCAAGAATAATATGAAAAATAGATTGCTGATCTCGGACAGATCTGCATACATTTTCCGCAGCGGATACATTCCGAACTATTCGGATTCTCATAGACTTTCACATTTATATCGTACCACCAGGTGTCAGGCACTATTAAATTTCAGAATCTGGTACAGATGATCGTGAAGAAAGCATACGGCATGGCAAAACAGATGAATATTCCGGTGCTTGGTATTGTAGAGAACTACAGCTATGTAAAATGTCCGGACTGTGGAAAAGAACTGAAAGTATTCGGGGAAAGCCACATTGAGGAAATTGCGGCAGAACTTGGCGTGCCGGTATTAGGCAAGATGCCAATCGACCCGGCAATCGCAGAGGCAGTGGAAGAAGAGCGGTTCTATGAAATGGAGAATCCGTATCTGAAAGATGTGGAATTGTAAAAATTATATAATTGTGTTACAAAATTATAATAATAAATTTATATTTATAATACGGAATACTCTTCAACTGTTAGAATAGTTAAAAAATGAACAAGCTGCATTAGGGAGGTCCGTATGAAAAAAATATCTTTAAACCAGGATTGGCAGTTTGCCAAAGGAACCATAACAATGATGGAGTTAATGATGGGAGACGCAGGAAATATAGAAAATATTGATTTGCCCCATGATGCCATGATTTATCAGGAAAGAACTCCGGCAACTGCGAATGCACATCAGACAGGATTTTATCCGGGCGGTGAATATACTTACATGAAAAAGTGGGAGATTCCGGAAGCGTGGAAGGGATGTACAGTTGTTTTGGAATTTGAAGGTGTTGCAGATACCTGCCGTATTTATATGAACGGGGATCTTGTAACAGAGCATGTGAATCCATATACAGGCATTTTTGCAGACGTCAGCGGTTATCTGAAGTATGGACAGGAAAATGAACTGAAAGTAGAAGTATGCAGTATAGAGCAGTCCAGCCGCTGGTATAGTGGCGCGGGGGTATACCGTCCTGTGTATGCATGGGTGGGAAAGACTGTGCATATTCCTGCTCAGGGGGTGCGTGTTACAACAAGAGAAGCTGACTGTGAGGCGGCAGTCGTGGAAGTAGAGGTTCCAATCTGTAATCGGGGAATGGTTTCCGAAACGGTACAGGTGGAAATTACATTGACCGGACCGAATGGGGCGGAAGCAGCCGCAGAACACATACCGGTAACTGTTTTTGGAGAAAGCACGCAGATGTGCTGTCAGCGTTTGCTTGTAGAACATCCTGCATTGTGGAGTGATGAAACACCAAATCTATACTCCTGCCGGATTACAATTTCTGAGGATGAGAATCCAATAGACAGTGTAAATATTTCAACAGGAATCCGTACACTTCGGCTGAATGCAAAACATGGGCTGTTAGTGAACGGTAAACCAACGAAACTGAGGGGAACCTGTATTCACCATGATAATGGGATTATCGGAGCGGCAACATTTCCGGATGCTGAGTATCGGCGCTGCCGCCAGATGAAGGAAGCCGGATTTAACGCTCTTCGAAGTGCACATCATCCGATGAGTAAGGCAATGCTGGATGCCTGTGATAAACTGGGGATGCTGGTGATGGATGAACTGAGTGATATGTGGACTCGGACAAAGAATCCTCATGACTATGCAAATTATTTCCCGACACATTGGAAGCAGGATGCATGGGACATGGTGGAAAAAGACTATAATCATCCATGCGTGATTTTGTATTCGACCGGAAATGAGATTCCGGAGGCGGGCACTTCAAAAGGGGCAGAATGGAATCGGAGGATTCATGCAGAAATGAAACGGCTGGATGCCACACGCTATACGACGAACGGAATCAATGGTCTGATGGCAGGAAATGACCGAATGGGTGAAATTATGTGCCAGGCTACAGGGATGACTCCGGAGCAGCTTGAAGCGATGCAGCAGCCGGATGAGCAGAAGCGTGGAGGCGCAGATGAAATCAATGGGATGGCTGAGGTTATGGTGGGACCGCTGGCAGATGCGATTGCCACCAGTCCGATTCTGGAAGAAATGATAGGAGAATTTGCTGCGGCAAATGACATTGCCGGATATAATTATCTGACGGCATTACATGAAGAAGATCACATACGTCATCCGAATCGGGTTGTGCTTGGCACAGAGACTTTTCCGGCGGACATTGTTCATTTGTGGGATATCGTAAAGCGCAATCCACATGTGTTAGGAGACTTTACATGGACCGGATATGATTATCTGGGAGAAGCCGGATGCGGTATATTCCATTATAATGGAGGAGTGAATTTTTCAGCGCATTGGCCGGACAGACTGGCAGGTATCGGTGACATTGATATTCTTGGTGATCGTAAACCAATCAGTTATCTGCGGCAGGCAGTGTTCGGAATTGGTCATGCACCGTCTATCGGTGTACTTCGGATGGATAAGGCAGGAATTGAAGTCGGAAAGACACCATGGATGTGGAAGGATAATCTTGCAAGCTGGACATGGCCGGGATATGAAGGGGAAACAGCAAGTGTGGATGTTTATGCCAATGCAGATGAAGTAGAACTGTTCTTGAATGGGGAAAGTCTAGGACGAAAGTCGATTGGCGGAGTATATGTTGTGACGTATGAAGTACCTTATCATCCGGGAAAGCTGGAGGCAGTCAGTTATCTGAACGGGGCGGAGGCAGGTCGGACTGTCTTACAGACAGCAGGGAAAGCGGTGAAGCTTAAGGTTGAAGCTGACCGGAATGAACTTCCTGCTGACGGAGAAAGTCTTACTTTCATAAAAATCAGACTGGAAGACGCAGCAGGAAATTTCAATCGTCGGGAAAGCGCAGCAGTTACAATGAAAGTAGAGGGATGTGCTGCATTGCAGGGATTCGGAAGTGCAGATCCGAGCTGCGAAGGAAGTTACCAGTCTCATACATGGAATACCTATGACGGCAGTGTAATGGCAGTAATCCGGGCTGCAAAATGTCCGGGGGAGGCAGTCGTAACCATTTCAACAGTAAATTTTGCAGAAGAAAAACTCGTTCTGAACATCAAATAGAAAGATGCCCAGTCTGGTATATTAGTAGATTTTATGGGTCTGATTCCGATACTGTGTCGGAGTCAGACCATATTTTTTCTTAAATACAGTCTGAAAGTAAGCCTGACTGGAAAAACAAAGATAGTTACTGATTTCGCTTAATGTCTTATCCGAATACGTCAGGAGACTTTTTGCCTCTTCCAGCTTACACCGCATAATGAAGCTGCAGACATCGAAGCCGAGCTCTTTTTTGAACTTGTTTGTCAAATAAGAGCGGCTTCTTCCGATATGCTCAGCTACATCGCCAACCCGAACGGATTCGTTGATGTGGTGAGTAATAAACTGAATACATTCAAATATTTCCAGAGACATTCCCTGAGGAATTTTATTTTGCGAAACCCGTTCCGTAAAATCAATCAGCATAGAATAAGACAAGGTTTCAATGTGGGAAATATTCTGCAGCTTTTCACATTCACGGATATATACATCGGCAAGCTGGTAAGCCTGTTCCATATCCATTCCTCCGGCAATGGCACTTCTTGTAACAATTGCGACAGTTGTAATGAAAACATTCTTTTCCTGCCGGAGGGAGTTGTCAGCCATAAGACCACCTGATAATTTGGAGGGGGTGTTTAACAATGTTTTCATTTTTTCGACGTCTCCATTTTGAATATACTGCAAAAGTTTCTGTTCAAAATGGTAGGTATTATGAAAATGCTGTTCTTCCTTTGCATTCATCACCTGATTGGAATGTACATTGGAAAACTCGCTGATGATGCTTGTGTTTTCCAGGTTAAAATGCTGTCCAACAGAAATATATTCATCGTTGAAACACAGGTGAAGCCAGGCAAGTGTCTGGAGAAACTGGTTAAAGGAAATCTGAGGAATATTGACCAGAAATTGGAGTATATCCGGTTTGTGTTCCTGACTGATTGCCCATTCCTGCATGAAAGTGCGAAGTGTAAGATCTGAAATAGGTGTGCTGAATACAGGGCCAATGATGATTACGCAATCAGCATGCTCCGGCTTTATATAACCATAATAGCCGAAGGACTGCGCGATAAAATAGTCCGGGTTTTTTGTGAAATGTCGGAAACCGGACAGGATGCCTTTAAAAACAGACGGGTCTTCCAAAATCGAAGGAAAGGAACAGTCATCGTCGGGTGAAGCGTGGTAATAGCCAATCGGTATGGAGGTTGATGCATAAAATAATTCACAAAATGCCTTTAAATCAGTAATCATGGAAGACTCCTTTCCAGGTAAAACCGTACTTTTAAACTCTCTTTGAAATGGATGTAATACTAATTATAAGGCGTTCTATTTATAAAAACAAGGACAAAATTGAAATATTGTAATCAATATTGTAATACAAAAATCATATGATTTGATATTTTATAGATAACTCAATGAAAGTATTTAAAAGGAGGACTCAACATGGGAATGGAAGATTTTTGGGAACAGCTTCCGACAGGAAAAGAAGATAAACCATTGCTTTTTGAAATGGGACCGCTGGAGTATGATTTCCATGATATTGATGGATTGTATTTTATGCTGGATCGTCGCTTATCCGGCTGTCTGCTTATGATGTGGGCAAAGCCGATGAATCCGGATATTCAGGGAACCGTCACATTAGATAGCAGGGTGGTATCCGGCTGTATCAACCAGTATATGGAAGTTATGGGGAATATGTGGGTGCTTGGAATTCCGCTTCGGGGACTTGTGACAGAGTACGGTCGGGAATATCAACTTCACGTGGAAGGTTTTGTGGATATGGATGGGAATGAGATGAATCCGCAGGATTTTACGGTCAGAGGTGTGGAAAAAGTGAAACCGAAGCCGGAAGATGCAACACATGAACAGATTGCACTGGAAGCCGCCAGGGAGGGAATCGTTCTTTTGAAAAATGCGGCGGAAGTTCTTCCGCTGAAGAAGGGAACGGTATTGAATCTGTTTGGCAGAGGTATTCACGAATTTCGTATCGGAGCAGTGGGGGCAGGCAAAATCAATCCTCGCTACAGTGTTAATTTTGTGGAGGCTGTCAGGGAAGGAGAAGCTTATTCACTGAATGAAGAACTGGTTGAATTTTACGGCTGCGACAGGGATGAGATACCGGGGGACGAGATGTTGATGCGTGCAAAGAAATTGTCCGATACGGCAATCGTGTTCCTGACACGTGCAGCAGGAGAAAACCAGGATGCTTCCACGGCGAAAGGGGAATACTATCTGAGCGAGGATGAAGAAGCACTTATTGCAAAAATAACGGATACATTTGCAAAGACAATTGTGATTTTAAATGTCGGATATCCGATTGATGTGACATTTGCAGAAAAGTATGCAGTTGCAGGACTTATATATTCGGGATTTGGTGGAATGCTTGCAGGACCGGCACTTGTGGATATCCTGAGCGGGGCTGTAAATCCGTCAGGGAAGCTGCCGGATACATGGGCAAAGGATTATTTTGATATTCCGTCGTCGAAAAATTTCTATGACTGTGTGGATAAAATACGTCTGACAGCAGATGAAAATATATATGTGGATACTTGTTACGAGGAAGACATTTATGTGGGATATCGTTATTTTACAACATTCAGGAAAAAAGCGGCGTATCCGTTTGGCTACGGATTAAGTTATACGGAGTTTTGTATCAGGCAGGAGAATATTCGATTTGACGGGGAAGTACTGGAACTGGATGTATATGTGAAGAATGTCGGGGAAAAAGCCGGAAAAGAAGTTGTTCAGGTTTATGTAGGCAAACCGGAATCAGAATTGGAGCAGCCGGAAAAAGAACTGGTATTCTTTGAAAAAACAAAGGAACTGCTTCCGGGAGAGGAACAGAAGATTTCGGTTCATGTTCCGGTGAAAGTATTGACTTCATATTCGGAAGAAAAAGCGGCGTATATTTTATCAAAAGGATATTACCGTATTTATGTGGGAAACAGTATTGAAGCAGCGGAATGTGGCGGATTCGACGAAGAAGAAACAAGAATAATCAAACAGGTAACCAATCTGCTTTGCTGCGATTGCAAATTTACAAGATTATCCAAAACAAATCCGGATGATACATGGCCGACAGGAGCGCATTCCGGAGTGGTCAAAAATAAGTTGACATTTTTGCCTTATGAGAAGAGGAAACATTATCCCGCAAAGTTTGATATGGAGAAACCAAAAGAGAAGGTAACATTTGATGCTGTAAGAAAAAATCCGTCACGTGCGGCTGAGTTTGTGGCACAGATGTCACCGGAGGAACTTGCCCGCATCAGCGTCTGTGCCTCGGCTGGGTGGGGAATGGAAGGTATTGGTGAGGCAGGTCGTGTGTTTCAGACAGAAGGATATGATTTGCCGGACTTTCCGGTGAGCGATGGAAACAGCGGAGTCAATCTGAACATCAAAAATATTGGAATGCCGTCAGGCGTTACAATCTGTGCTTCGTTCAATAAAGAATTATCGGAAGCAATCGGGTGTGTAATCGGGGAAGAAGCGAAGGCATTGGGCATGCCGCTGGTTCTTGCCCCGGCATTTAATATTCACAGAAATCCGCTAAATGGACGACAGCCGGAATATTTTTCGGAAGATCCGTATTTGTCCGGTGTCATGGCTGGATTTTATGCAAAAGGATTGGAAGGAGCCGGGGTCGGAGGCTGCTATAAACATTTTATCGGGAACAACTGTGAATCTTCCAGAAAGCGAAATCAGAGTCTGATTTCTGAACGTGCAATCCGGGAAATTTATTTTCGGACTTTTGAATATGCGATGGATGTTCATATGCCAGCTAGCTTTATGACGGCGTATAATGCGGTAAACGGCTGCCCGACAGCAGCGGATGAAGAACTTCTACAGGGGCTTCTCAGAGAAGAAAATGGGTTTGCCGGTTTTGTAATGACGGATTGGACAACCTATGATAGTGTAGATGTGGCAGCAATGGTACAGGCGGGAAACTGCTGGATTACACCGGGCTCTAATGATGATACATATACCGGTCAGATAAAGAAAGGATTGGAGAACGGTACCATAGACACGGCAAGACTTCAGGAGAATGTTACCGCTCTGATTCGTACAATGGCAAAATTTTCATAGAATAGAAAGAATCAGAAAAACAAAAAGAAAGAGAGGAAATGTATATGATTCGTGATTTGACAATAGAATACAGAAAAAATCCGATAGGAATCGATGAGAAACCACGTTTCTCATGGAAGCTGGAGAGTGAAAAGCAGGATGTTGTGCAGACAAGCTACCAGATTCAGGTTGTCAGCGGAGGCCAGCTTATGTGGGACAGTGGCCGGGTGGAAAGCGACCAATCCGTTCTGGTGCCATATAAGGGTGCTGCATTGAAAGAGATGACTGTTTATCAGGTGCAGGTCAGTGTATGGGATAATTGCGGAGAGCTGGGACAGGTGACAGGAAACTTTGAAACCGGTTTGATGAGAGAAGAAAACTGGAATGCAAAATGGATTACCCATACACTTCCGGCTGAAGAGACTGCATGTCCGGTATTTGTCCGCAGCTTTTCTCTGGACAGACCGGTGAAGAGAGCAAGGCTGTATGCGACCGCCTGTGGTGTATATGAGGCATTTATTAACGGAAGGAAAACAGGAGACTTGTTCATGGCTCCGGGCTGGACATCTTATCATCACCGACTGCAGTATCAGACTTATGATATTACGGAACTCCTGGAAAAAGATAATGAGATTACGGTTACTGTAGGAAACGGGTGGTATAAGGGAGAACTCGGGTTTGATGCAAGACCGAATCTTTACGGCGACAGAACGGCTTTGCTGGCAATGGTGTGTATCGAGTACGAAGACGGGGAAACTATCTGCATCGGCACTGATACGGACTGGCATGTGGAAACAGGAGAAATTCTGTTTTCCGAGATTTATCACGGTGAGATACAGGATTATACAAAAGAAAGAAGGCAGGTGGGAAAGGCAGTTCTGTTTGAACATACGGATGATATCGGGCAGATTGTGGCGCAGGAATCCGAGCCGGTCCGGGTAACGAAACGGTTTGATGTAAAGGAAAGGATCGTGACTCCAAAAGGAGAATTGGTGTTTGATTTCGGACAGAATATGGCAGGACTGGTAGAAATACGACTTCCAAAACTTATGGAAGACAGATTAGTTATTCGATATGCAGAAACACTGGATAAAGATGGAAACTTCTATACAGAGAATCTGCGGACGGCAAGATGTACAGATACATTTATATACGGAGAAAAGCAGGTGGGAATGCTTGTGATGCCGCACTTCACTTTCCACGGATTCCGTTATATTTGTGTGGAAGGCGCAGAAACGGAAACAGAGGCATCGGATTTTACGGCATGTGCAATGCACACAGACATGCAGCCGACAGGAACATTCACATCCGACAACACGTTGGTTAACCAACTGCAGAGTAATATACAGTGGGGACAGAGAGGCAACTTCCTCGATGTTCCGACAGACTGCCCACAGAGAGATGAACGGTTGGGCTGGACCGGAGATGCACAGGTATTCTGTGGTACAGCCTCCTACAATTTTCACACAGCACTATTTTTCCGAAAATGGCTGCGGGATATGGCGGCAGAGACCAATCCGGAGTGGGGCGTACCTCATGTTGTTCCGAATATTCTCGGAAATCAGGCGGGAGCAGCGGCATGGAGCGATGCTGCGACAATCATTCCGTGGACGATTTATAAGGTTTACGGGGATAAAGAGATGCTTGCGGAGCAATTCCCGATGATGAAGAACTGGGTGGATTATATACATGCGAGAGTCTCGAAAAACGGATTGTGGCAGAGTGGATTCCAGTATGGAGACTGGCTGGCGCTGGACATAGAATCCGGAAGCACTGACCGGACAGGCGGAACGGACAAATATCTGGTGGCAAATGCTTATTACGCATATTCGACCAGGATTGTGCGGGATGCTGCGGATGCATTGGGGTATGCAGAGGAAGCAAAAGCATACGGTGACTTATATGAAGAAATAGTAGAAGCCATTCATGTGGAATACGTGACAAGAAGCGGACGAATGGTCAGCGAGACACAGACAGCCTGTGTGCTGATGCTGTACTTTGACTTGATAAAACCGGAATTTCGTAATCGTATTTTGGAGACATTGGAGTTGAATATCGGGGCACACCATAATCATCTGACGACAGGTTTTGTGGGTACACCGTATCTGTGTCATTGTTTGTCAGAAAACGGTCTTCATGGGTTGGCGGATGAGATCTTTATGAAAGAGGATTTTCCGGGCTGGCTCTATGCAGTAAAGAAAGGCGCAACGACAATCTGGGAGCGTTGGAATTCCATTCTGCCAAATGGGGATTTTGACGAATCAGGTATGAACTCCCTGAACCATTATGCGTACGGTTCGATTGGAAGCTGGCTGTACGAAAAAGTTGCAGGAATACGCTGTATGGAACCGGGATATAAGAAAATACGGATTCAGCCGACGCTGACAAAGGGAATGACAGAGGTGTCCGCAACTTATGAATCCATATATGGAACAATCGTAAGTGCATGGAGCTGCAGAGAAGGAAAAATCTGCGTGGACGTGCAGATTCCGGTGAATACAACGGCAGTTATCCAGCTTCCGGAGAAAGAAGCGGAATTTACGGTTGGTTCCGGCAGATATCATTACGAGTACAAGACGGATACAAATCTGAAATTCGAGAAATATTCGTTGGAGTCAACACTCGGAGAGTTGGTCGCCGAAGAACTTGGCCGCAGTATGTTTGAAGAAATGGTGCCGGGAATGCTGGAAGACCCGCTGATTAAGTTTGCATTGTCCATGACCATATCCGATCTGCTTATGCAGGATGCGCAGGCAAAGCCAATGTATCTGGCAGTCATTGATGCGCTGAACGCTGCAAATTCAAAATTATAAAAAATAAGCTAAAATTAAAATACGGACAATTAGGAATGTGATATTTTAAGCTTACAGGATATCAAGAAAAAATGTGATACGAAATGAAGGAGGAACACAATGAGTAAAAAACCATTAGGAAAGGACAAATTCGGCGTTCAGAAAGTAATGCGCGTGAAGGATTACTTCGGAGATGCTACGGGACAGTTCGCATTGAATGCGATGTCCACACTGGTAGGACAGCTTACATACTTCTATACGGATAAGGTTGGTATGGCTGCCGGGGCGATTGCAACAATGTTTATTGTCTGTAAGATTATTGACGCATTTACAGACCTGATTATGGGAAATATCATTGACCATACAAAACCGGGAAAAGAAAAATATCGTCCGTGGCTTTTGAAAGCGGGAATTCCGGCAGGTATTGTAATGGTTCTGATGTTTACGGTGCCGAAAATAGGAGATGTGGGACAGATAATTTACGTGACAATAACGAACATTCTTCTGACAGCAGTATTATATACGGCAATGGCAATCCCTTATAATTCGCTTATGACCGTTCGTACGAACAGCCAGGAAGAACGAGGCATCATGGGAACATGGAGAGCGGCAACCGGTTATGTGGCAGGTATGATATTTGCAATCTGTATGATTCCGATTACGAATGCACTGGGCGGAAACCAAAACGCATGGATTAAATTTGGCTTTATCATGGGAATTATTGTAATACTGGCAGCCTTGATTTGTTATGCAACAAGCCGTGAGACAGCAACAGAGGCAGGAGCGGTAGTAGAAGTGAAAGAAGAGGATGAAGAAGTGATTCCGTTTAAGGAAGCACTTGCAAAGCTGTTCCACAACAAATACTGGGTGATTGTTCTGGTGGTGAATCTGCTCTCATGCATTATATATGGTCTTGCAGCGGGTGCGGGAGTATATTACTGTAAATGGATTTTCGGCAATGACAACCTGGTCGGCGTTCTCGGAGGAATCGGAATGATTCCGACCCTGTTAGGATTCATACTTGTAGGACCGATGATTAAGAAACTTGGTGTTGTGAAAACGCTGCTGGTGAGCTTTGCAATGGGGGCAGGAGCAAATATACTGCTTCTCTTCACAAAAGACATCTTTATCTGCTACGCATTGTTCGGAAGTATTACAACATTTGCAACCATTCCGATGATGTGTCTGGTTGGAGTTATGACGGCAATGTCAATTGATTATAATGAATATAAATATGGTGTAAGAATGGTAGCAATCTCCAACAGTGCATCCAGCTTTGGTGGTAAAGTGGGAAGCGGACTCGGAACATCTATCATCGGCTGGTTCCTTGCGGCAGTCGGCTATGATGCTGCACAGACTGTAGCGCCGGCAGCTACAAAAATGGCAATTTACGGATTCGCTATTGTAACACCGTTAGTGATATTTGTTATTATGTTTATTCTTGTAAGCAAGTTTGATCTGGAAAAAACACTTCCGGCAATGAAAGAAGAAATTGCAAAAAGAAAAGCACAGAATGCCTAAAAAACGCCAAAAAGCTTCCTGAATAATTTAAATAGGTACTAAGAACGCTATGGAAACGCTGTGTTTCTATGGCGTTTTTCTTTTTCTGCGGGTGTGTTTGGCAAATCTCTGTCTTTATCGTGGAAGAAAGCGAAAAGATGAATAGCAAGCATAGGAAGCGGGTACCCACTTCCTATGCTTGCCCTCACGCACTATGCTGATATGGGGCTTCCAACAAGTGTAGCAATTGTTACAGAAGGAAATACAGAGACAACAGCAGAAGTTGCATGGGATACAACTTCACCAGCCAGTGGAAGTTATAATCCGGCAGTATTAACAGAACAGTCAGTTACCTTAAATGGAACAGTAACCTGCCCTTCTAATATAGATCAGAATGGTGTAACACTTACCACGACGATTCCTGTAACAGGAACAGCAGGAAAACGCATATCAACAACCATTAAGGCAATTGCTGTGAAGTCTGGTATGCAGAACAGCAGTGTTACAAGTGCGACCTATGTAATAGAGTTACCAGCACCGGCTCCAAGCACCTATGCAGTAACGGTAAACAACGGAACAGGTGATGGAAGTTATGCAGCGGGCGCAACTGTAACTATTACAGCAGATACAACACCAACTTATACCATCACGGCAGGTGCAGGTGGAACACACGAGTTAAGTACAGATGGAACTTTATCGATTACATGTGATGGAGCGCTTGATAAATTAACCGGAATCTATGTGGATGGTAAACTTGTGGATGCAGCAAACTATACACTGCAATCTGGAAGTACAATATTGACATTCAATGCCTCTTATCTGACGATATGTATCATTGTTATGGCAATACCTAATGCGTGCTGATTAGTATTTTATTATATTGCTCCGCAAGCTCTTTCCTTCCCCATCTCATATACAAACTATACAAATAACGAGCAGTACTTTTGGAATAATCATTATCCGGGTTCTCGTTCATAACATCATGAAAAACAGCATCTGCGTTAAGCAGGTGCTGTTCTGCTATTACCGGCTGAGAACGAGTGTAGGCGATAACACCACGGTAGAACTCACACAGTCCATAATCGAGATTGTTTGTACCAATGACTTCCTCAATGGTAGATTCGCAGAAATCAATGACTTCAAGAGCTGAATCATATTCCTTATTCTGCACCAGCATGTTAGCAAGTGAGAGTGTCTGCTGCAGGGTATCATTATTCTCTATCAATCCAAGACTGGCATATTCCCTGCGTACTGTGAAAGCTGTCTTTAATTCTGTTACAGCTTCTTCACGTTTCTTCCGGAACAGATAAGCAGTAGAGAGGTTGTTGTGCAGGTTTGAAAGCAGATTGGCGGAACGGGCATCCGCAGTATTGGTCTTATGGTAATTTTCCATGAGGACAATCGCCTTTTTATATTTCTTAATGGCATTATCATATTCCTTGCGTGGGAACAGAAGCTGTGCCTTGTAATCTAATAATAATGCTTTGTCACAGGCAGAAATGTGGTTGGTTTCTTCCGTAATATCTGGTGTGATTGACTCATTTGAATTATATGGTTTATTCGCTCCATCCGACTTGCCTGCTTCATACATTAGATTCATTACATATTCGATTCGCTCCACCAGCTCCGGCAGGTAATCAGTATCCAGATACTTGTCAAAATAAGGGAACATATCCTGTAAGAACAGCAGATAGTAAGCCCTGTTATCTATGATGATATGTCTATTGATACTTTTCAGACATTCCATGACAGTCACTGGTCTTTTTACATCCAGACCGTGAGCAAGGCAAATCAAATGCAGGTGATTTAACATCACATGGCAGTCTGATACGGTTGGGAAGGTCTCTGCAATTGCCACTTCCTGAATGAGTGGGTGCAGTGCAATCGTCTTGTTTTCGGTATCTTCACTGATAATACCATAGCGTATCAGCTCATTTACATTTTTGAGAGAATCCAGTTCCAGCCACATTTTGAACGCACTTTTATACACTCCTGATACCGGCAGGAGCGAGAGGTTACGGAGGATATCAATGCAGTCCTCATTTAATCTGTTGAGTTTCATCAACATGCGAAGGTGTCCCATCATACTGGCATAGGAGAATTCATCATCCTTGAATACCTCGATTTCTTCTGTATTCTGCCCGATACCGCAGGAACGCAGCTCCTGTAACAATTCTTCCGGTTCCATGCCGCTGGCTTCTAAGGTAAGAGCAGCCATGCAGACAGTCAGGGTATGACAGTTCACTTCTTCTATAATGGCAGACACACTGTCCGGATCACGTTTTGCAGAAGGACAATGCTTGTAGAACAGTTCTGTCAGCTCTTTTTCTTTATCCAGTTCCTTTATTTCTATAGAATCATAATTCTTAAGTCTGCATCTGCTGGTAATCAATAGCTGCATATCATTCTTCATCAGTTCCTTTAAGAAGGGTTCGTCCTTTGGAAGCACATTGAAGTTGTCCAGAATCAGCAGTGTATCTGTGTGGAGTTTCTGCATCACCTTATAGTGATTCTGAAAACGGACTTCCTCATTCATTTCTACGGAATCATCTGCAAATGTAAGGTTTGCGATGTCTTTTCTCAAATCACCGGTGTAATACAGATAAATGATATTGGTGTACTTTTTACGGTTCTTCTGTGCATAGGCTTTGGCAACTTCGCTTTTTCCAATGCCTGCCATACCGGTAATGAATAAGACGGATTGATTGGAAAGATGTGATGCGATTGCTTTTATCTCATCCTTTCGTCCAATGAATGCCTGATTGCAGGAGGGAAGCTTATTGCAAAGAATCACTTCCGAAAGGTCGGGAGAATAGAGCGCACCTGTGCTATGGTCATTCAAAATCGCATATCTTACCACAGAGCAGAAAAAGGCTGCATTATCCGGCTCCTGAATCAGCGCATCAGCCATTTCCTGCCCGATGGTTTTTATACTGTCTGTAATCAATTCCTCCATCTGGATTCGAGCCTGTGCTTCGTTCAACAGGTTCGGAATAATCTTATCTCTGAAATCATCCTCCATCGTATCCCATTCATCCTCATCTTCATAAGTCTTTAGGATATCTATAGGAATCGGGCGGGCGCCATTGCACCAGCGGCTGTACATCGTCGTGTCATCTGCGATTAATTCCGAAGCTGTCAGAGTATCATCCAGATATGCAGAGAACAGACTGCGTACAAGCTGGTGCTGCGGGTAGGTTTTCTTTTTATTTTCCAGTAATACACCAATCACATTGGCGAAGGTCAGTCTGTTTCTCATCTGCGTGCTCCTTTCAGAGAAGATGTATCAATCCATCTATCTTATCTATCTTATTTGTCTTTCTATATTTTCAATCTTTGAAAAATTTCTATGTCAAGTTCCGGTCAAGTGACCGTCAATTATTTTATTCTCTATATTTTACTACAATTAACTTACAAAACGTAGCCGGGCGGCATCAGAAATGAAGCAAATCGGCTACAACAATCATAACACAAAACAAACAGATGTTCTACAAGAATATCGAAATGTTTTAACTGTACATTGAAAACTTCATGAGTTGTATTCACAGTCAACGGACTTTGCGATGATGCTTAAAGCAATTTAAGCGGAGCAAAGAACAGACACTTCCGTCAAGGGTGGGAGATGATCTCGCGCAGGAGAGGCCCACAGGCAGGTTTCAGTAGTGAGAAATCGGTGCTAAAGAATCCAGACAGTGGATACGTAGAAAACCAAACTAAGAGTACTGGAACAATCTTACTTTAGGAACCGCTTATTGCGGGTAGGAAAGAAGGTGGTTAATGAGAATATTACGAGAGGAGGCAGGACTACCATGAAAACAGAACTTGATACAAGAGCATTATTAAATGTAAAGGAAATGTGTGAGTACCTTGGTATTGGACAGACGAAAGCAAGAGAATTGCTTTCCAATCCGGCCAATGGTTTCACGGTAAGAATCGGTAACAGACTATATGCTCATAAGGGCAGATTAGACCACTGGTTATTGAATCAGATTCTTTCATAATAAGAACACGGAGGGTTTCAAAATGAGAATTCAATTTTTGAAACGGATTGATAATTTTAAGGTTTTATGGTAAAATAGGGACGATATTTGGAATCTTTCCTATTCTACACTTAGGAAGGAGGCACAAATGGGTAAATCCCTTAATGGTAAAGAATTAGGTAAAGGCTTATCACAGAGAAAGGATGGTCTTTATCAGGGAAGATTCGTGAATCGTTTTGGTAAGAAACAGACAGTTTACGCAAAGACGCTGAATGAGGTAAGACAGAAGCTTAGAAACGAACAGTATGAGGATGAAAAGGCACTCAATGTTGTTACGAAGGACGTAACGCTTGACGAATGGTATGAAATCTGGATGGATACCTGCAAGAAGAATTGCAGAGCCTCCACCAAGGAGACATACGCAGGTCATTATCGCAGAATACAGAAGGCTCTGGGATGGAGAAAACTCACATCCCTGAATTTACTGATTATGCAGCAGGCGATTAACGAACTGGAAACAGACAATGAGCGTAAGAATTCAAAAAAGATACTGGTCGATATGCTGGAGAAAGCAATAGACTCTGATTTACTTATCAAAAATTCTGCTAAGCAGATCAATACTGTGATTTCTAAAGAGGTTAAGAAAGAACGTAGAGTATTAACGGTAGGTGAAACGGAGCTTTTTTTTAGCTATGCGAAGGACACATTCTACTACAATTTATATGTAGTGGCAATCGACACAGGAATGCGTATTGGTGAGTTGATGGGGCTTCAGTGGTCTGATGTAGACTTTGAACAGAAGGTTGTACACGTCAGACGTTCCTTATGCTATTTCCGCAAGGATGGCAAATATGTCTTTGAATGGCATGATACCAAGACGCATAACAGCAAGCGAACCATTCCATTAACAACAAGAGCTATGGAAGCTCTGAAAAAACAAAGAGTTCGCAGGCAGGAGATTCTGTTTAAGAACGCACAAACAGCACAGGACGAATACAAGAATCTGGTTTTCGTAACCAGAAACAATCGACCTACACAGCAGTTCATCGTACAGGAATGTATGGATGTAACAACGAGACGAATTAAGAAGGAACACCCGGAATTTGAGAGGTTCTCTCCCCATTGTTTCCGTCACACCTTTGCAACAAGGGCAATCGAGAACGGAATGCAGCCTAAGAGCGTGCAGAAGCTTCTCGGACATGGCTCCTTACAGCTGACAATGGATTTGTATTGTCACGTAACAGATGATACCTTGTTTGACGAGATGAGGAAGATGGAAGCGGTGTAAAGTGTGTAAAAAGTGTGTAGTAAAGCAATTTGAGACAATAATAAAGGCGTGAAAGCCTTATAAACAGGAGGTTTTAAGA
>Ga0116149_1000284_pt1 | contig 66945 bp, 50 predicted proteins | sample AD_UKC057_MetaG_FD_89787 | JGI IMG/M metagenome (GOLD analysis project Ga0116149, IMG submission 89787) | Active sludge microbial communities of municipal wastewater-treating anaerobic digesters from USA - AD_UKC057_MetaG | ecosystem: Engineered > Bioreactor > Anaerobic > Digestate | place: USA...
CGCCGACCCTCAGACCCGCGACCTGCACCCCTGCTGGGATCGAACCGACAGCGCCAACGACCTCCAGACCTATGCCGATCCGTACGGGAACGTCGGCGGCGGAGGCTGGGCGTCGGTGCAAGCCCACGCGGATTTCGCCGTCTGCTTCGACACCTGGTCGCACGAGAACTACCATGTGTTCCGCTCGTTCGCGTGGAACGAGGACGGCGCCTTGAGCGGGCTGATCTGCGACGTGCAGGGCAAGGCGGTCCTGCCGGACCTGTCTGCCTTCGGCGTTGGCGAGGAAGATGACTTCCTCCGCCGGCCCAGACCCGTCTCCGCCACGTTCACCTGTACAGCGCCCTCCGGAGCCGCACAGGTGTACCCGGCCCGGGTGGAGATCGCCATCGACTCAGCCGAGGACTCCTGGATTCGCGTCCCCTGTGTGCGTATCTGGAGCGACCGGGCCGGTTTCACCATCGACCACCCGCGGATTCATCTCTGGAGGCCCTATCATGACGCCGCCGACGCCCTGAAGAATGACTACGGCCACTACACGTATCTGACGCTTTTGAACAACGCCTTGCGGGGCACGAGCCCGCGCATTCGGCTGCGACTGTTCGGGAGTGTGGAGTGTGACCGGGCCGTCGTCGGCCAGGCCCCACGCGGGGGCAGTAGTTCCTGGCCGCTGTCCACGCATCGCGTGGTGCGGGCGGATGACCGGTTCCGCTGGCGGGATGTGCTCGACCAGCCCCTGGACGCCTCGCTGCCCACCACCGTCACCGATTACGAGTCCACCCGTGAGTCGATCGACGCCTACGCCCGGCGAATCCGCGACAGCGCCGAGGACGCCCTGGTTCACGGATCGATCACGCTACGGTACCTGGCTCGTCCGCAGCGTTACCCGGTCGGCACGGGCCTGGCCGGCACCGCAGGCAGGAACATCTCCCTTCAGGCGGCCGCGACGAGTGCCTACGTGCCGCTGATCGCCGGTGTGAACTGGGACTTCGCCGAAGGCGTCAACAAGACCGAACTCCTCCTGGACACCCCCCTGCTTCAGGTGACCCGATGACCATCGCCCGCCGACAATTGACCGACTTTCGCCGGCTCCAGCAGGCCCAGGCCGCCGCGGCCGACAGGATTGTCTTGCATGACAGGCCCACCGCCTACCCGGAAGTGCTTCGCCAGGGCGTGGCTCGGATAGCCCAGAATGACGGCGGGGGGCTGTACACGATCTGGGAACAGCACTGGGACAGCCAGGCCAACCAAGGCCAAGGCGGCTGGGTAGACGCCGTCGACGGCCATCGGGAAAGAACCGCCCGGGACTTTGACAATCGCGCTGCCGGTCGGGTCGGCGCCCTGGTCCGGTTCTGGGAGCAGTACGCCCGCCCGGACTCCCAGGGCGGCTGTCTGGAGGTGCTCCTGGACATCGGCGACACCGGCGTGTTCTGGGCCCGCATCGGCGCCTCTCAGGCAGCCGGATCCAACCAGTGGCTGTATGCCTGGACGGAGGTGCAGAAGACGGCCGCCGGCTACGGCGGTTGGTCGGCCGGCGGCGGCGGACGGTCGGACGCCGGCATGACCTTGCCCGGCCGAAACAGTGTCGAGGATGCAAACACCGGCCAGGATGGACACGTCGAAGGCAATGGCGTGGATCCTGCCAACCTGGCCTCCAGCCGCTATTCCTTTGAACTCCAGCCCTGCCCGGCCGGCTGCCTGGTGCGGATGCACGAGGTCCGCTTCCTACTGCAAGGACAAGACACGGTGGAGTACTGGTTCGCCTACGAGAACGGCGTGGACGGAGGGTGCCTCTGATGGGCGGAATCTACCACCAGGCTGGCTGCTGCTGCGGACAGCCATGCAGCCAGGCCGCCTGCAGCACGAGCGATCAGCCCGCCCCGCTGGTGGTGGTCGATTCTGGCGAGTGCGAATGCGTCGGCAGCGTCGGCGGCCCCTACGTCTTTGCCGGCTACGTGCCCCACGAGCCAGCCGCCTGGGTCTGGTACGGCGGCTGGTGCGACTGGGAAACCGGCAGCGACTTCAACCTTAACATCTCCTGTCACGCCGACGGAAACTGGCGGGTATGGATTGCCGCCTACGCGGGCACCGAGGACCTGATCTTCGAGGGCGTCGTCTCCGCCGATGATCTCTTCTGTGTCGACGGGAGTTTCGTCGGCACCTTCTCCCTCCCGGGCCAGGACCGCTGCTTGGGCCAGACCGTTACCATCACCTTCTGAGGGCTGCATGACTTCACGCTGTCGAGGCGATGACGGTGTTGGCCTGCGTCGCCGGCGGGCCCACCTGGCTCGCCTGTTCGTCGAAGGAAAGGCCGAGGCCGCCTTCGCCCTTCGCCTGATGCTCTGCGTCACCGCCAGCCGATGCGGACGACTGTGTCGGCGCCTGGTCAAAGGCCCCGGAACAGCCGGGCCAAGGTGCGTGGACATCCAGACCGGCGTCTCGGGCGACCTCTACGCCTGTCTTCAGGACCCTGCCTTCGTCTGTCCCGAGGATCGTTTCTAACTCTCCACGCCGTGGCCGCCCGCCCCACGGGGGAACACCAGACAGGAAACCTCTATGTCCGAATGTGAACGCCCCTCCAGTCCCAGTGTGCCCGTCCTGTGCGCCGAGCAGTTCCAACGAATTGAGCATCGCCTGACGGGAATCGAAACACGACTGGACGCCCTGCTCAGCAGTCGGGCCACATGGGCCGCACGGCTGTGGAGTCTGACCAAGGCGACCGTGCTGATGATCCTGGGCTATGTCCTGGGCTCGCACAAGTGACGCCGTAACCGCCCCTTCGAACCCCCTTTCGGAGAACGCCATGAATCCCAACCGTCCGTATCTCGCGTGTTTCATGCTGGTCGTCCCGATCATCCTGCTGCTGGCCGCCATGTGCGCCGGCGGGTGCAGCACCGCCAGGATTCACGAGTCTTACCAGCGTGGGCTGCCGGATGCTCCCCCGACCGGAGCCGCCCCCGTAACGGCCGATCAGCGAACCGTCACGCGGACCGTCTCGGCCACGCGAGTCATGTCGCTGGCGGGCGCCAGTCCCGGCGAGACAATCACCCATGTCAAGCCGCTCAAAGTCACCGGCGACGGCGCCGACTTCGGCGGGATGGAACCGGTCGAGCCGCCGGCCCGCGGCCCCGTGCTTCTGATTACCGCCGGCGTCCTCTGCGCCCTGGCCGGTGGCGCCGTCCTGATGTTCGTCTCCGGCGGACGGAAGATCGGCTTGGGCGTCATCGGCCTGGGCGCCGCCTTTATCGTGGCGGGCATGGCCTTTGAGGCCTACCCATGGGCCGCCCTCGTCTTGCTGGGACTGGCCGGCGTGGCTGCGGCCGTCTGGCTCTACCTCTCCACGCGCAACTCCGCCCGCACCGAACAAGCCCTGCAGATCGTGGCAGCCGGCATCGAGCAGACGCCCGACAACGAGGCAGTCAAGGAGAACATCTCCAACGCCGCCGCCACCCGCGACGCCAAACAGGTGGTCAAGGACATCATCACGCAGATCAAGAAGACCCTCTGATCCAGCCCCCGCACCACGTCAAGAGGCCGGCGCCCTCCCGGGCGCCGGCCTTTTGATTTGCATCTGCCCCGGCAACTTCTCAGTCGTCTACCAGCACCGGTAGTAGGTGCTGGGATAGCTGCGGATGATCATCGGCGAGGGACTGTAGTAGCTGGGACGGGAGTAGTAGTAGCTGGGCGAGACGTAGTAAGTCGGCGGCGAATAGATCGGCCGGGGGTACGAGTAGTACGACGGCCGATAGTTGTAGGACGGCCAACTGTACGAAGGACGATGCTGATACGACGGATAATGGTGGTAAGAGGGACGGTAGTGAGAACTGTACCCGCCATAGCTCCTGCCGAACCCGCCGTGGAAACCGCTTGAGCGATAGCTATGCCCGCCCCAACCTCCGCCGAGGGAGAAGTGGAACCCTCCGGCGGCCATCGACGGCTCGGCCAGCAGGAAGACCACCGCCACTGCAACGACTGCTCCCACAAGGACTTTTGCATTCTTCATGCTGCACCAACCTTTCCTGTCTTGAGCTCCTGGGTTTGCTCCTGATAATTCAGGCTTCAGGGTGTCAGTGGCTGCTCGCAGACGATGGTTACACCGACAGGCTCGTTTTTTCTCCCAGACGGGCCGCCCGGGGTACCGCTCGGCTTGTGCCCGCCCCCTGCGGTCCCGTCACAGTCCCTCCCGGACGGATGAAACATGTGTAACCAGCCCAAGGGGTCGCGCCACAATCCGTATGGCCTGAAGTATCGGAAGGCCGCAGCGATGGCTGGACAGCCCGGCCGGGCCTGGATACCATGCGTACATGGAGCGATCCGATACAGTGGAAATCCAGGCCACGCTGGCTGGGGACGCCACCGCCTACAAGAGGCTGGTGGAGCAATACCAGCAAGAGATCGCTCGGCGGATGTGGCGGTTCACACGGGACCGCCGGCAACTGGAAGAGCTTGTGCAGGACGTGTTCGTTGATGCGTATATGAGCCTCAAGAGCTATCGCGGCACGGCGCCATTCGCCAACTGGCTCAACCGCATCGCCACGCGCGTGGGTTACAGGTTCTGGAAACGCCGGCGACGAACCACGAACCAGGCCGTGGCCCTGCAGGACTGGGACGCGTTTGTGGCCAGGGACGAAGGGATCGTTGAGAGCCACGAGGCCGCCGAATTCCTGCACAGCCTTCTGGCACAGTTGCCCCCGCGAGACCGCCTGGTCCTGACGCTGCTGTACCTGGAAGAGCTTTCGGTGGCCGAGGCAGCCGAGCGGTCCGGCTGGAGTCAAAGCATGGTAAAGGTCCAGGCCCACCGTGCCCGAAAGAAACTTAAGGCCATACTGGAAAAGAGCGGAAAAACCGCGATAGTAGAATAGAGAAGCCGGAGAGTCCCATGAATACCGATGAACTACTGACCAAGCTGGCCCAGGCGGCACGGGGCGATGCCCCCCCGCTGGTGGATGTTGCCGGCGGAATCCTGGAGGCCATCGGGGAAACCCGAAGGCCCAGCAACGTCCTGCTGTGGGCGTTCACGGCCGCCTCGACGGCTGCCGCGGCCATGGTCGCCCTGGCGGCCCTGTTTCAGGCGCCGCCAGCCCCCACCGACGCCTTCAGCGAAATTATGCGCATCGTAGCCCCGGTGATCTAAATGACCGACCACTCCCACCATCATCCGCTCGTGCCGCCACGCCGGCTTCAGTGGGCCCCGCTGGTCTCCGCCATCATCACGTTCCTGGCCGGGGCCGTCATCGGAGCCGGACTGTACAAATGGCTGGTCCCGCCCGTCGAACGGGCCAGACCCAAGACTAACGAAGAACGGGCCGAGAGATGGATGAGGGAGATCGACGACCGCGTCGGTCTGACCAGGGAACAGGAAGACAAGGTCCGCCGCCTCACCCTCAGCGCAACCCGCGAGTACCAGGAGATCCGCAATAGCTGGCGCGTGGACATCGAGCGGGTGATGTTGACCTTCCAGAACCAGATGCAACTGGTGCTGACGAGCGAGCAGAAACCGAAGTTCGACGAGTACTATCGGGAACTGCTGGAGCGCTGGCTGCCCAAGCCGACCACCCAGCCCGCCACGCAGCCTCGCGACGGATAACCCGCCGCCCGGAGAACCCCGCAAGTCCAAGGGCCGACCTCAACGGGTCGGCCCTTTGTTCGTCTATTCGGTCATGTCGAAATGCTCCCACAGCGGGCGGAGTTTCTCGTGCCCCCCGGAGTAGGACCCGTCGGGCCACTGCAACGACTCGGGCGGGATGATCCAGGCCACGCGCCCGCTGCCGTACCACACGTTGACCCCCTCCTTGTGACGGGTCCGCACGTGGCCGGCGCTGTTGAAGATGTCGGCCAGGAACGCCTGGCTGCCCAGACGCTCCAGCCCCCGGCAACTCGCGCCGCTGGTCTCGCCCAGCGTGCGCCGGATATACGCCGACCGTTTGTTCATCCAGGTGTACTTGTCCTTGTCGGCCGGCACCATCTGCTGGGGGGCGAATCCGGAGCCCCCGTTCCACGGCAGGCAGTTGCCGTTGTCCAGGTTGCCTCGCGAATTGCAGAGCCAGTCGTTGGTCTCGCTGGGACAGAACAACATGTCCCCGTGCATCGGGACGAAGCCGTCGCGCTCCAGGTAGCCCAGGCTGTTGAACCCGACAGGATTCACCCCGCCGTACCGCTCGTACAGGATGTACATCATCATGTCGTTCATATACCAGGCGCCTACCGGGGGAAGCATCTGGCGGCTCTCTGAAGCGTAACTGTTGAGAGCGTTGCCCGCGTTCCGCAGGTTACTGGCGCATATTGCCCGCCGCGCCAGTTCCTTGGATCGCGACAGGGTCGGAGTCAGAATACTCAACAGCAGAGACAGGATCGAAACCACGATCAGCAACTCAACCAGCGTGAACGCCGCACGCCGCCGGATGAACGCGCGAACTGTCCATGCGTCTTGCCCAGTCTGACTCATGCCCACAGTCCTGATGGAATGCCCTTTGCCCATCGTCTCTGGTGAGAACAAACGCGCGCGACAACCGCAGATTTCCGCGATCGGCCCGGTCGCGGAACCCGCCCCCCTGTCGGCGAGACGGACGGCGGATCGCTCACCTTTGGCCCGCGCAAGTTCCGGATCCACGAGAAGACGATTGACTCCTGGACCGTAGGCGACGATTATACCGCTCACTTGTCGTTTCGGACGGTCCGAAATTCCACTTTCAGGAGAGCTTCGTGAACAAACTCGTCAAGTTCCTGCCCCACGCCGGCATCATCGCCTGCCTCGCCTTCATCTGCATCTATGGGTGCTCGTTCGCACCCGCCTATCTGGTCTCATGGGCCATCTTCCAGACGTGGGCCCTCTACTTCATTGCGGGAGCGACTCCCAAGGCCGGGCTGCGGGCCATGGTCTGCTACATGTTGGGCGTGCTGGCCAGCGTGTTGATCTTCTGGCTGGCCGGCATGCTGGGCGGGTCCAATCCGGTGGTCGCCGTCGTCGGAGCGCTGGTGACCTTCACGGTCATCTGCATGGAGAAGGCGCCCTACATCGACTACATTCCGGCCTACTTCATCGGCGCCGGCGCCTACTTCGCCCTCAGCACCATCAACATGCCCAGCGGAAACGCCACGCCCGGTTTCCAGATCCTCGTCATGCTCATCACGTGTCTGGCCGGGTCGCTGCTGGGCTATGCCACCGTCGTCTTCCGCACCATGTACGCGAACTTCCAGGCCCAGAAGGAGGCCGCCTCAGCCCCGCCGGCCCAGGCAGTGCCCCAGCCCCAGGAAGTCGAGGCTTGAGATAGCACGGTTCGTTGCAGGTAAAGAGCCCACGGGCAGTGGCCCGTGGGCTCATCATCACCAAGGAAGGTCAGAGGGATCCTCTGGCCGGGTCTAGACGATGTCGCCGTGGTAGCCCTGGAGCGACTTGACGCCGCCTCGGCCCTTGCGTGAGGCGGCAATGCCGCGTCCGGCGGCGATGGCGGCCGCCAGCGTCGTCACGTACGGAATCTTGTACTTGATGGCCGCCTTGCGAATGTAGGAGTCGTCGCTCTGGCCCCGCTTGCCCAGCGGGGTGTTGATGACCAACTGGATCTCGCGATTGGTGATGGCGTCCACGATGTCGGGCCGGCCCTCGCGAAGCTTGTGGACCAAGTCGCACGTGACGTTGTTCTCGCTCAGGAAGCGGCAGGTGCCCCGGGTGGCCAGGAGGCGGAAGCCCATCTCCGCGAACTGCTGGGCTACCTGCAGAACGGCCGGGCGGTCCCGGTCGCTGACGCTGATGAGCACCGTTCCTTCGGTGGGCAGCTTCTGCTGGGCGGCCTCCTGGGCCTTGTAGTAGGCAAGCCCGAACGAGTCGGCCAGGCCCAGCACCTCGCCCGTGGAGCGCATCTCCGGCCCAAGCGCCGGGTCCACTTCAGGGAACATATTGAAGGGCAGGATGGCTTCCTTGACCCCGAAGTGGGGCACCTTGCGGTGGTTGAGGTTCATCTCGTCCATGCCCCGCCCCAGCATGAGCTGGGTGGCCACGCGGACCATGTTGAGGCTGCACACCTTGGAGACCAGCGGAACGGTCCGAGACGCGCGGGGATTCGCTTCCAGGACGTACAGCACGTCTTTGGCGATGGCGTACTGGATGTTCATCAGACCCACCACGCCGAGTTCCTGGGCGATACGGCGGGTATAATCGTTGATCATGTCCAGGTGCTTGGCGGGGATGCTGATGGGTGGAATGACGCAGGCCGAGTCGCCGCTGTGAATGCCGGCCAGCTCGATATGCTCCATCACCGCCGGCACGAAAGCGCTGTGCCCGTCGCTGATGGCGTCGGCTTCACACTCGATGGCGTTGTCGAGGAACTTGTCGATCAGGATGGGTCGTTCGGGCGTCACGTCGACCGCGGCCGCCACGTACTGGCGGAGCATGTCCTCGTCGTGCACCACCTCCATGCCGCGCCCGCCCAGCACGTATGACGGACGGACCATCAGCGGGTACCCGATCCGCGCGGCGGCCCCCAGCGCCTCCTCGATGGTGCTGGCCATGTCGCTGGCGGGCATGGGGATGCCCATCTTCTCCATCTTCCGGCGGAAGCGGTCGCGGTCTTCGGCCAGGTCGATCATCTCGGGGCTGGTGCCCAGGATCTTCACGCCGTTGGCCTCCAACTCTCTGGCGATGTTCAGGGGGGTCTGCCCGCCGAACTGCACGATAACACCCTCGGGCTTTTCCTTCTCGTGGATGGCCAGCACGTCCTCGACCGTCAGCGGCTCGAAGTAGAGCTTGTCCGATGTGTCGTAGTCGGTGGAGACGGTCTCCGGATTGCAATTGACCATGATGGTCTCGAAGCCCATCTCCCTCAGGGCGAAGGCGGCGTGGACACAGCAGTAATCGAATTCGATCCCTTGCCCGATGCGGTTGGGGCCGCCGCCCAGCACCATCACCTTGCGATTGTCGGTCGTGGTGGTCTTGTCCGGGGCATTGTACGTGGAGAAGTAGTAGGCCGCGTTCTCCACGCCGCTGACCGGGACGGGCTCCCACCCCTCGACCACGCCCAGCTTCGTGCGGCGAGCGCGAACATCGGCCTCCTTGACCTTGAGGATCCTGGCCAGATAGGCGTCGGCGAAACCGTCCTTCTTCGCCTGAACCAGCAGTTCATCGGGCATCTGCTCGAACCGCCCCTTATACTGCAGCATCTGCTCCTCCAGTTCGACCATCTCCTTCATCTGCTGGATGAACCAGGGCTTGATATGAGTCAGGGCGAATAGCTGCTGTACGTCAGCGCCCTTGCGCAGGGCCTCGTACATGAGCCATTGGCGCTCGCTGGTGGGCTCGCGCAGGCGGGCCATCAGTTCCTCCAGGGACAACGAGTTGAAGTTCTTGGCGAAACCCAGGCCGTGCCGGCCGTTCTCCAGCCCGCGGATGGCCTTCTGAAAAGCCTCCTTGTAGTTCTTGCCGATGGCCATCACCTCGCCGACCGCCCGCATCTGGGTGCCCAGCTTGTCCTGGGCGTCTTTGAATTTCTCGAAGGCCCATCGGGCGAACTTGATCACCACGTACTCCCCCGAGGGCGTGTATTTGTCCAACGTGCCGTCGCGCCAGTAGGGAATCTCGTCCAACGTCAAGCCCGAGGCCAGCATCGAGCTGATCAGCGCGATGGGGAATCCGGTAGCCTTCGACGCCAGGGCCGAGGAGCGGCTGGTCCGGGGGTTGATCTCGATGATGACCACCCGCCCGGTCTTGGGGTCGTGGGCGAATTGGATGTTGGTCCCGCCGATGACCTTGATGGCCTCCACCACGCGATACGAGTAGTCCTGCAGGCGGGCCTGCAGTTCGGGGCTGATCGTCAGCATGGGCGCCGAGCAGAACGAGTCGCCCGTGTGGACGCCCATCGCGTCGATGTTCTCGATGAAGCAGACGGTGATCATCTGGTTCTTGGCGTCGCGGACGACCTCCAACTCCAGTTCCTCCCAGCCCAGCACCGACTCCTCGATCAACACCTGCCCGACCAGGCTGGCAGCCAGCCCGCGCCCGGCGATCACCCGCAGTTCCTCGACGTTGTAGACCAGCCCGCCGCCCGTGCCTCCCATCGTATAGGCGGGGCGGACAACCACGGGGAAACCCAGCTCCGCCGCGATGGCTTCGCACTCCTCCACCGTGTACGCGATCTTGCTCTTGGGCATCTCAATGCCCAGCCTCTCCATGGTCTGCTTGAAGGCCAGGCGGTCCTCGCCGCGCTGGATGGCGTCGATCTCCACCCCGATGACCTTCACGCCGAACTTCTCCAGCACCCCGGCACGGGCCAGCTCGCTGGAGAGATTCAGCCCACTCTGCCCGCCCAGGTTGGGCAACAGGGCGTCGGGACGCTCCTTCTCGATGATCTCGGTCATCCGCTCCAGGTTGAGCGGCTCGATGTACGTCACGTCGGCCATCCCCGGGTCGGTCATGATGGTGGCCGGGTTGGAGTTGACCAGGACGATCTGATAGCCCTGCTTGCGGAGGGCCTTGCAGGCCTGAGTGCCGGAATAGTCGAATTCACAGGCTTGCCCGATCACGATCGGGCCCGAACCGATGATCATCACCTTGTGGATGTCGTCGCGACGTGGCATCAATGTGCTCCGTTCTTGCCGCCCCCGACCGCACGCGTGCGCGCAGGGATACACCCTGCGGTTGTCGAGGGACGTTCCTTTTCCCGAAGAAACGTGCCTAGCCCAGCACCAGGCAAACGGGCGATACTCTACACGCCACCCGGACAAGACTCAAGAAGACTTTCTTATGCACGACGAGCGGCAAGCCACGAGAGGCGGCCAGCTCGACGACGTGACTGTGGGACCTGGCCGGGCTCTGCGGCATGGCGTATTTCATAACATGAATAATTAAGGACATTTACAGGTATACCCAGAATGTCTAATCGGCCTAAAGCACGGATTTGGCGCCGTCGGCCGCGACAGAAGGCGAGCAGGGCTGGAAGAACTGATCGGTCTTCCGGTTGTCGGGGGCCAGGCGGTCGGCTGGGCTCGCCTTTGTCAGTCGCACCTTTAGTGCCTTCCCTGTTGCGCCGTCTGGCCGACGAGCCAGGTGCGAAGTGGCTTGGACGGTTCTTTCCTGGTTCCTCTGTGGTCGGCCGTTCGGGCCCGTTATACTGGGTGCCGTTTTCATGAAGGAGTCCCACATGCGCCACGGCTTGCTTGCTCTCGTGATCGCCCTGACGGCGACCGGTTTCACTCTCGCCGCCGACATGGCGGAATTCACCGTCACCGACCGCGTACTCCGCCCAGCCGACAAAGTGCCCCCCATCGGCGCCAACGGCTGGGGGGGGTGCGGAGCGATCGAGTGGGCGGCCAACAACTTCGTCCGCAACAGCGGCAACGAGCCGCCCGTCTGGCGCAATCTTCATCGCATCAAGAAGTGTGGCCGAGATGAAACGACAGGCAAGACCTGGTTCGAGATCGACGGGCCCGGCACGAGTTGGTGGGACCTGTGGGCCAGCGGCTTTCTCAGCGGCGCACGCCTGCGGGTCTACCGCATCGTCGACAAGGAGGGCAAAGCCCTGCCCCTGCGAGCGGACGGAAACTACTTTGACCTGTCCGCCTCGCACCACGTGGTGCTGGTCGGTGCGGGACAGATCGTGCCCGAGGGTGACAAGAACCTGCCCGACGGCGGCTGGGTCGCCGACACCTACAGCGTCGTCTTCCCCAACGGCTGGATACGCCACGGCAACCTGGCCGCGACCGACGCCTCTGGCGTGCAGAACGGCCGGACGTACTGGTACACCGTCCATGCCATCGGTGCGGACGGCAAGGAATCGCCCGCCTCCAACGAGGCCAGCGCCTCTCCGGCCGCCGGCACGAACACCGGCCCACAGATTCTCGTCGTCGGAGACGGCGACAAACTGCCGGACCTCCAGCCGGGCAAGAACATCACCTTCACGCCGCACGTCCACGGCGGCCAGGCGCCGTTGCGATGGCAGGCAACGGGGCTGCCCAACGGCTTGAGCATCGACCCGGACACCGGGTGCGTCAGCGGCAAGGTCGCCACTCGCCCCACCGACGCCACCGTCACCGTTACCGTTGCCGACGCTGGCGGCAAGAGTCAGTCGCGTCTGTACGTCTTCAACGCCTCCAAGCCCAATCCCGTCTCTGGGCCGCTTCAGCCGCCTGCAGACCTGAAGGCCCAGGCCGGGGACGGCTGTGTCCGTCTGACTTGGCAGGCCAGCGACGGCGCTGTTGCCTATCGACTCAAGCGGTCCACCTCCCCCGCCGCCCGCCAGCAACAGCGGGTATATGTGACCGCCGACACGCCCGGACTCATGGCGTGGGATTACGTCGTCCTGGAGCGGGCGTTCGACAACTTCGACATGCGCTACGTCAACCCCCGCGTCCGTGGGATCGGCAACCCCATGGACTCGCCCGGCTGGTACTGGAACGGCGACACGTCGAAGCTGTCCTTCTCGTTCGCCCCCCACGGCGAGACGCCCGCGGAGATGGACGAGCCGGGCCGACGCTGCATGCAGGTGCGGGCCCAGGCGGGCGAGCAGTCCATCAGTCAGTTCGTCTTCATCGGCACGCAGCGCGGAGGCGAGTCGCTGTGGTACGGACAACTCGACCCCGGCAAGACCTACCGTCTCGAAGTCTGGCTGCGGCAGGAAGGCCTGGCCGATGGTGGGAAGGTGACCTTCTCCTTCGGCCGGGGATATCCCGACATCCGCAAGGAGTTCCAGGTCTCCTCGCAGTGGAAGAAGTACACACACGAGTTTGTGGGGCCCGAGCGCCCCACCGAGACCTGGCATTTCGGACACACGTTCACCTTCACCGGCCCGGGCACGCTGTGGATGGACAACTGCCGCGTCTTTCGCTGCGACAGCCCCGCCGACACCGCCAAGCCCTACGTGCCTAACCCGATCGTGTTGGAGGAGTTGTTGAGCACCCAACCGCCCACCGGGCGCAAGGGGGCCCATCGCATCTGGTTCCTGGACCGCGACGCGACGATGGAGTCGATCCTGTCCTGGCACGCCAACTCGAACATCGCGCCCAACTGGCGGACGTACGTCGAGCCGACGCTGCGGATGACGCTGCCGCAGGGCCTGACGTTCGACCTGGCCACCGGCAAGGGCCCCGCCGACCGCATGCGTCCCTGGCTGGTCATCCAGCACATCGTGCACAGCGAGGCGGACTGGCACGCTTTGGTCGAGTACCTGGCCGCCACGTACGACCCGGCCCGCGACACGCCCCAGACCAAGCCCTGGGCGTATCGGCGTACGGTGCAGCGGGGAACGAACGTGCCCTGGGTGGATGAATTCGGCGGCTTGGTCATCGAGTTCGGCAACGAGACGTGGCATAACGGCGTCTTCGACGACTGGATCGGCTTTGCCACGCGCAACGCCGTCCACCAGGGCGGGCGGGAGTATGGCCTGTTCTGCCAGTACCTCATCGACACGATCAAGAAGAGCCCGTACTGGAAGCAGGGCAACCTTGACGCGAAGATCCGCTTCTGCCTCGGCGGCAACTATGACGGGCGCATCCAGAAGGACGGGCGCGTGACCGGCTACGGCGAGGAAGCCATGCAGGCCTGCCCCGGGGCAACCTTGCTGGGGCACGCCAACTACGTCGGTCCCAAGTGGGAGACCGGCGACTACTCGGCCCGCACCTACGACGACCACGGCGTGCAGGAGTGCTTGGTGAGCTTCCTGGCCGGGCCGGAGGCAGGAGAGGTCCGCATGGGGCAGGCCCGCGAGGCCCTGGCCAAGGTCCGCCCCGAGTACGACATGGCCGCCTACGAAGGCGGGCCCGGCGGGTTCGCTCTGCCCGGCCGGGCCGACGCCCGACAGGTCGAAACCAACGAGCGGTACGGCAAGAGCCTGGCCCAGGCCGTCGGCGCGGTCGACGGCTGGATGCGGAGTTATCTCTACGGCTGGAGCGAGCAGTGCTATTTCAGCTACGGGCAGGGCAACCACTGGAACAGCCACTCGGTCTTCTCGCAGGGCTTCCGTCCCTCGCCGGCCTGGCTGGCCATGACCATCCGCAACCGCTGGGCGGCGGGCGACCTGGTCGCCGTCGAGGAACGCGGCGTCCCAACCATCCGCCGCGGCAAGGCGGACCTGCCCCTGGTGGGCGCCTACGCCTTCCGCGACGCCGGACGCTACTGCGTGCTGCTGGTCTCCCGAAAACTCGACGGCAAGCATGACGCGAAGGACTTCGGCGACGGCTGCACGGGCGTTCGCCTGCATCTGCCGATGCAGAAGGCGTCGAAGATCGAGCTGGTCAAGCTCGATGCGGATCCCCGCCTGACCAATCGCGAGAAGATGAACGTGACCATCAAGTCGCAGGCCGTGCCGGCGGACGCGCTGCGGAGCGGCGTGCTCGAGGTGAACGCGGCCGCCGGCGGGCGGGCCGGCGGGCTTCCGCCAGGCGCTATCTTCTTGTATGTCATTACCCGCTGACTTTCTGCCGATACAGTAGTATCGGCGACAGGTGGTTGCGTTGTTTTCGGGCGGCCGCCGGGCGCCGCAGTGCCAAGGAACTGCGAATGAACGTCTTCATCACCGGCGGGTGCGGATATGTGGGCAGCCATTGCGCCAAGCGGCTGCGTCAGGCCGGCCACCGCCTGCGCATCTACGACAACCTCAGCACGGGCCACCGCCCGGCCGCCCCGGCCGACGAGATCTGCGTGGGCGATCTGGCCGACCGCGCCGCTCTGCGGGCGGAACTGGCTGCCTTCCGACCCGACGCGGTGCTGCACTTCGCCGCGTTCCTCCAGCCGGCGGAGTCCGTCCAGTTTCCGCTGCGATACTACCGCAACAACGTGGTGAACACGATCAACCTGCTGGAGGCCATGGCGGAGTTGTCGATCTGTCGCCTGGTCTTCAGTTCGAGTTGCACGGTCTACGGCCTGCCGTCCAAACCCGCCATTACCGAGGACATGCCCACCGAGCCTATCAGCCCATACGGGCGGACCAAGCGCATGATGGAGCAGGCGTTGGCGGATTGCGGCCCGGCCTGGGGTCTGGGCTCGGCCTGCCTGCGGTACTTCAACGCTGCGGGGGCCGCCCTGGACGGCACGTTGGGCGAAGACCACGACCCGGAGATCCACCTGATCCCGGTGGTGCTGCAAGTGGCGGCCGGCAAACGGCCGCATGTCGCCGTCTTCGGCACGGACTACGACACGCCCGACGGCACGTGCATTCGCGACTATATCCACGTGGACGATCTGGCTGAGGCGCACCTGGCCGCCCTGGAGCGGCTCGAGCCCGGCCGGCAGATGGTCCTGAATCTGGGCACGCAGCGCGGGCATTCCGTCCGCGAGGTGATCGAAGCGGCTCGCAAGGTGACCAGACGTGATATCCCCGTCGTGGAGTCTCCCCGCCGCCCCGGCGACGCCCCGGCCATGTATGCCCTGGCCGACCGGGCCGAGCAGGTGCTGGGATGGCGGGCGAAGGTGAGGAACCTGGAGGAAGTCATCGCCAGCGCGTGGCGATGGCATTCGGCACACCCGGACGGGTACGGCTCGTAGCCCCTGCCGCCGACCGGGCCAGACTGATGAAGGAGCCTACTGGTGCAGAGTGAACAAAAGAATGAACCCGCCGCCGCGGGCCGGCGCCTGGCCCTGGTGATCCCCGCGCTGAACGAAGAGGACGCCATCGGTTCGACGCTGGAGCGAGCCCTGGCCGCCCGCGAGCAGGTGACCGCCCAGACGAGCGTCCGCGAGATGCTGGTGGTGTTCGTCAATGACGGCTCGACCGACCGCACCCAGGAGATCGCCGACCGCTACGACGAGGTCGTCAAGGTCCGCTTCGAGAAGAACCGCGGGTACGGGGCCGCCATCCAGGCCGGCTACGCGGCCACCGACGCCGAGTTGGTCGGTTTCATGGACGCCGACGGCACATGCGACCCCGGCTTCTGCGTGCAACTGGTCAACCGCCTGGACCAAGCCGACGCCGATATCGTCCTGGGCGCCCGCCTGACCCCGCAGACCAAGATGCCCCTGGTGCGGCGGATCGGCAACCGCTTCTTCGCCGGGCTGATCGCCCTGATCTCGGGCAAGTCGCTCACCGACTCCGCCTCGGGCATGCGGATCATGAAGCGAAGCTGCCTGCCCTACCTGGCCCCCCAGCCCAGCGGGCTGCACTTCACCCCGGTGATGAGCTGCACCGCGTTGCTCGATCCGCGATTGAAGATCGAGGAAGTCCCCATGCCCTACGAGGAGCGGGTGGGCGAGTCGAAGCTTCGCGTGGTCAAGGACGGCATCAAGTTCCTGTCCACGATTCTCTTCACCGCAGCCTGCTACAAGCCGGTGGCCATGATGGCGGCGATGGGCGTTCTATTCGCCCTGGCCGGCGGCGTGGCCGCCCTGCTCGCCTGGCTGGTGGGCGCGCCGCCCGCGATGACGGCGGTGCTGGGCGGCGGGTTCGTCTTCGTCCTGCTCCAGGCCCTGTTCGCGGGCCTGCTCTGCCGCCAGGCCAACTGGTCGCTGCTGGGCCCGCTCAAGCCCCCCACCGCGGGCCAACGCCTGCTGCATCGCCTGGCCAGGCCCAAGAAACTCGTCTTCGCGGGCGTGTTCTTCTTCGTCGTCGCGCTGGTGGTGTTCCTGATCGCCCTCTTCGTGCCGGCTGCCCGGCTCGGACTGCTGTGGACCGCCGCCGGCTGCGTCGCCCTCTCGGGCTGGTTGGCCCTGGCCGGGGCGTCTATCCGGGTCATCTGGGCGCTGGCGGAAAAGGCGAAGGCAGGCGAGTAGACACAGACTCCACAGCCTCGCCTGGCCGCGAGCGGAACTGAAGTCTACGGGTGCTGCTCATCCGCGCCGGGAGGCAGAGGCACAAACCGAAAGCCGCTCCGCAGGTCGCCCGCTTTACGAAGCGCCAGGTGCGGCGAGGGATAAGGCGTGGAAGGAATGGGCACGTAATACAGCTCGGTTTCCTTCTCGTGCTCGGTGCCCCAGAAGAACATCCCTCCGCCCACGTCCACGCGGACCCACTTCTCCTTGCGAAGCACCGGAATCGTGACCGTCAGGCCCGAGGGCGTGGTGTAGCTCGTGCTGGGGAAGCTGGGCGGCCGGTGGAAGCCTCCGTCCTCGCCCGGCGGCATGAGAATCTCGTCCACCACCGCCGCCAGCACCGGCCGATTCTCCATCTCCGCCTTGTCCAGAGGGCTCAGCACGATTATCGGGAAGAACGCCGCCGCCACGTACGCCGCCGCAGCCAGCCGCACCGCCCACGCCGGCGCCTGCGACAGACTCCGGGCCGCCGCCAGCGACACCGTCACCGCCGCCAGGGCCCACAGCAGGGCCATCCCACCGTAGCGCGGGTCGGGGGCCATCACGAACCAGATCGCCAGGCTCGCCGCCAGCGGCGCCACCGCCAGCCAACACCGCCTGGGCAATCGCTGCTCTCCCCGACGCCCGACCGCCAGCGTCAGCACAACCGCTCCTGCCGTCAGCACCAGCGGCAGGACCAGCAGAAGCTTGCGGGCCAGGAATCGCTCCAGCCAGCCGGGAAACCAGTTCTCCGGCACCGGCGGCAACACCGCCCCCTGCACCTCGGCCCGCGACCAATTGGCGATCTGGCGATACTGCCAGTCGCGGCGAGCGTCGGGCATCTTCCAGTCCACGTTCAGGGCAAAGGCCCCGCTGGGGTACAGCGGATAGCCTGTCTGGATCGCGTTGCGCGCGACGTACGGGGCCACGAACGCCAGACCCGCCAGGGCCATCCACACCGTGGTCGCCAGCAGTGATCGCACGGGACGGCACGCTGGTCCGCCCATCGCCGCTCGCCCAGCCGGGTCGCCAAGCGCCACCCACGCCGCCACGAAAGCCGTCGCTCCCAGCGCGACGGCGGCTACGCCCATGCTGATCTTGATCGCGATCATCGCCCCCGCGAAGACCGCCATCGTCACCAGGTCCGCCCGCACCTGGCCGGGCGACGACTCGTGCAGGCCTCGCAGGAATTGCAGCAGGACCCCGGTCGCCACCAGCAGCAGGATCATGCCGGCCAGATCGGTGTGGAAGCTGCTGAAGAACGACTCGCGCAGCGTCCACTCCAGCAGCACGAACGCGAACAGGAGGTAGAACACGGCGCCCGCGTCGCCCGCCCGCCCGCGGCGGATCAGCCGCCCCGCTGCACCGATCATCGCCAGCCACAGGGAAAGCACCAGCAACGGATACATGAAGTGGCTCGCCCGGCCGGGCGCGGGGAAGTGGTCCATCGCGGCCGCGACCAGGAGTATGGCATTGCTGTGGCCCAGACGGCAGTGGAGGTTGCCCAGCCCGGGGATGATCGGATACGCCTTGGCCCACTCGACATATTGGATGTGATAGACGCCGCTGTCATAGCAGCAGTTCGGGCCCAGTCCGCGATTGGCCAGCCACATCCCCGCTGCCAGGGCCGCCACCAACACCACCGGGCGCCGCAGGGCCTCTTCGCCCAGCATCATCGCCAGCTCGCGCCGCCCCAACACCAGCCCCAGACCACCCAACGCCAACAGGACGATCGTCGCTGTCAAGCCAACCGGCCAGAGCAGGTGCCATATCTGCAGCAGGAAGATCATGCCGCACAAGCCGGTCCAGAACGTCACCAGCAACCCGGCTGGGCGAAGCCCGCGCGGCGTCCAAAGCCGCCGGAGCAACAACCCCACGCCCAGCAGAGCGGAACCCCACACCAACCAGCCCAGCACAATCTGTCCCATCGCGTTCCAACCCACAATCAGGCTCCTGCGTTCGCTGGCCGCCATTGTAACCGATGATCGCAAAAACGGGAGAAGTCGCTTGCGGAACGAGCCGATACAGAAGTGGGTGTATGTCCGCAAGGCGCGAGAGACGCGCCCCCCGACGAGCAGAATCCGAAGACGGTCCGGATCTCCCGGAAATTCCAGAATAGAGGCACCTCGATGAAGCTGCGATGCTCATCCGCTTTTCTTTTGACCCTGATCGCGGTCCTGGTCGCCGCGGGGTTCTTCCTGCTGGGCATGCGTGTCAGCGGGGCGACCTTCGGCAACACCGGACGAATGGCGGGTCTTCTCATCCTGGCCAGTGGAGGAGTGGTCCTGGTGACAGCGGTGGCGATCCTGGTGCTGGCGAACCCCCTGCGAAGGCTGTTGGACCGCGTAGGCCAGATCCAGCTCGGAGACAACCTCTGCGAAGAGGAGTTCACCCGGAATCTGCACGCCGAACCGCTGGCTCTGGCCCGCAGAATTCGGGAGATTTTTGGCGGTTTCGCCAGCCAAGCCAAGACGGACCACCTGACGGGCCTGTCCAACCGCCGACAGTTCGACGTGGAACTGGAGCGGGCCTTCCTCGATGCGCAGCGATTCAACCGTCCCTTGTCGCTGATCCTGCTCGACGTGGACCTGTTCAAGGCCATCAACGACACTGCCGGCCACCAGGCGGGTGACGACCTGCTGAAGGCCGTGGCGAACGTCCTGGTCTCTTGCGGGCGCAAGACCGATCTGCCGGCCCGGCTGGGGGGCGACGAGTTCGCCATTCTCCTGCCTGGCACCTCCGCCACCAGCAGCACGGTGGTAGCCGAGCGGATCCTGACCGGCGTCCGAAGTCAGGTGGTCGTCCTGAATGAGGAGCGGGTCAATACAACCGCCTCCATCGGCATTGCGGACCTGAACTCCGGGCAGATCCATTCGGCCCGGGACCTGTTTGCCCTGGCCGACCGCGCCATGTATGAAGCCAAGAAACAAGGGCGGAACCGGTTCGTTCAGTCCCACGTGCTGGAGGAAGCGGAGGCGGGAGACGGTCGCGCCCAGAATCGGATGACCCACCTGAAGGACAACCTGGCCTCGCTGGACACGCAGTTCAAGTCGCTTTTCGTGCGGGCGCTTCAGGACGTCGTCGCCACGATGGAACGTCGCGACCCGCACATGGCCGACCATGCCCGCAAAGTCAGGCAGTATGCCAGGCTGATCGCACGCGAGATGGCCTTGCCCGAGCAGATCGTCCAGCGGGTCGAACTGACGGCGCTGCTGCACGACGTGGGCATGTTGGCCCTGCCGGACGACATCGTTCTCTGCACGGGTCGGCTGAATGATCGGCAGACGGATCTCATGCGCCGCCACCCGCTGATCGGGGCCAGAGTCCTCAGCGGTACGCAATTCCTGGAGATGGTGATCCCGGGTGTTCGCTCCCACCACGAACGCTTCGACGGAGGCGGGTATCCTGACAAGCTGGCGGGACGTGCGATCCCGCTGACGGCCCGGATCGTCGCCGTCGCCGACAGCTTCGACGCCATCACCTCCGCTCGATCGTTCCGCGGGGCAACGCATGGCCGCAACGCCGCGGCCATCATCCGCAGTGCCGCCGGCACCCAGCTTGACCCGGATGTGGTGACGGCATTCCTGAGACAAGTTGACAAGCTCGGCGATTCGCTTCTTGAGGTCGAGACGCCCCAGGCATCCGGCGCGGAGACCCTCCCGCCCGTCGAGGTCACGCCTTCCGACCCCGCCTAGCGCCGAAGCTCTCTGACGAAGCGGTCACTTCTCCTCCACCTCGTACACCTTCACCTCCAGCTTGCCCAGCCTGTCGCGGAAGGAACGTCCCTTCACCGCCGGGCCCGCCCCGCCGCCGCGGAGCCTCACCTGCCCGGCCGGGCGGGGCAGCGTCACGGCCACCTCTCCCTCCCCGTCACCGTTGTTGACGCAGAAGAGGAACAGGCGCCCGCCTCGCCGCCGGGCCGTCCAGTGGAGCCACGACTTGCCTCCCGGCACCGCCTCCGCCCGCACCTCGCCCGTCGGCTCGATCGACAACAACACGTCGGCCAGCGAGTCGATCTCGCTCACCACCCGCGTCAGCCGCCCCCACTGCTCGTCGAAGCTCACGTCAACGTTGCGCCGCAGGTCGTAGAACGAGTAGAAGATCAGTCCCGTCGCCCCCTCGCACAGGCACTGCCAGGCCATCGACCGCATTTCCTCATAGCTCGGGCTGCGAAGCCTGCTCTTGTCGCCCTTCTCGTAGTTGCCCCAATTGAAAACCTGGGGCACCATCCACGCCGGGCGGGCGCCTGCAAACGTCCCCACTGTCTGCCGGGCCCACTGCCCGGCCATGCTCGGCGCGTGTCGCCCGATAGGGTACGGGTCGGTCCCGATCACGTCGAACGTCCGCACGTAGTCGGCCAGCTCGTCCACCTGGTAGAGCACCACCCACGTGGGATGGTTCGGATCGTCCTGGACCGCCCATTTCTGGTGGGCCTCCAGTCGGTCCATGAACGACTGCGGCAGCTCGTCGTTCAGGTACCAGGCCAGCAGCGCGGGGTGGTCTCGGAACTCCTTCAGTCGATCGCGCACGGCCCGCTCCTCGTCGGCGACCGTCTTGATGTGCTTGGGACAATGCATTGAACCGGCGTACAAGTCTTTGACCGAGTAGATCACCTTCATGCCCAGCCGCTGGGCCATGTCCATTTGCTCCCGATTGGGCGATCCGTAGGGCATCACGCAGTTGAACTTCCCCGAGGCCAGCAGGCGGAGGTCCTTCTCGTTGATGCTGCTGAAATACATGCCCAGCGGAAGGAAGCACTTGCCCTCGACAATCGTCCGCCCATGACGGTCGATCGTGACGCGCGGGCCGAAGGCCTTCTCCGGGCGGCGCAACTCGTGGAGATTCCGCCCCAGTTCCCGTCCGCGACCGTCCAGCAGGCGTATCTCCGCCTGGTACCCCCCGGGCGCCAGCTCCGCGACCGTCAGTGTCAGCTCGTGCGATTCTCCCTTCGGACGAGCGTCCGCCCGGGCCAGCACCCGTCCGCTCGCATCCCGCAGGGCCGCCTCCAGCTTCAGCTCCTCCGCCCCGCTCTGCACGTCCAGCAGGTTCAGACGAGCGCGAATGCGGACCTCTGCCGGGTCGTCGGCCCTCAGCCAGCCGCGATAGTTCGGCGCCGCCACGAAGCTGTCCAGGGGCGGGTCGAAGACGCGGCGGACCTCGACGTCGTCAAACCAGGCCGTGCCCGTCGTCTTCGGACGGCCGTAGCACGTGATCGTGAACGATGCTGCCTCCCGCGGCACGCGAACCACGCCGACTACGCGCGTCCAGTCCTTCGTGCCGGTCAACCCCGACGGGTAGTGCCCGCCCATCCATTTGCCGTCCTTGCCGGACCACTCCATGCAGATCGCCGCCCCGCCGCCGGCGTCGCCGCCTCGGATGTTGTCCGTCTTGATCCAGGCCGAGAACTCGTACTTGGCCCCCGCCTGCAACGCCAGCCGCTGCGTGCAGAGTTCATAGCGGGCCGCGTCGCCGTTGCGGTAGCGCAGCGATGAACTCGCCCCGCGAGCGATCGACTCGTCCCTCGCGAAGGAGCGGGCCGGGCCATGCCATCCCGTCGGCAGTCCGTCCGCCCGGCCGGCTTCAAAGCCGCCGTTGCTCACCGGCGCCGCCGGGGGAGCTTCCGCACCCGCGTTCGGCTGCGAGACTATCGCCCCCGCTGACAACATCACCACCAAAATGCAGCCTGCAATTCGTTCTCTCATGGTCCGCCTGGCTTTCTGCTCTCCAAACGCCCAGCGTCGCGTGCTGTTGCCTGAACACGCACGTGCGGTATACTGCCAAGCCGCCCGACCCGCAGAAAGGAACTTGCCATGCATAGCGATCGCAAGGCCGTCTGGGCAGTCTCTTCCGCTCTTTGCCTGATCCATGCCGCCACAGGAGCACCCCCGGCGACCCAACCGGCATCGGCCCCGGCCGATCTTGCCTTCATCAGCACAGCCTTCGAGAACGCCTCGCCCCTGCAATGGTCCGTCGACGCCGACGGCACGGTCCACGTGTATCTCTCGTACGACTACGAACGCAACTCGCCTAACCGGGCGGCCGGGCACTGGTTCTTCCAACTCCAGGGCCGAAGCGGCGCCGAACTCACGGTCGTCCTGCACAACTTCGACAATGTCTGGAACGGGCGGCCCGGCTCGCCCATCTCCAAGAAGACCGCCTGCTTCGTCTCGGCGGACGGACGAACCTGGACCACCACGCCCACCGAGAAGATCGAGGGCAACGCCCTGCGCTTCCGCGTGAAGCTGGAGGGCGGCTCGCTGTTCGTGGCCCGCCTGGAGCCCTACCGCATCAGCGACCTGGACCGCCTGATCGCGGAGATCCGACCGAATCCGCTGGTGGAGATCACGACGATCGGCAAGACGGTCGAAGGCCGGGATCTGGAGGTCATCCGCGTGGGCAAGCCGGACGCCCCGCACCGCGTTGTGCTGCGGGCGCGGGCGCACGCATGGGAGCCGGGCGGCAACTGGGTGGCCCAGGGCCTGATCCGCGCCCTGCTGGTTGACGACGCCCTCTCGCGCCGCTGCCTGGAGCGCTACTGCCTGTACGTGATGCCCATGGCCAACAAGGACGGCGTCGCCCGCGGCTGGACGCGATTCAACCTGCTGGGCAAGGACCTCAACCGCAACTGGGACAAGCCGCCCGACCCGCGCCTGGCCCCCGAGAACCACGCCCTGGAGACGTGGCTCAAGGGCATGATCGACCGGGGCCGCCGGCCGGACCTGCTGATCGACTTCCACAACGACGAAGGGGGCGGGCTGCACATCTCTCGGCCGAACGTGAAGCTCGACGCACACCTGGCCCGCATGGCCCGCCTGGAACAACTGCTCCGCAAGCACACGTGGTTCACCGAGGGCAGTTCGGGTTCGAGCTTCCGCAACCCGGGCAGCATCGGCGAGGGGCTGCTGGAGCGGTTCGGCATCGACGCCTGCGTGCTGGAGTTCAACGCCAACTGGATCGCCGGCCTGAAACAACCCGCCACGGCGGCGGCCTGGCAGCAGTTCGGCAAGGACCTGCGCGAAGTGTTCCTGGGCTTCTTCGAGGGCCCGTGAACCGGCGAACTGCCGCCCATGGCCCCAGGCACCGGGATCGGGCGCCACGGGCATCGTAATATGAATAAGAATAAACGTAATACATGACTTGACACCCGGCTTGACGGGTTGTAGAGTGACTGCCGTTGCAGGTTGTCCGCTACAGGCGGACGAAAAGGGAAGGCCGTGTGAATCGGCCGCGGACGCGCCGCTGTAACCGGCGACGACCGCCGCAAAAGCCACTGTCCGGACGCGTGGTCCGGGTGGGAAGGCGCGGCGAGAGGATGACCCGGAAGCCAGAAGACCTGCCTGCAACCAACCTGGTTTGACCTTCGCGAGTCAATCGGCGGCCGGGACTGTCTCAGAACGCACGCCCATGCCCCGGCGCCCCCCTCGCGGAGACCGGGGCTTCTTGTTGGCCCGCTCGCGCACGGGCCGGGCAAGCACGCGCTCGTCCGGCGCCGCCCGTGGCGGCCAGCAATCTCCACCAGGCTGTCGCCGTCTGGCCTTGCGCCCGGGCCAGCCCGCGGTCGTCACCAGGTCGCCGAGAAAGGACTTCCCGCCATGCCTGGCCCCTCCCCCTGACCCGCGGTGCCGCCTTGGGCGGCCTGGGCGCCTGCGCTGGGTGGGCCCCAACGGATGACCCCTCTATCCATGGATGCGAGAACGATGATGATGACGGATCGACCGCGAATTCTTCTGTTCACCGGAGACGGCAAGGGCAAGACGACCGCCGCCCTGGGCCTGGCGCTGCGGGCGGCTGGACACGGCCTGCGGGTCTGCGTGATCCAGTTTATCAAGAACGACTCGACAGTCGGCGAGATCGCCGCCGCCGCTCACGTGCCCGGGGTGGATGTCGTCCAGGCGGGGCGAGGATTCCTCGTCGCGCGAGAGGATGACTGCTTCGCCGACCACGAATCCGCCGCTCAAGCGTGCCTGGTGCGGGCCCGGCAGATCGTCGCATCCGGTCGGTACGCCGTCGTGATCCTGGACGAGGTCTGCGTGGCCGTTTCGTGCGGGCTGATCGAGGAGCGTCTCGTGCTGGAGTGCGTACAGCACGCGCCAGCCGACGCGTGCATCGTTCTGACCGGACGGAACGCTACGCCGGGCCTGATCGAGGCCGCCGACACCGCCACGGAGATGCGGTGCCTCAAGCACGCATTCTACGCGGGTCTGCCCGCCCAGGTCGGGGTGGAACGATGATTCGGCTCCTCGGGCCAAACGCGTGGAAGTGGCTGATCGCGGTGGCGGTCGCGGCTGGACTTGCCGCCGGCGTCGCCCTGTTGGGGGGCCGGCGGACGATCCGGCCTGGAGGCCCGGCCGCCGGAACGCGGATCGTGTCTCTGGCGCCCAGCACAACGGAGATCCTGTTTCGCCTGGGTCTGGAGGATCTGTTGGTCGGCGTGACTGACAAATGCGATTACCCCCCTCGGGCCAGGGACATCCCGCGCGTCGGAGGCTTCGGCTCGCCCAACATCGAGACCCTTCTGGCCTTGCGCGTGGACCTGGTGGTCGCCTCGGGGCTGGACAAGCGCGGGGCGGCCGGCTCTCTGGACAAGGCCGGAATGCGAGTGCTGGACGTTCAGCCGCGGAACTTCAGGGAGTTGTTTGAGGCGATTAATGCGATCGCGCAGGCGGTCGCCAGGCCCGAGCGGGCCGGGCCCGTCGTGGCGGCCATGCGGGCGGAACTCGATCGGACCGCCGGCCTCTACCGGACGGTCCCGCCGGAGCGCCGCCCGCGCGTGTATGTCGAGATCTGGAACGACCCGATCACCACGGTCGGCGGGGGCAGCTTCATCGACGAGGTGATCGACCGCGCCGGCGGGGTCAACGTGGCCCACAACCTGCCCCAGCCATTTCCCCGCGTCAGCCCCGAGCAAATAATCCAGTGGAACCCGGACGTCATCGTCCTCACCTACATGAGCCGGTCCTCCGCAAGCACGGAGGAACTGGCCGGACGGATCGGGTGGGACGATATCTCCGCGGTCAAGACGGGGCGAATTGTCCGCGACATCCCGAACGACCTGCTGTTGCGGCCGGGACCGCGACTGGTGGACGGGGTCCGGGTCCTGGCGAAGCGGTTGTATGGGCATACGCCGACAGGCGGCCTCAACGACCCGAAGGAGAGCGACCTTCATGCGAAGGACGAATGACTGGGTCATCTACGGCGCGCTGACAGCCGTGCTGGCGGCGGCCTCCCTGGCATCGGTGTTCGCCGGGGCGGTGCACGTTCCGCTTTCGGAACTGCTCGACTCGGGGATCGTCCGGTTGCGGCTGGCCCGCATTGCACTGGGGATCGTGGCTGGGGCGGGCCTGTCGGTGGCCGGCGTTATCTTCCAGGCGCTGTTGCGCAACCCGCTGGCCGACCCGTATGTGCTGGGAGTCTCGTCCGGATCGGCGTTGGGAGCGGCCGGTGCGATCCTGCTGGGTCTGGCCGCCCTTGGCCCATGGACGCTGCCGGCGGCTGCGTTCGTGGGAGGCACGTTGACAATTGTCCTGGTGTACCTGCTGGGGCGGCAGACGGAGGGGGGAGTGGGCGTCCAGACGCTCCTGCTGGCCGGCGTGATCGTCAGCTCGCTCATGGGCAGCCTGCTGATGTTCCTGGTCTCGCTCTCGTCCTCGCAGGAGATGCACAACGTAATCTGGTGGCTGCTGGGGAACCTTCAGATTTTCGATTGGGGACTGTTATGGGCGGTAACGGGGACTGTGCTGGCGGGCACGGTGGCGGCGGCGCTGCTGGCGAGAGGCCTGAACCTGTTGACGCTCGGGGAGGAACCCGCCGCCCACCTGGGCCTGACGGTGGAGCGGACCAAGGTGGTCTTCTTCCTGGTCGGCTCGCTGGTGACGGCGGCCACGGTGGCTGCCTGCGGGCTGATCGGCTTCGTCGGGCTGATCGTGCCCCATGCGGTCCGCCTGGCCTGCGGCCCCGACCACCGCAGGCTGGTGTTGGCCTCGGCCCTGGCGGGGGCGAGCTTGCTGGTGCTGGCCGACGCGTTCGCGAGAACCGTCCTGGCGCCGCTGGAGATTCCGATCGGCGTGGTGACGGCCTTCCTGGGCGGGCCGTTCTTCCTGTTTCTGTTGCGCCGTCGCCGGCGCGGGTTGGGATGAGCATGCTAACCGCCGAGAACATCACGGCTGGATACGGGCGGACGATGGTCCTGCACGGAGTGAGCCTGGAGGTTCGCCCAGGCGAGTTCCTGGGCCTGCTGGGGCCCAACGGCTGCGGCAAGACCACGCTGCTGCGGGCGGTCAGCGGCGTGTTGGGGCTCCGCGCCGGCCGAGTGCTTCTGGGGGGGCGAGACCTGCGCACCGTCAGCCGGCGCGAGCTGGCGAGGACGATGAGTTGCCTGTCACAGGACGTGCGGCTGGATCTGCCGTACAGCGTTCGCGAGGTGGCGATGATGGGGCGAAGCCCGCACCTGGGACGTCTGAGCGGTCCCAGCCGCCGCGACCGCCGGATCGCGGAGCGGGCGATGCGGCTGGCCGACGTCTCTCACCTCGCCGACCGCAGCGTGACCCACATCAGCGGGGGCGAGCGTCAGCGGGCCCTGGTGGCCATGTGCCTGGCCCAGCAGCCCCAGGTCCTTCTGCTGGACGAGCCGACCAACCACCTGGACATCGCCCATCAGTTGGCCCTGTTGGACCTCATCGCCCGGCTCAACTGCCGCCAAGGCCTGACGGTGGCGGGCGTATTCCACGACCTGAACCTGGCGGCGGAATACTGTGACCGCCTGGTCCTGCTGGACGGAGGGCGGGTCTCGGCCGCCGGGCCTGTGGCGGACGTACTGACCTCGCAGCAGATCCTGCAGACATATGGCGCCACCGTCCATGTCCAGCCCAACCCGATCTCGGGCCGGCCCCAGATCGTCGTCGCCGCCGGCGCGAGCCGGTCCGTCCGGCTCGGCAGGTCGACGCGCCCTTCAACGTCGAACCCGCAACGCACACAGGAGTCGCAACCATGAGTCGCGCCCCGCACACCCGGGCTTTCACGCTTATCGAGTTGCTGGTCGTCGTGGCCATCATCGCGATGCTGACGGGCATGCTCATGCCCACGCTGAACCAGGCCAGGAAGCTCACTCAGGCCGCCGTCTGCAAGAGCAGCCTTCGCAGCCTGGGACTGGCAACGCAGTTGTACGCCCAGGAGGAGGAATCCTATCCGCCCGCCTGGGTGATCGGCTCGCCCGACTCGATCGCCTGGTGCGGGGCGTACTACAAGGAAGGCGGCCTGGCCTGCATGGACGTCTCGCGCGGCCCGCTGTGGCGATACCTGGGCGACAAGAAGATGCTCGACTGCCCTTCCTTCTCGACCCGGTCGGTCAAGTACGTCGGTTCGGGCCAGGTCTCCGGGTACGGCATCAACTGCCAGTACGTCGCCGGCGATCCCGACGTGGACACTGACGATGGCGCCTGCGGAATGACCAGCTATGCCAGGCCGGCGCGGCTCGACCAGATCAGACGCCCGACCGAGACCATCCTGTTCGCTGACGCCGCGCGAACAAAGAACGCCGTCTTGAACGAGGAGATCTACGTCTACCCGCTCTACAAGCACGGCTCAAGCAAGACCAATTACGCCACGTTCCACTTTCGCCACGATGCCCTGGCCGGCGCAGGCTACTGCGACGGACACGCCAACAGCGTTGGCCCGCACCAGCTCGATCCCGTCGGGACCGGCGCGTGCGGATGGATGGCCAACGAGGTCATGGACAGGAACTGAGCGCGACCGCCGAGTGGTTCATTGGGCCCTGGGGTTGGGCCTCCCCCCCCCGCCGCCCCGGCCCCGGCGGGCGCGGGCGGCGGCCTGGCGGGCCTTGATGGTCTTTTCGTCGTCGAAATGCTCGCGGTTCTCAGCCGAGGGCGTCTGCACGTATTGCGACAGGACAGTCACGAACGGCTCGATGCGGTCATGGTAGCCTGTGGGCGTGATCCCCTTGAGCACTTCGCAGAAGATCTGGTGGTCGGGGCTATTGAGGTCGACCGGCTCGGCCAGGTCGGTAGAGTTCGGCTGGGGGGTTTTGGAGAAGTCGCCCCACATGCTCTTGCCCTTGCCCCACCTGGCGATCTGATCGAAGCAGCCGACGTCGCCGGTTTTGGGCGTCTTGACCTTGATGCAGTACACGCTCGTCCCGAGCTTGGCGGCGGCCTTGACCATTTTTTCGATGTCGTCCAGGGTGTTCTCGTGGGGCGGGGCGTCGCCGACGAGGATGACAATGCGGCGGATGGACTGGCCGCGGCTCCAACCCATCTTGTCGAAGGTGTCGCGCAGGCCGTCGAAGACGGCCTCGGGAATGTCCGCCCCGCCGCCCGCCCGGGCGAACTGGATGGCCCGGGTCAGGGAGTGGGCGTCGCCGGTCAACTCGAAGACCTTGGTCACGTACTCGTCGCCGTGGTCGCGGTAGAACGTCACGCCGATGCGCGGCTCCAGGCTGATGAGGCTGAACGCCCGCATCATCTTGAGCACGTCGCTCTTGACCCAGTTGACGACGGCCGTCATCGACCCGGTGGCGTCGACGACAAAGGCCACGTCGATGGGGTCCAGGCGGAACTTCTCGATCTCCAGGTCGCGGCGCCATTTCGGGTCGTCGGCGTTCGTGATCTTCTCGGGCCTGGGCAGCAAGCCGTGGCTGCGGAAGGGCCCCGGCTTGATCGCCGGCACGTCCTTCGGACCGCTCTGCTTGAACCACTCCACCCACGCCGACTGCACCTCGCGCCACAGGACCTTCGAGCCCTTCTTGACCAGCGAGGCCGACGCGGGCACATTGGCCTTCAGGTCGCCCAGCAGGTACTCCGCCCGGTAGGCTTTATTGAGGTCTCCCATGGCTGCAATCAGGGCCTTGATCAACTCGGGATGCTTCCATCGGGCCACCAGCTCGCGCATGGCCTGAAGTGTCCGCATGTCGTAGGGGTCGAGGCAGTTGGTATGGGCGAACAGCAGGCTGAAGAGTTGGAGGTTCTCCTCGGTGGCCCCCTCGGCCTCCAGCAGGCGAACCAGGTCCAGCCTCAGGTCGCCCGGCAGGCTGTTGGAGCGGCACAGGTCCACGGCCCACTGGCGCCACTGCTTGCGCTGCGGGCTGGTCATGGAGCCGTACCGCCCGGCCAGGGCCTGCCAGGCAAAGGCCCGCACCAGGTTGTCGCCCGGCAGATCGGTCTTGCCCGAAGCCTCGTCGCGGGGGATAACGAACCCCGCCGCCGCCATGGCCTTGGCCTCTTTGGCCCGCTGTTCGCGGGCCTTGGCCAACTCCTCAGCCGACAGGGCCGTCTTGCCCCCGCCCAGCACCTCCAGCAGTTTTTCGGTCACCTTCGGGTCGTCGATCCTCGACAGGCCCACCACGGCCATCGACCGCACCAGCCAGTTGCGCGACCGCAGGGCGTAGTGGTGCATGTGGAGATAGTACGTCAGCAGCGTCTGTTCCTTGGTGGGCCTTGGGGCGGCCGGAACGGCCGGGGCGGGCTTGGGGGCGGTCTTGAGTTGGTCCGTGATGGACTTGCGCTCGTCCGCGCGGGCTGGCCGCTCCAGGCCCGTAAGTGCCAATCCTCCCAGAACCGCCGCCGCAAGGAGTCTCAAATGGGTAGTCATGGCTGCTGCTTTCCTGGAATCCGCGAGTCGTCGCTGGCTGCCGCTGCACACATTATTGCCGATCCGCCTGCGACGTCAACCCACCAGGCTGGCGGGCGCCTGGGGCGGACGAGGCCTGTCGCCTCGTCTTGCGGTCGAAATGGTCCGCCAGTTCGTAGACGCGGGCGTTGAGCCGGCCCATCCGCTCCAGCAGGGGCAGATAAGGCTGGAACGTCCCATCGACGATGCCCTTGTTGGAGTCCAGGTTGGACGGGTCGGCGGTGCGGCTTTGCGGATCGTTGTCCTGGTACTTGAACCAGTGCCAGCCCACGCAACTGCGCGACTCCAACAGCGCCAGGACGTAGTTCTGGTAGAAGCGCCCGCGATCGGCCTGGGTGGGGACGATCCAGCCGGCCCCGGTGGTGTTGGCCAGTCCCGGCGCGTCGGCCCCTTTGACGTACCACTCGGTGATAAGCACAGGCCGGCCGGACCAGCGGGTCCAGTCGGCCAGGGTGGCCGCCTCGGGCGTCCAGACGCCGTAGTAGTTGACGGCCACGGCGTCGAGGTGCTTCCCCGCCGCGGCGAAGACCGCGGGGCTCTTCTTCTCCTGTCCGTGCAGGCGCGGACCCAGGCAGAGATGGTTGGGGTCGTGCTTGCGAATGGCCCGCGTGGTGATCTCGAGGTATCGTTCGAAGACGTAGCCGCGAAAGGCGTCGCGATCGGCGTCGGTGATGTCCCGGCTGGAGGCCGATCGGCCCCCCGTAAGGGATCCCAAGGGCTTGCGCCGCTGGAGCCACTGACGCCCAGCCCGCAGATTGTGGACCATGTCCGCGTCCGACTCGTCCAGGGCGAGCGTCTTGTCAAGCAGGCGGTCGGGAAAAGGCAACTCGTTGTCGCTGAAATGCCCCAGCAGGTACGGGTCGTCCTTGGTGGCCGCCAGCGCCTGGGCGGCATGGTCGCACCAGCGCTCGAAGTCCGGGTGGAAGACGGGGAAGCAGTCGTTGGGATAGCCCTTGTGCCCGGGCTTCTGGCGGGTGAGCTTCTTGCTGCCGCCAAAGCCGCTCATGAAGTTCCAGATCTGCGTGTACACGAGCGGTCGCGGGCAGGCCCGCAGCGCGGCGTTGTCGCTCCAGGCTCCGGTGCCGTTGAAGCCGTGGTCGGCGAGCAGCCCGCCCGCCGTGGCGGCCCACTTCTCCTCGCTGCCGAACCGCCGCTCGTAGGCCGAGCGGCTGCCCGCCGACAGGTTCGGCCGGACCGACACCACGCCGACGTGCAGGAACAGGCAGCCTTCCGGATCGACCAGCCACCACCGCCCGTGGACATTCTGAACGCGGAAGAAGCCGGTGGCCTTCTGCTTTCGGTCGGCCCGTCCGCCATACGCGGACAGAGGGATCGGGCGGTCGGCGGGGCGAAAGCCCGTTAGGTGCTCCAATGTGCGGGTGGGGTATTCTCTCCACTGCCGGTCTGGTTTGGACTTGGCCCGAACGACAGGTGCGCCCTGGCCACGGGCCGCGACGGGCGCCAGGCAGAACGCGGCAAGGGAGGCAACGATGAGGCCGCGACGCATAGACGCCCCTTCAGCCTTGGACCCGCGGTTTGTAGATGAACCACTTCTCCACCCGGAGCCTGGCCTCTTCGGCCCGTTCAGACTCGGGCTTGTCCGGGTCGATCCGTTCGCCGTCGTGCCAGACGGCCGTGCCGTCGAACTGAACGGCGTTGTACCCCATCAGGTGGCGGATGTACGCGTAGAGGTTGAAGCTGACCTGGAGGGGCCAGTGGTCTCCGCCCTCGGCGGCCAGCTTGCCGCGAGAGACGCCGCCGATGTCCTCGGGACTGGTGTCATTCTCGGCGTCGGCGAACCAGATGACCGTCGTCCGGCCGATGTTGCTGGCGTGCCTGGGGAAGTTGCCCTCGTTGCTTCTGCCCTCGATTTTCCCGCTCATGGAGTCCCAGTACTTGCCCGTTTCTCCGGTGCCCCGCCCGTAGTGGTTGAGGCCGTAGTCGAGCCGGCGGTGGTTCCAGGCGCTGTTGTTTGTCTCAAAGGCCGAGGGACAGTACCACAAGGCCTCGTTGCCGCGCTTGGACGTGCCCGCCATCTCCAGCGTGCCGCCCCCGACGAACTGTCGGAGCATGTCGTTGACGCAGAACTTGTCGTTGTTGGGCCACTTGGGATGCCGCTGCTGCCAACCGGGTGGAGGTTCGACCCATGCCTCGTCCCCGCCGTCCTCAGGCATCTTGACCGGCGGGTGCACGGACACCAGGGCCCCGCGGTACATGGCCTGGTAGCTGGTGGCGGCGGTATGGATCTGGCGGAGATTCGCCTGGCACTGCGTTCGACGGCCCATGGCCTTGACCCGCGACAGCGTGGGCGTCAGCAGGCTCAGCAGAAGGGCGATGATGGAAATCACCACCAACAATTCGACCAGCGTGAACGCCGCTCGCCGCTCAGCATGACGGAATGGCCGTATCGCGTCCGTTGCCACAAGCTCTGCTCCCAACAACGCCGCAGCATCCAGCCAGCCGGCACCAGACGTGCTCCGGCCACCTGCCTGCGGTGGGCCTTGTGCGGCCCGTGCTGCTAATCGTATTCTCATGCACCGTCCGCGTCAACCTCGTCCTTGGGGCAATCGGAGAAATCCCCGGCCGTTAACCCCCAGCATAACCGTAAGGAGACTCCACCATGACCGCGCGGATCCTGATCGCCCTGTTCGTCCTGACCGCTGTTGCCGGGTTCTCTTCAGCCGCCGAACAGACCGTCCAGCAAGGCCAGGGACATCCCTTCGTCTGCGGCGACTACTCCGCGGGCAAGGTTGCGTTCGTTTCAGCCGAGGGGAAGATCGAGTGGGAGTTTCCCGCCCCCAACTGCAACGACGTCTGGCTGCTGCCGAACGGCAACGTGCTGTTCGTCACCGGGCACGGCGTCAAGGAGGTCAATCGCGACAAGAAGGTGATCTTCGAGCACGTGGGCACGATGGTGGAATCCGCCGCCAAGGGCAAGGACGGCAACGTCCAGACCCGCCGCTCGCCCAGCGAGGTGTACGCCTGCCAGCGGCTGCCCGACGGGAACACGTTCATCGGCGAATGCAGCAGCGGCAAGCTTCTGGAGGTGGACCCCTCCGGCAAGATCGTCAAGGAGATCCGCCTGCTGTCGGAAGGCAAGAGCGGCGGGCACGCCTTCATGCGCAACGCCCGCAAGCTGGCCAACGGGCACTACCTGGTGGCCCACTACGGGCTCAAGGCGGTCAAGGAGTACGACGCCGACGGCAAGGAAGTCTGGTCCTGCGCGTCGCCCGGGGGCCCGCACAGCGTCATCCGTCTGCCCAACGGCAACACTCTGATCGCCGAGGGCGACGCCGACAAGAAGCGAGGTTCGGGCGTGGTAGAGGTGGACAAGGACGGCAAGGTCGTCTGGGAGGTCCGCAGGGATGAGCTGGAAGGCGTGGGCCTCAAGTTCATGACCGGGCTCCAGCGGCTGCCCAACGGCAACACCGTCATGACCAACTGGCTGGGACACGGCAACCTCGGCAAGACCGCGCAGATCATCGAGGTCACGCCGGACAAGAAGGTCGTCTGGACCTTCGCCGACCACAAGAACTTCCGCTGCCCCGCCTCCATCCAGCTCCTGGACGTCAAGGGCGATGTGACCAAAGGCGAGATTCTACACTAGTAGCCGGTAGCGGGTGGAGCGGTAGCCAGTGGAGTTGCTGCCGTTCCAGGTTTCACAGCGAGACGGGGGAATGAAACGCAAAAAACGCAGAATCGATCCCACGAACCTCGCTGTGACCATCGGAGGCACAGCCCTGCAGATCCTGCTGGTGCTGGTGATTGTGTTCGGCGACATCGGCTTCGATCACCCTGGAAGGCATGGTCTGGATTTCGATGATCTGATCGGGATATTGACGATATTCGGCTTTATCGTCCTGGTGAAATCCGTCTACTACGCCTATCGCCGGCTCTGGCAGTTCCTGCTTGTGGAGGCGTGCATCTCCATGATGGCCCTCCTGGTCCTCATGATGACCTGACGCTACCGGCCACTGGCTACCGGCTACTTGTTGTTCTTGACCGTCTTTTTCAGGCTGGGCAGGAAGAAGTCCTCGACGACCTTCTCCCAGCTCATGCGGCTGGCCAGCTCGAAGCCGCTCTTGACGCGGGCCCGGAGCGTCTCCAGGTCGCGGGGCAGGCGGTCGGCGATCAGGCCGGCGATGCGCTTGGCCTCGGCCCACTCCACCGCCTCGCGCTGCTCGTAGGGTGTGTGGAGGATCTGATCGACGGTCATCGGACCGTCGAGTTGGAGGTAGTCGGCCTGGAGGATGTTGCCGCTGACGTCCTCGTCCCCGGCCACGCAGCGGGCGAAGCCCGCGCACCCGCAGACATTGGTCACCACGCACAGCCCGCCGAACCCCAGCGGCTCGAACTGCGCGATCCCGTACGGCTCGTAGGTGCTGAGCCCGAACTCCACGTGGGTGCCCGCCCGAACGTCCTGGAAGGTCATGTCCTCGCTCATGCGGTCGCCGCAGAAGCGCCGGCTCCAGTCCCACTGGTTGACGAAGACGGCCTGCACGGCGGAATGGTCCCGGTTGAACTGAGCGAACATGTCGCCCAGGCCCTCTTCCCCGCCGCACAGGTCCGGGTAGCCCTTCTCGTGGTTGACCGGCCAGCCGTAGACCTTCTCCATGTGGCGGATGTCCTGGCTGCGGCGCTGCCCCGCCAGCGTGCCCAGCAGGAAGTACACCGCCGACTCGCCGCGGGCCTTCAACAGGCCCTCCAGTTCGTGAAGCACTTCCAGATCGTGCCAGATGCCCTTGCTGGCCACCGGGCGGCAGACGTGAGTGAAGATCCACGTCGGGTGGTAGCCCACCAGGGCGTTGGCGTAGTCCTTCATCCGGTCCAGGCTGGCCTGCTTGGCCAGCTCTGTCATGGGCTCGGCCGGGATGCCGTTGTACACCAGCTCGATCGCCTGCGTGCGGAAGTGCGGGTCCAGGAACCGCAACTCCGATTCAACGTAGTCGCCCACGGCGAACACATGGTCGCAGTAGCGGGCAGCCTTCACCAGCGGGTGCTTGTAGTTCTCGTGAACGCTGGGGAAGACGTCCTCGATGGTCCGCTGCTCCTTCTCGGCGGCAGCGAGCACGTTGTAGAACAGCGTGTCGTTGCCGCGGGCCGCTTCCACGATGGGACGCACCGAGGCCACCTCGTGGGCGTAGAAGACTGTCCGAGTGCAGGGCGAGCCGTCCATGACCGCCTTCAGCGCGGTCGGCATGCCCATGTACTCGTGGGCCAGAATCACCAACTCCTCGCCGTTGACGCAGCCGATGGCCTTGAGCGCCTCGTAGCCGGGCTCGGCCAGGCGAACGTACTCCTCGTACTCCCAGATGTGCTGAAAGCGGTCGGAGGGGACGTTGAACTTCTTGAACAGCTCGTACTTGAAGAGGTTCAGGCGGTGCTGATTGGCGTGAAAGACGTCGACCAGGACGACTTCGGCCTTGACCGATCGCCCCGTACAGGGGTCGTCGACGCGCCGCGTGCCGTAGATGATGCCGCAGTCGTGGGTCCGCTCGATCGGACGGAACTTCTCGCGCCAGGGGGGGCGGTCAACGGCGTCCAGGGAACTGTAGAGCACGTGTCCGCCCTCGCCCAGCCGCCGGTTGACCGGTCGATCAGTCGTCAACAGCGGCCCCAGGATCACCGTCCGCGTCACGTTCTTGGCGTACGCCTCGGCGTTCATCAACCCCGCGATGACCGCGCCGATCCCGCCGATCTTCTCCACTGCCTCATGCGTCACGTGTACAACGATCATTCGATTCCCTTCTGAACGAATCTCCGCATGCACAATCTTCGTCTATTCATCGGAAGATCCACCTCCCAGCTTTCGGCTCAGGGTCACAGCGAACTCGCCTTTCTTATACGAAATCGCACCGCGCCTGCCCAAACAATTCCGACCGTTCGGGCGCCTGCACGACGGCAGGCAGATGCGCGCCCGCGTTGTCCCGGGGGCCTCTCCAGCCCCCGGTCCCCGGTCCGTAGTCCCTTGTCCCTGGCCCCTTCCGCCGGTATCCTTCGCACCATGGCCAAGCACGAAACTCAGGTAGTCGTGGCCGGGCACATCTGCCTGGACATCATCCCCACATTCGAGGGCGGCGGAGCGGGCGACTTCGGCTCGTTGCTCAAGCCGGGCAAGCTGGTCAACGTCGGACGGGCGACGATCTCCACCGGCGGCGCCGTCTCCAACACGGGGTTGGCCCTGCACCGCCTTGGCTTGCCCACCGCCCTGATGGGCAAGGTCGGCGACGACGTCTTCGGGCGGGCCATTCTCGACCTGGTCGGCCAGCAGTCCGCCGAGCTGGTCGAAGGCATGTCCGTCGAGTCAGGCGAGCAGAGCTCCTACACCGTCGTGCTCAGCCCGCCGGGGATCGACCGCAGCTTCCTCCATTGCCCCGGGGCCAACGACACGTTCGGCCGCGACGACGTAAACTACGACCTGCTTGCCGGCTCGCCGCGCCTGTTCCATTTCGGCTACCCGCCGCTGATGCGGCGCTGCTACGCCGACGCGGGCCTGGAATTCGCCGCCATCCTCAAGCGGGTCAAGGACATCGGCCTGACCGTCAGCCTGGACATGGCCCGCCCCGACCCGGACTCCCCGGCCGGTCGGGCCGACTGGCCTGCCTTCCTGGCCAACGTCCTGCCGTTGGTGGACGTGTTCCTGCCCAGCCTGGACGAGATCCTGTTCATGCTGGACCGCCCGCTGTTCGATCGCCTGTCGGAGCGGACGGGCGGCGAGGTGATGCGGGCGGTGGACGCCGACCTGCTCGACGACATTGCCGGGCGCCTGATCGCCATGGGGCCGCCCGTCGTCGCCCTCAAGCTGGGCGACCAGGGGCTCTACCTCCGGGTCAGCGACGACGTTTCCCGCGTGGCCGGGATCGGGCGCTGCCGGCCCGCCGACCCAGCCGCCTGGGCGGGCAGGCGCATGCTCGGACCGTGCTTCGAGGTGAACGTCGTGGGCACCACCGGTTCGGGCGACTGCACCATCGCCGGCTTCCTGGCCGCCCTGCTCAAGGGCCTCTCGCCCGAGCAGACGGTCTGTTCCGCCGTGGCCGTTGGCGCCTGCAACGTGGAGGCTGCCGACGCCGTCAGCGGCGTGCGACACTGGGACCAGCTCCAGCAGCGTCTGTCGGCCGGCTGGCCTCGAAAGCCCGTCGGCCTCGACCTGGGCAACTGGCAATGGGATGACCCGGCCGGCGTTTACCTGCCGCGGTGAGGGGATTTCTCGGTTTTCGATTGGAGCATGGACATGAAGAAGTCAGTATTCCCCGCGTTGCTCGCGGGCCTTGTGCTGGTCCCGGTCGGCCTGGCCGAGCCGTTGTCCGTCAGTGGGCGTTACCCGCACCTGGCGGTCCACAACCGCAACAGCGGGGAGTGCGGCATCGGGGCCGTCGTGCCCTGGGCGGACAGGCTGTGGGCCATCACCTACAGCCCGCACTGCCCCAGCGGCAGCGACGACAAGCTCTACGAGATCTCGCCGGACCTGGCCATCGTGACCCGCCCTGAGTCGATCGGCGGCACGCCCGCCAACCGCATGATCCACCGGGAGAGCAACCAGCTCAATATCGGCCCGTACTTCATCGACGACAAGGGCAACGTGCGAACGATTCCCTACTCGAAGATGTTCGGCCGCCTCACCGCCACCGCCCGCCACCTGAATGACCCCGCGGGCAAGCTCTACATCCTGGACATGGAGGGGCTGATCTACGAAGTGGACGTCAAGACGCTCGAACCGAAGCTGCTGTTCAAGCGACCCGTACCCGGCTGGCACGGCAAGGGCGGCTACAGCGGACAGGGGCGGCTGGTCGTCGCCAACAACGGCGAGCACCCAGCCGGCTCGGTCGACAAATACAAGCCCTTCGACTACTTCATCGATCCCAAACCCAGGAGTCCCGAGGACGCCGGCGCCCTGGCCGAATGGGACGGCAAGGAATGGCGGCTGATCGAGCGCAGGCAGTTCCTGGACGTGACCGGGCCTGGCGGCATCCTGGGCCCGCCCGACAAGGACGCCCCACTGTGGGCCATCGGCTGGGACAAGCGCTCGCTGCTGTTGAAGGTGTGCAGCCAGGGCAAGTGGCACACCTACCGCATGCCGATCCACGACTACAGCTACACCGGCTCGCACGGGTGGCACACGGAATGGCCGCGAATCCGCGAGGTGACGGGCGGCAGGTTCCTGATGAACCTCCACGGCGGATGGTTCGACTTCCCCGGCGGGCTCACCGCGGGCAAGACCGGCGGGCTCAAGCCCATCGCGACCTACCTCAAGATCACGGGCGACTTCTGCGACTGGAACGGCCGGTTGGTCTTTGCCTGCGACGATACGGCCAAGAGCGGCTTCTCCGCCGGCAAGATCGGCCTGAGCGATACGCTCAACAGCCTCAACGGCCAGTCGTGCTCGAACTTCTGGTTCACCAGGTGGGACGACCTGCCCCAGGCGGGCAAGCCCGCCGGCTGGGGCGGCGTGTGGCTGGGCGATACAGCCAAGGCCAACGAGCCGTCCGATCCATACCTCTTTACCGGCTACACGCAGAAGATGCTCCACCTCTCGCACAAGGGCGAGAAGGACGCTGCGTTCACCTACGAGCTGGACAAGACCGGCGACGGACAGTGGGTCGAGGGCGGCAAGATCACCGTCCCCGCGGGCGGCTACGCGTTCCACCTCTTCCCCAAGGACCTCGACGCCCAGTGGATCCGCCTCAAGAGCGACCAGGACGTGCTGGTCTCCGCGTACTTCCACTACGGGCCCGGCGGCGGGGCCGTCACCGACGCCAAGCCGTTCGCCGCCCTGGCCGACGTGGACGCCGAAGGCGCCTGGACGTCGGCGGTCTTCCGCAGCGAGGGCGACGACAAGATCCTCCTGGGCGTGCTGGCCACGCCCGTGGACGCCTCGGGCAAGGCGGGCGAGGCGAAGACCTGCCAGGTCTCGCCCGACATGAAGTTCACGCCCACCGGGGCCGACAGCGCCTCAGCCAAGTTCCTCCGCGAGAAGACCGCGATCCAGCACCAGGTGATCGAGATCGACGACGCGTCGGTGATCGCGATGGAGGGCAAGTTGCGGGCCCGCCTGCCCAAAGGGCACCCCACGGCCTACGACAAGCCCTTCGCGACCGGCTGGCCCAGGGCCCTCCGCGAGGTGGTCACCGAGCGATCGCTGCTGAACGCAGCCGGCAGTTTCTTCTGCGCCCCGCGAACCATCTCCGGCGGCCTGGCCCGCATCAAGCCCGTCTGCACTCACAACAAGCGCATCACCGACTTCTGCTCGTGGCGCGGACTGCTGGTGATCGCCGGCTGCTCCGCCTCGGCCAAGGCGGACGGGCACTACTTCGCCGGCGACGACGGCAAGGTCGGCCTGTGGTTCGGCGACATCGACGATCTGTGGAAGATGGGCAAGCCCCGCGGCGTGGGCGGGCCGTGGAAGGACACCGCCGTCCAGCCGGGCAAGGCCAGCGACCGCTACCTGATGGCCGGCTACGACAAGAAGACCCTTCGCCTCAACCACGACGCCAAGGACGACGTGAGCATTCAGGTCGAGGTCGAGTTCGCCGGACTGGACCTCTGGCGAACCTATAAGACGATCACCGTGCCAGCGGGGCAGACCGTGACGCACGAGTTCCCCGAGGGCTTCTCCGCCCACTGGGTCCGCGTGAAGGCCGACAAGGCCTGCAAGGCCACGGCCATGTTCACGTACGAGTAGAACCCAAAGCATGCGACATCGCCGAATGGCAAGCCCTCGACGGTGACCAGCCGCTGTCGAAGGGCTTGCCGCCTGCCTGCCGGCAGGTAGGTTCGGCGAGGTTTGATGAAAGGCCTTCCAGCATGACTACTTCGCGTAACGCCATCACCCGCCGCGACTCCTTCCGCCTGGCGGGCGCAGCGGCGGCCGCTGCCGCGACCGCACGGGCGGCCGATGCCAACCCGCAGGCCCAACCGACCGCGCCGGCCGCGGGCGAACTGAACGACGACGCCGACGTGCTGGTGGTCGGCGGCGGCACGGCCGGAACGATCGCGGCCATCCAGGCTGCCCGCGCGGGGGCCAAGACGATGCTGGTGGAGCGCGGCAGCCAGCTCGGCGGGACGATGACCGTCGGCGGGGTGGCCTTCCCGGGCCTGTTTCACGCCTGGGGCAAACAGATCATCGCCGGCATCGGCTGGGAACTCGTAACCGAGACCGTCGCGACCGATGGCGGGCAGCTCCCGGATTTCCAGGCCCAGAAGGTGCCGCACTGGAAGCACCAGGTCCAGATCAACCCCTACGTGTACGCCCTGCTGGCCGAGGAGAAGTGCCTCCAGGCGGGTGTGAAGATCGCGTACTACGAGTTCCCCCTCTCCGCCGAGAAGTCCGCCGACGGCTGGTCGGTCCGCTGCGTCGGCCCGGGCACGCGACGTCGCATCGCGTGCCGGCAGATCATCGACTGCACGGGCGGGGGCGATCTGGCCGGCATGATCGGCCTGGAACGACTCCGCGAGGACGAGACCCAGCCGGGCTCGATCCTGTACAAGGTGGGCGACCCCTACCAGCCGGGCCGGGAGCAGCTCCAGGCCCTGTACGTCCACGGGGCCGACTCGTCGAACTCCGTCACGCGAACCCAGGCCAACCTGACCGGCCGCCAGGCCGTTCTCAAGCGACTGCGCGAGGCGCCCGCCAAGGGCGGCAAGCCCGCCCGCCTGATCCACTTGCAGAGCGAGACCGCCTTCCGCGAGAGCTACCGCGTCCTGGGCGAGACGGTCATCACCCACGCGGACTACACCGCCGGACGGGTCTACGACGACGCCGTCTGCTACGCCTTCTACCCCTTCGACCTCCACACCCGCACGGGCGTGAAGCCCAAGCCGCTGGCCAAGGGCGTGGTCCCGACCGTCCCCCTGCGAGCACTCGCGCCCAAGACCAGCCGCAACATCCTCGTCGCCGGCAGGTGCGTCAGCAGCGACCGCCTGGCCAATTCCGCCCTCCGCGTGCAGGCCTCCTGCATGGCCATGGGCCAGGCCGCCGGCGCCACAGCCGCCCTGGCTGCCAAGGGTAAGACCACTCCCCTGGACGTCCCCCTGGCCGACATCCATCGGACGCTCCGCGAGCACAAGGCCATCGTGCCGGGAGCGTGAGCCTCACTCGAACAGCACGATCGCCCCGCCGGCCGGGTCGAGCTTGAAGCTGATCTTGCCGTCGGAGATCGTCAGCGGCTCGTACTTGCCGGTCGCGCGGTTGAAGAGCCTGGGCTTGGCCGCCCGGCCGAGCTTGAGCACGACGTTCTGCTCGCCGTACGCGTCGTGATTGGCGATGAAGACGACGTCCTTGCCGCCGCCGTCGTACTTCGAGACGCCCATGACGAACTCCCCGCCGGCGGGCTGGATCCAGAAGTCGCCCGGGAAGGCATGGTTCTCCAGGCCGGGAGGCATCGGCTGCTTGCCGTCCTTCGCCTCGACGGGTCGATGGTTGGCGTCCATCGTGATCGGCGTGGAGTAGATCGCTTTCGGCAGGCCGATCTTCGCGATTTCCTCGCGCATGGGCTTGAGGTATGCGTTCACCGACGCCAGGTCCAGCCCGTACTGGTTGAACCGGAACGTCTCCATGTTCATGATCCGCGAGCCGATGTGCCACATGGCCGCCCGCAGCCCGCAGGCGATGGACGTGGTCTGGATGTACAGCAGGCGGTTAGGATTACCCTTGCCCGCCAGCCCGGCGTCGCTCTCGCAGTAGCGACCCAGGCGGCCGTCGTGGGCGGAGGCCGCCTTCCACGCGGCCAGCAGGTGGGGGAAGTTCTTGTCCGGGCCTCGCTTCCACGAGAAGTCGTAGTAGCTGACGAAATCGCTCTTGGCCAGGTAGCCGATGCCGTCGGCCTTGTAGGTGCCCGAGAACGTGGCGTGGGTGGGGTCCCAGGCGTGGACGTTGTCGATATCCCGCGCCCGGCCGGGCCCGGTGCTGCCGAACCGGTCGCTCCACAGGTGGTAAGCGGCCACGGTTGCATTGCCCCGCAGCCTCTTCAGCAGCGCCTGGCACGGGTCGGGGCTCTTGTACACGTGCGGATCGGCCAGCAGGTCCACCACCATCGCCGCGCCGTGCTTGCGGCAGAGTTCCTCGCGCTCGGGCGAGTATTGGCAGAGTATCGCGTTGAAATGCCCCTCGCGGGTGATGGCGGTCAGGAGCTTGTCGAACTTCTCGGCTTCCCTGGGCAGGTGGTCCCCGCCGTAGCCGTTGATGAAGATGGCCAGGTAGCTCCCGGGCCTGCGCCGCGAAGAAGCATCCTCCGCGACAGCAGCCGACGACAACGCGAGAACCGCGACCAGAAGCGGCGACGTCAGAGAATGCCTGTTCATCTGTTGCTCCTTCTCCGTTGCGACCGGATGATTCCCGCGCAGACTGTAGCGGAGGACGTCGCCGAATGGCAAGCCCCCGTCGCGCCCAGCCGCTATCGAAGGGCTTGCCAGTCGGCGACAATGGAAAACCGAGTGCCCGTTTGACCGCGAACGGATCAGGGACTATAGTCTGGGCAGATTCCAACGAAAGGTTTTCCCATGACCACCTCATCCGACGCCTTCACCCGCCGCGACTCCTTCCGTGTCCTGGGCGCCGCCGCCGTGGCCGCAGCCACCGCCCCGACCGTCGCCCTCGCTGCCGAGCAGGCCGAGCCGCCCAAGCTCAAGGGCCGCATCAAGCAGTGCTGCACCCGCGGCATGTTCCGCAAGATGCCCATTGACGAGGCCTGCCGCACCGCCAAGGCCCTGGGCTTGCACGGCCTGGACCTCATCGGCAAGAACGAGTGGCCCGCCCTCAAGGAGCACGGGCTGGTCGCCTCCATGGTCCACAGCGCGGGCTCCATCAAGGACGGGCTGAACAACAAGGACAAGCACCCGGAATTCCTCAAGCAGTTCCGCGAGGGCATCGCCGCCGCGGCTGAGTTCGGCTGGAAGCGCGTCATCACCATGGCCGGCGACCGCAAGGGTCTCACCGACGCCGAGGGCATGGCCAATTGCGTGCCCGTGCTGAAGGAGGCGGTCAAGATCGCCGCCGATCACGACGTGACCATCTGCATGGAGCTGCTCAACAGCAAGGTCAACCACCCCGGCTACATGTGCGACAAGACCGCCTGGGGCGTCGAGCTGTGCAAGCGGGTCGACTCGCCTCGCTTCAAACTGCTTTACGACATCTACCACATGCAGATCATGGAAGGCGATGTCATCCGCACCATCACCGACAACATCCAGCACATCGGTCACTTCCACACCGCGGGCAACCCCGGCCGAAAGGACCTCGACGAGGAGCAGGAACTCTTCTACCCGGCCATCATGCGGGCCATCGCCAAGCTCACCGAAGAGGGCAAGTACAACGGCTACGTCGCCCACGAGTTCGGGGCCAAGAAGGGCCTGGACTCGATCCGGCAGGCGATTCAGTTGTGCGACGTGTGAGAGGATCACTCCGGCCCGAACAACTGAAACTCCCAGATCGTCGGCACGTCGATGGCCTCGGTAACATTCAGGCGGAACAGGCGGGCCTTGACGGGCGGGAACTTCACTTCGCACCTGGCGCCGATGGTCGTGCCGGCGGCGGCGTCTTTCCACTGGCGGTCGGCCCAGTACTGAATGGCGAACTTGCGGGTCCGGTCCCAGCCTTCCAGGATCACCGCCCGTGAAACAGTCGTCTCCCGGCCGAGGTCCACCTCGAGCCAGCCGGCCTTTGACCCCTCCGTGCCGCCCCAACGGGTGGCCGGGTCGCCGTCGAAGGCGAGGTCGGGTCCAAGCTGCTGGATGTTGCCTTGCCAGACGCCCGATGCGCGGGCGAGCTTGCCCAGGGCCAGCGATTCCGCGGGCGGCGAGGCGGGCGGGGGGACCTCCAGCAGCCCGGCCTGGCGCATCAGCTTGCCCAGTTCCTCCAGTTGCCGCACGTCGTCGGCCCGCATGGCGCCGGTGTGGTCGGGGGCTAGGCTCAGCAGGACATTGCTGGCACCGCGGGCATAGGCCTGGCGAATCCAGTCGAAGAGGTCCTTGGCGGGAATGGGCTTGCTGTCGCGGACGGTGAACCACGCGCCGACCGGCCCCCAGGGCGTGGTCGTGCCCTTGGCGATCCGCTGGGAGACGGGCTCGAACTCGAAGGGCAGGTAGTACCGCTCGCCGCCGACCCGCCGGAAGGCCCGGTGCCCGCCCTCGGGCGGCAGGTGCACCTCACCGTTCATCACGTCCGTGGGGAAATACCTGATCGCGCCGCCGTCCTGAATGTGCTGGTTGAGGATGACGACGGCCCGCGGCTGCTGGTTGCGGATGGAATCGTAGATCTCCTGCGGCGAGAGATTCTCCGGCCGCCAGTTGCCCATGTCGATCCAGAAGTAGGGAACCTCGCCGTAGCGGCTGGCCAACTCGTGGAGCTGGGCCAGAATGATCGCCCGTGCGTTGGGGTGAGGCATCCAGGCCTTGCCCCCCCACAGGCAGTAGTAGAACCCCGGCGCGATGCCGTGCAGGCGGCACTGCTTGACGAACTCGCCACACACGTCGGTGGTCTGGCCGGCGGAGGCGACGTCGAAGGTCGTGGTCGCGGAGTCCCACAGCAGGAAGCCCGACGTGTGACGCGTCGTCAGCACGGCGTACTTCATGCCCGCGTTCTTCATGGCCGCCGCCCATCCGGCCACGTCCAGCTTTATGGGGTTGTAGGTCTTGGCTTCGGTGTTCTTCGAGTACTCGCTTCCGACGAACTGGTTGTCGTTGTAGCAGACGAACCCGCCGAAGCGGTAGCCCTCCCACTGGCGGATCAGGCCGCTGTCGGCGGCGGCCGGGGCGTTGCGGCGCGAGAGGTTCACGCGGCAGGTCGCAAGCGTCTTGCCGTCGGCCTGGACGAGCAGTTCGGTCAGGCCGTCCGGCCCGGGCCGTTCGACGACCGTCGGCTCGGCGGCCAGGGCCGGCGCTGCCGCGATGAGCAGAAGAACCGCAATTCCCGATCGCACCACGTTCTCGACAGAAGCGGTCATGGTCGTTCCTCTTGCTGTATGCAACCTCTGCGCGGGCAAAGCCCGCGGAAGACCTTCCGTGGGCTCTTCTCGATTACGCCTGGAACGTCGCAGCCGGGTTGAACCGGGTGTACTGCTTGACGAAGACCAGGGGGACCATGTCGGTGGGTCCGTTTCGCTGCTTGGCGATGATGAGTTCGTGGATGCCGGTGGGCGTGTAATCGGGATCGCCGATGTGGTAGTAGTCCTCGTTGTGCAGCAGCATGATCACGTCGGCGTCCTGCTCGATCGAGCCGGACTCGCGGAGGTCGCTCATGCGGGGGCGCTGCTGGGGGCGGTCGGTCGGGCCGCGATTGAGCTGGGCGGCGGCCACCACCGGCACGCTCAACTCGCGGGCCAGGGCCTTGATCCCCCGGGAGATCTCGGTGATCTGTTCCTGGCGGCTGTCGGCCCGCCCGTAGTAGCTCATGAGTTGGAGGTAATCGAGGAAGATGGCCTTGATGCCGTGAGCGGCCTGGAGGCGCCGGCATTTGGCCCGAAGCTGGAGGATGGTCAGCGTGGGGGTATCGTCGATCAGCAGCGGGGCCTCGTAGAGCGGCCCGGCCGCGTCCTGGAGGCGGTTGAAGTCCTCCATGGAGATCATCCCCCGACGCATCTGGCGCAGGTCGAAGCCCGCGTGGGAGGCCAGCAACCGCTGCGCGATCTGCTCCTTGGACATTTCCAGCGAGAAGAACGCGACCGGAACATTGTCGATGACGGCCATGTGCTCAGCCAGGTTCAACAGCAGGCTCGTCTTGCCCATGGACGGGCGGGCGCCCAGGATGAGCATCTCGCCGTTCTGGAAGCCGCTGGTGATCTCGTCGAGCTTGGGGAAGCCCGTGCCCAGGCCGGTGAGCAGTTGGCCCTGGGTGGCCTCGATCATCTCGAAGGTCTTGGTGATCAGCCCTCTCAGGCCGACCGCTTCCTCGCCGCACAGGCCGGTGGCGATCTGGAAGATGCGTCGTTCGGCGGCGTCGACGAGCCCGCCGGCGTCCTCGCGGGCCTCGAAGGCCTCGCGGACGATGTCCGTGCCGGCGGCGATCAGTTCGCGGAGCATCGCCTTGTCGCGGACGATCTTCGCGTAGTACTCGGCGTTGGCGGAGTTGGGCACGCCCTCGACCAGGTCCGCCAGATACTCGATCCCGCCGACCTTCTCGAGCTGGCGGCGGCTGAGCAACTCCTCCCGCACGGTCACCAGGTCGATGGGTTTGGCCTCCTGGCGCATGTCGACCAGCACGTCGTAGAGGACCTGGTGGGCCGGACGGTAGAAGTGGTCGGACTTGTTGACCTGCACGACGATGTCGATGCAGGCGGCATCGAGGATCATCGACCCCAGGACGCAGACCTCCGCGCCGATGTCATGGGGCGGAACGCGGTCCAGGGTCACGTGCGTCGGCCCGTTGCGGGGGCGGTTGTATTCCTCGCCGCCCGGGGGAGATGAAACTACCGTCGCCATATCTGCCTTCCCTGGCTGGGGTCCAGACTCCTTAGCCACATGCCGACCCTCGCGGGCCGGTCCACAAGGTATCTTGGCGCGCCGGGCGGACAGCGTCAAGGTCTGCCCGCGCTTCTTGCTCGAATTTGGGAGAAAACCCCCAAGTCCCGGTCCCCATGCCGACGTTGGGGCTTCCCGCGGAGGCCCGGATGCCGCATCGACCCAGAGATCGGATGTCCCTGAACATCTTCACGCTGCCTGCAATAGAACTTCTGTGGCCCAGTCTTATTCTACGCCGGCGCCGCCCGACGGCAAAGCGGGGTAAATTGAATCTCGGCCCTGCGAATGGTATAACGGCCGGAACTTTAAGGATATACCCAATGCGAGTGGGCCTGACCTACGACCTGAAGGACGAGTACCTGGCCGCCGGCTACAGCCCGGAAGACGTAGCCGAACTGGACAAGGTGGAGACGATCGACGGCATCGACAACGCCCTGCGGGAACTGGGCCACCAGACCGAGCGGATAGGCAGCGTGCGACGCCTGCTGGAATGCCTGGGCGAGGGAAAGCGATGGGACATCGTGTTCAACATCGCCGAGGGGCTCGCGGGCCTCGGCCGCGAGTCCCAGGTGCCGACCGTGCTGGAGATCTACGGCATCCCCTACACCTTCAGCGATCCGGTCACCTTGGGCATCTCGCTGCACAAGGGCATGGCCAAGCGGGTCATGCAGTCCGCCGGCATCGCCACGCCCGCCTTCGCCGAGGTGCGCGACGAGGCCGACATCGACCCCGTCGACCTGCCTTATCCGCTGTTCGCCAAGCCGCTGGCCGAGGGCTCCGGCAAGGGCATCTCAAGCAAGAGCCGCGTGAACAACAAGCGCGAACTCCGCGAACTGTGCCTGGACCTGCTCACCCGCTTCCGCCAGCCCGTGCTTGTCGAGACGTTCCTGCCCGGACGCGAGTTCACCGTCGGCGTGACGGGCACCGGCCGAAACGCCGAGTGCCCGGGCATGATGGAGGTCGTCTTCCGCAAGGACAAGACGACCGCCACCAACCAGATCTACGGGCAGTTCACCAAGGACAACTACGACGACCTGGTGGACTACGTCCCCGTGCGCGAGCCGGATGTCGCCCGTTCGTGCGAGGAGCTGGCCCTGGCCGCCTGGCGCGTGCTGGGCGGGCGAGACGCCGGCCGGGTCGACGTCCGATTCGACGGACACGGCATCGCCAACTTCATCGAGGTCAACCCGCTGCCGGGGCTCAACTACATCCACAGCGATCTGCCCATCCTGTGCAAGATGAACGGCATCAGCTTCACCCAGCTCATCGGGCGGATCGTGGAGTCGGCAGCCACCCGTGTGAGGCCGGCCTGAAGACCCGCTCCGCGAATCGCCCGCCCGAGAGGCCAATGAACAAGCTCTACCTGATACTCGGCTGCACGGCCTGCGGAAAGGGAGCGGTGGGTCGAGCCCTGGCACGCCGCCTGGGCGCCGAGATCGTCAGCGTCGATTCCATGAAGGTCTACCGCCGCATGGACATCGGCACGGCCAAGCCGCCGCCCGCGGTGCGGGCGGAGATCCCCCACCACGGCATCGACCTGGTCGAACCGTGGGAGCCGTTCAGCGTGGCCCAGTATCTGGCCGCCGCCGACGCCGCCATCGCCGACATCCACTCCCGAGGGCGCATCCCCCTGGCCGTCGGCGGGACCAGCCTGTACATCAAGGCCCTCACCGAAGGCCTGTTCGACCAGGGGTCGGCCGACCCAGCCATCCGCGTCGAGCTGGAGGGCCGGGCCGACGCGGAGGGCCTGCCCGCCCTGCACGCCGAGTTGGCCCGGGTGGACGCCGAAGCCGCCGCCCGCATCCACCCCAACGACCGCAAGCGGATCGTCCGCGCCCTGGAGGTCCACCGCCTGACCGGCCAGCCCATCAGCCGCCTCCAGAGCCAGTGGGATGCCGGCCAGAGCCGCTACGACTGCGTCCGGATCGGCCTGCGTCGCGACAAGGACGAGCAGTCGCGTCGCATCAACCTGCGGGCCACGCGCATGGTCCAGGCGGGCCTGCGAGACGAGGTGGCCGCCCTGCTCGCCGACCCGCACGGCCTGGCCCCGCAGGCCGCCCAGGCCGTCGGATACGCCGAGATGATCGACCACCTTGCCGGCCGCTGCACCCTCGACGACGCCCTGGAACAGATCAAGATCAACACCCGCCGCCTGGCCAAGAAGCAGCGGACCTGGCACCGCCGCTGGGGCGACGTCCTCTGGTTCGATACCACCGGACAGGACGACCCGAACCCCATCGCCGACCGCCTCCTGCGCGAGGTCTTCGCCCGCTGACCGCCCACCGCCACCCCACCCCGGCCTGGCCACTTCAGTGATCCGGGCCCGCCCAGAACCCCCCAGGACCGGCCAGGATGCCCCAGGCCGCGTCCTGTCGCACGGGGGCCCGAGAACCCCGCCTTCGGGCCCGAGTCGCGGCCGCGGGGCGGCTACGCCCGTCAGATGCGTTCCGACGGTTCGAGCACCCGCCCGGTGCCACCCCCGCGCGACCGGCTCCAGCCGCCGAAATAAGGGAAACCCCTGAAGGGCGCTTTAGGGCGCTTTTCCCGGTCCGCCGGGGCTGGATCGGCCCCAAATCCATCCCTAACCACCTAAAATGAAAGAACTTGACCCTGCGTCCTCCCGCGAATTGCCCGCGAACTCCTGCGCCCTCCGTGCGCCCTGTCCGCGTCCTGTCCCCGCCCTGCTCGCGTCCTCAGGCGAACGATCGCGTCCCGCCAGCTCTTGCCAAACCGCCCGGAGCAGGATAGGGTACAGCCATGATCCGCACACCTGCCCAAAACCGATTCGTGATCGCGATCCTCCTTCTTGCGATAGCCCCGGTGGTCCTTCGGGCCAACACGCTGCCAGCCGGCAAAGACACCAAAGAGTTCATGATCGGCGTGACCGGCATCCATGCCGCTCTCACCGGCGGGACGCTGAAGGTGACGCAGGTGACCGTCGGCGCGCCTGCGGCCGGCAGGATCGAGAAAGACGACGTGCTGGAGGCGGCCGACGGCGCGTCGCTCCAGGTCCCCGACCCGCGCCACGCGCTGGGTTTCGCGATCAACGCCGCCGAGGGACGCGACGGCAAGATGACGTTCTCGATTCGCCGCGGCCAGGCGAAGCGGACGGTCGTGATCCAGCTCGACCCCATCGGCAGGTACAGTCCGACGTATCCGGCCAACTGCAAGAAATCGCGGCTGATCGTGGACCAGACGGCCGCGTTCATCCTCAAGCACGGCGGGCCCGGCGGAGGGATCACCGGCAACCTCGAAGGGTTGTTCCTGCTGTCGACCGGCGAGGCGAAGTACCTGCCCGCGGTAGAGAAATACGCGCTCAAGCTCGCCTCCGCCAACGCGGGCAACAGCGTCTGGATGATCGGCTACAGCGGGATCTTCCTCGGCGAGTACTACCTGGCCACGGGCGACAAGCGGGTGCTGCCCGCCCTCCAGGCCAGGTGCGACGCCCTCGCCGCCGGCCAGTACTACGGCGGATGGGGCCACGGCACCAACAACTGCGTGGTCGGCTACGTCACCGGCGGGCTGGTCAACGCCGCGGGCGCCCAGGGCCTGACGACCCTGGTGCTGGCTCGCGAGTGCGGCGTGAAGGTCAGCCAGAGGACCTACGATGACGCCCTGAGGCTGTTCTTCCGTTTCGCCGGGCGGGGCGGCGTGCCCTACGGCGACCACCTGCCCGAGTTGTGGACCTCCTCCAACGGCAAGAACGGCGGGCTGGCTTCCGCCCTGACGCTCCTGCCGGACAGGAAATTCCAGGCAGCCGCCCAGTTGCTCGCGCTGAGCGAGACCGACTCTTACTTCGACAGCGAGACCGGGCACGGCTCGACCTTCGGCAACATCGCCTGGCGGAACATCGTCGACGCCCTGGTCCCCCCGGAGCACAGCGCCTCCTACCGCCGTCACAAGGACAACCTGATCTGGTACTTTGAGCTGTCCCGCATGCCGGGCGGCGGCTTCCGCACGCCCTGGTACCCAGGCTACGGGCCCATCGGCCAGGCCCCGCAATACCAGACCGGGCTGATCGCGATGGCCTACACCGCCCACCTCAAGAACCTGCGGATCTGCGGCAAGGCACGCACCCGCTTCAGTGTGCCGCACCAGCCCACCGCCGTCGAGCAGGCACTCCCGACCGACGACTTCCACCGCACCGGCTTCGTCGACGGCGCGGTCATCACCGACCAGCCGCACGAGATCGCCGCCGCCTTCGCCCACGGCGGCAACCCCGCCATCAACAGCGACCGCAACAAGAAGATGCCCGTCGAGTGGTACGCGAAGATCATGCGCCACTACTCGCCCTCGGTCCGGGTGTGGGCGGCGCACGGGCTGGGCTTCCAGGGTCAGGCCGCCATCGGCGAGATCACCAAGGCGCTGGCCAGCGCCGACGGGCGCCTCCGCGTCGCCGGCCTCGACGCGATCAGTTGCACCATCGGCTGGAGCGTCGGCAAGACGGTCAGCAAGATCACCCCGGAGATGATCAAGGCCCACTTCCTGCCGCAGATCTGCAAACCGCTCAAGGACCCCCTCGCGCCCATGTGGGAGAAGCGCCACGCCCTCATGGCCATGAGCTGCTGCGACACCCAGACCATCGCCGCCAACGTCAAGCTGATCCTGCCCTACCTGGGCGAGCAGGAATGGTGGCTGCGCACCGCGGCCTTCGAGGCCCTGGAACCGCTGATCGACGACACCGTGACCTTCCGCTCGGTCCTGCCGGCCATGCTCGCCAGCTACCACGCCGACACCAACCTCCCCAGCCGCCGCTGGGGCGCCACCAGCCTGTTCAAGAAGGCCATCGCGAAGAACCCGGCGCTCAAGGACGAGATCGTCGCCGGCATGGCCGCCTCCGTCCAGCGCACCGAGGTCCGCCCGGGCTTCAAGCAGCCCATCGACCTGAACAACATCTACGAGACGCTCCGCTACGTGAACCTCCAGAAGGCCCCCGAGAACATCATCCCGCTGCTGGGGGCCATCGAGCGGATCGTCCCCGACCTGAACGACACCATGGCCTGCTGGACCATCGTCGGCGAGAGATGGGGGAATGTCGGCATGGCCAAGGCGGCCCAGAAGCTCGGCAATAAAGCCAAGCCCATCGTCGCGAGCATGAAACGCATCCAGCCCAACCTGGAAGCCCGCCTCAAGAACCTCCGCAAAGGCGACAAGAAAGCCGCCGAGATCCAGAAGGCGCTGGACACGCTTAGAGAGGCCGTCGAGGCCTACGAAGCCAAATTCGGGAAGGCGTGAATGGCGCCACGCCCCAAGCCGGAACCCCGCAGGAGTGGGAACCTGGGGATGGACTGGCCAGCCGCCTGCGGAAGCTGCCCGGCATCGGACCGGGAATCACCATTTCGGCTCGGCTTGCAGGCAGGCCGGTCGCAGAGTACCATCAACGGTGACACGACGCTGGACGGCCCGCACAAGTAGATCCTGCTGACCGGGCAGGTACTGGGCGAGCCGATGCTCGACACGAGGGGGCTGTACGCATGGCCAAGCGAAACGACAACCTGCCCGTCCATCACGCCGGCGACAGCCCGGAAGGCCCCGGCGGGGAGATCCTGCTCTACCAGACGCCCGACGGGCGCACGCGGCTGGAATGCCGCTTCCAGGACGAGACAATCTGGCTGACGCAGGCGCTGATGGCCGAGCTGTACCAGAAGGACGTCCGGACGATAAATGAACACCTGAAGAACATTTACGACGAAGGCGAGCTGGACCGCGAGGCAACTATCCGGAATTACCGGATAGTTCGCCAGGAGGGGAATCGCCAGGTGGCCCGGGAGATCGAGCACTACAGCCTGGACGCCATCCTGGCTGTCGGCTACCGGGTGCGAAGCCAGCGGGGCACACAATTCCGCCGGTGGGCAACTGAGCGGTTGCGGGAATACCTGCTCAAGGGCTTCGTCATGGACGACGAGCGCCTGACTTGGCAGCGCCAGCCCAACAAGAAACTCCACCAGCACGTCCTGACCGCCTACGGGGCATGCGACCCCGCCCGCCTCTGGGCCCCCGACTGGGCCGACGTGTGGGAGGACACCGGCGCCGGCCAACCGCTCCCCCCCCCGACCATCCCCTCGCCCCCCGCCGCGCCGAGATCGACCAACAGCTGCTGGAGAATCTGCTGAAGTTGAATCAGCTAAGAAGGCCTAACTAGGTAAACACTTGTCGTTCTGCCTTGCTCCCAACGTTCGGGGTGCAGACCGTGCATAACTCTCTTGTGCACTAGAGGGTTGTGGGTTATCCTCTTTGCGGTATGTATCCACTAGACTACTGGCGCGTCATCGCGGGATAACGCGCGCAGTACATCGGCGTCGGGACAGGAAGGGGTGTAGTATGTGCCAGGCAATTCGGGACGTATTCATCTGTCACGCGAATGAAGACAAGGACGAAGTCGTACGTCCACTTGTTGAGGCATGTAGCGAGGCTGGCATCTCGTGCTGGTACGATGAGTTTGACACCAAGTGGGGCGACAGCATCACGGAGAGGGTGAACGAGGGGCTCCGGAGATCGCGATTTGTTCTGGTCGTCTTCAGCACTGCATTCATAAAGAAGAACTGGGCGCAGAGAGAATTGAAGGCGGCATTAAACCAAGAGGCATCAAGTGGGAAGGTTCGAGTGCTTCCGTTGATCGTTGGATCGCGGGAAGAACAGTGCGAGATTCTGGACAAGTATCCGCTACTGAATGACAAGCTGCATATTTCCTGGGACGATGGAGTTCACGAGATTATCAAAGCACTAATGGCTCGCCTTAAACCAAACGGCGAAGGAGAGGGTCATGGGGAGAACGTCCGCAGTCCGGGACTCCGCATACCTCTTCCAAAGATCGACAAGAAATTTACGCAACGAGACAAGGACCTCTTTCTGCGCAATGCATTTGCGGTTGTGAAGGGCTACTTTCGGACGGCCTTGAAAGAACTCTATGATCATCGCGAGGAAGTGGAAACAGACTTCCAGGAGATTCATGCCTTCAAGTTCTTGGCCACCATCTATGTCCGAGGGGAAGTTGCCAACCGCTGCAAGATTTGGCTCGGAAGCCAATTGACCTGTGCTGCAATAAACTTGCTTCTGGGGCAGGTTATTACTGATGGAGATAACGCGACGAACGACTCATTGACAGTGGGGCATGACAAGGAATCGCTGGGTTTGGAGCCATCTGGTATGTGGCCCTGTTCCAACCGAAAGGCTCTGCTATCCGCGGAAGAGGCAGCGGAGTATCTGTGGACTCGACTTACCGAATCCTTATGACAAGGTGGAAACCATGATCCGAGCGAACTTCATCTGCAAGCGTTGCGGGCACAAGTTCACTATGGAGATCTTCGAAAAGGGAGAACAGGAGGAGAAGCGGTTGTCAGGTTCGCCTGTAAAATGCCCTAACTGCGGAAGCAGTTCGGTTGAACGCCGCTGATCTTCATCCAAGGTCCAGCAAAGGATAGCAGGGAACAGGCTCCACGCCTGCGCTCCGCAGCGGCAGGTAGCCACCCAAACCAAGAAGAATGGAACGGTGGCACCCCGGCCCGCCCGCGCAGCGCCCGCCCCTTGGGAACGGTTGTTGTGTCGCCCCGCTGGGGCTCGGGCGATGGGCCGCCCGCGAGGGGATGAGGCCCGACGGGCCGACACAAGAACGCCCCAACGTGGAGGACGCCAATAAGCAGCCACGCCCGTCGTACGTCATCGCCCGGCCGCTGACTCATCCCCACTTTGGCAGTATCGGTAGCGGCACAGGCCGGTCCCGCCCGCCATGTTCTGAGGGTCCGCAGACTCTCAAAGACCCCCAACTTCATTCCCCCCGCCGCACAGGCCCAACGGGCCGGCGTAAGATAGCCCTGGCCGAAGCGAAGCGTAGGCCAGGGTGGCGGGCGGGAGGATGCCCGAGCCCTGCAAGGGCGACGTAACGGATCGCGCGTGATCATCGTTGCCGCGTCGGTGTTCCACGGGTTACCCCGCCCCGTTGGGGCTGTGCGGGTTGGGGGCCTGGCACCCAGGCCTTCGCTGCGCTTCGGCCTGGGCTACCTTCCAACGGGCCTTCGGCCCTGCCCTGCCGGAGGCATAGCCTGCCTCCCATTGGGATGCCCTGCACGGGCCGCGGCTTCCAGGAAGGCCGCGCCAGGGTGGTGATGAGTCAGGTCCGGTCGCTGTTGACTGGCCCGCGTCGCCCGCTATGATTCACCCATGTCCTCGAACCAAAACCATCCCAATCGCCATGCCCTGCTGACCCATACCGCCCTCGCCGCCCTGCTGATCGCGATTTGCTGCCTGCCCGCCCTGGCTGGCGAGGAGGGCAAGACCGTCAGCATCGTCGACCACGGCGCGGTCGGCGACGGCAAGATGCTCTGCACCGCCGCCATTCAGAAGGCCGTCGACGCCTGCGCTGCTGCGGGCGGCGGGACCGTCCGCGTCCCCAAGGGCACGTTCCTCACCGGCTCGATCCGCCTGGCCAGCCAAGTGACCGTCCTGCTGGAAGAGGGCGCCGTACTGCTGGGCAGCTCGCGCATCGAAGACTACTTCCCCGGCGAGCCGCCCGCCCCGGCCGGGCAACTGCCGCCCAGGTCGGCCTTCCGCAACCTGCTGGACGGCCGGGACCTCCACGACGTAGCCATTCGCGGCCGAGGGACCATCGACGGCAGCGGCGGCGCCCACCGCGACAAGACCAAGCCCCGCCCGAAGAACTTCTACTTCGAGAACTGCACCGACGTCTGCGTCGAAGGGCTCACCCTCCGCGCCAGCGGCTCGTGGATGCTCCACTGCCGCCTCAGCCGCAACGTCACGCTCAAGGACCTGGACGTGTTCAACCACGTCTCGTTCAACAACGACGGGCTGGACATCGACTCCTGCCGGGACGTTGCCCTCACCAACTGCCGCGTCGATACCGACGACGACGCCATCGTCCTCAAGAGCCTCTCCGATCAGCCCTGCCGCAACGTCCGCGTCAGCGGCTGCACCATCTCCAGCCACTGCAACGCCCTGAAGATGGGCACCGAGTCGGGCGGCGGGTTTCTCGACGTCGAGATCACCGGCTGCACCGTCCGCTCGCCGGCCAGGTCCAAGGTGATCTACGGCAAGCAGCGCGGGCTGGCGGGGGTGGCCCTGGAGATCGTCGACGGCGGGACGCTGGACAACGTCCGCGTCTCGAAGATCGACATCGAGGGCGTCTCCGTGCCGATCTTCCTCCGGCTGGGCAACCGTGCCCGCCAGTACGGCCGCAAGGACAAGCCGCCCGTCGGCACGTTCCGCAACGTCCGCATCAGCGACATCACCGCCCGCTCGGTCTCGCCCATCGGCTGCTCGATCACGGGCCTGCCCGGCCACCCCATCCAGGACGTGACGATGAGCAACGTGAAGCTGGAGTTCGAAGGCGGCGGCACCGCTGAGGACGCCGCCCGCAAGATCTCCGAGCGGGAGACCGCCTACCCAGAGAGCACCATGTTCGGCGCCTTGCCGGCCTGGGGCTTCTACTGCCGCCACGTCCGCGGCCTGAAGTTCCACAACCTCCGCCTGTCCACTTCGCAGGCCGACCTGCGCCCGGCCATGGTCTTCGACGACGCCCGCGAGATCGAGATCGACCACCTGGACGCCCCCTTCGCCGCCAACGCCGCCCCGTTGCTGCGTCTCATCGCTGCCCGCGACGCGACGCTCCGCAACCTCTCCAGCCGGGACGCCGTCGATACGCTCCTCTGCCTCGAGGGCAAAGAGACCGCCAGGATCGTCCTGGGCGACTGCGAAGCCAAATCCGTCCGCCAGCTCATTTCCAAAGGGGCGGACGTTCCCGAAGGCGCCTTGACGCACCGTGCGAAGCAATGAGGCAGTCGAAGGGCTTGCCGTTCGGCATGACGCAGTCGGATCGCACGGGCATCCCCTCGACTCGCTTTGTCGTTTCGTGTACAAGACCGGCGGCGGGTCGATGTTCAACCCCGGCCCGCATGGAAAGACGGCCATGAATCCGTGTTCGTCGCCGGCTGTTCTGGGCCTGATCGGCAACCGCCCGACCGTCCCCCTTCGCTTCGAGAGCGAAGGCCTGAGAGTCTGGGTCAAGTGCGAGTTCCTCAACCCCAGCGGGTCCATCAAGGACCGCTTCGCCTCAGCCGTCATCGAGGACGCCGAGCGTCGCGGCGCCCTGCGCAAAGACTCCATCATCCTCGAATGCTCCAGCGGCAACACGGGCATCGCGCTGGCGATGGCCGGAGCCGCCAAGGGCTACCGCGTGACCATCCTCATGTCCGAGAGCGCCAGCGTCGAGCGCCGTCAGATCCTCCGGCACCTCGGGGCCGAGGTCGTGCTGTTCAAGCCGGGGCGGGGCTATCAGACGGGCATCGAGCTGTCGCACGAGATGGCCGCCAAGGACAGCCGCTACTTCCTGCCCAGCCAGTTCGACAACCCGCTGAACGCCGCCGACCACGAGCACGAGACGGCCCAGGAGATCCTCCGCGACGTGCCGGGGCCGATCGCGGCGTTCGTGGCCGGCTACGGCACGGGCGGCACGCTGGCCGGCTGCGGAAGAGGTCTCAAGCGGGCGTATCCGGGCATCCGCGTGCTGGCGATGGAACCGGCGGAGGCGGCCATGCTGGCGGGCGAATGCCCGTGCTGCCACTATATCGAGGGGATCGCCGGCGGGTTCCTCCCGCCGCTGCTGCGGTCGGCCCCGCTGGACGGCCAGATCAAGGTGAGCAGCGCCGACGCGATGGCGATGACGCGCCGCCTCAGCCGCCAGTTCGGCCTGCTGGTGGGCACGTCGTCCGGAGCGAACGTGGTGGCAGCCCTGCATACGGCCCGCGAGATGGGCCCGGCCGCCACGGTGGTGACGGTGCTGTGCGACCGGGCGGAGCGATACTTCAGCACGCGGCTGTTCGAGGGCGAATCCTGAAACACGCGGCATCGCCGAACGGCCAGCCGCTGCGGAGCCTAATCCCTATCGAAGGGCTTGCCATTCGGCGATGTTGGGCTACTTGTTCACCAGCGCCTGCTCGTGGCCGGCCACCATCAGGTTCTTGCCCTTGGCGATGACGCGGTGCCCCTCGGCCGCCAGGCGCCGCTTCTGAAGCTTGCCCGCGCCGGGGTACTTGGGGTTGAGCAGCCCGCCCGTCTTGAGCACGCGCCACCAGGGCAGGGACGCCAGCTCGCTGTCGCCCCCGGCCGCGGAGGCGGCCTCTTCGGCTGCATTGGCCACGATCCACGCGAAGATGCCCGTGGTCATGGGGCAGGCGATGTCGACCTTGTGCTTCTCCCGAAGCCGCTCGCCGATCTGGGCCATCGTGATCAGCCTGCCCTCGGGCACGGTCTTCATGATCTTCTCGACCTCGGCCGGCGAGGGCACGACGAACTTCATCTTGGACTTCTCGCAGAAGAAGACCTTGGGCAGGCCGGGCTTGGCTTTCGCACTGGCGAGCTTCTCCCGCCAACTCTTGGGCTTCCGGGCCATGGTTTCTTGCCTTTCTCGCCGGGCGGACCCCGGCCGACTCTACGGGAGATTGTACCAGAAACGGGTGAGATCGCGAGAATTCGCTTGCCGGATTCCATTGCCCGATTACACTGTGCACAGCCTTTCGCCAGATGGGCGGCACGGGGCCGCGGGCAGGTTGGAAAAAGGGATCTCCGATGATCGAGCTTCTGTGCGCGAAATGCGGCAAACGGCTCAGGGTGCAGGTGTCTTCTTCTACAGTTTCGGCCCGGGTTCGCTGTCCGGCCTGCGGGCATCGCACGCCCCTGGGCCAGGAGTCTGAGGCTTGGGCGACAGGGGAGGCGGCAGAGCAGGCTGCCCTGTCGGCCAAGCCCCCGGCATCGCCGGCGTGGGTGGCGGCGACGGGTCGGACAGGATCGGCGCCTTGGGCGAAGCCAGGATCGGCAGGTGGCGGGGCGGCGGCCGGGCCGCCCGGTGGGTGGGGGGTGCTGGAGGGTCTGTCGGCCCCTCCGCCCGAGGACGATCCGGGCCGCGGGACGCTCGGGCGGTTGGTCGCGGATTGCCTCATTCCCCCCAAGGCCTACCTGACACAGATCAACTGGTTTGGGCAGATAGCCCTGGCGGTTTTCATTGCTTTCGTCGTGCTGGGCGGCACATGGTACGGATGTTCCTATCTTGTGAGTCTGGGGCGCGAGAGCTGGATGCTCATCACCGCGATTCTTTTGCCGGTCTATCTGACCATCTGCTTGGGCATCATGGGCCTGGTAGCCGGGAGCATGTCTCGGCTGATCGCGGCCCAGGCCGTGAACCTGCCCGCGCCGCCGCCAGCCCAGCCCTGGCGGCTGGGGGTGTGGGTCTGGGAGGGCATGAAGGTGTTCGGCCTGAACCTGATCTACAACTATCCGATCGTCACCACGCCGCTGCTCCCGGCTGCCTGGCTCACCTACGCCCGGACGCAGGACGGCCGCTGCCTGAACGCGATCGCCATAATCGGCATGCTCCGAGGCAACTGGCGGTTCTCGCTGACCGCGATGGGCATCGCTGTCGGCTGGAGTCTTCTCCTTCACGTGCTCGTGGGCCTGGAGACGGCCGTGCTGATTGACTTGATGCCGGACCTGCTGGACCTGCAGGTCACGATTTCTATCGACGTACCGATCCTCCTGTGCAGCTACCTGTTTGTGGTCATGGTGACGGTGATGCTGGGCATCCTGATGTTCTCGCGGTGCCTGGGACGGCTGGCGTATCACCGCCCCGAGGTGCTGGACAGGGTGCCGCAAGAGGCCAGTCCGGTGGCGGCAGTCGGATCGGTCCTGGCGGGGCTTGTCCTGACGGCAGGGGCTGTGTGGGTGCAGGCCCAGTGGTTGGGCCCGCAGCCCCGCCCGCTGACGCGCAAGGAGGCGATCCAACAGGCCGTGGACCAGGAGCGCAAGAACGTGGTGGACCTGGTTGCCTCGGCCTACCGGGACCATCTCAACAGCGCGGGCCGGTTACCTCTGAACCATACGAGCGCGCTCTATCAGCACGGCACAATGGACCGTCTTGGGAGGATCGGGCTGCGGGAGTCGGATTTCAAGGTGCAGTCTCAGGTGGTGATGTCGGGGCAGTCATTGTACATGCTCTGCCCGATGGCCAAGACTGCCATCACGCTCGACGGGGCCGTGGTGCCACTGGACCCGGCCAACCCGCCGCAACGGCCTGCCGGACCGTTGGTTTATCTCTCGCAGTTGCAGCGATTCCGATTGCAGGGGACAGAGACGACCTACTGGCAGTGCCTGCTCGACCACGCAAGGGACGACGAAATAGTCACCCGGCGGCTCCACAACGCCTACCAGATATTAGCTGCCTATCGGGCGGTCCACGGGCAGTTCCCGCCGGACTTCAAGACGCTGGCACAGAAGCACGAATCCGACGGTCAGCGGCTGGATTATCAGGCGGGACGGTGGCTCGCCTATGTTCCCTCGGCCCAGCAGACCGCCAGCGGCTTACTCCTGGTGCGGAAGGGGGCGGGTGACTCTGACGCCCTGGGGATGACGCCGGACGGACAGGTTCGCCCCGTGACGCCGGGAGAGCTGGCCCAGGCCACGGCGACACCGCCGGCAGCGCCGCCGCCGGTGGTCGCTTCGGCCCCCGCGCCCCCGGTTGCTCCGCCGCCGACCCGCGCTGCGCCGCCCCCCCCCGTTCAGCCGCCTCCCGAGATGCTCCGCCAAGACCCGGAGGTCTTGCTCCGCAGGCTCATCGCGACACGTGACCCCCTCGATATCAGGCAGCTGTCGGCGGCCCTGATTGCCTTGGGCGGAAGTCGTCGAATCGACCTGACGCCCCAGGATCGTCTGGACCACATCCTGCCCGTCAGTTCGGCTCCCTACAAGATGACGTACAAGACGTGCGGGATGATTGTGTGCATAACCGGGATCACCGATCGCTATCCCTGCGGAGGCGCGTACCGCAACGATGCTGGGAAGGTCATGCTGTTCCCCAATGGACGGCAGTCTCACGGTCAGATGTTGTACGCCCAGACAGTGGGAGGAATCCTGGAACGCCCCGAAAAGGTGCAAGTCCTGCACGAGGACAAGGTCGTGTGGGAACGGTCAGTGCCCGAGCAGTGCTCCATCCAGACTCTTACGCTGCCCCAAAAGACCCACGCGTTCCTGTTTTACCATCACGTGCCCCCTTATGTGGAGATCATCGAAGCGGCCACGCGGACGGTGCACCCGCTGCGCCCGCCCCCGGGCGTGGAATTCCCGGCGAGAGCGGAGGTATACCCCCTGTTCGTCGGGGAAGACATGGTTGTCCGGGTTCGGGATCTGGATAGCGGCAGAGAAGCCGCCTGGGTTCTCGCCTTCGACGGGGCGAGCACGCTGAAGGAGAGCCAGACGCTCCCGGCGCCGAGGTCGCCCGGGCAGGGGCAGACGTCCCCGCCCCCCAGAACGCCCAGCCGCACTCCGAAGGTTCCGCTCTCCCCGCCGGGGCCGGGGCAGTTGGCCCCACCCCGGGGCCGCCCCTAGGCGACACCCGAGTTCATCCAGAGGAGGAAGAATCCCGGTTGAACACTTGGCCGGATGGGAATACTATGTGGTAGCGAGATGAACCTTGTCGTCGGCCGCCACGTCGGTCTGTCGGCGGCGTCACTGCCCGAAGCCACGTCCGTTTCTTCGGGAGTCGTGACGCAGCAGCATCTGCCGGAGTGCGCTTATGCACGTTGCTCAACAGGCGAAGCACCGCGCCCAGCGGGCGGGGCCCGCGTTCACGCTGATTGAACTGCTGGTGGTGGTCGCCATCCTCTCGCTTCTCCTGAGCCTCCTGAGCCCCACCTTCAGTCGGGCCCGCAACATGGCCAAGCGGACGCAGTGCCAGGCGAACCTGTATCAGATCAGCACCGCCTCGGCCTCGTATCATGGCGCCAACCGCGGCTGGCTGGCCCGGATTCACCCCGCGACCTGGCCCGGGTGGAAGCCCCCCGAATCGCCCAGCAGCGCCACGCCCTGCTACAACGACGCCCTGCGCCTCTACACCCCCAACGACTACATCTTCCATTGTCCGCAGGCCTTCGAGTGCGCCAACGCCGCCAAGAACAAGCGCCGCCTGGACTACGGCATCAACCACTACGGGCGAGGGGAGAACAGCGGCAAGTACCACGTGTCCATGGACGGCCTGCGCATCCACCAGGTAGCCCGCTGCGACGTGATCCAGTTCTCCGACGCGGAGAACAACTCCAGCCCCGAGGACATCGGCGCCGGCTCGCGCAACACGCTGGAGTGGCCCATCAAGTGGAGCTTCGAACGCTACGCCCACCAACGCCACATGGAGGGCTACTGCAACGCCAAGCTCGACGGGACCGTCGCCTGGTACTCCGCCTGGCCGCAGACCAACGAGAAGTGGTTCATCCCGAAGAAGTAATCACAAGTCCCACAGATTCTCTTGCATCCCGGGCAATTCGTGTAATCCGCGGCAATTCGTGCAATTCGTGATAATCCGTGGCAGTTCGTGTAATTCGTTCAATTCGTGTAATTCGTTCAATTCGTGTAATTCGTTCAATTCGTGTAATTCGTTCAATTCGTGTAATTCGTGATAAAAAAAGGCCGGGCTGAGCAAGCCCAGCCGGGCCGGTGGGTCTGGGTGGTGTCGCCCACACCACGGAGACCCAATGCCAACATAGACCACAATGGGTGGTGAGGCAAATCGGAGGCGAAGTTTTTTTCGGGCGGAGCCCTCACGAGGTTCGCAGCTTCTCCAGCGTCGCCTTGGCCTGGGGCCAGGGGATTTCGTGCGGCGGGCGGTTGGAGGCGGCAGCCAGGGCGGCTACGGCGCCGGCGGCCTCGCCGGTGGCCACCGAGTTACCCGTCACGCGATAGCTCGCGTGGGCGACGAAGTCGCCGCTGATGCACCGCCCCGCCAGCAGCAGGCCGTCCACGTCGCTCGCCAGCAGGGCCCGCAGGGGGATGTCGTACGGCTTCATCTTCACCCCGCCCCGCCCGATGGGCTCGCGGTCGTTGCCCTTGCGCGTGGGGGCGTGGATGTCCACGCCGAAGGTCACGCGGCAGACGGCGTCGTCATGGCGGGCGCCCGAGGCCAGGTCGTCGCGGCTGACGACGTAGCGGCCGCGGATCCGCCGCCCGTCCCGCACGCCGATCTGCTCCGCCGACGCGACCACCTGAAGCCCCTCCCAGACGCCGCCTAGCTTGCTCAAGGCGTCGGCGACGCGGTGGACCTCGTTACGGGCGTGCAGGGTGGCCCGCGTGAAGGCCGACGCGTCGAACGGCTTGACGCCGTACTCGTGGTTGATCATGAGCAGCAGCAGGTTGTGGCGGATGTGGAAGAGCGTGGGGTGCCCGTAGGAGGGCGTCAGGCCGGCGCGGGCGATCTCGGCTTTGAACCGCTCCACCGCGGGCAGGTGAATCGGCTTGCCGCCGTAGAAGGAGATGCAGTCCTTCAGGACGGCGGCGTCGCGGACGGCGATCAGGGCGTTGAGGGTCATGGGCTGGCAGGCGCCGTCGTCGCGTCCGAAGTCCCACCGGCAGCCGGCCAGGCTGCCCAGATCGCCGTCGCCCGTGGCGTCGACGAACGCCTTGGCCCGCCAGGCCTGGCGCCCGCTGCGCGACTCGGTGACGATGGTGGCCAGCCGCTGTCCGTCGCGGTAGGCGCCCACCACGCGGCTCTGCAGCGTGATCTGCACGCCGGCCTGGAGGCACATCTCCTCCAGCAGGCGCTTCATCTGCTCGGGGTGATAGACGAACTGGCTGCGATTGACGACGGTGCGGGCGGATCGCTGATCGAGGCGGCGGGCCAGCTCAGCGGTCAGGCCCGGTTTGTCGAAGTCGAAGATGTACGTCAACAGCCCGGCCGTCCATATCCCGCCCAGGCAGCCGTGCAGCTCGAAGAGTCGCGTCCGCGCCCCGGCCCGGGCGGCAGCGAGGGCGGCGGCCACGCCCGCCGGCCCGCCCCCGCAGACGATCACGTCCGCGTCGTCGACCAGGGGCACGTCGCGGGCGGGCTCGCGGAAGACCGCGCCGGACGGGACCGGCGCCGGAAGCTCCGCGGCGGCGGCCAGGGCGTCGACGCCAGCCAGCCCCGCCGCAGCCGCCAGACCGGTTCGAATCACGTCGCGACGATTGTGGCGATGAGATGAATCTGTCATGACGACACTATCGCCCAACCGCGGCGCCGGCACAAGGGCAAGCACAACGAGTCCGACAACCCGCCTTGGCATCACACCCGTCTATGCGGTATGGTGTAAGACATCACGAGGTGCGAAATGTCGCTTTCGAACCCTATCGTTAGACACTGTGCCGCCACTGCCATGCTGCTGCTGACCGCCGCTGGCGCAGGCGCGCAGAGCGTCCTGGTGGAGGCCGAGCAGTTCAAGACGCTCGGCGGGTGGGTGGTCGATCAGCAGTTCATGGACCAGATGGGCTCGCCCTTCCTGTTGGCCCACGGGATCGGACATCCGGTCGCGGACGCGACGACGGCGGTCCGCGTGCCCAAGGCGGGGGCGTATCGCGTGTGGGTCCGCACGCGCGACTGGGTGGCTACGTGGAAGGCGCCAGGGGCGCCGGGGCGGTTCCAACTCCTGGTCAACGGCAAGACGCTGGAGACGACCTTCGGCACGGAAGGGGCCGACTGGCACTGGCAGGACGGCGGGACGGTCGAGCTGGGCGCGGGCGAGGCGACGCTGGCGCTGCACGACCTGACGGGTTTCGAGGGTCGATGCGACGCGGTGTGCCTGTCGGCCGACGCGGACTTCCGCCCGCCCAACGAGGGCGAGGCGATGGCTGCCTGGCGGCGCAAGCTGCTGGGCCTGCCGGGCGAGCCCGAGGACGGCGGGACGTACGACCTGGTGGTCACGGGCGGCGGGATCGCGGGCACGTGCGCCGCCGTGGCGACCGCCCGCTCGGGCCTGACGGTCGCGTTCGTGCAGGACCGTCCGGTGCTGGGCGGCAACAACAGCAGCGAGATCCGCGTGTGGCTCCAGGGCAAGACCAACGGCCCGCTGTACCCGCGGATCGGCGACCTGGTCAACGAGTTGCAGCACAAGGTGTACGCCCACTACGGCCCGAGCAACACGGGCGAGATCTACGAGGACGACAAGAAGCTCGCCGTAGTCCGCGGCGAGAAGAACATCACGCTGCTGCTGAACCACCGGACCAACGCCGCGGAGGTCCGCGACGGGGCGATCCGGGCGGTGATCGCCCAGGACGTGATCTCGTCGCGGCGGATTCGGCTGGCCGGGCGGTGGTTTGTCGATGCCACCGGCGACGGCTGCGTGGGCGCCCTGGCCGGGGCGGATTTCGACATCACGCTCAAGGGCCACATGGGCCCGTGCAACCTGTGGAACGTGAAGGACACGGGCCAGCCCGTTGAATTCCCCCGGTGCGAGTGGGCGCTGGACCTGACGGACAAACCGTTCCCCGGGCGAAACGGCAAGGGCGGCATCGAGAAGCTCGGCGGGTGGTACTGGGAGAGCGGCTTCGACCATGACCCCATCGCCAAGGGCGAGTACATCCGCGACTGGAACTTCCGGGCCATGTACGGCGCCTGGGACTGTCTGAAGAACCACCAGAAGCTCTACCCCAACCACAAGCTGAACTGGTCGGCCTACGTGTGCGGCAAGCGCGAGAGCCGCCGCCTGCTGGGCGACGTGGTACTGACGCTGAAGGACCTCAAGGAGGCCCGCCAGTTCCCCGACGCCTGCGTGGTCACGGGCTGGCCGGTGGACCTCCACCTGGGCGACCCCCTGTACATCAAGGGCTTCGAGGGCGACGCGTTCATCTCGCACGCGTTGTACACTCGCTACCCCATGCCCTTCCACGTGCCGTACCGCTGCTTCTACTCGCGAAACATCTCGAACCTGTTCATGGCCGGTCGATGCAACAGCGTCACGCACGACGCCCTGGGCGCCACGCGCGTGATGAAGACCGGCGGGCTGATGGGCGAGGTGGTGGGCCTGGCGGCCGCGGTCTGCAAAAAGCACGACACCACGCCCCGCGGCGTGTACGAGAAACACCTGGACGAACTGAAGGAGTTGATGACCAAGGGGATCGGGCGATGCCCGCCGCCGGCCAAGCCCCAGCGCACGGTGGGCGGGTTCTCCGGCGACCCCGCCCCGCCCAAGCCGCCTCCTGCACCGAAGTGGCTGGCCAACGCGGGCGAGAACCTCGCCCGCTCGGCCCGACTCTCCGCAACGGCCGCCAGCAACAAGGGCGACACCCCGCCCGCCCTGCTGACCGACGGCAAGTGCGATCTGGCCGACAACGCCCAGCGCTGGCTGGGTGGGGGCGAGTTGCCTCACCGTGTCGAGTTGGAGTGGGACCAGCCGCAGACGTTCAACACCGCCCGCATCATCAGCGGGTACCGCCACGGCGCCAACCTGAGCGGCTGCCTGGAGACCTTCGCCTGGGAGTACCACGACGGCTCGACCTGGAAGGAGATCCCCCGCGCCAAGGCTGAAGGCAACGCGGACATCGACTGGCACGCCCGGTTCGAGCCTGTACGGACCCGCAGGGCTCGCCTGACGATCACCGCCACGCCCGGCGGGATATCCAGGGTGTGGGAAGTGGAGTTATATAACGTCCGAGAGTAGATTCGTTGTTTGTTGTTGGTTGTTCGTGCCGGCCGAGGACTCGACAAACCAGCGACAACCAACACTCAGGACCAATAACCAACAACAGACAACCAACAACCAGCCATGCCTTTTCCCAACGACAACACGATGAGCGTAGGCGAGCTCCGCCGCCTGATGGCCGAGTTCGTGACCGAGCGCGACTGGCAGCAGTTCCACCGTCCGAAGAACCTGACGATGAGCCTGGCCATCGAGGCGGGCGAACTCATGGAACACTTCCAATGGCTGGACCATGAGCAGTCCGACGCCGCCCTGGCCGATCCCCGGACGCGGCGCGAGATCGCCGACGAGATGGCCGACGTGCTCAGCTTCCTGCTCTCGCTGGCCAACGCCACCGGCATCGACCTCTCGCAGGCCTTCGCAGACAAGCTGGAGTCCAACCGTCGCAAGTACCCCGCCGAGGAGGTGAAGGGGGATTACCGCAAGCGGAGCCAGCCGTAGGATTCTCGATTGTCGATTTGCGATAGGCACAGCGCGTGAGCAAGCCATTCCTCAATCGCAAATCGAAAATCCCTACGCCTTGAGCACCTTCCGCCGCCCACGCCGGATGCTCTTGCAGGCGTTTCGGGTGTCGATGACGAGGCGGGCGTTGTCCACGATCATCTGATAGTCGTAGCTGCTGTGGTCGGTCGAGATCAGCACCGCGTCGTACGAGGC
>Ga0116149_1000288_pt1 | contig 66501 bp, 56 predicted proteins | sample AD_UKC057_MetaG_FD_89787 | JGI IMG/M metagenome (GOLD analysis project Ga0116149, IMG submission 89787) | Active sludge microbial communities of municipal wastewater-treating anaerobic digesters from USA - AD_UKC057_MetaG | ecosystem: Engineered > Bioreactor > Anaerobic > Digestate | place: USA...
GGATATTCCGCAACTACGGCTACGCGATCCGAGGGCGTCAGCTCCAGCAATTTCTTCCATCCATCCCGTGTAAGAAACGGATGATGTGCCGTCGCTTCGATGGTTCTGCCTGTCTGGGTCAGCAGCCTGTACAACTGCTCCGGCTCGTTTCGCAGAAAATGCGAAGGCCTAACAGGGACTATGCATCCGGCTTCCTTCATTGTGTGGATCACGCCGGAAGAGCTTTCGACGATTTCGCGTATGGTTACAGGTTTGCAGGAATTTGCATCATAGATCAGTGTGTCGCCACTCAGGCACTTCCCGATTTTTTTCCCACCATGCAGAAGTACGGTCAGGCTACGAAGATCGTTCTTTTTCGGCGTCGGCGCCTTGGGTAGTGTTACTGCCATTGGTAAATCTCCTTTCTGGCCGCATAGGCCTAAAAAGCTGGTTCTGGCTCCACGGCGGGGCCGCTCAATTCGGAATGAGGCGGCGCGACGCGATAGAGGTTTTCAATGACGTTGGGGTTCTCACCCGAGCGGCAGATGGGGAAAAATATGCACGGATGATGGAATGAGAAGCAGTAATCGGGGTTCAGATACCATTTCCCCGTGCGCCGTGCAAGAAGCAACTGCTGGCACAACTCCCAAATCTCAGAATTAAGCACATCGAACTGTTCGCGGGAAATGATGAGAAGCTCGCGATGGAACATATCGTCTTCTGCATATTTCGCGGCGAGCCTCGTTTGAAAATCATCGTCGGACTCCGGCATCTGCTGCTTTGCGGACGATTTGCCGGTTTTGGATTTTGCTATCAACGCTGCCCGGCGCTCTTCGAACTCCGCGATTGTCTCGCCTTTGCTTTGCTTGATCTGCGCTTTGCCGACGACGTTGTAAAGAATGCCAGCGATGCGGATGTTCAGGAATTTCTCTATGTTGTGGGAATACAAAACAATTTGAAAATCCAGTGGCAGCCGCTCGATGTAATTGCCGTCAATGGTCGAGGCGCTCTTGTGCTCGATGAGATAGTGCTTCCCGTCCTTTAGAATGATGCCGTCTACCTTGCCGCGCATGATGAATGTGCGGCTTGGACAGTCGGTTTCGGGATTGATGATCTGGCTTTCAAATTCTTTCTCAACCGCGACGACATCGAAGCCTTCCGAGGGATACCGCTTCACATACCCCAGAAACATCGCGCGGGCGAGATGCCACATCTTCCGCTGCCGGTCATCATGAACCCTGCCGGGGCAGGCGCCGTCGATGTATTCGAGGACGCTGTTTACGGCTTGCTCCACTGGGACGGCCATGTCGCGCCCGTACCACCGCTCCATGCTCCCGTGAAAAATGGTGCCGAGAGCCTGTGCTTCCGATTCCTCGTCAATCGGCGCAAGATGCCGGTTGTATCTCAGGTCGTACATCCTCCGGCAGTTGCGAAACGTCTTGATGCTCGAGTAGGTGAGAATTTCCCGGTCTCTGTCGTTTTGCATCTTCCAACCCTCCTTTCTTTCAGTCGTTGATGTAAATTTGAAGATTGCGCTTTGTGAAAATGCGTCTGATTCTTACGAGGTCGCGCAGGAAAGTCGTGTGGCTGATCCCGGCTTGTTCGTAGATTTCATGCTTGGGCGCGCCCTGCGCGATGAGGCGGCATATCAGCATGAGCCGCGGAGGAAGCGCGCGGACCGCCTTGTCGACGTCGATCCGTATCTGGATGTCGTTTTCTGTGGGGAAAGGACAGGTGCCGTAGATTCCGCCCGCGTCTTCGTTTGTCAGGATTTCTGCTGTCTTGTTCATTGATCCGCTCGCCTCGTTTTTTTGTGCCTCTATCTGGTAAAGGCCCTTTTGGGGGTGCCCAAGGCGACAGGTTTTCAAAATAAATTTTTCGGGGGTGGGTAAAGCCCGCATTCGGGGTGGTTGGGGATATAAAAGGTTCGCGCGTGTTCCTTAATAAAAGAAAAAGCGCCGACCGGGACGTTGTCGCATCCCGACCGGCGCTAATAACTATTTTTTCAAAAGCTGTCGCCTCAGGCCATATCAAAAGGGCCTTTACCAGATAGAAGGTGTTGTTCGGATCGACCGGATACGCTTCCGCATATCGACGGGAACGCCGGGACCGGACATCTGAAACTAACGAAAAACGGCGACAGGGGATGTTGAATGGTTGAAATGGATTTCATTAGCGAGATGTTGAACGGCTTTTTTTCAGATGAAAAACACGAATTTGTCGTGACTTCAAAACACGCGTCGCCGATGCCGGAAACTTCTCAGGATTCCGAATTTTGCAATGTCGGCGATGGCAATGGGAATAACCTGAAAACAGGCTTTACAACAGAGGGATGTGATTCTAACCTCATGTGACTTCGTAAGACGGCGAGGAGGGAGAAGCGTATGAACGAATCAGAATCAAATAAACCTTGTGCCATCTACGTGCGCGTGAGCACCCAGATGCAAGCGGATGTCGGGCTGTCAATCGAGTCCCAGATTGAAACGCTGAAACAAGAGGCCGAGCGGCGCGGGAAGCCCGTCTACGACATTTATAACGACGCCGCATCCGGCGGTAGCCAGGCGAACAGGCCGGAATTCCAGCGGATGCTCAAAGACTCACAGCGCAAGCCGCCGCCGTTCGATATGATTCTAACGTGGTCCATATCCCGCTTTGGGCGCAATACGATGGAGTCCTACATCGCCACGGAAAAACTCCGGGAACGCGGAATCTCCATTTTCTATTACAAGGAACCCTTCAATGACCAAGACCCGGTCGGAAACATGGTCATCCAGATTTTGCGGGCTGTGGCCGAGTTTTCACGGCTGGAGTATGTGAAGGATGTTGAGCGCAGCAAAACGCATCTGGCGAAAAACGGGTATTCCACGGGCGGTCCGCCGCCGTTCGGATTGAAGCGGCTCGATGTAATCGAAAACGGCAAACGGCACGTCCGCTGGGAACCAGACCCGGAGACAGCGCCGATAGCGCGAAAAATCTTCCAGATGTATGCGGACGGACACGGGTACAAAACAATCTGCAAATGGCTGAATACCCAGGGTATTTCCACCATCCGGGGCAACAAATGGCAGGCGGCTTCTTTCTCCCGCATGCTTCGTAACGAGATTTACATCGGCAATGTGGTTTACAACAAGGAAATAAGACGGCGCGCTTGCGGGAACGGTGGGTCGTTGGAACACAAGTCGCAGGAAGACTGGGTGCGGTGTGACGGCGTTGTGGAACCGATTGTCCCGCGTGACATTTTTGATCGGGTTCAATTGAAACTGAGAGGAAACAACATCTCCGACTCTCTGACGAAAAATTCGCAATATCTCCTGAGCGGCCTTTTGAAGTGCAATGTCTGCGGCAACGCTTATCTTGGCCGCACCCCGAAAAAGAAATGCGGCGACAAGATTTATTCATACTCGCAGTACATCTGCTCCGGCAGGGAGCGGTTCATCGGGAAACGCGATAACGTGAATCTGAAACGTGACTGGTTCGAGGGCATTGTCGTGAACCGGCTGTTCGAGCGCATCCTGTCGGAAGCGAACATCATGGAGCGTATTCGAAACGAAGCGGCAGAGATAGAGCAAGCCGTCGCCGACCGCAATGTACAGATTGATGAACTGAAGAAGGAGAAGAAGCGTGTCGAGGGAACGCTTCAGAAGTATTACGACGCATTCGAAAACGGGTCGTTAACGCCGGAGGAGCTGAAATCACGGCTGAAACGGCACAAGGGGCGCGCCGAGGAAATCGATCTGGAGATCAAGAATATTCAAAACGAAATCGCCATCTGCAGGTTGCGGAAAGATAGCGGGTTGGAGACGCTCCTGAACGTGGACTTCAAGCGTCTCAAAAATATGTTCGATGCGTTGTCGTTTGAGCGACAGAAGGATTTCCTGAAGACGTTCATCGAAAAGGTTGTCATAGACCCGGAATGGTATGAAATCCATTATGTACTGCCGTCCGGCATGGGCGTGGACCACCTGCTGTTTGAGGGCGGCGGCGGTGATGATGACGGGAACGGCAATAACTCCGGGCAACCAGACGCTTTTTCATCGGTTTACAAAATTCGTACCTCCGAAAGCGGCGTCTCGGATAAAAACCTAAGTAAAAATTCTGTACATGGTTTTAACAGACACGATGAAAACACGCGCCGATGCGATACATACAGAAAAAACGGAAAAAACGACGGGACACCCGCGACAGCGCCCAAAAACGCAAAATCTAAAAAACCGCAAGAAACCAAGCCGATTTCTGCAATAGCTGATCAGCAATCAGCATCACATCTTTCAAGCTATGGGAAAAACGGAGAGGGCGGGATTCGAACCCGCGAACAGCCTTTCGGCCGTTAGACGCTTAGCAGGCGCCTGCCTTCAGCCTCTCGGCCACCTCTCCTGCAACGCTTGCAATAAAATAACATATGCGTCGCCCTAAATCAAGACGCCTTGAAACCTCTTGCGATATGCCTGAAGCCTGTTTGTATTTTGAATTATTTGATTTCGACGTGTTTTTCGCAGAATCGTTGATTTGCGGGGATTTCGGCGCCGCATTCGATACAGCGCCATTTAATGGGATTTTTATCTATGTTCGCGATATCGCTTGAATGGTTTCTTGTCTGTTTTTTTATATTCTCCATAATATCTTTTGTTCTATTGTCGTTCGTCATTATAAAAGCCATTCTTTTCTTTTTTCCCATATGCACAGTCAGGGACATTCTCGCGCCATCAGAGTAAAATTTCGATGATGTTATGTTTGACAGGCTAATTGACTTGACATAACGTGGACAATTTGGTTCCTTCCGATTATCAGCAATCCACAGAATCCTTTTTTGTGTCAGAGCCAGAATGCCAAAATCAAAAATGACTCTTTGCATTGTCTTTCCGACAATGTATTCTTCAGGCTGAAGAATTCGTTTGATGATTTTTTCATGCCGTGCCATTGTGATAAGCGCTTGATTTTCAATTTTCTCCATGAGTTTTTGTGACGGATATCCGACACTTATTAAAAACACGCTTAAAACAATGATTGATAAAATTGTATAAATAATATCAAAAGGATAATCTATTTTCATCAATCTAATAAGAACATATAGCAGTATCGAAGTAACTATTAAAAGCGCGGTTTCGCTTTTGCTTAATTTGAATTTGCCACTTCTTATTATGTATTTAAAGTCAGCGCCGCAACTAGGGCATTCCTTTTCCTCATTTATTTTTGTGCCACAGACAGGACATTTCATTATAAAACGACTATACAACAAAATGGCTCTGATACGCAATATATTATGGTAGCGCCGAAGCAATTGATGAGTTGCGGCGACATTCCTCGTATCAAACCATTTGAGACTCCGAACAGTGCGTAAGCCGCTGAAATTTAAATGAATCTAGAAGCATTTAGAAGCAGGCCGACGCAATTGACGGTTTATGAGGGCGCCGAATGGCATTATTCAATCATAGGGATGTTTATAGTTACTGCACGTCAATGTGCGAAATATGAAAATGGTTTCCCTCATTCTCGCTCGATTCGCCTCGTGTCTCATCGCATTATTCTATTTGAGCCAGCATTGGCGAAAATACGGTATAATCAAAGGGTTTTTTCGCCCATGCTCGCTGCTATGTCTTCCCTGATTACTCACGCGAAAAAAGCGAGTTAGAAGGTAGCCGCTTTTGTTATGACGAATTGCCCGCCGGTGTGATCCACTTGTATGGTGTCGCCTTCGCCGAAATCTCCTTCGAGAAGTTTCATGGCGACTGCGTTATGGAGTTCTCTCTGGATTATTCTTTTCAGTGGACGCGCTCCGAATGCAGGATCGAACCCTTCGTCAGCCAGCTTGTCCTTTGACGCTTCGGTCACTTCCAACTCTATCTTTCTCTCCTTCAGCCTATTCCGCAGAAGTTCGAGTTGGATATCGACGATTCTCTTGAGGTCATCGCGAGTCAGCCGGTTGAAAATTATCGTCTCGTCGATCCTGTTGATGAACTCAGGCTTGAAGTGCGAGCGCATTGCTTCCAGAACGCGCTCTCTTATCGTTTCCTCTCCGCTTTCGGCGTCCTGAATCCACTGGCTGCCGACATTGGACGTCATAATCAGCATCGTGTTTTTGAAATCGACGGTGCGGCCTTTGCCATCTGTGAGCCGTCCGTCGTCAAGAATCTGAAGCAGCGCGTTGAAGACGTCCGGATGGGCTTTCTCAATCTCGTCGAAAAGGACGACGGAGTAAGGCCGCCTACGCACAGCCTCCGTCAGATAGCCGCCTTCATCGTAGCCGACATAACCCGGAGGAGCGCCGATCAGCCTCGCCACGGAATGCTTCTCCATGTACTCCGACATATCGAGCCTTATCATCGCTTTTTCGTCGTCGAAAAGAAATTCGGCGAGAGCGCGGGCAAGCTCGGTTTTGCCGACGCCGGTGGGGCCGAGGAAGATGAAGGAGCCGATGGGCCGGTTCGGGTCCTGTAGCCCGGCCCTTGTCCGCCTCACAGCGTCAGAAACCACTCTCAGCGCGTGGTCCTGTCCTATCACTCTGCGGTTCAGCGAGCCTTCCATCCTGACAAGTTTCTGCGTCTCGCCTTCGAGCATCTTTGAAACTGGGATCCCCGTCCAGCTTGAAACGATTGCCGCGATGTCCTCTTCGCCGACTTCTTCTTTCAGCATCTTGGAATCCCGCTGTGTCTCGACAAGTTTAGCGTTCAGGTTTTCAAGCTCTTTTTCAAGTCCGGCGATGACGCCGTACCTCAATTCAGCCACGCGGTTGAGGTCGCCCCGCCGCTCCGCGCCTTGCTCATCGTTGCGCGCGCTTTCAATCTTCTCTTTCACGCCCTGTATAAGCGTTATGACATCTTTCTCGTTTTTCCACCGGGCTTTCATTGCGTCCGATTTTTCGTTCAAGTCGGAAAGCTCCGCGTCAATGCGTTCCAGACGCTCCATTGAACTTCTGTCTTTCTCTTTTTTCAGAGCCTGTTTCTCGACCTCAAGCTGCCTGATGCGCCTCTCAAGCTCGTCGATTTCAGTCGGCATGGAATCAATCTCGATCCTGAGCCGGGAGGCCGCTTCGTCCACAAGGTCTATCGCTTTATCCGGAAGGAAGCGGTCTGTGATATAGCGGTTTGACAGAACGGCGGCGGCGACAAGAGAGGAATCCTGAATGCGTATGCCGTGATGCACCTCATAGCGCTCCTTAAGTCCTCTCAAAATCGATATGGCGTCTTCAACGGAAGGCTCTTTGACGAGGACGGGTTGGAACCTGCGTTCGAGAGCGGGGTCTTTTTCAATGCGCTTGCGGTACTCGTCGATAGTGGTTGCGCCGACGCAACGCAGTTCGCCTCTGGCGAGAGCGGGTTTGAGCATGTTCGACGCGTCCATAGCGCCTTCAGCCGCGCCAGCTCCCACCAGCGTGTGCAATTCATCTATGAACAAGATTATTTCGCCGTCAGATTGTTCAATCTCTTTAAGAACAGCTTTCAACCTGTCCTCGAATTCTCCCCTGTATTTCGCGCCGGCCACAAGAGCGCCGAGATCGAGCGAGACGACCCGTTTGTTTTTCAGGCTTTCCGGTACATCGCCATCGATGACGCGGCGCGCCAAACCTTCAACGATAGCGGTTTTTCCGACGCCCGGCTCGCCTATGAGCACAGGATTGTTTTTCGTCCGGCGGGAAAGAACCTGAATGACTCGTCGAATCTCCTCGTCGCGCCCGATTACAGGGTCGAGTTTGCCTTTCCTAGCTTGATCCGTAAGATCCCGGCAGAACCGTGTGAGCGCCTGATACTTGTCTTCCGGATTCTGGTCCGTCACGCGCTGCCCGCCCCGGATATCAGCCATTGCCGCAAGAATCTTGTCATAGCTGATGCCAGCTTCGCGTAGAATTCCGGGCAAAGCTCCGCTTTTTGAATTTGAGATAGAAAGCAGGAAGTGTTCGCAACTCGTGAAATCATCTTTTAATCGCGAAGCTTCAGTCATCGAAGCATCTAGGATTTTTTTCAAATCATTAGAAATGAAGCTATCGGAGCCGCCGGACACTTTAGGCATTTGACCGATGATATCGGTCAGGCTATTTTCAAGAGATGAAGGGTCGACGCCGATTTTTTGGAGAATCGGACGAGTTATTCCGTCATCCTGCCGAAGAAGAGCAAGGAGAAGATGTTCCTTTTCGATTTGCTGCTGACCAGAATCGGCGGCAATATTCTGAGCTTCCGCCAGAGCTTCCTGAGCTTTAATCGTAAATTTATCCATTCTCATGATTTTTTCCTCCGACAAATATACACTCTGTAAATAGCGTTTTTGTATTTGTTCGACTTATCCGCTAACCCACAACTAAATTATAGCGATTAAGCGCTATGCTGTCAAACTATTTATAAAATAAATATAGCTAGCATGCCAAATTTGGACAATGCCTTTATTAACCCAATTCTTCATTAAATTTCGGGCGCGATAGTTTATTGTGGATGAAAACGTGGATGCAATGCGTATTTTTAAAGTAGTGGCGTGGTTGCCTCGCCCTGAATTGTCGCAGCTAAAGGGCGCGGAAACGGCGCCCCTACTGAACAAGAACGCGGCGGTAGCGAAGCCAATTCGCCGATATGAAAATCGCAAGGGTTCGTTGGCTATGACGACAAATCCGGGATGAAACCATATCCTGCATCTTTTTCGCTAGATTTGTCTTGAAACTAATACCTTTTTTCGACTTCTATACATATTGATAAAATACGCGGGATAAAAGAGGAATTAGGATTTTTTTTGCGCGACTGCTGTTATTCTTCCACCCATTTTCAGCAAGTTTGCTACAGACCCTGTCGCTCCGAATAATAGACTCTCGATTTTTTTTGCGGGCGAATCTACTTTAGGGCCTGTAGATATAGGGGCATCAGTGTTTGAAACATTTTTCGCCGGGTATTTCTTTATGCCGAAATCAGAAGCTATTTGACGCAGGCTTTCGCTGTAACCCATTTTGTACAAACCGGGATCGGAGCCATGAAACACTTTCAATACGCGCAGGTTATTGTTTTCAAGCATTGCTCTGAGAGTTTCAGGCGTGAAATGGTATAAATGCCTAGGCGCGTCGATTGCGACCCAGCGATCCCTGAAGACACGGGATTCAAGGCTGTCGAAATTCGGCGTTTCTATAAGAGCCAATCCGTCCGGAGCCAATAACTGGGATATTTGTCTCGCCATGGCGTCAGGTTTGTGCACATGCTCGAATACGTGGATAAGCGTAATTGCGTCAAAAAAACCGGGTTCAAATCCTGACGACTCCAGATATCCGGAGCGGACGTCGATGCCGAACTTATTTCTTGCCAATTCAGCCGCGTTTTCCCTCGGTTCTAGCCCGAAAACATCCCATCCGAGACGTTTCATGTAAAGCAGCACAAGGCAGTCCCCGCATCCGACATCTAAAATCCTTCCGGCCGTTTTGATGTTTAACAGCGGGGCGAGCCTCTCGGAAATAACTTTTTCCCATTGAGCGCCTTGAATCTTTAAATTGTCTAGGCCCTGCTCGTGATGCGCTCTGAGGCTAAAAGTTTCAGGATAGTAACTACCGATTTCGTCCAAATCCGGACGCGGGTTCAAGAATACAAGATTGCATACGGAACATTTTACAATGCTAAAATCACCGGGCAGATTCCAGTTTCTGTCTCTTGTCCGGTATATCGCGCTGTTTTTAGTCGACCCGCACAGGGCGCAAGACGCATATTCCATAAAATATCCCTGCTTTACTTTCACAAATTATATCACAAGCACAATTAATGACAAATCATTAAATATGGCAATTGTAGACCGTTATTGAAAATTACCGGTCAATATGCTTATAACTTGTTAATTAACGCGAAATATCAAACAATAATGAAAAATAAGCAAGAAACCAAAAGCAAAAACGATATGGGATGAGCTATGCTCAGGATAAACTCTGATATGATTCACAGATTGCGCAATACAACTATGGTTCACATATATATATATTAATTTTTATTTTTTAAAACATCTAAAGTAAATCATATTTATGTCGATAAAAACAATAAGGTCGAAAAGGGTTAAAATAAATAACGGGGTGATAAACATGAGTTCAGGAATAACTTTCAGCGGATTGTTTTCAGGTTTGGATACCGACAACATAATAACACAGTTGATGCAGATAGAAAGGCAGCCGATAACGCTGCTTCAAAACAAGCAGTATAAGCTTGAATACGAAAAAGAGGCTTTGCAATCAGTTAACACCAGCCTGCTGGCGTTGAAGAACGCCATCAAGTCGTTTGCGAACGGGATTTCTTTTTCCAACACATTTCAATCATCGGACGAAGCTGTTCTAACAGGCTCCGCTGAAACATATGCGTCTGAAGGCTCGTATTCCGTGTCTGTGACGCAACTCGCCAAGAACATGATAAGGGCTACTGTTGAACGGCCTACGGGCTGGTCGGGAGCCGCCGGGACGGGCAATTTCACGATGGCTTCCACCGGCGAGGTTTTTTCGATAACCACCGTCGGCGGTGAATCGATGCAGCAGGTCGCCAATATGATTAATGCTTCTACCGGCAGCCTCGGAAACTCATTTTCAGATTACGGCAGGGCATACGTTCTGACCAACCCCATCAACGGCTCCACAAAGATGGTGTGGGAAAGCAATAAGACCGGCACGAACAATATCATGGCTCCCACAGGAGACTGGAATGTGATGGGGTATGGAAGCGCGATAGTTCAGCCGGCTCAGAATGCCGCTTTCACCATCAACGGAGTTGCTTATAACAGCTACGAGAACAATGTGAGCGGCGTTGTTTCCGGAGTTACGCTCAACCTAAACAGCGTCGGCGGTCCCACGACTTTCACAATCGGCATGGACACTGACGCGATTGTCGATAAAGTGAAAGCTTTCGTGGAACAATTCAACACGACAACCGGATTGCTTCGCAACTACACGACTGAAGACCCGCTCAGCGACCCTAAAACCAAAGAAGATCTCGCGGTCGGGATTCTTCGAGGCGATTCCGACCTTGTGTCGTCAAAGTCTCAAATCCGGATGTTGACTACAGGGTATATCGACAACACGTTGTCTGTTTACAAACTTATGTCTCAAATAGGGATAGAGAGCGAAGCTTCTTCCGGCTCGTACGTTTCCGACAAGATTACGCTCGACGAGGACAAGTTGAGAGCCGCGTTGGCCGACGACAAAGAAGAGGTTTCCGATCTTCTCGAAGGCTGGGCGACCCAGCTTGATTCATACCTTGAGAAGCAGACGAAAGTCAGCGTTGTTGAGAGCTTTGCGGGTAGTTACTATCGCAGGATCCTCAATATTGACACAAAAATCGACGGAATCGACGACGACATCCTCACGTGGGAAGACAGAATCTCCGCTATGGAGACGAGGCTTCGAACCCAGTATGCTCAGATGGAGTCTTTGCTCGCGGCTCTTCAGACTCAGAGCAACTATCTGACTCAGCAGTTGAGCAATCTATCTTCGAATAGCAGTTCTTCAAAGTGACGAGACACGGGGCGGATTTGAGATAATGAGAGTTTTTGTAGACAGCGTTGAAAAAGATTTCCAGTTTGACGGCGGCGTCATTTTCGGAGACGCGTTGGCGGAGATCAACAGGCTTCTCATAGCAGAAGATAAAAGGATAATCGTCAGTTTGAAAATTGACGACGACAATCTCGCCGATGAGATTAAGAAACTGACGCCGGATCAAGTCAGAGTGGATCAGATATCGCAAATAAGCTTGGAGACTGAGGATTTTATTCAAAACCTCGCCGGAAAGATCGAAGATTCGGAAAGAGTTTTGAATGCTGTTCAAAACTCCATAAGCTCGATAGTCGGTCATCTGCTGGCTGACGAACAAGAGATTGCGATGAATTCTTTAAAGGAAAGCATAGACAGTCTCATACTTGTAATAAATCTATACGTTCAGGCGCAGGCGTTGGGCGCGATGAATCCGGATGAAACACCATGCGGGGAAGGAACGCTATCCGATTTTATCGCAAAATTCAAAAAGACGTTGACCGATCTGAGTTCAGCGATGAGCAATAACGATCCCACTCTCATAAACGATTTTCTGGAATACGAGCTTGAGCCGCAACTGGGAGAACTGAGAGACACTGTCAGTTATGTGGCTGAAAACGTGAGGAATTTCACTTTCTAATCGAGGACCATGGACAACGAACCTAAGAATAGTAATCCGGCGCAGCACAATCCGTACAGGAAATACATGGTTAATTCCATTGAGACTGCAACGCCCTTGATGTTGATTATCATGTTATACGACGAAGCCATCAAGATGTGTTCTCTTGCGATTCAAGACATGGGAATCAATAAGGAAAGCGTGCATAACAAGCTTATAAAAGCGCAGAAGATAGTCACAGAGCTGACAGTCTCTCTTAATATGGAAGTCGGCGGAGATGTGGCCGAAAATCTCAAATCATTATATATATATATGCACATGAAACTTGTCGAAGCCAACATCGAAAACGACAAGGAAAAAGTCGAAGAAGTCCTCAAATATCTGAAGGATTTGAGAGAAGCATGGCAAGTCGTGAACCAACAGCATCGAAGGAATATGATTCAACAGCACGGCGGCGGACTTTCGATTCAGTCATGAACGGCGATTCGGAATCGCATAAGCGATAAAACGGAGAAGCTCCCAATCTTGAGGAAAGGGAGTTTTTTTATAGATGACTCAAGAACAATTGACTCTGTACGAAAAAAACTTAAATGCTATAAAATTGAATTGTCCTGATTTGTACCGAGAATTTAAGGGAATAATCGACAAGTTTCATCCCTCCGCCGAAGGACAAATTGTCATAGAGCCTTTCGTAGGCAAGCGCGGGCATCCGACATTCACAATAAAAGCAAGGGTGAGGAAAGAATTCGGAGCAAATCCACTTGAGTTCTCAATTGTCGAGTACCGCAAGACGGCGAAGAGATTGTCGGATGAAATTGCGAGCGGGCGCTCAGGCTCCATTTTGAACAGCGCAACGGACGCGGCCTATCCGCCCGTTTTCAAAGTCGTCTCAGATATTGAGAAGCAAGCAATAGGGCATTCCATATTCGATCCTGTCAGAGAGTCTCAGAAGAAATTCGGAAACGAGCGACTTGAAGAAAACGAGCGCGTCGTCATGCTGGGCATCGGATTCGGATACGAGTTGAGAGAGTTGTTGAGGATAAGCGAACACAAAGTGATAGTTGTCGTGGAGCCGTTTCCGGAGCTATTCAAGGCCGCTCTCGAAAACGTCGACATGACGGATATCTTCTCCAGCGGGCGCGTGGTTTTAACGTTTTCGCTGGAGCCGTCCATCCTGCAATATCACTTGTTGGCGGGCGTTTCGCATCTGACGATTCCGAATTTCACATTGCGCGCGTTGCCCCACGCCTCGCTGTGTCCGCGATTGGTTTCAGCGGTTTCGGCGGCGCGGCGCGAGGCTTCGACTTTCCTTTTATTCAATTTGATGACCGGAATAGTGGCAGGCCCGAAACTTCAGATGAACACCGTTTTTAATTCATGGGCCGCAATGAGAAGTCCGGGTGTCAATATTCTGAAAGACAGTTTTAAGGACAAGGCGGTAATCGTGGTCGCTCCCGGGCCTTCGCTCGAAAAGAATGTGCATGAATTGAAGCGCGCAAAAGGAAAAGCTTTGATTATTGCCTGCGACACCGCCACAAGAATCCTTCTCAAACACGGCGTCGAGTCTGACGTTGTGGTGACTATCGACTATCAGCCCTTAAACTTCTTAAAACTGCGCGGCGTAGACACATCGTTCGCATATTTGTTTCCGTCTCTCGAAGTTACTCCGTATGCGCCGATGAATCACACGGGCCGCATGTTCACTTACTATCATAACGATGTTTCCGAGCGTTTGTTCACTGAGATATTGGGAAACAAAGGCCTAGTAAAAACCGGCGGGTCAGTCTTGACAGACGCTTTCAGCATAGCGAGGCACATGGGCGCCAACCCAATTATTCTTGCCGGTGTGGATTTGGGGTTTCCCGGCATGAGATGGTACGCTGAAGGCAGCTATGAAGAAGGCAAATTCACCGACAACCTCAGGGCCAACAAAGTCGATATGATCGAAATAGAAGATGTATTCGGCAATCCGATGATTACGTATAAAAGCTTCTACGAGTTTTTAAAATGGTTTAAGAAAACCATAAGAACGATGGGAAACACGACTGTCGTGGACGCCACGGAAGGCGGCGCGAAGATCGAAGGTTCCCTCATAATGACTATGTCCGACGCGATCGACAAATATGTGGCGCAAGGCGATCCGCCAGTCTCCGTTCTTGATCGGATATATGAATCATATTTGCCTCCGAGCAACTCTGACATGCTCGTTAAGCTGGACGAATTGAACAAAGACTACGTCAGAATAATCGAAGAGCTTAAAGCAGGAATAAAATACTGCTCTAAAGCGAAGGGGACGCTCAAACAGGGCGGCGAGGTTAAAGGGAATAAAAAGCTCATTCACTATTTAAAGAAAATTAACGAAACGAAGACGATGTTTTATCGACCGGAATTTGAAAATCGTTTATCATTCGTTTCAACGATGATGGAAAGGCAAATGGCGGATATTCTGTTTTATTCGGACAAGAGCGATTTGCCGATGAAAGACAAAATTGACAAGCTTGTGGATCTTGACGACAAATTTTATAAAAAAGCGGAGAAAGCTTGCGAGAATATGATAACGCATCTTGAGTATATCCGCGAAGGAATAATTCTGGAGGAAGACAATGCGGAATACGTTTAAGGACGGCGTTGTGCTAGTCACAGGCGGAACAGGCACTGTAGGACGCGAGATCGTTTCTGCTATGCTGAAGTTCGATCCGCGAGTGGTGCGTGTTTTCAGCCGCGACGAATCAAAGCAGTTTGACATGGCGAAGGAATACAGAGGAGAGAAAAGGCTGCGTTTTTTTGTGGGAGACGTCCGAGACAAAGAAAGACTGACTCATGCCATGGACGGAGTGGATTATATTTTTCACACGGCTGCCATGAAGCACGTAATCGCCTGCGAATACAATCCGTTCGAAGCCTTAAAAACGAATCTCCTCGGAACAAAAAACGTGATAGAATCGTCGATAGAGTGCGGCGCAAAGAAGATGATGTTGACAAGTTCCGATAAAGCGACGAATCCCTGCAACACTATGGGAGTATCCAAGCTTTTCGCGGAGAGACTGGTTACGGCGGCTAACTATTACAAAGGAACCAGCCGAACTGTTTTGTCTTCGGTGAGATTCGGCAATATCGTCGGTTCGCGCGGCTCAGTCATCCCGGCTCTTAGGAAGCAAATTGAGTCCGGCGGGCCAGTCACCATCACAGACAAAGATATGACAAGATTCATCATAACTAGAGCGCAGGCGCTTGAATTCGTTTTAAAATCGACATTGCTTGCCAAAGGCGGCGAAATATTCATACCTAAAATGAGAGCTTTAAAGGTAGGGGACTTGGTTGATGTAATGATTCAAACTTATGCGCGGAAAGGATCAAAATCAAAGATCAAGCTTGAGAAAATCGGAAGGCAGCCGGGCGAAAAAATATACGAAGAACTCATGACGGACGAAGAGGTCACGCGCGCGGTGGAGACCGATGACATGTTCATACTCATCCCGGATATCCCCGAACTTTACGAAAGAAAATTCAAGTATCCCGGTGCTAGGGCCCCTCAGGTTCAAAGGTATATTTCGCAGGACTATCCGCCGATGACGCGCGATGAGATATGTTCTTTGCTGAATGAAATCGGTATGTGCGACTATTTATAGCGAAAACCAAATCAAATCCTAATTTCAATTAGGATCCGGATCAAATCTTAGAGCTGATCACGGCGTCCTGTTGTTCGTTCAGCTTGAAGGCGACTTTGTCCAATCTCCTGTCGATTTTCATAGCCAACCGACCTATTTTAATAGTGGTTTCCGGGAAAACAGCCGATACAGCCTTAACATTTGCCCGCGCAGAAAGTTTTGCCATCACAAATTGCAACTTTCGCAGTCCCGCGGAATTTCTTTCGATTCTTTGCGACAACGCCTCATGAATCACGCTCGCTCTTTTCAGCTTGGCCATCTCGTCAGAGGATATCTTTCCTGATTTGGCAATCGGTATGAGTCTGTTAAGCTCCGATTCGACAATCTTTTTGTTCTTTATCATCACAACGGTCTGGCGCGCCGTGTGATCGTGCCTTGACCGCAAAGGAAGCGGGGCTCCGACCTCTATTGAAGTCGGCGACGGTTTGGAGGCTCCGATATTTCCTGTGGCGACATTTCCGGCGGCGACGACTCTACCGCCAATAATGTCGCATTTGTCGCCGTTCCGCCCCATCAGGCTGCCGTTCAATATGATGTCGCAGAATTCAGCCGTTCCGCCTATGCGGATGTCGCCTCCGCACAACAGTCTCGACCTCGCCGCCGAACCGATATGCATGTCGGATGTAGATTGAATCTTTGACTTAACGCAGTCAGTCACTTTTCCATGAATAACCAGAGAACCGCCAGAAACGACTTCCGCCGATTTAACATCTCCGAGAATCTCTATATGATGACCCGCAATTATCGTTCTTGCCTCCGACACGTTTCCGAGTATTCTGATCATTCCGGGAAAGTCGATTTTTACCGGTATCATGCCAGCTGAAGGATCATATTCTTTGCATTCGACGACGCAATAAGAATTTTTCTCCATGCTTACGAACCCGTCGATGTTTGAGACAAGCTCAAGGCCGTTTTCAGAGAGTGACGTGTTTGTTCCGGCGGGGATGTCGATATCCGTTCCCTTCGGGGGCAAGATCGGCTCGTCAAGAACATTGCGGCCTTTGGCGCCGGGTAGAGCGGGGCGTTTAACCACAATCGTTTGACCCTTCACAACCGGATACAACGGCCCTCCGGACTCGCGGAAGGCTTCCTCGATTTCAGCGTTGGATGGGAATGTAGGCGGCTCGCCGTTCGCCACTGTTATCACAAGCGTCGATTTGATCCGCGCCGGTATTCTTCGCGCTATTGTCGAATCAACTCCGAACTTGATGTCGTGCTTTTCGTACAATGAATTCAGAAACTGCTCGTCGATTTCTGGTTGATTGCCCAGTCCGGGCGTGATTATAAGAACCGCTTCCATATTGTTTTTTCTGAACTGGATTTTGAATTTCCATTCATCGTAATCTTCGTCGCGCACGGAGGGTTTGCCTTTGGAAAGACCGGCGAGTCCGGGCATTGTCGCCGCTAGGGATAATCCGTCCGGCGACACGGCCACATTTTCGCCCTTGGCGAACTCGACATCCTTGCCCGGATTAGGCTCGATTTTTCGTCCGATAACAGTCATCCCTATCTTGCCCGGAGTGGCGGCCTGTTTTATAAATAGAGGCTGATCCAGATCGATGGGAATTCCCGCTCTTATCCTTTGTCCGGGAAAATTCTTTATGTCCTCGGCAGTCGTGAACTCTTCTAATTCAATTTGCGGGACAATCTCGGCGTCCACTCCGTCTTCAGGCGAAAAGCCCATCGCCACCAGAACGTCAGTGTTTATGATATTGTCAGCAACTATCTTTTCTATCTCTTCATAATCGATTCCGATGTAAATATTTTTTTCATACAGCTTTCGGACGATGTCGAATTCCGTGACTCCGCAATCCTTTTCTACAGCTATTACTTTGACGAAAGCGGACATATTTCCCGGACCGAGCGAGCATGAAACCGAGAAAGAGCGCTTCTTTCTATCCACAGGAATGGATTCTATTTGAAACAAAGCTTCCTGTTGTCTCTTTAATAATTCATGTTTCATATTCGCGTTGTCCTGTCAATCGTCAAATATTGTTGAGCGCCGCCACTATGTGCCTGTAAGTGTCGGTTAAAAGATTGACCGATATTTCCTTCGAGTATTGTTTGCCGGTCGGGTCTAGAACGAGTTTGACTTCCGGGAGGAAGAGATTCTCCTGATTGTTGCGAGTGACGACGCCAACCTCGCCGGAACTGAGTTGAACGAATGTCGAAATCGGGAATATGCCCACCACGCTTATAAAGTTTTCTATAGCGGCGGGATGGTATTTGTCTCTTTGCGAGAGAATGATTTTTATCGCGTCGTGAAGAGCGAACGCCGGCCTGAAAGGCCGTTCTGATGTCAAAGCTTCGAAGTGGTCTATTATCGAAGCCAGATGCACAAGAGGAGGCAAATCATTGAAATCGACCATGTCGGGGTATCCCGTTCCGTCCGCCGAAATGTGGTGGCCTATCGCAATCATTAGAGCTATGGGGTCGATGCCGGGTATGCGTTTTATTTTATTCCACCCCTCGACCGGATGGCCTTGAATCAACAAAGATTCCTCTTGCGTAAGCTTTTCGGGCTTGTTGACTATCGACTCCGAAATTGAAAGAACTCCGGTGTCATGAATCATCATTGCAAGAGAGAAAGAACTGGTTTCTCTTTGAGTGTAGTTAAGCGATGAGGCGATGAATGAGCCGATTATACCGCATTCGATAGAGTGTTGAAACAGATACGATGAATGAGTGCGAAGCTGCATTAGTTTGAGAGGCACATCCGGATGGTCCGGCGCGCTATCGACCAATTCAGTTATTGAATCTTCGATGTGAGAAATCGAAACGTTTTTCTTCGAATCGCTGATCTCCTGAAAAAAACCGCCTATTCCTTTCTCGATATTTTCGCGCGTTTTCTGAGATACTATATCGTCGAACTCCAGTTTCTTGATTATCTCGTCTCTCATCTTGTTTGAGGCGGGTTTTCTTTCTCTTCGTTCTGAAGGCTGTCGCGGGTCTTCTTCGACAATCCAGTTTGCGAGCCTTCTGAGCATGTCTTGAGTCACCATTGTTCCTTTGGCGGCCAGCACCATGGCTCCGTCCATGGAAAGAATGTCGCGCGACAACGGCTCGCCGACCACTACCTGTATTCTTTTATCCGCGTCGTTCATTGCGCGCTCACTTCTTTTTTGAAAACACCGTGACATCAAAAAACTTATCGTCCGCTTTGACTCGCGAGCCTGTGTCTTTCATATCGAACATTCTGTTCAGCGAATCGAAAAGACGTTGTTTTGTGAAAAAGCATTCAAGAAAACACAGCGGCCCGAATGATTCCATGTGGTCGGCGTTTGCCGGAGGCAATTTGTCCAGTAGAAGCAGGATTCTGGTAATCCCTTTCGACTTTAACGCGGTTATCTCCCGAAGAAGTCTGAATCTTTCCTCTCCCTCTGAATCGCTGGTGTCGATGATGTATGCGTCGAATCTCTTTTGATTCACAGCCCTCAGAAAATCCGACTCCAGAGGCGCGAATTCCAATGTGTGCGACCCGCCCGGCGAAGAAAGAACCGTTTCTAGAAGAAATCGAGTCGAAAACTGTGTCGAGTACGCTAAGAGATTTCGTTGCGCCGAATCTGTTTTATTATCTGAATTCAATGCTATAGACATAATGTGTCAACCTACGGAATATTAACAATAAACAAAAAAAACAGCAATTATGTTTCAACGAGGCAATTAGAGGGACTGTGACGGCTTGTTCTTCGCAAGAGCATCGGAAAGCAAAGCATTCAGCTCAATATACTCTGAATACGCCTTAGAATCGGGGATGTCGCTAGACGCTGTTGCAACTCCGCACTCATGTTGCATTATCGAAAAATCCACTATCAAACTGATATCCTTAGAGGGAATATCGAGGGATTCGTTGCGCCCTGTTTTAAGGTTTGTTATAGTGACATGATCATGAAACCATGTTGTGGCAGTCAAATAATCAGAATTGCGCAATCTGAAATCCAGCAGCGAGCGTGTTGTTTCACGGCTTACACCGGCGCGGCAGGCATAGTCTGAGAGAACTCCTCCCAAGAGAACCCAAGCAAACTCAGCATCCTGATTGCTTTTAATATTGTTCGCGCCTATGCCCAGCATCCTGAGCATTTTTTCCATAAGAGAATAAACTGCCTTGCCGGAGTAATTTGTGATTGAGAAAAAAGTGCGAAACGCGCGCCCGTTTTCGAGGGACAACAAAGCGGATGTCTCTTCAGCGGCAGGCTCCCATTTTGAAAGGATTGCCGCGGCGAGCGGCCGCAGCGGAAGCGCTAAAGCGCGCGGCAAACCGGCTTCGGTCGCAAGCCAACTCAGCGCGTCGGACGCATATTCTTCCGGCCTGTGCGTCTTTCTCCAGACCCGCAATACATTTTCAGAGCAAGAATCGTCCATAAAGATTCCGAATGCGTCTCAATAATTTAGTATGAATTTTCACTCATGATGTGGCGCATGACAAGCGCTTCAGCAATATCAAAAAAACGATGTGCGAATCTGGTTGATACCGCTAGCAGGGGCTATAATGAACCGACGGCTAAAGTGGATGGATAGTGATAATGACGATAAAGAGCATAAAGTCAGCTGGAGTAAAGCGTTTGCTGGACACCGGAAACAGAATGCTGGATATGGAAAATTACGATGAAGCGCTTGTCGCTTTTAAAAACGCTTACGAACTGGACTCCAGCTCTTCAGAGGCGGCTTTATGCCTCGCTCAGGAGCTTTACATGCAGGGTTTAACCGAAGAGAGCGAGAGTGTCGCAAGGAAATCTCTTGCTTCTGAAGACAATGTCGAAATGCTCCGGCTTCTGACGGCGATTGTTTTGGATGATCCCGCAAGATTGGATGAAGCAGAGGAGATCATCAAAAGGGTTCGCGAGGACTGCGGAGACGAGAAAACCGCGGCTTTGCTGGAAGGCCATCGCCTAATAGAGAAATGCGACGGATATACCGCATACGAGATGTTCAAGTCCGCTTTGGAAGCCGACCCCGTCAATGAAGAAGCTTTGGAAGGAATGTCCAGAGCGCTAAATCTTATTGGAATTGAGATTTCGGAAGCCGGCGACAACGAGGCCGCGGTGTTCATGTTCAAGAGAGCCGCAAGGCTGGACCCAAGTTGGTCGGCTCCTTACGTGAATCTAGGAAACTGTCACAGCGCGTTGGAAAGACTCGATTTAGCCCGACGTTGCTACGTCAAAGGCATCGATTTGGAACCCGACAATCCTCAGGCTCATTTTAATCTTGGGCGTCTAATGTCGGAATGCGGCGAGGATGATTCAGCGGAAATCGAATTCCTCGCGTCGCTCGACATCGATCCGGATTACCCGGACGCAAACGGAGAGCTAGGCCGGATTTACAGCATTAAGGGTCGTTTCGACCTGTCTGTGATTCACTATGAGAAGGAGTTGGACGCTAATTCAGACTGCCCTCATTGCATGTGCAATCTGGCTGTCGCTTGTCTTTGCGACGGGGACACGCGACGAGGCGAACAGCTTCTAAGACAGTCATTGGAAATAGAAGAAGACCCTTTCGCCCTTTATGCCTTGGCCGGGCTGTACGCGTCGCTCGACAGGGAAACCGACTCAATACAGATGCTGGAACGCGCGGCTTGTCAAAAACCGGCGTGGCTTTTTGATTCTCTGCGTAACGACGATAAATTCGAGAGATTCAGATCAGATAAAAGATTCATCGAAATAATTGAGAAACTGGCAAATAACAAATCGTAGACGTTTTATACCGCAAATGAGTCCGGCGTTTCCGGGCTTTGCGATCATCATTTGATCTCTTAAAATGCGAGCGGTTTATATGCGACCGGGATTGCGGTTATAATATGCGCGGGGCTGGTATATAACGATGGACAATAAATGTCTGAAAATAAATGAAATATACTCCACGCTTATCGGAGAAGGCGATTATGCCGGGTTGCCTTGCGTCATCGTCAGGCTTTCTGGCTGTAACCTCAGGTGTTCATATTGCGACACGAAGCACGCTTATGACAACGGGATTGAGATGACGGTTGGGCAGGTAATGAGAGCGGTGAATAAATTTCGAATCGCGCCTGTTCTAATCACCGGCGGAGAGCCTCTGCTTCAATCTCAAGTGATAGAGCTTATGGAAAGTTTAATTGAGCAGGACAACATCGTGCTGCTCGAAACAAACGGCTCTTTGCCTGTAAAAGACGTGCAGGGCGAAGTGTTGACAATAATGGATATCAAGTGCCCTTCGAGCGGAGAGTCCGAAAAGAACCTCTATGAAAACATAGATTTTCTCACTGAGCGGGATGATATCAAGTTCGTGCTGGCGGATCGCGAAGACTACGATTGGGCATTAGGCGTGATCGACGAAGAAGGCCTTGAAGGATACTGTCACATACTTATGTCTCCGGTGTATGGAAAACTGAATCCGCGCGACCTAGCTCAGTGGATGATCGACGACGGGCTGATAGCAAGGATGTCGCTCCAACTGCATAAAATAATATGGGACCCTGACGAACGAGGCAGATAGGCATTAAACCGGATTATTCATAAGAATGCGGGATAAATGGCGGCTGGATGAAAAAAAAGGCGATCATATTATGCAGCGGCGGACTGGACTCCGCGACAATCGCGGCGATAGCAATAGATTCAGGTTTCGATATATTCTGCCTCACATTCGATTACGGACAGAGACACGGCAGAGAGATAGAGTCGGCTCGCGCTGTGGCGCGTTTCTTCAACGCGTCGAAACATGTAATTACCAAGATTGATTCCTCCATGTTCAAAGGCTCTTCTCTCACGGACGATATACCTGTCCCCAAGGACGGCGCTTTTTCAGGGATTCCTACGACCTACGTGCCTGCAAGAAATCTTTTATTCATATCGTTCGGAGTGGCATGGGCGGAGAGCGTCGGCGCTAGAGATTTATTCATCGGGGTGAACGCGGTGGACTACAGCGGTTATCCGGACTGCCGTCCCCAGTTCATAGAGGCCGTCAGTAGAGCTGCGGAGTTGGGCACGAAGTGCGGCGACGAGGGCGACCCGATCGCCATTCATGCGCCTCTTTCCGGTCTGTCTAAATCGGAAATCATCAGAAAAGGCGTCTCGCTGAAAGTGGACTATTCAATCACCCACAGTTGTTACGACCCGACGCAAGAAGGTTTATCGTGCGGTTTGTGCGATAGCTGCAGAATTAGGCTGAAGGCTTTTGAAGAGGCTGGGTTCAAAGACCCGATCTCTTATGCGCGAGAATAGTGTTTAAACCCGAATCCGTCGTTAGGATTCGGGAGCGATTGTTCTGAGCGGGTGAAATGCGAGGCGCAAGACGCGTTTTTGCAGTGAATAGAACAAATGGTTCATGAACAAAAAAAGGCGGCGGCAACGAAGCAGTTCGCTGCTATGAAAATCGCCCCGGTTCGTCGGCTCTATCGACGAATCCGGGTTAAATCACGATTATCGTTGCGCTTACAACAGAAGCGAGCATGTTTATACTGTGCAATAGGTGTGCATGGCGAACAAACGGGTGGGTAAAACAATTAAGAACTGGTATACAAATTCAAGATAAGCCGTATCGCATTTGGCCAGAATTATTCTTGTAAAAAACCGGATATCCCTAAAAGATAAATTCGCTCTCGCGCTATCATTCTTTGATTGCCGCAATTTTCATGAAAGCTGTAATACATTTCATTGTTGCAGCTATCTCTTGCTTTCATGAACAAATATCACGACGGTTATTTTAATTTGATTATTGTTCTGTCGGACACTTTTGCTTTTGGAGCGCTTTCAAATTTGCGCAACAATATTTTACCCCTCTTGGCACGAAACAATCCGATATCGTCGAAAACAGCATAAGCTCCTCCAGCGGCAACAAGCGGAAAGAATCTTTCATACGCCGTTTCGATGACGGAAAAATTGCCGTTCATGTTGTCCGACGCGTGAAAGAAAGAAATTTCTTCGGGTTCGGCGCTATTTGACGATGAGCAAAGAATCAAAGCGAAGCCGGCATGTTCTTTGACGTCGTGGGGATAAAACACTTCAGGGAAATGAACAGCCGGATGCAAAACCCGGAAAGCCTTTCCAACAAGCGGAGGTTCTTTCTGAGACACGGAAAATGCGTTATCGAAGTCGTTTTTCCAACCGGCGGCGCGCCAAAGGTCTGATGCAGCGGCTCTATCGCTTCTTCTATCGCCTTTTCTCAGTCCGTTCTCGCGAGCTTTATATCCGGCCAATCCGGGCCGTTGTCTATCAAGAGATTCTTCAATATCTTTTGCCCATAGCCCTAAGACTTCCTCGGACACGTCGAGATTTCCGGGATAGCTTGAAACATCGACTGGTCTTGCGCCGCATAAAGCGCTCCCTAAACGGATGTTGTGAGATAAAACTTCGGCAGGCTCTTCGTCCAAAGTTGAAAGCAATGCGGCGAGTTTTGTAAATTCAACGCTTATCGGATTAGTGTCTAATGCGATTATCCGTCTTGCGCATTGCCTAAGAAAGAATGAATACGGATTAGCGTTGACGCTGTCGGTAGACGCCGCAACCGAGATGGAAAAGGCGTCCAGCGACGCGGAATACAATGAACCTGAACCTGATTGAGGAATGAATATTCGCGCGTCTGATTGAATACTAACGCTGCGGAAAGCGGCGTCGGCAAAGTCAACCCACATCTCGAACGGAAGCCATGCGCGAGAATTTTCGGAAATGCAATCCAGATATGCGTCTCCTTTTGATACAGTTTCCAACGCTTTCTTCCATTTCGCTTTTGATCTGTCAACCCATGCCAAAGCGCCATTTTCAGATACTAAGGCCATTGGTTTTTCGGCAATCTGAAGTTTTAGTTCCGAAAAAGTTTCGCAGGCTGAGATAATATCTGAAGCGTCCATCTCTATATAAGCGTCGCCGGGTTTATCGTTTTCTCCCTCTATCAAAGACAACAATTCAATCGCTTCCGCCATAAATGCGTCCGGAACTCGATTTATATTGAGAAATGGGTGAGCTTCAGTATCCGTCAACTCGCCGGCAAGACATGGAACTTGCAGTGAAGCATCTCCGTGCCTGATAGCGGCAAGCAGATTATCGAGGGATTCCCATAGTTTGAAGGAGAGGGCGGATTTGTTCTTCATTAATAGATTGAGTGAATCTTTTCTTGCGGCTAATCCTTTAAGCCCGATTGTTGAGCTATAGCTTTCGCCGTCGCCGGGCAATACACCGGTTGATTCCGCAAAGAGAATGTAAACGAGTCTCTGAATAACGACCAGAGAATGCTTGTAAACCATATCGAGCGCATCCGGTGTCGGAGCGGCTCCGGTCGTAAGCGATTCGGCTGCAAGGAATCCTCTGGATATCACGGTGGCGGTTTGTCGCAAAGCGCATCTCAATGAATCCCGCGTTCGCGCCGCTCTTTCGCGGCTCAGCCGAAACATTCTGTCAGCGAAAGTTGTCGAGGATGTGGAAGCTTTCGCGCCTAAAAGCAGAAAAAACATCTTCTCGCAATCGGAATCGAGTGATGTCTGCCCGAATTCCAAAAACCTGTTGGGAGCGGAAAAAAGTCCTGAGCGAAACAATCTCCATTTAGAACCATCAGAAAGTATGCCCCAATCGGCTCCGGTATCTCGCATATTCAAAATCAATCGGCAAGCCGCGCCGGTGTCCATGGATTCATCCAATAGCGCCGATAGACGTATTGGGCCGTCCGGTTTGTTGGAAAACAATAGAAAATAGCCGCGTTGGCCTGCGAAATGCCAACCCAAATATTCAAGAGATGAACGCAGACTGCCGGTTCGTTGAAAATGGCCGTTGACCGTCGCGAAGGCGTTTTTGCACTCGTCAGACGATTTCGCCGCGCGCCATTCCTGAGACTTCAGCAAATCATGTCTCAAAATATGATTTGAAAACAGATTCCTATTTAAAAATGAATCGACAACTTGAGTTTGTTTTTCATCGTCAAATATCGAAATTTGTTCCGGCGACATGTATCTTCTCCGTTGCGCGCATTAGAAATAAATATGCGACAATTATATTGCCACAGCCGGATTATATCACGGCTACAGTATACGTAATGAAATTATTATTACGAAGAAATCAACATGATTATGCCGCTCGTCGCTACAAGCTAAAGTCATCCATCCATCTGGCCGTCGGTTTCATGTATGGGTTCCACGCCTTCAATTCTTTTTTCTCTGACCACATCGTTGCCGGGCCTAAGCAGATATGTGTCTCCAGTGAAATGCCCTACATTGAGAAATGTGGCCGCATTCAACGCTCCGATTGATATCAGTTCCGCCATAGGGTTGTTTTTTACGGATTGAGCCGCATGCAAAGTTCCACCCGGATCTATCACCGATTTAACGGCTTCAGGCGATAGTTTAGCGAGGCCTCCGCCTTCGATTTCATTTATCAGCGCGCTTTTCAATCTTTCTTCAAACGACGCTTTATCTCCGAAGCCTAGCTTGGCAAGCCGGGCTTTTTCCTCAAATAAACCTTTGGTTCTTAGCGTTTTTAAAACGTCTAAGGAAGCGGCTGACATGTCGTTTTGCGCTTTTTTATTTGTATCCATCGTCAACACCTCCCTAATTATTTAAACAATTTCAGAATTTATAAGTTTCCGCCCTTCGCTTTATATGTACCCGAAATAGACATGATTTAATCATTGCCGTCGCTCAACTGAAAATAAATCGAAAGATATCATTATTGACAAATAGAGGCTGGGTTTTTACAATGCGGAAGATTCAGGGGATGGGGTCCCCCTTTAACCGCCGAATGCTGAAGTAACGGATGATGACTCCTGCTGATAGCGAGCTGTTGGCGGGAGTTCGTTAATTGAAACCCTCCGAACAATTGCCGCTGTCAATCAAATGAAGGAGAAGTATAATGGCTGATATTTTCACGACCGCGTGTTTTTGGCTGGCTCTGGCATTATTTGCGGCTGTGCTCGCATATCATCTAAAAATATCCATCGCTCTGGTGGAAATATGCGCGGGAGTAATGGCGGGCTTTTTCTTTGAGCGTTACATTGGTTTTGATTTTCTAAAAACAAACGACGAATGGCTGAAGTTTCTGGCATCCGCCGGAGCCGTGATGCTCACATTTTTAGCCGGAGCCGAGCTTGAGCCTGCCGTGCTCCGCTCGAAAATGAAGGAAGTCATAACCGTCGGTTCAATAAGTTTTTTCATGCCGTTCGCCGGATGCGCGGCCATCGCCTATTTCGTTCTTGGGTGGTCCTCCCAATCAAGCCTGCTCGCGGGAGTGGCTCTTTCATGCACTTCCGTGGCGGTTGTTTACGCTGTCATGCTTGAAACAGGCCTCAATAAAACGGAGTTTGGAAAAGGCATACTTGCTTCCTGCTTCGTGACGGACCTCGGCACTGTCTTGGCGCTTAGTTTAATCTTTTCTCCATTCACGTATAAGACTCTGATTTTTGCGGGTGTGTGTGTTTTGGCGCTGTTGCTTCTTCCATACATCACATCCGGTTTGACAAAAGTCTATGCTTACAGAACCGCGGCGGTAAGAACCAAGTGGGTTATCCTAGTCTTGTTCGGGCTTGGCGCTCTGGCTCTGTGGTCGGGCAGCGAAGCCGTGTTGCCGGCGTATCTTGTCGGGATGGCGCTTGCCGGAGCCGCCGCGCGGGATGGTTTCTGGATACGAAGGCTGCGCACTTTAACCATAGGTTTTCTCACGCCGTTTTATTTTATCAGGGTGGGGACGTTCGTTTCCCTGCCTGCGGTGGCTGCCGCGCCTCTGGTTTTCATTCTTTTATTGGCCGGCAAGGTGCTAACGAAAGTTTTCGGTCTCTATCCGGCAATCGCGCCTTTTAGAAAAGACAAACGAGAGAGATGGTATTACACGCTGATGATGTCTCCCGGCCTAACATTCGGAACTATCGCCGCTGTTTACGGTAATACACACGGCATTGTCAGTCGCGGGCAATACTCGTTTCTGGTGTCGGTTATAATCGCAAGCGCGGTCGTTCCCACGCTCATAGCCAATGCGGCCTTTCTTCCGAAGCATTTGATTCCAAAGGAAAAGGACGTTCATCTAGACGCCGATAACGGAGAAATATTGGGTTAATCATGGATATATAAAAAAAAAGCCCGCGATGCGGGCTTTTTTATTTCGATTTCACTAGGACGCGCGGTTAGTCGTTGTAAGGAGAACCTCCGCCTTTCATTCCGCCTTTGCCTTTTCTTTCATTTCCTTCGCCGCGTTTGCCGTCACGGTCTTTTCTGCGTTCCTTCATTTTTTCAGCGGCAATTTCTTTGATCTTGTCAATCTGCTCCTTCGTCAGAATCTTCTTAATCTCGAAGGTTGTTCTGACGGAGTTCTTATGGATGGCGGTCTGTTTCAAGCCGATGTCGTCTATCTTGGCCTCGATAGAAGTCAGGCTCGCCGAGTCCTGCCGCATGAGGTTGTCAAGATCGACCATCAGGGTCTGCAATTCCGCGTGAGCCGCGATGCTTGCTTTTCTCTGGTCTGTTATGACATTTTGAATGCGAGTCAACTGAGCTTCGCTCAAACCGATTTCAGCTACTAGTTGTGGATTATCGAGCGCTTTCTCGAAGATGCCCAGTCCGAGCATGTCTCCGCCCATCATTCCCGTTTTCATTCCCATCATTCCGGCGTGGCCGCCAGAACCTCTCCCGCCGCTTCCTAAGCCGCCATCCCTCATTCCCATGGACAGCGCCGCCGCCGAGACGATCAGAACCGCTATCGCCGATGTTGCCGCTAATGCCATTTTTTTGCCTTTCATTTTTTTACCCCCCGTTTTTTTTGTTCGTCTATCAGACGCTCTGAAATCGGCGCAAGTTAAATTCATGATGAAAAAATTTGCAAAATATTCCTGCAGCGTAAAAAATATGGTTGTCTTCGCCGCGCGCGGCGGAATTTGAACACACCGATTCGGAGGGAAATAAAATGAAAAAAGCGTTGAGAGTTCTTGCCGTGTCAGCAATGGCCCTGATAGTATGCGCCTGCGACGGAACAACATCAGAGGCGGCGGAAAAAACGGAAAAAGCCGCGAAAGATATTCCTTCACCTGAAAAAGCGGTAAAAGATTTAAAACCCGGCGAAGGGATATTTGCCGTCATCGATACCAGCATGGGCAGAATCATCTGCGAACTCTATCCCGACAAAGCTCCGATTGGCGTAGAGAATTTCGTCGGCCTCGTCGAGGGGACAAAAGAATTCACCGACCCCAAAACAGGAAAGAAAGCCAAACGGCCTTACTACGACGGATTGACCTTTCACCGGGTGATTCCCAATTTTATGATACAGGGCGGAGACCCGATGGGCAGCGGAATAGGGGGGCCCGGATATAAATTCAAGAACGAAGTCCATCCGAGCCTAAAGTTCGACAAGCCGGGCAGGTTGGCTTACGCTAACGCCGGGCCTGACACTAACGGCAGCCAGTTTTTCATAACTCATAAAGACACGTCTTGGCTGAACGGCGGATACACGATTTTCGGTCAGACTATAAAAGGGCAGGATGTTGTGAACGCCATCGGTTCAGTGAAATCCGATTCGAGAAACAACAAGCCCGCCTCGCCTGTCTACATCGATAAGATTACTATCGTTAGAATCTCCGGCAAGAAATGAGTCCGGAGCCTTTGTTTTCGGATTGACACCGCGCTGAGATTGTTTTGAAATCACGGCGAGAACTCGGATTTTTCAATAGAAAAATTCGGGTTAAAATATCTTCTTGATAAATTTTTCAACCGAGTTGGCTGAATCTTTAACTTTGTCTTCCACGCCTCTATATACGGTCTTCATCGGGGAATATTTGACTTCAGGCGCGCCGAAATTTCCCTCGATGCGCATATTGAACACATAACCTTTGTCGCCGTCGGGCAGCAATCCAGCCACGATTTTCTTCACTCCCGCGCTTCTCACTTTATCCTTTGCGACTTCGGCTCGACCTTTTAAGTTGAGGTCGCCGCGCTCAAGTCCAACGGACCCTTTCAAGTCCATATCCATCTGCTCGCTTCTAAGCGCGAGTTTTTTCAACGTCAAGCTTCCATCTGAAATGCCGAATCCCCCTTGAATGCTTGCATAGTTCATTGACTCTCCTTCAATCATGTCGGGAATATGGCCTTCGACAGCGTTGAAATCACAATCGCCTTTAAGAGATTTGACATCGGTGAATGATCCTTTAACTTTCGCATTCGCTGTCAGATTCCCTGTTATGCCGGGGTTCCATCCTTCTATCACATCAGACACAATTCCGACCGGGAAATCTTTAATTTTTAGACTGATTTCCGATTCGCCGTTGCCTGCCAACGGCATTTTCAGGGAGCCGTTCGCCGAACCGCCGCTCGCCAGCTTAATACGAATTGTGTCCAACTCGATTCCATGTCGTCGTATCGCGCCCTTTAATTTGAAGCTATCAAGAGCGTCCGCTCCGATTTTGCCTTCGGAAGAAGCGGCCGAGATTACTACTTCTTCTTTTCCGGTTCCGCCTTTAACGTCTATGCGAACAGTGAGGGCTGATTCCAGATTCTTAATTGAACTAGTGTCTATCCCGGCAATGGACGAGATAAGCTTTTTCAAATCTTCAACATTGAACGCGGATGACGATAAAACCAAGTTCATCACTCCGTCGGAACCTTTTCCCATAACTCCTTTGAAGGAAAAATCGCTGTTTCCGAATCTGGCCGAAGCAACGTTAATTTTTGTAGAACCATTCGAGCGGGCGCTTATCACCGCTTCGGAGATGTCAATCGCTACCGATTGAGCCATTGGATTTATTTTTCGGTCAACAAAAAGAATTCTGGAATCCTTCAACGCAAGAGTGATTGCCCGGGGCTTTCCTCCGCCTTCGTTTCGTCCGAGAAACCGGTCGATATTAGATGATCCGTTTTCAGCGCGCTCATAATGAAAAACTCCTCCCTCGCATATCACTCTTTTTATTCCAATGCCGCCCTTCAAAAGCAACAATGGAGCCAACTCAGCGCGGATTGATTCCGCCTCCATGATAGGAGCGCCTGTTTCCGCGACTGTCACCGCGACATTGTTCAATGAGATTGCGGATGGCATGACATATTTGATGTCGGATACTTTTGTCTCAATTCCATAAATGGTTCGAATCTGCGCGGACGCGTTTTCAAGAAGAGTGTCTTTTGCGGGTTTTAGCCCGAAGTAAAAAGCGGCTCCCGCAGCCACAACCACTGTCACCATTATAATCCCGGCAATAACGAGCTTCTTCATTTCAAATCGCCTTCTTCCTTAATCTTGCGAACTGTCGAACCCGGCATCCCTTATTCTCGAAATAGCGCGTAAGGCAGATTTATTTCCCGCGCTTTAGTTTCTCATTCTTTTGCTTTCGTCAATTTTTCCTATGCCGTCAATAATTTTTCTATGCCGTCATTCCCGCGAAAGCGGGAACCCATTTTGTCACAAGCATATTTCCAGCGTCCCCAATAATTATCGCACTAAACTTTATGAAAACCAGATAGAACTAAAAACATGAAAAAAATGATTTCGAGAAAGCATCTTTTTTAAAGAGGTATGTTACCGTGCTTCCTTCCGGGTCTTCTTTCTCTTTTATTGACGGTGATAGACAACGCGTCAATGACCCGCGAACGAGTCTCCGAAGGAAGAATCACCTCGTCCACGAAACCGCGTTCCGCCGCGATTTTCGGGTTGGAAAACTTCTCGGTATATTCTTCAAGAAGCTGTTCCCGCTTAGCTTTCTTGTCTTCGTCAGATTTTGCGGCTTCAATTTCCTTCTTAAAAATGATATTTATCGCTCCCGAAGGCCCCATAACGGCTATTTCGGCGGTCGGCCATGCGAAATTCATATCCGCGCCCAGATGTTTCGAGTTCATCACCACATAAGCTCCGCCGTAAGCTTTTCTTGTGATGACCGTCATTTTCGGAACCGTAGCTTCCGCGAAGGCGTACATGATTTTCGCCCCATTGCGGATTATCCCGCCGTACTCCTGAGCTGTCCCCGGAAGATATCCGGGAACATCCACAAAAGTGAGAATGGGAATATTGAACATGTCGCATGTCCTGATGAACCGAGCCGCTTTCACGGAACAGTTTATATCGAGACATCCAGCCATGACGGATGGTTGATTCGCCACGATGCCGACGACCCGGCCTGCCATCCTGCAATAACCGGTTATTATATTTTGAGCGTAATGCTCGTGGGTTTCGAAAAATGAACCCAGATCGACTATGCGCGCGATGACTTCCTTCATGTCGTAAGGTTTATTCGCGTCGTCCGGAATAATAGAATCCAACTCGCTGTCCGCGCGGCGAGGGTCGTCGCCCGTGTCTATGCGAGGCGGGGCCTCAAGGTTATTGGAAGGCAGATAGTTCAATAACGTTTTAATAATATCTAAGCAATGGTTTTCATTCTCGGCGGCGAAGTGGGCGACTCCGCTGACGGCGTTATGCGTCAAAGCTCCGCCCAGTTGTTCCGCGTCAACCAATTCTCCTGTCGCCGATTTTATCACCTGCGGACCGGTGATGAACATCTGGCTTGTTTCCTTGACCATAACGATGAAGTCGGTAATCGCGGGCGAATAAACCGCGCCGCCGGCGCATGTCCCCATTATTGCGGATATCTGAGGAACCACTCCAGACGATGTGACATTCCGAAAGAAAATATCTCCGTAGCCCGCAAGCGACACGACACCTTCCTGAATCCTCGCGCCGCCCGAATCGTTGATGCCGATCATCGGGCATCCCATCTTAACCGCAATGTCCATCATTTTGCATATTTTCTGAGCGTGCCTGTATCCGAGAGCGCCTCCGAACACTGCGGAATCCTGAGAGTAAACGCAGACCTTTCTCCCGCCGATTGTTCCATATCCAGTTATAACCCCGTCCGCGGCAGGGCGCTTTTTATCCATTCCGAAGTCCGCGCAATTGTGAACCGCCAGCGCGTCAACCTCGCGGAAACTGCCGTCGTCCAATAGCGCAAAGACGCGTTCCCGCGCGGTCATCTTTCCCTTTTTATGTTGTTTTATTATCGATTCCGCGCCGCCGGGTTCAGCGATTTCCATCCTTGTCTTTTTCAGCCATTCATTTCTGTCATTTGTTTTGCTCACTGATTTCCTCCGAAAAACTATCAAATATCAAAACTCTAACTATCTTTTCAACCGCCGATAAGCGAAAGAAGGATTCCTGCGGCTGTGGCGGTTCCGATCACGCCGGCCACATTTGCGCCCATAGCATGCATCAACAAAAAATTGTCAGGATTTTCTTCAGCCCCAACGCGCTGAACCACGCGCGCAGCCATCGGAACCGCTGATACTCCAGCGGCTCCTATCAGAGGATTAACCGGTTCTTTGCTAAAGCGATTCATAAGCTTTCCGAACAGGACTCCTCCAGCCGTCGCAAACATGAAAGCAATCATTCCTAATATGAGTATGCCGATTGTTTGGATGTTGAGAAACGTCTCGGCCCCCATTGTCGCCCCTACACCCAAGCCTAGAAGTATTGTTACGATATTCACCAGTTCGTTTTGCGCCGACTTCGCCAATCTGTCCACAACTCCGCTCTCGCGGAATATATTCCCGACCATGAACATGCCTATGAGCGGCGTCGTGGCGGGCAGCAACAGGCATACCGTCAACGTGATTGCAAAGGGGAAGATAATCTTTACTGTCTTTGAAACAGGTCGCGGCTGCTTCATCACAATCATTCGTTCGGCTTTTGTTGTGAGCAGCCTCATTATAGGAGGTTGGATTATCGGCACTAGCGACATATAGGAATATGCCGACACAGCTACAGGCCCTAAAAGATGCGGCGCTAGTTTTGTCGTCAGATAGATAGTCGTCGGCCCGTCTGCCCCTCCAATTATTCCTATGGAAGCAGCCTCTTTCAAATCGAACCCCATGACGACCGCCATTAGGAGAGCCGCGAATACGCCAAGCTGGGCTGCTGCTCCCAAAAGTATCGTTTTCGGATTCGCTATCATCGGCCCGAAATCTGTCAACGCGCCTAAACAAAGAAAAATCACACATGGAATAATTTCAGTTTTTATCAAATAGTTATAGAAATACCAGAGTATGCCTCCGCCGTCTTCCATCACGCCCGAACCCGGCAGATTCGCCATTATCGCCCCGAATCCTATCGGAATCAGCAGCAACGGCTCGTAATTTTTCAATATTGCCACTACAACCAACAAGCATCCCACTGCCAGCATTGCTACATGGCCGACGCCGATATTGGCAAAGCCCGTCTCGGACATCAGCCTTGATATCGATTCGATAATATTCAAGTCCATCTTATTATCCTATCGCGCACAGTATGTCGCCCTGATTAACCCGGCCGCCTTCGGTCGCTTTTACTTCGATAATCCGTCCGTCCTTGTTAGCTCTGATCTCATTCTCCATTTTCATCGCTTCAAGAATAAACAAAACATCTCCACGTTTTACGATATCGCCTTCCTTTGTTTTCACTTTCAGAACCACTCCGGCCATCGGAGATTGAATCTGTCCTGACGAAACAGCGGAAGTCTGAGGAGAATGAGAAACTGGGCTTTGCGGCGCAATCGCCTGTTTGCTCGAATATTGGTTCGGTTCCGCTGTTTTTGCTTGCTCTTGCGTATCTTCCTCGATTTCAACATCCATTCTCTTGCCGTCGATAGTTAATTCAAGCTTGCCGGACACCTCTTCGGCTATAACCTCATATCTTTTATTGTTCACTGTTATGAGATATTTCATCGCTCTGCCTCTCAAGCTCTGTCTTTTGAGCAAATATCGACAATTTCAAAATTCTCCATTATTGACGCCTGCCGCCACGAAGAAAAACCGCATGTCGCGTCGTCAGCCAGCGGTTTGACAGCGGCGACGCTTTTCGTTTTCATCATGTAATAAGCGGCGGCGACAGCCGCGACTTTTTCAATATCGTCTTCCGAATCGCAATCTGATATTTCTCTTGAATTGTCGTAAAGCTCGGTTTCATCCGAACCGATCGCTGAGGAGCGCTCTGAAAGCCTGCCGATTGCGTAGACGAGAGCATATATTAAAACGAAAACAGCGAACACATAAGCGATAACTTTAACGCGGCCGCAAACATTCTCTAATCTTTCTCCAGTGAGCTTAATAATTGCTTTCCATCTGAACAACCATGCGCAGATGTCCTAATAATGGATCGTTCAATAATGATTTTACAATACATTCGTATCGACATCCGATATTATAATCATTAGCGACATTCGATGTTTTAAAAACATTTCTTTACGAGATCTCCGAAATCAGTTCTCGCAGAGCGGACAAATACAGTTTTACATCTTCGATAGTGGTTGCAGGCCCCACCAGAGCCATCTCATGAACAGGCGTCAGAAGAACCCCCCGGTTGGCGCAGTAAACGTGAATCAGTTTTTCCAGCGGGCCTGATAGTCCGTCGTTGAAAATATCAACGGTGTTGTATGGAGCGTCGTTGAGAGTGTCGGAGCCTTTTCTGGGAGGATCCGGCAAGAATCTGAACTCGACGCGGCAGCCGATTCGCGCCACGTACCACCCCAGTTCGAATTCTTTAATCAGTTCCGCGATTCCGTTTTCCATTTGTTGGGCCAAAGGTATCATTCGGTCGAAGTTTTCGCGAGTCAAAGCATGGGTTAAAGAGGCTTTGATTCCAGCCACCGCCGCGGCATTGCCGGAGAGAGTGCCGCCGAAGCCGAAAAACATGTGCCACGGTATTCGAGAGGCCAGTTTGCGCGCGATTTCCTCATTGAAACCAAGAACGGCCGCAGGGAATCCCCCAGCGACGGGTTTTCCCAGAACCAAGATATCCGGCTTCAATCCCCATTCGCCCGTCATCCCCGCAGGCCCGCCGCATATACAATGTGTTTCATCTATCAACAGCAGAGTCCCCGTTTTTTTCGTTATCTCCCGCAAGGCTTCGTGGTATCCCGGATCTGGATAAATTATTCCCACGTTCGTCATGACCGGCTCGGTTATCACGCAAGCTATATCGCGCGGTTCGAGGGCTTTCTCAAGCGCGGCCACGTCGTTGAATTCAACTATCCGGGTGGTCGAAGCCGGATTCGCGACAATCGGCCCCATCGCTCCGGGTATGTGCATCATGTTTCCCATCAGACTCACGCACAGAGTCTCATCCACGCTGCCGTGATAGCTGAAGTTATAAGCCAATATCAGTTTTCTGCCTGTCACTTCGCGGGCGGCCTTCAAGGCCATGCGGTTGGCGTCCGACGCCGTCATCAAAATCTGCCAGTAGGGAAGACCGAACCTTCGCGTCAGTTCTTCTCCGACCCAAAGACTGTCCTCCGTAGGAAGCATGTGCGTTATTCCCTTGCCGAACTGTTCGGAGAGGGCGGCGGTCACTTCGGGGTGAGCGTGCCCGCACAATGCTCCGGTGTCTCCCAGACATAAATCCACATATTTGTTTCCGTCTACATCCCATAGGGTGGCTCCTTCGGCCTTCTCCACAAACACCGGGAATCCGCCCATCCATATCCTCATCCACGACATCGGGGTTCCACCGACATAACAATTCTTTGCTCTTTCGAACATCTGTTTCGATTTAGGTCTGTCGGCGGCGAATTTTTTCTCTTCTCTGGCAAGCAAAGAAATTATTTTTTCTCTGGATATTTGTCCCATCCGGCTTCACCTCATTTTTTGATTACGCACATTATACACGATATTGTGTTCTAGTTTGTGATTGGACGGCGCATTAAATTCATCAGAGATTTTCATCCGTATAGATAATGGCTATAATTGTTTTGGAGGCAAATTCTTATGAAAAAAGCGGTTATTACTTACTGCGGGGAATGAAACTATAAGCCAGAAGCCGACCGTGTGTCGGCTGAAATTGAAAATGCGATTGGGATCAAACCTGAGCTTGTGAAAAGCAGAGGCGGAGTTTTTGATGTGAAAGTCGATGGAAAATTGATTTTTTCAAAATTTAACGTATTCAGGTTTCCAAAACCCGGCGAGATTTCCGAATTGTTGAACAATACGTAACAGGTTGTTTTCGGCATTGATAGGAATACGCTTCCCGCGTATTGTTTTTTTATTTAGTAGTCATTCGTTTCTATTATTCGCCGTAATTCCCGCGGCAACCTGTTTTTTCATTAGTTTATCAATTTCATTACGAATTTTTTAAGATCATCCGTAAGCATGAGTCCGTTGGCAAAGACTCGGCCGTCAGGGTATATTCTAATTTCGAGTTTGTTTGCTATTGCCGAAAGCAGCGGCTCCAGAGCTTTGTACCGGCAGGACAAGAAAATGTAGCGTTGATTCGTCGAACCTACCCATGGTCTGGAATCATCAGCGAGAGTTTTCATAAAAGGGCCGTCAATAAGCAAGTCGGTGTTTTTTATCAAATCGACATCGGTTTCGATGCCTGACGCGCGGATATTCTCAATCGTTCTACCTGTGAATGTAACAATTGAAAGACCCTTTTCGCGGACAGCCTTCGCGACATAAGAAACCGCTTTCGATTGATCGAAAGGTTCTCCGCCGAGAAAAGTCACGCCTTCGATGCCGGGTATGTTCAGAATTCTTTCAATCAATGCATCCGCATCGACGCTTTTACCCGCGTTTTCATCCCACATCCACGGAGCTGCGCACCCATCGCACCTGATAGAGCAGCCTTGAACGAAAACCGACGCCCTGCGCCCCGGCCCGTCAACATCGGAGTCAGGCACAAAGTTATTCAGTCTTATTTCCATCGCGACTAGGCTCTCGGATGCGTTTGATCGTATGTTTTTTTCAATCGTTCCGCCGATACTTTAGTATAGATTTGAGTCGTGGAAAGACTGGCGTGACCCAACAACTCTTGTACGGCTCGAAGGTCCGCGCCGGAATTCAACAAATGGGTGGCAAAAGAATGTCTTATTGAATGAGGCGTTATATTTTTCATTGTGGCAATGGCCGAAACATATTTTTCAAGAATACGCTGAACGCTTCTAGCTGTCAGCCGCCCGCCGGATTTGTTGAGAAAAAGGGCTTCGCCGTGTTGTCTAACGCCTAATTTCGGTCGTCCCTTATCGATATAATCATAGACCGCCGTTCTGGCGATTTCTCCTGCAAAAACCAGCCTTTCCTTGCCGCCTTTCCCTACAATTCTGAATTCAGGATCATTCTTTTTGATATCGCGAATATTCAATGAAACCAACTCGCTTACTCGCAATCCGCCTGCATATAGAAGCTCCAATATTGCCTTGTCTCTCAGTCCGGAGGGAGTAGATTGGTCCGGGGCTTTCAATAGAGCGGATACCTCTTCGATATCCGGGACATTCGGAGCGTATTTATCTTTTTTGGGAGTGTCTATTGCCGCGAAAGGGTTAGAAATCACATGTCCTGATTTTTTTAGGTATCTGAAAAAAGATCTTAATGCGCTGACTTTTCTGGAAACAGTCGTCCTTGCGCAGTTGTCCCGCCTTAACTTGGCCAAATATGATCTTGCGATTGTCACATCCACCGAATCCGGCGTGGAAATATTTTTTGTCTGTTCGCAGAATTTTAGAAAATCGGCTAAATCGCGGCGATATGCGGCGACCGTATTATCGGCCATTCCCCTATCGACGGCTATATGGGTCAGATATTTATCAACAATGCTTTTCATTTTAAAATAGTTTTTAGATAATCGAAGGTAGCTTGAGAGCCGCGGCAAGGGCAGGATCCCCTTTGCGTCCGCCGTAATCAAGCGAATCGTTTAGCAGTAAGATGTTAGGGATTGAAAAAGCGTCCAAAGAAGGCCTTCGCTCCCCTGATTGAGCAAAGCAAACGCGGGATGAATTCGCCTCGCCGGCTCTCCATCTCTCCACAACGATTCTGTCCATTGCGCCGGGAAACAATAATTCGATAACATCTTTGATTCTAACCTGAATGTTCTTGATTCCATCCGGGCAATCGATTTCGGATTTTGAAGCAGGAGCAAACCAGCTTAAGAGTTGGCAACCGCGAGGGGCCAGAGCAGGTTCCACATTGGACACGACCATGCCGTGAGTAAAAGGATCGAGCGTGACGATCTGATCTATTGATTCGCTGATTTTTCCTTCGATGCCTAAATCAAGACTGACGCCGCTTACGGAAATATTGCCGTTCAATATGTGTCTGAATTCGTCCTTCACATAATCTGCCAGACACAAGCCTTGAAGCGATGAGTTTTGAGCGCAAATAACCACAAAATCCGCTTCCAGCGATTCTCCGTCAACAATGGCGCCTTTTGCTCTTCCTCCGTCTATCACAATACGCTCTATCTTTGACACATCTAAAATATCGCCTTTTTCCCTTATAATATTTTCCATTGAAGCAAACACATTTTTCCATCCGCCGAAAGGAATTGACGAGGTCTTCACCGGGCATTCATTAATGGTTTCAAACACTAAAGAAACAGGAATCTTTTCAAAATCAGGGAAATCCCAACATATTGCTCCAAGCAAAGATGCCGCTTCTATATAGTCGTCATTGGAAACTTTTAATCCATTAATCCATTCTCCCATCGAAGTCCCATTTCCGGACGTTCCTTTATTTAGTCGTTTGAGCTTGAAAAAAAGCGAAGCGAAAGCTTTCATGGAAGACGAACCGAAAGTCCTTGCCGAGAACAACTCGTTGAATGCGGATGGGATGCGATTAAGCTTCGCTCCGTTGTAATGATAAACATTTCCACGAGGGAAAAACATCGGTTTCAATCCAGCGGCAGAGATAACAGGGTTGGGATCGATTCCTACCGCTCTTTCGGACAAAATCCCGAAATCCAAGTTGAATCCATCCTTTACTAATATTCTGTTTGTGCCGCATAAAGGGTCAGGCTCGGGCAGAACGCAAACCGAACGACCCCGTCTTGACAAAATTGAGGCCGCTGCATAAGCTGCGAATCTGTCTCCTATGAATATCACATCGAACTTCATTTCACACCCCATCGTTTTTCTTTCCTATGATAATATACAGTATAAACTGTTGAGAGTCATGTGTAATTTGTTCAAGGTTTAATAACAATGACATGATGCAGTCGAATACATTTCTACAATAATAATTTTGACTTAAGTCAATCTAAAATTATAATTCAATTTGTTATTATAAAGAGGTGGTTAATATGGATTGTAGAAGCGCAAATAGAAAGAAAAAGTTCTCTTTTTCACTTTTTCGATTGAGGGCGTTGTTTTTGACAATCCTGACGGCAATTTCAGCGGCAGTTATTCTTGTCGGATCCAATCTTTTGTCCTCGCCAGCTCCGAGCAAAGAGAATATTGAAATAGTCAGGGATAAATACGGAATACCGCACATTTATTCGGAAACAAAGGAAGGAGCTTATTATGCGTTAGGGTGGACTGCCGCCGAGGACAGCGCCCATGTGTTTTATTCGGAGGTAGTGGAGGCTTCAGGGCGCAGCGCGGAATTCGTAGAGGCTCTCAATGATCAACATCTTGCCGGAATGCTTGAAGTGGATGAAAGAGCGAGAGCTTTGGATTTCTACAAACATGCCGAGAAGTGGGAAGAAGCGTTGCCTCAAGACATAAAAATACTCATGACCGCTTATGCGCATGGCTTCAACGATTATATTGACAGGCTCCGCGCCACAGGCAAACTCGATCAATTGTATTCTTCGGTTAACAATATTGATTTCGCTGAGTTAATTAATGAATGGGGGAAAGTCACTGAAGTTGATGTGGCGGCAGTGATTATCGCCTCAAATGTAACGGAATCGATGATGAATTTGTCAGATCAAGAGATGGGTTCGCTAAACGGATTGGCATCGTTAATAGGCTCTAATTCAATGGCCATTAACGGCTCCTTAACCGCCCTAGGATTTCCGATGCTTTACGGCGATGTGCATAATGTTTGGTTAGGCACGCAACGCATGATATCAATTTCATTTCCCGGAGCATATTTCGCAGGCGGCGTTCAAGGAATGATACTACACGGCGGCGGGTCGGAAAAAATCGCGTTTGCCGACACTCGCAATAATCCTGACGGAGCTGATGTCTATAGAGAACAGATTAATCCGGACAATCCGATGCAATACAGGCATAAGAGGCAATGGAGGGACATTGAGAAGAAAGAAATTGTTCTTAAAGTGAAAAATGGAACGCCGAAAAAGAAAACGCTGTATTTTACTGAAAATGGATGGATGAAAGATTTCCAACCGGGAACTTCATCTGATGGATTTGCGTTGCGATTAGCGACTCTCGACGCAAAGGATGATCCCGGAGCTCCACTCAAAGTCATAACACAAAGAGTCAGAAGACCATGGGCGGAAAATGTCCATGACATATATCAAATCAATAAAAGGCCTTATGTCGCGTTCAAATCAGAAGTTTCCGCGGACAGCATAGGCAATATATCGTACATGTATCTTGGAGCAATTCCAGTAAGAGCGGGAGATCACAATCCGCTGACAAGCTATGATTCTTCCGTCCCAGTCGAAGGAACTAATATCTGGACGGACTGGACAGGCAAGTACTGGAAGCTTGGAGACCCGAATTTTCAACTGCCTTATGTGTTGAATCCAAGGGGCGGGGTGGTTGCCAACGCGAACAACGCCCCGTGGTATGCGGCAGGATGCGATTCTTCAAGATTCGCAAGACCGGCATGGATACCCAACCATGTTGTTCCCACAACATTAGACGACACTGCCAGAGGGTTAAGACTTCGCGAAATTCTCTGTTCAGGCGATGTTTATGATTTCGACGACTTGCGATTAAAACTTGTCTATGACACTCTTTCCGTCGATTCCAGAGACTTCATGACTGCCATAAAAAAAGGATGGAAAAAACACGGCGACAAAGCTATCAGAACAACATCCGACCCGAATGTGCTTAAACTTCACAATATATTATCTGAATGGAATTGTCGGGCTGACGTATCAGAACCCGGAATGTCCGCCATGTATCACTTTCGCAGATGTACGGACCTGCCGTGGTTCAGAGCGGACTACTCGCCGACATATTCAGATATGGAGACATACGTGGCCGACCTTAAAAAAACCGCAAACAAGATGATTGATCTGTACGGCACCGTCGAAGTTCCATGGGGAGATATTCACGTAATCGTCCAAGGCGGGAAATTCATTCCTTTGCCCGGCGGAACCGAGCAGATAAGGACTCTCTTCATGGCATATATGTTCGTAAATTCGATGGACACCGATTTGAAAGTTTCCAGAGACAGCATGTACGGCGATGTTCCTGAAGAAGACATACCCGAATTGCGCGGCAAGGTGATTTGTGACTTTGGCTCGTCTTTCGCGCATGGGCACTTGGTGGGCGGAGACCGCTCCTTTCATGCGATGGTCACTCCGAAAGGTCAGATTGACTCTGATGTATTTAAAGGATCTCCGCACTTGGCTCAACAAGCTGAACTTATGTCCAAAAAGGAATGGATAGTCATGCCTCGCACAAAGGATGACGCTTTGAAAAACGCCTGTCCGTGGGGCAACAATCCCAATCATGAACATCCGACACTGACGCGTCTCTCGCCTAAATTGAAATAGTCGACATCAATAACTCGCGCCGAAAGCATCGCTTGAGGATTATCCCGGATTTTCTCCTGATAAAACCGTTTTAGCTCTTATTTTATCAATGAAGCTTCTTCATTATCTCAAAATATGTTTCTTTCTGATCCTCATTAAGCTCATCCGCCATCTCGCCTTCGACTTTAGCTCTCAATATGTCCATATCCGCTCGTATTCGACTTCGGATCAGAATGAATTCGCCCTCGTATTTTTCTAATATCGTTCTGATGTTCTGTTCTTGCCCGTCTTCCAACAAAAGCTCCGCGTCCAATTTGGAGATAAACAAATCTCTTACCATGTCTGCCTTTTCCTTGGGCGCGCTGTTGATGTACTGATCTATTAGTTGCAGTCTCGCTTTTTCTGTTTCAGCGGCTATCTCAGCATCAGTTTTAGATGTCGCCGCCGGTTCGATAGTTTCTGCTTGAGCGGATTCTTCGTGCTCTATGCTCGATATGATTCTTCTTTCCAGCAATACTCCGGTTATTAAGCCGGTTATAAACAACACGCCTGATAGAATTGCGAATACCGCCACAGCTTTAGCTTTCTCAGAAATCATAAATTTCCTCCGGATAAAACGTCATAAAAAATAACTGCGGCGTCGCCTTCGTCCCCCATTATCACCGATATCTCCGAAGGAATTATGGAGTTTCCGTTAGAAAGCGAAGCGTTTCTCAAAGTTTCTATTGAAATGTCTTTGTGATGTTTCGATATATCGGAGACAGCCTCATGTTTAACATCAGTCCGAGACAGTATGAAAGCTAAAGAGGAAACAAGCATCATCAGCGCTGCCGCGGCAGGCAAAAACCGCCTTGATATGGAATTAAAATAACTAGAAAAAACGAGGCGGGGTTTAGGAGCGATAAGAACTTTTTCGCTTAGCTTGACTAGAAATGATTCATCCGCAGACACGTCAGCAAAGGTTTTAATCGCTCCGGCGATATTCTCGCAATCGCTTAAAAAAGCGGAACATTCAGGGCAGTTCTTTAAATGTTTTTCAAATAAAGCCTTATTTTGGCCAGTCAACTCGCCGTCATAATACCTTTGAGCAAACCTGAATTGCGCGCATTTTTTCATTTTTCAGTCTCCTTCCGAATAAAGCGGGGCTAAAACAGCCTTGAGTTTTTCTCTAGCTCTGAACAACCTTGATTCGACGGTTCCCACGCTTATGCCGAGAGCTTGTGATATTTCAGAATACGACATTTCGTTAACTTCCCTCATTACGAGGACAACTCTGTGCGATTCGCTTAGCGCCTGTAACGCTCGCGCAATTGATTCTTTCAGCATGTTTTTTTTGCAGCGGCCTTCGACATCCAACTCGGAAAATGCCGAATCTAAAACGCTATTTTGTTCGTCGTTAATCGATCTGACGCGGCGGCGCATTTTTCTTCTTATATAATCCCTTGTCACATTGTACGCAACACCATGAATCCATGTGCCGAGAGATGATTCTCCCCGAAATTCGGGAAGAGATTGATGCGCTTTTAAAAACACTTCTTGCGTCACATCTTCCGCTTCATGAAGGTCGCCTAACATAGAGTATACCGTTCTGAAGATACGGTCCCCGTCAGACATGATATATTTCGCTAAATCATCCGTGTTCAAAAACAATATGCCCTGTAACCTTTTATTATTAGTCGCTACGAATGAATATTTTATTCCATCGGGAATAAAACATCGAGGATACACAACCAATATTTGAATTGCGCGCAATTTTGCTGATAAAAGACAATTATTAGTGAGGATTGAAAAGACATAGAAACATCCTTGCGCGAGGGGTTGTTTTCATATATAAATACACAGACTAAATGAATGGCGGAATTGAGAAATGAAGGGTTTGATCCTGTGCGCGGGCAAAGGAACCCGGATGAGGCCGATAACATATTCGACCCCTAAGATGCTTATTCCTGTCGCGAACAAACCTGTGATACATTACGCGATTGAGGCGATGCGAGTTGCTGGTATAAAACAATTGGGGTTCGTGGTAAGCCCTGAAAATCGCAAGGATCTGGAACCTGTTTTGGGAGACGGATCATACTGGAAAATGAAGTTTGAATATGTCATTCAGGAGGAGCAAAAAGGGATAGCGCACGCCGTGTTGTGCGCGGAAGACTTTGTCGGAGAAGATGATTTTGCTCTTTATTTGGGCGACAACTTAATAGAAGAGGGTATAAAAAAGTTCGTTGACGACTTTAAAAAGAACAGGCCTAATGCGGCAATAACATTGACGCCTGTTGATGAACCGTGGCATTTCGGAGTCGCTGAGGTGTCAAAGGGTCGAGTTATAAGCCTTGTGGAAAAACCCAAGAAACCCAAATCGAATCTAGCCGTTTGCGGTATTTATATCTTTGACAAGAACGTTTTTAGAGCGGCTAAATCGATAAAGCCTTCCGCCCGAGGAGAATTGGAAATCACTGACACTATCAGCCACATGCTGAAAAGCGGTCTATCTGTTATGCCGCATATTTTGAACGGCTGGTGGAGAGACACCGGACAGAAATCCGATATGCTGGAAGCCAATCGCTCCGTTCTGAACGGCATAAAACGCTCGGTCAAGGGAGATGTGGACGATAAAAGCGCTATAAAAGGCAAAGTGAGAATTGAAGAAGGGGCAGTGATAAAGAGGAGCGTCATAGAAGGGCCTTCCGTCGTCGGAAGAGGCGCAAAGATTATTGATTCCCAAATCGGCCCTTTCTCCTCTATTGACGATAATGTTTTGATAGAACGTTCATGTGTTGCAGACAGCATCATAATGGAAGACACGCAGATTGTTGGCTTCGCACACAGAATCGAAGATTCTTTGATCGGCAATAAAGTCAGCATTCGCGGCAACGGAACAAACGCAATCAGCGTCGCGCTGGGAAATATGAGTCAGATAGAAGCTCGCTGAAATCAAATATTCGCGGGCGACGGATTAGATATCTTTCAGGGAGGGTTTTTCAGTGATGAGGAATAATGCGACAAGAAAAGTTGTGTTATTGGCAGCGGCATCGTGCTTGGTTTTTGTTTCAGCAATGTTTTTATTGATAGGCAACAGGTCTGACGCGGCCTCGAAAGGCCCGACTTCAAGCAAAGAAACACAGCTCAAGCTGCTGAAGCTTGAAGAAGCGCGAGTCTCTCTCCAGACGGCTATCGACCTGTTCGACGACCGAAAAGCCGAATTTGAAGACATGAAAGCGTTATACGCTCAGGATGTCGTCACCGGCAAAGAAGTCAGCGACATGGAAGCTGAGATGAAAAACGCGACTCGCAACCTCGAATTGGCGCGAATCGACCTTGCAAAGACGGCGTTGAACTTTCTGCAGGACGTCACGCATATTTCGATAGTCGAAGCTTTCCAGTATATGGACATGGAAAATAACCGGCACATGACGGTAAGGTTGAAGAATGATTCCGACCTGAATATGGCGCTGGTCGGGCTGGGCGACGGCGTTCCTGAGGCGAACATCGCAAAAAACAATGTGCCCGGACTGCTCACGATTGAAAACCTCTTCGTATCCGTGAAAGTCGGAGGAACGAACGTAGGCGACCCCTTTGAAATCAAGGTTCAACGTCTTCCTCTGAACGAAGAAGCCGTAATCGACTTCAAATTGAACAGCCCCGCCGACGAGGTGACGCTCAATCTTAAATATCATGGAACAGAAGATTCGCAGAACATATATCTTCGCAGGCAGTCTGTGGATGACGTTGTCAGGGTGACATCGCTGCAATTCGCGCAGGAAGGACAGTTGGGCGGCTCCGTAGAATACGGCCTCGAACTTGAAAGGCTCGCGGAAAACGAAGCCACATATACGCTCGGACTGGCCGGATTGCCGGATAAATACAGATATCGCTTCACCGACAAAGGCACTCAGCTTTCTCAGGTAAAGTTCTCTCCGGGAATGACCAAGATGTCTCTTTCGTTAAAAATAACCGTTCCCGAGAAATTGCCTGACGAGGAGATGAAAGTCCCGCTCAGGTTCTTTGCTATGGTGGGAGAAGAAGAACCAATAAAGTACGCCGAGAAAAAAGGAACCCAAATTTCGACAGAAGAACTTGCTACGCTGAAGATAGGAGTAGAGCGGCTGGAACTGATACCTAGCGGAGTCGGGAAGTTCGAGATAAATTTCCCGACAATGTATTTTGAGATGAAGTCCGGAGACAAGATCGAAACGAAAATGACCGTAAAAAACACAGGAAGCGTGAGACTCGACGACATTCGTTTCACAGTACAGAAGCCTGCCGACTGGGAAGTCCGCATGGAGCCTGAAGAAATTGATTTGCTTGAGCCGAGGAAGGAAGTTGAAGTAAAAATGACAATGCAGCCTCCGGCTAATGTTGAAGTCGGGGCTTATGAAGTTCGATTGGAAGGAACGACCGAATACGAGGGCGCGACGGTGAAGACCGACCAGAAGAACATCCGCGTCCAAGTTTCGGCAAAAGCGAATCTTGCTCTGAGCGTTGCGATAATGGGCGGCGTTATTCTATTCATCCTGATTATCGCTGTTGTGACAATTAAGGTCAGCAGGAGGTGAACGGGATGAAGAAGATTCTTCCTTTATTGCTTTTGTTTGTTTTTTTAGTTTCAACGGCCGCGTTCTGTCTTGAGGAATCGAAAAGCAAGGATGTGCGCGGCGAAGGCATAGACACGCTTATAGGAAGGCTTGAGAAAATCATCCCTCCGCCTCCAATCACGCTGACTCTCGATGAGTGTGTCGAAATCGCTCTTCTGAACAATCCGGAACTTAAAATAAAACAGTCAATTCTCAATTCAGTCGATGGCGACCAGATGATTGACAGGTCAAGATTCTTTTCTCATGTCGATATAATCGGCAACTTCGGACGAAGCCAAGGCTCTCTTCTGAAATCATATTACCCAAGTCACAATCCGATGGCTGTGGCTCCGCTGGGCGGATTGGACACAGGCGGCTATTCTTCCGTTTCCTCCAGCGGCAGCTCGGATATCTCCAGTTTGGCCGCTCAGTTCGGCGTTAGCGACATATCCAGCCTGATGAGTTCCATCCCCGCGGAATACCAGCAACTGGCTGAACAGTATTTAAGCGGAGCATTCAGGCCGGCTTTAAACAGAGATGCCGATCAAGTTATCCCGGAGTTTCCGGATTTCGACCCTGAACAGTTGCAAGCTCTAATCGATGCTTTGGCTCAGGTCGATCCGGAACAAATTACCGGGTTGATAAATTCGATAGATAGCCTGAATAATCTTCTCGCTTCAACTTCCTCTTCTGATAGAACAACTCTGAACAACGAAATAGCGGTAAAGTATTCCAGACGCTTGTTGGAATGGGGAAGAGATTCTTCGTCTTCCGCTCAAATTAGGGCAAACAGAAGACTTGCTTCGCATAACTATCAGCAGAAAGTTAGAGATGTCGTCGCCAACGTAAGGACGTCGTTTTTTCATATTCTGCTTAAAAAGCAGCAGATTGAAACGAGACAAGAGCTTTTAGCCGCGTATGAAGAGAACCTGATAAAGAAGCAAAAAAGGTATGATATCGCAAAAGATGTGCCGAGGATAGACGTTTTGACGGCGGAACTCGACGTTCTGGAACAGAAAAACAGAATCAATTCGCTCAAAGCCGCGTTGATGAATAAAGAGTTGGAATTGCTTAAGTTATTGGACATGCCTTTCGGAGCCAAAGTCAATTTCAAGGGCGAGCTTCGGGACTTCAATTACTCGTTGGATCAGATAGTGAGCAACACTGCCGACAATAGCTTTCATGTGGCCTATCTACGCGAAGAACTAAAAGAAGACGAGCGTGAATTCAGAGAGTTGGCATGGGACTATAAACCAGTTTTGACAGCCAAGGCTGGAGTCGAAAACCATAGAAACGCCGTAGGGCTTTCTCTCAACAACAGCAACCAGACTTACGGGCTTGATTTAGGCGTGTCTCAACATCTCAATCTTCCCACATCCACGTCATCTTTCGGGTTAAGCTCAAATCGCACCGAGAATAATTACACGTTGAGTCTCGGAGCAGTCTGGAACGTATACGACAACACCAAGCGGAAGGGCGTCGAGAAGAAGCATATTGAAAAGCTTTCTCAGACAAGAATGGAATTCGGTCAGGCTCTTGTAGAGGAGGAGATGGAAGCGAGAAAGGCGCATCAGACTCTGATAGAAGCGATGGAACGCCTGAAGCTTCAGGAAGACATCGTCAATGTGGCGAGGCAGAGGCTTGAGATCACGTTGAAACTGCGCGAGTACGGAAAGGCTCAAGACTATCAGGTCGACCAGAGACGAAACGATTTCTTTTCTCAACAGGACAAGTATTTTTCAGAGCAGGAAAACCTAATCGCCGCGCAAGAGAATCTGAGGCGCATCATGGGGGTATTTCAATAAATCCGGCAATCCGAATCATGTTTTCACTTTTGTAAAAATATTGTTTTACATTTGTTGCGGCCGCTTGTAGTATTACAACGGCAAAAATAAGAACTAAATGCGAGGAGCTGATCATGGCGCAAAATGATGTCCTCTTAAGATGTTCTAACCTAACAAAAGTTTATGACAATTCAGTTCTGGCGGTGGATCATCTCAATCTCAACATCCATTCGGGAGAGATATTCTGCATGCTCGGCGCCAATGGAGCGGGAAAAACATCGACTCTGATGCTGATCCTCGGCTTCTCGGATCCGACGGAGGGAAGCGTTGAAATTTGCGGAATCGACGTCAACAAGAATCCGCTGGAAGCAAAGAAGCACGTAGCCTACGTTTCCGAGAACGTGCAGTTGTACGGAAACTTCACGGCAAGGCAGAACCTAGACTTTTTTACGAAGCTCGCGGGCAGGAAAGACGCGACGGACGAAGACTACAAAAACGTGCTTCTTAGAACCGGTTTGGCGGAAGAGGCCCATAAAAGAAAAGTGAAGGGCTTCTCAAAGGGGATGAGGCAGAGACTCGGCATTGCGATCGCCATAATGAAACAGGCTAAGCTGATTCTTCTCGATGAACCGACATCGGGTCTTGATCCGAAGGGCGGCATGGAGTTCCTCAGGCTGATTGACGATATGCGCAAGGAAGGGTGTGGAATTCTCATGACGACGCACGATATATTCAGAGCGAAGGAAATAGCCGACCGCGTCGGCATTATGAGCTCCGGAAACCTTGTGCGGGTTCTTGAGAAAGAAGAAGTTGAAAAATCAGATCTCGAAGATTTGTATTTGCAATACATCAGCCAGAACATCACGCATGGAAGAATAGTTAGCGGCAAAAAATAATCGAGGCGCGCCGACAGGGCGCCCGGCTGCGGAGTTTCCAAATGCTATTTCAGATTATCAGGAAGGAACTTCTGCTGAATCTTGTCAGTTTCAGATTCATAATTTCCACTGTCCTTTTGTTCGTGCTTATAGTCGGCAGCATGAATATTATGGCTGTGAATTACACGAGACGACTGGCTGATTACTCGTCCGGAGTCGAGATGCACGCGGACGACATCGATAAAATCAACACGCGCCCCATGTTTGAAGGGTTCGGAGTAACGCGCGACCCGCGGCCCGCGATGTTGGGAATTTTTTCAATCGGCCTAGACCCCATTATGAGCCGCTCGTTTATGGTCCCCGGATACACCATGAAGATGGGAGACCAAGGGCAGGGCGGCAGGCTCTTTTACGGAGTATCTAAACTGGTTGGCGTGATGCCGGAAGGCAGCAAGTATTCCAATCCGATATTCACTCTGTTTCAACCTCCGGATTTCGTGTATGTCATCAACATTGTTCTAAGTCTTCTGGCTATTCTGTTCGCGTTCGACGCGATTTCAGGCGAAAAAGAGAGCCAGACTCTTAAATTAATGCTCACCAATTCCCTGCCTCGCGATGTTATCCTATTCGGAAAATGGATCGGCGGAACGATATCCATACTTCTCCCATTCTGCATAGCGTTCGGAATTGGAGCGTTAACGCTTCTGATCAGGCCGGACATATCGCCCGCTGAAGAAGCCACATCCAGAATATTAGTTATTTTTGTGCTGGCTCTTTTGTACATAGCGGTGTTTTTCTTAATCGGATTGGTTTTTTCGACATTTTCCGCAAGGTCGTCCACATCGCTAGTGTTGTCTCTTTTCGCATGGGTATTGTTCGTTCTTGTGATACCGAATTTAGCCCCGGTCATATCCAGACAGTTCGTGTCGATGAAGCCAGCCGACGCGATTACGCGGGAGCTTGAAAGACAGGAAAGAGAAATGTGGGGAGACGGCGGCGGCAAGAGGGTCAAGGCGGAGATACCAGAAAAAGTCAGCGCGCTCGAAGACGCATGGCTCAGAAGGCTTGAAAGGCAGGCTTCGCTCGCGGTTAATATTTCCCGGGTTTCTCCTTCAGCCGCGTATATTTATGCCTCGTCGACGATGGCCGGAACCGGCATTTCGGATTATTTTTCGGCCAGAGACGAGGTTCTCAGGCACAGACAGGAGCTAGGCGACGCCAGAGACAAATTCGTGCAGGATGATAAATCGCAGGTTATTCCCGGTCTGTACATAAAAGTGGCGTCCGACCTTGTGCCTGAATTCAGAGACAAGAGGCAGGACCTTTCAACGAGCTTGAATGATTCGCTCATAGACTTAGGCATTCTCGTCGTTTATCTGATAGCGCTGTTTATGGTCGCTTTCCTGAAGTTTTTGAGATACGACGTTAAATAATCCAACGGGAGCGCTTTCCGGCTATGATGATATCGCTGATTCGCAAAGAAATACTCGACAATCTGCTGAGCTTCCGATTTGTCGTGTCGTCCGTGATTGTTGTTCTGATAATGACGCTCAGCGTCGGAATTCTCATGCAGGATTATTCCAACAGGCGCAACAATTTCAATCAGAACATAAACGCGCACTACGAGCACACAAAAACATACGACAACTATTTGGAACTGATGTTCAGCGGGATAGGTGTGGAACGCCCGCCCGCCGAGCTTCAGTTCTTTTACGCCGGCGTCGAGAAGAATCCCAACAGAGCGGCTCACGTATTTCCGTTCATCAAGCCGAGTTTCAGCGGCGAACTCAATGTTAACCCGGTGTTTCCTCTTTTCCCGGTTGTGGATCTGCTTTTCGTAGTGGCCATCGTCATGAGCCTTCTCGCTTTTGTTTTCAGCTATGACGCGGTATGCGGCGAGCGCGAAAATGGAACTCTAAAACTGCTTATGTCCTATTCAATACCGAGAGACAGGATAATCCTCGCCAAATGGATAGGCGGATACGTCACTCTGATTATCCCATACCTTATAGGCGTCGCCATCTGCGCGCTTATGGCTCTGCTGAATTCAAAGGTTTCAATGAGCGGGGAAGGGTGGGCTGCTTTCCTTCTCACAGTCATCGTATCGCTTTTATTCATTGCGGTAATGTTTTCAATAGGGCTTTTCGTCTCTGTTCTTACGAAAATTTCAGCAGCCTCTATCTCCATCCTGTTGTTTATATGGGTTATTCTTGTCCTTATCATACCGAACGCGGTTCCTTTCGTCGTGGACCAGATCAAACCGATCGACTCTCCAAGCCAAGTTATGAGCAGAATTAAGTATAAATCGGGCAACACGATGGACGGTCTTATTGACACGACCATTCAAACATTTGAAGACGCCACCGGAATAGCCTTGGAAGATGTGGATTTCGGGCAGGAGCGAGGACAACAGAATGAATCCGAGCCTGAACCCGCAAAAAAACAGGAATCGGCTTCATCTCAATCATCTTCATCGTCAGCGTCTAAGCAAGGGCAGCAACAAGAAGCTCCTGCCGTCGATATGAAAGAGTTGGAAAAAATCGTCGGACAGATAAGCGACAACGATTTGCGGGAGTTGCAACTTAAAGGATGCAGGTCTTGGATAGACAAGCAGCTTAAGCAGCAGGTGGGCTTGACGATAGATCAGGCTCAAAAAATGGCTAAAGATATGGGATATGACATAGATGTCAACGCTTTGCTAAGGCAGTGCGAGGAGAATAAGAACGAGCTTATAGCAATGCGAAGGTCCGGAAAATCGGCGGCGGAACTTGCAAAAGAAGGCGCCGGCGGACAGACACAGGCGGCCAAGCCTGCTCCTCAAGAACAACAGCGCCAAAAAGTAAAACCTCAGGAAGTCATCAGCAAATACATGTCTCTTTCCGAAGCTGAAAAGGGCCGGGCAATCGACAAGATGTACAACGCGTTTATCAACGCTTTCAAAAACAACAGCGAAATCAGCAGACAGGAAGAGGAAACATATCAGAATTCCATTAACGCTCAAGTCAAGCTTACAAAAAACCTTTCAAGAATATCTCCCGTTTCATCTTACGTTTACGCGGTTACTGACCTCGCCAACACAGGCATTGAACGGGAAAAGGATTTAAAAGAATATCTTTGGAGTTATCAGAACAGATTCCTTGATTTCTTAGACATGAAATTCAACGTTCAGGATTCAGAAAAAGTGCATAGTTTGTTCGGCGGGTTTTTCCGAGAAGCTCCTTACAGCGTGGATGAACTGCCGAGATTTTCATATCGAGAGATGCCCATATCGCAGAGGTTGTCTCACGCTATAGTCGATATCGGCGTGTTGGTTTTCTTTATAATCGTCACATTCATGGCGGCGTTCGTGACGTTCCTGCGCGCGGAAATTATTGACTGAGTATTCTTTATTGAACGTCTTGCAGGTTGAAAACTGTTAATTTCGTTTTCCGGTATACATGCGGTCAATATAGTCAATCTCCGAAAGCCATGAAATATCAATCATGCGAAGCATTACTCTTTTTTCATAGTCTCCGAAAATATTTCTGATGTTGTCCACAACTGATTTGCCGTAACTTATGGCTCGTATATCGTCTGCGTGTTCAGCGGGAAGTCCTGATTCGACGCGCTTCTGGTCCTTGATCTCCAATGATCGGCTCACCTCGTTTAAAACGCTCCAAGCAGTGTCCACAACCGCCCGATCGCTGCCGGCCGTCATCACCCATTTTGCCAGTTTTACCATTCTAGTGGCGTCTTCGCATGGCGTCATGACATAGGCGCGCCTATACATTTCCGGTTCTATCGCAAATCCTTCGTTTACGGTCAGACAACGTTCGCGGCATTCTTTGAATATGTTTTCCACAATGGTGTTTTCTAGGTGATTGGACAGATTGAATGCTATTACCGAGTTCAAGCCTATCCTTAGAGCCTGAGGAAACCGCGCGCCGTGTTTTATCATTATTCCGGGAATAGAAGGAATAATATGGACAAGCGCGCGAGGGTTCTTCAACAGTTTGATAAGCGACTCAAAACTCTTGTCTCTTTCAGCTCGATTATCCAGTTCGGGATAAACCGCGCTCAGGAACAGAGCTTCAAGCCTGTCAATATCATTTTGATCTATGCCGTCAAGAAGTTTTTTACTGACAATATCAGGCACGTTTTCTAGGCTGCAAATTCTGTACCGGGCATGAATCTCCGAATGAAGATATTTGACCGCCTTGCGTCTGACAATCACTTTTTCGTTAGTCTCGTTTTGCGGCATGGTTCCCCGTGGCGCGCCCCGGATATAAAATGACCTTTCACAACGAAGTCGGTCGGCGAAATGATTATAGCCGCAGAAAAATTGAGTTTCAATATTGATATTCACACGGGGACATCTTCAATATATAATTAGCCGCGCGGAGACAGGCAGTAAAAGACATTTATAAATGGAGCAAACAGCCATGAAAAACGCAAGGTATGTTCTCTTGGCTCTCATTGCGGCCGCCGGGCTTCTGACTTCCGGATGCCGCAACGAGGTGGACAAAGCTATAATGATGCTTGATGGGGACAAAGCGCAACAGGAAGAGGCGATGGGTATTATCGCCATGTCAGCGCAAGACCCGATGCCCAGACTAGTCAAAGCCCTGCATGACACGAAGAAATCCGTGCGCATCCGGGAAAAGGTGGCGATGCTGATAGGGATTCAATGCGAAAAGTCAGGCTCGGACGTCGCAGTGCCTGAATTGGTGGCGGCATTGAGCAAATCCGAAGAGAGCGTTCAATTGGCCATTTTAGGGGCTTTGGACAAAACACCCGGCAAGAAAGCCATCGAAGCTCTTCGAAACGCGTTGTCAGGCAAAAGCCCTCCGCCAGTCAAGAAGAAAGCCGGAGAGTTGCTGAACGCGAAAGCGGCAAAGCTTGTCGAATCCGCTGAGGCTTTGTTTGGCGATGCGGCTATTCCCAAAATTATAGAGCTGCTTGAAGAAGCTCTGGCAATAAATCCGGACAATCAACAGGTTCGGTTGAAATTGATCGGGTATTACTCGCTTAGCGGCCAGAAGGATAAAGCAAACGAGTTTTATGACGCAAATGGCGCTTTCGTAAGAGCCGTTAAGGTTCTTGGACCGTTCCCGCTGAAACCAATCGATCATATAAATCCGAAGACTTCGAATTTCTCAAAACCGGCGGCGACCGCCGACGGCGAATCCATGAAATGGTTCGATTTTAACGACGTCAATGAAAGCGGCAAAATCGATTTTCGCAAGGACTCGCGAACAAGAGTATTCAGAAGCATTTTCTACGCCGGATTTAAAATCAACTCCGACGAGCAAAAAACGGCGGCCCTCAATGTGTATGTGCGAGACAAAGCTAAAATCTGGTTGAACGGCGCGCTTCTTGATTTTCCCGACGCTACAAATGAGCAGGAAGAAAGAACGCTCAAGGTCAACCTGAGAAAAGGCGACAATACGATGCTGCTTATGCTGGGCAGCATGAGACAATCTAGATTTTCCGTCCGAGTCAGCGCCCCGGACGGCGGAAAACTCGACGGCATAAGCTACGGACTATGACGGAGGTCACTGAGATGAAACCGACTATTAAGATGAAATCTTCATTTTGCGCGTTCATTGCTGCCATGATAATCGGCGTCGGACTAAACTCCGCCACATGCCGGGCGCAGGGATTCGGCGGGGGCGAAATGCCTAAGGGCGCCGAAAAAATCATCGCCATATTCACGGAGTTGTTGCAACATAGATTCACGCCGACCATCAAGAGCGCATCGGTCGGCTCCGCGACCGTGGGAAAACCCATTTCCGTCTCTGTGCGCGCCGCGCACGAAGACGAACGCTCTGAAGACAAAGTGGCCGCCGTGGAAGTCTATTATTCAACGGACGGCGGAAAATGGTTTCAGGGGCCTGTGGCGCTTAAGCAATCTGAGAAAGACGCTGAGTTATGGAGCGGCTCAATACCAGCTATCGCAAAATCCGGAAAGGTTATTTTTTATCCGCGCGTCATAGACACTTACGGAAATGTGACCGTTGAGATTCCTTGCAAAGTTTCCAGCGAAGATTTTCCGCCTGCAGCCGACGGCTGCATGGCTTTCGCAGCGGCAGACGCCGCTCCTTATGACGACCCGCCCGGCTTGGTCGATGACAATTATGACATCTGGGGCATTCGCGTCGGGATGGACGACTCGAAATTCCATATCAACATAAACGTGGAAGGCTCTATATACAAAGGCAATCTTCAGCAGCAGATGATTTCGGCGTACACCGCGTTGGTCATCGACACTCAGAAGCTTTACGAAATCGAAGACATAATGTCTTTCGTAATGCCGAGCGGAGAGAAGGAGCCGAAAGCTCCCGATTTTGCGCACATGCTGATATACGCGCCGATGGCGAAAATCATGGGCGGGAATTTCAGCGATTGCGGCGTGTTCAGAATGAAAGACAAATCCCCTATGATAGACGCGGCCAACATGAAATGCGATTCCAGCGGCCCGGATCTCTTTATGAGCTTGGACAAAAAAATTCTTAAAGGCAATATGAGAAACTCGTTCACGATGGTCGGCGGAATGACCGGTTATATGAGCGCTGGAGGCTCTTCTCCCATGCCGATTTTTCAGGATTTCGCCAGAGCGACCAGAGTCAGCTTCAAAGAACGCTCGTTCAATGTCAATTAATTCTGCTTTTATGATATCGGCTGTTTAAATAGTTTTTAGAGTTCTGCGAATCAGATCGAGCGCCGCGGAAGACGCGACTTCCCGGATATCGTTTCTTGATCGCGACATCTTTCTTGTGATGCAAATTGTGTCTTTGATGACGCCGGGCGCGGCTAAAGCTATGTAAAACCGTCCAACTTCGCTCTTGCCGTCGCCGCTTGTCGGCCCTGCGTTTCCGGTTACAGACAGCCCCACATTCGCGTTCATCAACGTTGCAGCTTTTTCCGCCATCGAAATCGCGCACTGTTCGCTCACTGGCCCGAATTCCTCCAGCAGTTCAATGGGAACTCCCAATACTTTATTCTTTATTTCCACTGAATACGCGACTATTCCGCCTCTTAAGACACTCGAAGCTCCGGGCGTGGATGCGAATCTTCCGCACACCATCCCGGCGGTGCATGATTCCGCGAACGCAATCGTGAGATTCCTGTCGCTCAGCGTTTTGAACGCGACCGTCTCCAACGTGTCGTCGCCTTCTCCGTACACATACTCGCCGACGATGGTTTTCACTTCCTCGATGACCGGCGATATCAAAGCTTCACATTTCTCCCCGCTCTCTGCCATAGCGGTAATTCTCAGTTCGACTTCGAATCGTTTAGGCAAAAATGAAAAAAGCGGATTTTCAGCTTTGGTGATTCTTTCAGGAAGCATCGCTTCCAAGTTCGATTCGCCGATTCCAAACACCTTAATTGAGCGGGATAATATAGCTCCGCCTTTTTTTGATGACACAACGCTTGAGATAGCTGTATCAAGCATCGAATGCAATTCTCGAGGGACGCCGGGAAGAAAAATGAACACCGCGTTTTTATAAGTCAGTTTTACTCCGGGGGCGGTTCCGGCGGGATTCCTGATAATTTCGGCTCCTCTCGGAATGCGCGCTTGCCTTAACGCTCCCTCCGCGCAGGGAATGCCGACCTTATCAAAAAACTTCATTATGCGCGCCTCAATATTGGCGTCTACTTCCAATTCCAGACCGAAGGCTGTCGCGGCGGCTTCTATGGTGATATCGTCGGCAGTGGGGCCAAGCCCGCCCGTCACTATCACGAATTCGGAACGTTCAGCCGCTGTGCGTAAAACGTCAACGACATCAGAAGCAACGTCGCCGACCGTCGATCTGCGCATGGGCATTATTCCCGCAGAAGCCAGATGCTTCGATATGTATGTCTGATTGGTGTCGTCTATGCATCCCGAAATAAGTTCATTCCCTACAGTTATGATTTCAGTTTTCATTCTATTCACTCTGGCGACTGTATCGCAACATGCATCTCGCGCCGTCATTCCTTTACTATATTAAATTTCGTTCCTGAGTATATTCTATCTTCATTGGAATTCTTCTTTGCCGTCATTCCTTTTCTTCTTTGCCGTCATTCCCGCGAAAGCGGGAACCCATTTTATCTCTAGCATTATTACTCGCGCCCCTCAACACTCGCGTTTGAACGGATCCTCATTCTGCCAGCCGGCCAATCCGGTTTTTCTGAACCTCTCAAGCCTTCGGATGGAAATCTCGCAGAATATGGGGTCGATGTCCGCTGTGAAACATCTTCTGCCCATTCTCTCGCAAGACAGCATCGTCGAACCGGAATGAGCGAAGAAGTCGATTACGATGTCTCCCTGATTCGAACTCGCCGCGACAATTCTATCAGAAGACTTAAGCGGTTTCTGAGCGTAGCACCCCGGAACATTCTCACGCATCTTATAAAAAACCTGCTGTATGTCCACCCACACATTTCCGGGCCGTATGTTTTCCGACTTGCCTCTCTCGATGTTTTCCGTCAGTTTGCCGCCAACATTTTTATAATAGCCCCTCAAAATTTTCGGAATATCGGTGTATTGAACATGAAAATCAGGGTTGCCTTTTATGTAATAAAGCAATTCCTGTCTGACCGACATCCAGTTCTTCTGCGTGCCGTAGCCCCTTTGATTTCTCATGGTGATAAAGGAACGAGGTTTAAATTCGTCTAGTCCCCGCATCATTATCATGAAATCGGGCAAAGGTTGAAAGCCGTCGTTCTGGTCGGCTCCAATCCACACGTACAGCGACGAATCCTCATCCATGACCGAACCTGTGTTTCGTATCCATTTCTCGCACCAGTTTATGAAGTCTGTTTTTCCAAGCCTGTCGAAAACCACAAGATTGTACGGCGGATCATGCAAAGCCAGTTTCGCTTTTTTTCCGGACATGAAACCGCCGACCATAGAAGAATCGGCGGCGTCAATACATCCGACTTTGTGAGCGCCGCTCGGATCCTCCCAAACCTCTCCGAATTTCAGCCTGCATTCAGGAAGAAGCGATTCCCTCAATTCCGAATCGACATCGAATCTGTTTGAAGCAGCTTTTCCCATTCTTGTCTCTCAATGTTTAACTAACGAGAAGTCATAATACATCACAACAACTTAACGCACAACTCGACAAGACAGGATGTTTTCGGTAAGCTGATTGCGCGACACTTTGAGAGGGCGACGCCATGAAAAGACTGAACGACGATTCCAAGGCGAAATATTTCAAAAGAGTTTATGAGGCCATAGACGGTTTGTGGTTCATGGCGCTCGAATCAGAGCGCGGCTTCGATTACGCTCTGGATATTGATCAAAGAGTCTGGAGAATAGTTCCAAAGATTCAAGCCCGGAAGATCAAAGAGCTGCTGGAGTTGGGCAACGGCGTCGAAGCTCTAACGACTGCTCTTGCCGCAAAAGCCGAACTCGACGGCGCGGATATCGAAATAAACGTTTCGAACAGCCAAACGACTATAACAGTCAAGAATTGCCCATGGCATGAGTTGATGAAAAAATCCGGAAGAGAGCATCTTGCCGGAAGAGTAGGGCGCGCTATTTGCGGCGTCGAATATCCCGTCTGGATGAATGAATTCGGCGTGACGGGCGAATTCAGAATCAAAAAACTATTATGCGACGGGGATGACTGTTGTGTAATGTCATATCATATCAGCGGCGAAGGCGGCGCGAAATGAAAGCTTTCATTAGGGACAGGTTTTTAGCGACTTGCAGATTCGAAAAACCGGACAATCCCATCCGATTCGAAGCAATGGGCGTGTGGCCGGAAACGGTCGACAGATGGCGCAACGAAGGACTGCCTTTCTATGTTTTCAACGATTTGGCGGCAATTCCTTACTTTAGATTCGAGACATGGCTGCCTATGATGTTCGGAGACCATAGAAATCCGGGCTTTTTTCCCGCATTCGTTCCTAGAGTCATTAAGAAAGAAGGCTCCACTCGAATAGTCAGGGACTTTTCCGGAAAAACGTTCAGAGAGTTCAAAGACGGCAGCGCGTCTATTCCTCAGCACATAGACGACCCTGTTCACTGCAGGGATGATTTTCGCCGATTGCGTTGGAGGTTGGAGCCGGACATTCCGGGCAGGGTGAACAATCCGATGATTGACGGAGCTATCGCCGGAGCAAAGTTGATGTCGATGCCGCTCGCGGCTCAATTCAGCGGCCTTTTCGGTTTTCACAGGCATTTGCTCGGCGTCGAGCGTCTTATGACCACATATTTTGACGATCCCGAATTATTGCGTTCAATGGCGAAAGCGTGGGCGAAACTGTGTTCCGGAGTCATTCATAAAGTTTCAAAAAAAACAAAAATTGATTTGGTTGTGTTCTGGGAGGACATGTGTTTCCGAAACGGCCCGCTGATATCTCCGAAAATGTTCAGAAAATTCATGTCGCCTTACTATAAACAAGTTATAGAGGAGGCAAAAGAACACGGAATCGAGAATTTCTGGGTGGATACCGACGGCGACTGCTCGCTAATCATACCGCTTTTCGAAGAGGCCGGCGTCACAGGAATGTTTCCGTTTGAAGTTCAAGCAGGGATGGATGTCAGAGAAGTCAGAAAGAACCATCCGAATCTAGTTATTTGGGGCGGAGTCGACAAAAGAAGGTTGGCAGAAGGAAAACCGGCGATAGAAGATGAGTTAAACGAAAGGGTCGCGCCTATGCTCGCCGGCGGCGGATATATTCCCTGCACGGACCACCTTGTCCCGCCGGATGTTTCCTTGGAGAACTTCAGATACTATCTTGATTTGATGCGGTCTTGAGACATAAAAGCCTCCGCCGACAAATCTGATTCTTCAAGACAACAAAATCAGTCTATCCATTTGACATTCAACGGTTTTCTAGGGATTGCGCGTTTGTATTTGCGGCGGGGCCACCCCAATATAACCGCTTGAGCTAAGATGTCGCTCAGCGGAACTCCAAGCTTTTTCTTAATCGCCGGGTCGATATGGGCGGCAGCGACAAGGTATCCGATCCATGTGCATCCGAGACCGTGAGCTTCCGCCATCAAAGAAATGTCTCTAAGCGCTATTACGCAATCGTCCTTGCCCGAAAGAGAGTCTGTTCCGTAATGAGCGATTATCAGCGTCGGCGCTCCCCTGAAAACATGCATCCTTTTGTCGCCATCCGCCGCCTCGAATCTCTCAAATGCGTCTTTCTGATCCGCAAGCATTGAGGCGAACAAATCAGCGCCCACGGTTTTTAAAACAGTTTCAGAAACAGGATTCGACGCCGCTTTGATTATCTTCTTGAAAGTTTTCATTATTCTTGCGTCTAATTCCTCAAGCAGTTCTTTATCTGAGATAACCGCGAGCCTGACAGCCTGAGCGTTATGGCCAGTCGGAGAACTTGACGCGATCCCGACAATTTCTTCCAGCAGTTCGCGAGGAATCCGCTCGTTTTTAAACTCCCTCACGCTTCTTCTTGCCAGTAGCAAGTTGCGCGCGGCAGCCGGAGTCGGCAAAGGCTTCAAACCGGAAATCGCGGGGAATTCGGAAAGCGGAAACTCCCCGCATTCGACGGCCCCTTTCGGGCACACCGCGACGCAGTGCCAGCATTTGATACACGAGCGAGAGTGGACAAAAACAGCCGCTCCGTTCTTTTCCTCGATAACCAGAGCCGGACACACATCTATGCAGGCTCCGCAATTGTTGCACTTGTTTTCGTCTATTCTTACCATAAGATCCCCTTAGATGTATTAGTTCCGATTTAATCATCCGAAAGCAAAATTCATTTGTCCAATATTTCGAAAGTTGAATGGAATGGAGGCATTTCAACTCCGAAAATATTTGAAGCTTGAACTTCGATGGAATATTTGCCGGGTTTAAGAATTCCCACAGGCGTTGCCGATTCCCAAAGGCCGAAATGGTAATAAGACTTGTGAGGGGCGCCGTTTAAAAACACTCGAATGGATTCCGGGTCGATATCCACGGAATCGGCTTCCTTGCGAAACCTCGCGATGATAGAACTGAAATCATAAGGCGCAACGGACCCGTCGGCGGGAAAAATACTGACAATCGCCGGAGCGATGGAATCAACGCGAGACATAATAGCCGCATCCTGAGGCAGAGCGCGCGATTTTTCCATATCTCCGATAAGCGCCGCTCTTCTTTTCTCGAATATTTCATTCCACGGAGGCAACTCGATTCCTAGCTTCGAAAACATAATATAGAAATTCCTCAGATGCGCCGGACTGAAATCCATCCGTCGAATATCCAAGTCCTCTTTGGTGTTGGCTTGAAACATCACACAATCCGGAGTGGGGCTGTGCTCGGCTCCGAGAAGATGTCCTATCTCATGCATCGCGACGGAAGCCGTCCTTCTTTGCGTCAATTCCTTTGGTTTGTCTTCAATTTGATAAATCGACACCACCGCGGAACCTCTATCCGGATAACCTATTCCGTTCACCAACGGCAGTTTCCCCACAAAAATAGGTTCCTTCACAAAACCGACTATCCCAAGACTTCCCTTCGGCTTCATTTTCTCCAATGTTTCAAGTATCGTTCCCGCATAGTATTTGTCTCTCACATCCACATACGCTTCAATGGGGATTTCAGTCCCTGATTCATGAATCACGAAAGGAACTCCGAAAAAAACTTCTGACATCTGAGGCAGAATCGATTTTACAATATCTTCGTCCATGCCCTTAAAAATCACGACGTGGAATACCTTCGGAGGTGGAGGCACGGAATCTATCATTTCTTGAAGTATGGCGTCCCAATCAGGGGGATTCGCATATTGTGAATCGTCTTCGGAGCGCGCTGCGGAGACAAGAACCAACAAAACTAATATCGCCGCCGCTGCGATTCTTTTTATTGTGACGCTTGTCGCTCTCATCGGACTTAATTATATAGATGACGACTGAAAAAACAAAGCTTGTCCGGCCTCCCGGTTGTCACTCTTCTGAAAAACATGAATAATATCCGCATGAATAGCGAGTCAAGCAGTCATGCCGCCTCAAAGAACAGAGCAGGCAAATCCGGAAATATTATATTTCTGGCTATCATCATGTTTTTGTCATTTATATTTCTTTCATTCAAATCAGAATCGTCTTTAGGCGGATTTCACTCATTTAATGAAGGATGGTACTCGTATATTGCGGCAAATTACGATTCCATCCGATCTTTTTTATTTCCGACAATTTACACCGGCAGAGTTGACTACAATGTCTCTCCGTTACTGTCTTATTTACTTTACTTTTCAGGCGAAGCAAACGGGTGGCAGGAGTGGTCTTTGCGGATAATTCCTATAATTTTCAGCATAATGACGCTTCCTGCGATTTATTTAATCGGGTCTCGTTTTTTCGGCAATACGGCAGGACTCGCCGCGACCGCATTTATGGCTTTCAGCCCTGTCAATTCTATCGTAGGAAGAAACATTCAAACGGACGCCCTCTACGTGTGTTTGATGATGTGGTCGCTTTTGGCATATCTAAAGTCGGAAGACAATAGAGCGTCGCGATTGTTTTTTTCGGTGACAGCCGGCCTGCTTTTCGGGATCTCTTTCATGGCAAAACAATTCGTGGTTTTGCTGCCTCCGTCGATTTTTTTATGGGAAACCGCTCGACATAGAGGGATTAAATGGCTCGGATGGCGGCATCTGGCTTTCGCGGTTGCGGCAGCGGCAATTCTTTCCCCTTATTTCGGCTATCATTTTTTCCATCATTCATCTCTAATTTTCGGGTCTCAAGGCAGCGTGCTTGCTTCCGGAAGACTTCACGCATTAGGATTTGACACTGCGAATTTTCTCGCGACTGAAATACTTTGGGGACTGTCGCCCGCCATTGCGGCGCTTTTTATCGCCGGTTTGTTTTGCTCATTTACATCCCGCAACCCCGGCGGTTCGCTTTGTTTATTCGCAATCGCGGTTTTTATGCTCTTTTTCACAGTGTGGCACGGACACAGCTATTACATGCTGTTTATGACGCCTTTCTGTTGTCTGATGGCAGGGGCTTTCATCGGGGCGATGAAACGAAAAGTGTCAGCCATTATCTTCACAACAGTTTCAACGCTGGTCGCATTTTCGACGTCTGTCCTGCTTCTTTGCGCAGTTAAATACGGATATGATGAATTTGGCGTTTTTTCACAGGTTCTCAAAAATCGCGAAAACACTGTGATTGTGGCAACTAATCTTGTTGCAGGCAGTTACTATCCAGTATTAAAATATTATAATCGAGATGTGACGACGGTCACATCGAAGGAGTTAGCCGGTCTCGGCGCTGAAAAGGTGAATTTCGGAGCGGACAAGGATGTTGTGATTGTGGGGCTGGCAGGGATAGACGATTTGGGAATGCCGGCTAGAAGAGCTTACATAAAACGAAGGCAGTTCGCTCCAGTAATCGCGGGTAGAGCATTTTTCGTGACAGTGACAAGCGAGCATTTTTTCAACATTGTGGGCTTGAAGACATTCAAGGTTGGGAATTTTTCTGATTGGGGATTAAGAGAATTGGGGACGACGCCGAGTCTTGTGGCCGGGTTCGTCGACGCAGGCGCCGACATTCCATTGGTAGGCGACAATGTTGATTTCGGTTTACGGCCAAAAAACCTCGGAAGAAAATAATGAACACGACAAAAACCTCGTCAATAGCCAGAGTGATAAGAGCAAATCGTTTCGCAAAGGAATGCTGCGAGATGGTTTTGGAATGTCCCGGTATTGCCGCCTCTGCAAAGCCCGGTCAGTTCGTTCAGATGAAGGCATGGGAAGGCTCTCAACCTCTTTTGCGCAGACCTATCAGCATAGCCGGAGTCGTTGATGGCTCGTCTCTTCTTTTATGGATTAGAATCGTTGGCCCCGGTTCCAGACTGATAACATCAAAGTTGCCCGGAGACGAGATCGAATTGATAGGCCCGTTAGGCAACGGATTCAAGCCTCCGGCAAAAAACGAAAAAGTTTGGATGGTTGCCGGCACATTAGGAGCCGCACCATTGCGTTTCTACTCCCAGCTTTACGGCGCAGGCGCGGAATGCAGATTCTTCTACGGCGGGGCCGCCTCATGCGATATGGAAGTGGTTGAAGACGCCGAAATTTGCAGAATGAACGTTTGCGCCACAACCGAGGACGGCAGCGCGGGACAAAAAGGGCTTGTCACAGACATTTTAAAACCCGCGCTCGATGAATCTCCTCCCGACAGGATTATCACATGCGGGCCGAAAGGAATGATGAAAGCTGTCGCCGCGCTTGCCGCCGCCGCCGGAACAAAATGCGATGTTTCCCTCGACTGCTTCATGGCATGCGGATTCGGAGCGTGCATGGGTTGCGCCGTGCCGATACTGGACGATGGCGGAAAGAGATACCTTCACGCTTGTTCCGAAGGGCCTGTCTTCGACTCGGCTGTCATCGATTGGGAGGCTTTATGAGCAACGTTGACATGACAGTCCGCATCGGCGACCTGACTCTTAATAACCCCGTTCTTGTGTCTTCCGGAACTTTCGGATATGGCCAAGAATTCGCAGATTTCATTGATTTGAACAAACTGGGCGGGATTATCACGAAAGCAATCACCCCGAAACCAAGAGCGGGCAATCCTCCTCCGAGAATTATTGAAACCCCTGCCGGAGTTCTGAACGCGATAGGCCTTGAGAATTGCGGTCTCGACGTTTTCATTAAAGACAAACTGCCGTATCTAAAGGATTTGAGTTCCGCGATAGTTGTAAACGTCGCGGGAGCATGCGAGTCTGACTACGTGGAAGTCGTTTCATCACTGTCGAAAGAGGACGGAGTGGACGCCTTCGAAATCAACATATCCTGTCCGAACGTAAAACAGGGCGGCATCGAATTCGGGACAGACGCCGGAAGGGCAGGGGAATTGGTTGAAAAACTGCGGGCCTCTACAAAGCTGCCGCTGATAATCAAGTTGTCCCCCAACGTAGCCGATGTTTGCGAAATTGCGGCAGGCGCCGAGGCAGCCGGGGCAGACGCGTTTTCCCTTGTGAACACTTACCGGGGAATGGCCATCGATATCGCCAAAGAACGACCGGTTTTGGGCAATAAAATCGGAGGGCTATCCGGCCCGGCTATTAAGCCGCTTGCCCTCTATCAGGTTTGGAAGCTTTATCAATCCACCAAATTGCCCATCATAGGCATGGGTGGTATAATGAACCACATTGACGCCATTGAATTCATATATGCCGGAGCGTCGGCGGTGTCCGTAGGGACAGCTAATTTTATCGACCCGTCCGCAAGCGTCAAAATTGTTGATGGAATTTCTACTTGGCTGGCAGAAAAAAGCCCGCGCGGCTTTGAATATTTTATAGGACGAGCGCACAGAACCTGAAAGAGCGCGAAACCGTTATGTCGGAAACACAAGAGAAAAAGATTCGAGTTATGGTCGTCGAGGATTCGGCATATATGCGCTATGTGCTTTCTGAAATCCTTTCCGAGGCTCCGGACATAGAAGTCATTGAGAAAGCCAGAGACGGTTTGGACGCTCTCGAAAGGCTGGAAACATCTCTGCCGGATGTGATCACTCTCGACATACAGATGCCTCGAATGGACGGCTTGACCTTCCTTTCCGAATCCCGGAAAAAATATCGCGTTCCGACCATCATGATAAGCAGTCTCACTTACGAGGGAGCCGAGGACACTATTAAAGCGCTCGAAATGGGCGCGGTGGACTTCGTTCCGAAACCTTCCGGCGTGATGTCGCTGACCCTTGAGGACATCAAGGAGGAAATGATACGGAAAGTGCGAATGGCTTCATCGATAAAACCGATGCTGCTGCGCGATCCTGAGCCAGTAATCGAGCCGGAGGAGAAGGCATATCCAGCTGCCGATGAAGCTGCGCCTTCCGAAGCGGTCTCGGAGTCAAAAGTTGCTATAAAAGCCAGAATCCCGCTACCCGAAAAAGTATTGACGCTGAAAAAAGTGGTCGTCATCGGGTGTTCCACCGGCGGACCTCGCGCGCTTACAGAGATAGTTCCGCTTCTTCCATCCGATCTATCGGCATGTGTAATTATCGTTCAGCACATGCCGCCTCGGTTCACGACTTCTTTGGCCGAAAGACTGAATGCAATTTCCGCGATTAAAGTAAGCGAAGCCAAAAATGGAGACAAAGTAACCCCCGGAACGGTCTATGTGGCTCCCGGAGATTTCCACATCCGGGTCGGTCGCTCCGACACGATATATCTCAGTCAGGAATCCCAGAAACACGGGGTGCGTCCTTCCGTCGATGTCCTTATGAAATCAATCGCCGAGACCTATGGCAGAAAAGCTCTCGGTGTCGTGCTCACCGGCATGGGAGTTGACGGCAAGGAA